>Ga0075430_100001951_pt1 | contig 16949 bp, 14 predicted proteins | sample RhiMetdeltSRZDD4_FD_75294 | JGI IMG/M metagenome (GOLD analysis project Ga0075430, IMG submission 75294) | Populus rhizosphere microbial communities from Tennessee, USA - Rhizosphere MetaG P. deltoides SRZDD4 | ecosystem: Host-associated > Plants > Roots > Rhizosphere > Soil | place: USA... | reverse complement strand
ACACCCGAGCGAGATCGCGTACGACTACTGGACCACCAAGCGGACGCTCGAGGCGATCGGACACCGGCCGGCGTTCGGGCTGAACTGGGATCCCTCGCACATGGTTTGGCAGGGCGTCGACCCGGTCGGGTTCATCCTCGACTTCGCCGATCGCATCTACCACGTCGATTGCAAGGACACGAAGGTACGCACCGGCGACGGGCGGCGCGGCCGGCTTTCCTCGCACCTACCCTGGGCGGATCTGCGGCGCGGCTGGGACTTCGTCTCGACCGGCCACGGCGACGTGCCGTGGGAGGACTGCTTCCGGGCGCTCAACGCGATCGGGTACGAGGGCCCGATCTCCATCGAGTGGGAGGACGCCGGCATGGACCGGCTCGTCGGCGCGCCGGAGGCCCTGCAGTTCGTCCGGCGGCTGGCCTTCGACGCACCCGCGGCCGCCTTCGACGCCGCGTTCACAAGCACCGACTGAGCGTCACTTCTGTCGGCCGCTCCGCCAAGCGTCCACAGTGGCCTCGACGTCGAACGTCCTGATGTAGACCGGCGGTCCGTCTACCAGTCCGCGCTGGGCCCGCACGATCCGCTCGTTGAGGTCGGTGACGATGCGGCGTACCGACGGCTCCGACGTCTCCTTCGCGAGCCGCTCCATCAGATCCTCGGCTTCCTTGCGGATCCGCAGCGACGTCGGGGCGATACCGGTGAGGTTCTCCCGGCGTACCCATTGCTTCAGCCACCAGTTCTCGTCGTACAGTTCGCCGCGGTCGGGCAGCGGCTTGCCGGCACCCGGCAGGTTGTCGAACTCGCCGCGCTCCTCCGCCTCGCGGATCTGGCGGTCGATCCAGGTTTCGTGCGAACCGGTCACGACCTGAATTCTACGAGCGCGCCAACAGCCGGCGAGCGTCGGAGCGGGAGCCGATCCGGACGAACGCGAGGTGGGCGTACGCGGGATCGCGCATGTACCCGGCGAAGCGGGTCCGGTACTGCTGGTGCTTCGCCCAGGCCCATCGGATGATCGACCGTTCCGGGTCGGTCAGCAGCAGCCCGCGCAACGGTTCCCGGTTGCCGTTCCACAGCTCTTCCCGGGTGACCGTGCGGCGCAGCGTACGCAGGACGACCTGGCGCATCACTACATGGCGCGGCAGGTCGAAGTACACGATCGTGTCCGCCCGCGCCCAGACCAGATCCCGTACCGCGGAGTAGTTGCCGTCGACGACCCAGCTCTCCCGGTCGACGATCGCCTCGACGCGACTCCGGAAGTCGGCTGTCGGCAACGGCTCCCAGCCCGGCTGGTGAAAGATGGCGTCCAGCTCGACGAAGGGGACCTCGAGCCGTTCTGCCAGAGCTCGGCCGAGCACGGTCTTGCCCGAACCGGAGTTGCCCACCACCGCCACCCGTCGCACGACCTCCATTGTGCATATCGAGGTATCTCGCTTGACTTCGTTTGGTCTCCAAACTAACTTGAGGGCTATGCGTTCCCTTCGGCTCACCGTCGGCGCGTTCGTCGTCGCCGCCGTGCTGGCCCTGATCGCCACTCCGGCCAACGCGGCCGTGTGGTGGTCCACCGACCGGTGGGGCACCTGGTCCAATGGCGGCTACACGCTCTACAACAACGTCTGGGGTTCGGGCTTCGGCCCGCAGACCATCTGGGCCAACTCGCCCAACAACTGGGGTGTCTGGGCGAACCACCCCAACACCGGCGGCATCAAGTCGTACCCGAACGCCACCCGGTGGATCGGCCGTCGCGTGAGCGTTCTCGGTACCGTCACGAGCAACTTCAACGTGAGCGTGCCGACGAGCGGCGTCGCGTTCACGACGGCGTACGACATCTGGTCGTCCGACAACGCCCACGAGATCATGCTGTGGATGAACAAGTACGGTCCGGTGGGTCCACTCGGTAGCTTCCAGACCACGGCGACCGTCGGCGGCCACACCTGGAACGTCTACCGCGGCTCCAACGGCGCGAACCAGGTGTACTCGTTTATCCGTACCTCGAACACCAATTCGGGCAGCGTGGACGTCCGAGCGGTCGCGCAGTGGATCCGCAACCGTGGCTGGTTCGGCGACGTGACGATCGGCAACGTCCAGTTCGGGTACGAGATCACCTCATCGTCGGGCGGTCGCGACTTCATCACGAACAGCTTCTCCGTCAACGGCTGAACGCCGGCGCGGTATGGTCGGCCCCATGTCGATCTTCCGTACGCCTCAGGTGGTGCTCTTCAGCGATGACCTCCCGCGGGCCGTCGCCTTCTACCTCGGGCTCGGGTTCACCGAGACGTTCCGGGTGCCCACCGAGGGTGAGCCGATCCATGTCGACCTGATCCTGGACGGGTACCGGTTGGGAATCGCCACGGTCGCCTCCAGCCGCGACGACCACGGCCTCGACCCGATCGCGGAGGGTCAGCGCGTGGCCGTCATTCTGTGGACGGACGACACCCGCGCGGCGTACGAGAAACTCGTCGCGAATGGGGCACCCGCGATGGCGGCGCCACATATCTGGCTCGACCGGCTGCTGATCGCGTGGACGGCCGACCCCGACGGCAACCCGATCCAGATCGTGCAATCTATCGTGGACCGATGACGACGGTACAAGGCGAGTTCAGTTATCTCGCTCCCGAGTCCACGGTGCTGCGCCGGTTCACCGCGCCGGGAAACAGCGTCAACACCGGGATCTACCACTCGTACGTGCTGCCCGTCCACAATGGACGTCCGATCCGTGACCGGTTCACGCTCGACCACAACGGGTTCGAGCTCATCGACCACCGCACGGCGGTGAAGGACTTCACCGACCGGGAGGAGGTCGATCGGGTGTACGTCGGTGAGGTGGCCGAGTTCGTGAAGTCGTACACCGGCGCCGACCGGGTGGCGACGCTGGGCTGGCTCCTGCGCCGCTCCGCGGCTCCGGCCGAGAACTCCTCGCAGCCGCACGCTGCCTTGGTGCACAACGACTTCTCGGTCACCGGCGCGCGCCAGCGAGCCGCGACCGCGTACGCCTCCTATTTCCCGGACGGACCCGGCTTCCACCGTGCGCTGATCACCAGCCTGTGGCGTTGCTTCAGCCCACCTCCGCAGGACTGGCCGTTGGCGCTGTGCGACTACACCAGCGTCCGACCGGACGAGGGTCTCGACAACCGCATGTACTTCGTCGACGAGATTCCCGACGACCTGTACCTGGACATGCCGGCCGATGCCCCGGGCGCCAGCGGTTTCGAGTTCCACCACAACCCAGACCACCAGTGGTGGTACTTCCCGGACATGACCCGCGACGAGATCCTCCTCTTCAAGCTCAACGACAGCGACGAGTCGCGGGCCTGGCGGGTACCGCACTCCGCGTTCCACGACGAGACCGTCCAGACGACCGAGCCGCGGCACAGCATCGAGTTCCGCACGATCGCCTATTTCGAGTAGCCAGTCACTGGCGAGCGGCCAGCCCGTCCACGGCCCGCTGCCGGATCATCCGCATGTTCAGCTTGCCGCTCGGGCTGCGCGCCAACGAGTCCACGAACACCACCGCCTTGGGCTTCTTGTAGCCGGCCAACTGGGCGCCCACGTGCTCGATGAGCTCCCGTTCCGTCACTTCCGCCGACTCGTCCCGCACGACGAGCGCGGTGACGGCCTCGCCCCACCGCCGATCCGGCGTACCGACGATGGCACAGTCGACCACCGCGGGGTGCGTGAACAGAGCGCCCTCGACCTCCGCCGGGTAGACCTTCTCGCCACCCGTGTTGATGACTCCCGAGCCACGGCCGAGGAAGTCGATGCCACCGTCGGCCGCGATGGAGACATAGTCACCGGGCATCACGTAGCGGGTACCGCCGATGTCGCGGAAGGTCGTGGCGGTCTTCTCGGGATCCTTGTAGTACCCGAGGGGCATGCCGCCCGCGTACGCCAGCAGGCCTACCCGTCCCGATCCCGGCTCCACGGGCTCGAGGTTCTCGTCGAGCACCGTGGCACCGGAGGAGAGATGGAACCGACTCGGCAGCTCGTCGACGTTGCTGACGACGGCGTACGCGAACGGGCCGCCCTCGCTGGCGCCCAGGATGTCCAGCAACTGTGTCGGCAGGTGCTCCAGCAGTGCGCGTTTGACGTCGTCGGTCCAGACCATCCCGGAGCTGTGGATCGACCTGACGCTGGAGATGTCCGGTACGGCACCGGCACGCTCGAGCCGGTTCAGCTCGTCGACCAGCGGCGCGCAGACGGCGTTGCCGGCGATGATGATGCGGCTGACCCGGTGCCGTTCCACCGACCGCCACACCTCTGCCGGGTCGAACGTGCCCCGCGGCAGGAACACCACACTGCCGCCCAGCAGCAGCGTGTCCATGACGGAGAACAGCGCGGTGGCGTGCATCATCGGGGTGATCGGCAGCGTACGGGGCGCGGTCTCGCCCATGTCGACCGCGATGTCCACGACCTCCTGCACCGACGACGGGTACGCGCGGCCGAGCACGCCGTACGTCGGGTAGCGCTGGACGTCGAAGAGGTCACGGTGCCGCCAGACGACACCCTTCGGGCGCCCGGTCGTGCCTCCCGTGTACATGAAGATGTGGTTGTCCCCGCTGCGCTCCCGCGGCGCCAGCGGCGTGTCCGCGAGCGCCTCCGCCCAGCGCACCGCGCCGGCGACCGGTGGCGACCCGTCGTCGTCGACCTGAACCAGGAGCTTCAACGGTGCGACGTGTTCCAGCGCGTCCCGCACGTGCGGGGCGAGCGAACCGGGAAAGACGAGGACCTCGGCGTCCGAGTCGGTCAGCAGCTCCGCCAGCTCGGCGCCCTGGTAGCGGTAGTTGACGTTGACCGGTACCGCCTCGAGCTTGACCGTGGCGTAGACCGCCTCCAGGTACTCCGGGCAGTTGTACAGGTAGATGGCCACCTTCGAGTCGCGGCCCACGCCGGCCCGCTCCAGCGTCGCGGCCAACCGTCCGGCGCAGTCGTCCAACTCCCGGTAGCTGACCACCTCGTCGTGGTGGAACACGACGGGCCGATCGGGTACCGCGGCCGCCACGTTCTCCCACAGCGTCGCCCAGTTCGCATCGAACATCGAAGACCTCCGGAATTTGCCATGTCACGGTAAACCCAACGGTCGCGTCCGGGCCATGATCCGCCGCGGTGTCGAGGCGACGCCCACTGTCCGTGACCGCTTGCGCATCGAAGGTCTTCGTTGCATACTACGAAACAATTCTGGTTTGTCGTCGAAACGTTTCGGACCAGCCCGCTGCCAGGAGAACCCAGTGATCTTCAGCTCGGACCGTAGGTTCCGTCCGGCGATCGTCGCGTTGGCAGCGGCGCTCGCGGTCGCGGGAGCGCTAGCCGTGGTAGCGCGGACCACCACCGCCGGGGCGGCCGAAACCACCGCCGTCGAAGACGACGGCACCGACTGCGCGGTGTCGATCCCGGGTTCCCTGCCATCGAACTCCTTGCTACCCGACCCCTTCCGGAGGCTGGACGGCACGCGCATCTCCACCAGAGCCGACTGGCGATGCCAACGTGCGCAGATCAAGGCGCTGGCACAGCGATACGTGTACGGCGACAAGCCGTCGAGGCCGCAGAGTGTCACGGGAACGGTCTCCAGTACCAACATCTCCGTGAACGTCACGCACAACGGCAGGAGCGCCAGCTTCTCGGCGAGTGTGCAACTGCCGAGTGGTACCGGTCCGTTCCCGGCCGTCGTTGTCGTCGGCGGGTTCGGCGCGGACACCGCTACCATCCGGGCCGCCGGTGCCGCCACCATCAGCTACGACCCCCTCGCCGTCGGCCGTGAGGGCACGCCGCGGAACAACAAACAAGGCGCGTTCTACACCATCTACGGCAACACGAGCGGCACCGGCCTGCTGGCCGCGTGGGCCTGGGGGGTTAGCCGCATCATCGACGTCATCGAGCAGTCGGGCGGGAGCATCTTGCGAGCGGACGCGATGGGCGTCACGGGGTGTTCGCGGTACGGGAAAGGCGCTTTCGCGATCGGAGCGTTCGACCAGCGAATCGCATTGACCATGCCGATCGAATCGGGCTCCGGCGGTCTTCCCATCTTCCGTGGGATTCCTGGAGAGTCCGGCGCCCAACCGCTGAGCAGTGCGTACTCGGAGCAACCGTGGCTGGGTGACGCGTTCGGTTCGTTCACCGGCAACCCGAACACGCTGCCGCTGGACACGCATGAAACGGTAGCCATGATCGCGCCGCGAGGGTTGTTCGTCATGGAGAATCCCCGCATCGACTGGCTGGCGGCCAGATCCGGGAGCGTGGCCGCCCTGGGTGGTGCGGAGGTCTACCGGGCGCTCGGCGTACTCGGCAACATCTCCTACTGGTCGGATGTGCAGGACGGTACCCATTGCGCTGCCAGACCCGAATGGCGTACCCCTTTGCAGCAGAGCATTCAAGCCTTCTTGCTGAGGAATGGCGCCGCTCCTGGTGTGTTCCGGATTTCGAGCCTGAAGGCCGGCAACCTGTCCCAATGGCGGAACTGGCAGACTCCGAACCTCTCCGACGGTCCAACCCCCTCGCCGACTCCATCGCCGACCTCGTCGCCGAGTCCGTCGCCGTCTGGTGGGCGGATCGTGGGGAGGGCCAGCGGTCGATGCGTGGACATCACCGGCCCCAACACCGCGGACGGTACGCCGCTGCAGCTCTGGGACTGCACGGGCAACTGGAACCAGCGGTGGACTCTGACGAATGGCGCGTTCGTCAATCCGCAGAGCGGCAAGTGTATGAACGTCTCCGGAACCGCCAACGGTACGCGGGTCACGCTGTCGACGTGTAACGGTGGTGGCGGGCAGCAGTGGCAGGTCAGAACCAACGGCAACATCACCAATGTCCAATCTGGACGGTGCCTGGACGCGGTGGGGCAAGGTACCGCCAACGGAACCCGGATACAGATCTACGACTGCGTCGCCGCCGGACAAGCCAACCAACAATGGAATCTGCAGTAGGCAGGTCCCGGCCGGGGCCACCAGTGTCCAGTTGGATGCCCCGGCCGGGTTGAACACCTCCTACGGATGTATGCGGACGTACCCGGAGACCGGCAAATTGCTCGTGCCCATCCGTTGGGTCTCCGGGTTGATCCGGCGTTCCCTGACCGCGTTGCTCACGTTGCCGCCGACCACCACGATGTCGGTGTCGGAGTACACCTTGACCACGATGTCGTTGTGGCCGCCGGACGTGAAGGCGGCCGGCTGGCCGTAGATGACCATGTCACCGACCCGGGGTCCGGCCGACCGGCCGACGAACCGGTTGTGGTTGACCCCCCACTGGCCGAGTCCGCGCGCGCTGTAGTCGCCCCCGGTATCGACGTTGATGCCCGCGCTTCGCCAGATGTGGATCGCGAAGATCGCGCACCACGCTGTCGCGCCGCCGTTGCACGCGCCGCCCAGGTACTTGTCGCATCCCGGCTCTCCGACGCCGATCTCGGTACGGGCCAGGCCAGCGATCTTGTGGCCGCGGTAGGTGCTGGAGCTGAGGGAGTGGAAGACGCCTTCCGGACCGTTCCCGTTGTTGAAGTTGGCCTTGAAGTCATTCGCGATGACCTTGTAGTACTGCCCGTTGGTCATCGAGTGCCAGGAGCCGACCCACACCTCCTCCGAGGTGTTGCCGCGGTTGTCCAGATCGCGTGAGGCGCAACTACTGGGACTGGACGCGCCGGAGCACCACTGGCCGCCGTTGCTGCTGCCGAACGTGAAGTCACAGCCGTTCGCGGTGGTCGATCCGGTATCGGCATCGGTTCGCGTGCAGGCCAGGCGAAGCCGGAACCGTCCCTCGCTCTGTGTCGAGGTCAGTTCGATCGCGAGGCGGGCAGTCAGCGTGTAGCTGTCGCCGGATGGCGAATCCACCCTCGTCCAGCTCTCTTCGTTGAGTCCCGGGTAGCTGTTGGCCTGGGCCGCTTGGTGGCCTACCAGGGGTGCGACGGTGACAGCAACCGCCGCAACCAGCAAAGCTCGGACAATACGCATCTCGGAGGTCCTTTCGACGTCGCCGACGTATTGCCGGAGAATGGCAGGGCACTGTAAGTAAGGACGTTGACAAAATGTCATCGTTCGATACGTCGGGCGAACGGGTCTCGGGCCGTAATGCGGTGGCGGTGCGGCATGATCGAGTTTCGGGTGTTGGGTCCGGTCGAGGTGGTCCTCGCGGACCAGGTCGTCCCTGGTTGGCGGCCGCAGCAGCGTGCGGTTCTGGCCGCCCTGGTGGTTGACGTCGGCCGAGTGGTGCCGGTCGGTGTGCTGGTGGATCGGGTGTGGGGTAGTGCGCCGCCCCGCCACGCGGACCGCATTCTGCAGAGCCACCTCAGCCGCATCCGGCGGACTCTGGACCGGGGCAACGACCCGGCCGAAACGGTGCGGCTGGTCCGTCACGCTGGCGGCTACCGGCTGCTCGCCGAACCTGACCGGGTTGATCTGTACCGGTTCCGCCGGCTGCTGCAGCAAGATCGCGCACAACAACAGGTCGATGATGACCGGATCGCCTCGCTGCGGCAGGCGTTGGATCTGTGGCGTGGGGAGCCGTTGGGCGGTGTCCCCGGTGACTGGGCGGCCCGGACCCGACAGGCATGGCAGCAGCTCCGCCTGGACGCGACGGTGCTGTGGGCCGATCTGCAGCTACAGGTGGGCGGGGCGGCCGCGGTGATCGACCCGTTGGCGGAGCTTCTCGCCGACCACCCGCTGGCCGAGCCGCTCGCCGGGGTGCTGATCCGCGCGCTGTACGCGGTGGGTCGACCGGCGGACGCCCTCGACCTGTACGCCACTGTGCGCCGCCGGCTGGCCGATCAGCTCGGTACCGATCCGAGTGCCGAACTCCAGCGACTTCAGCAGGCGATCCTGCGGGGCGAGCTCGTCCCACCCACCGCCCAGACGGTGGCGGTGCACTCGATGCCTGTTCCCGCGCAGCTCCCGACGGCCGTGCCGGACTTCACCGGCCGCGCCGACCAACTGGCTGAGCTGGACGAGCTGATGAGTACCGGCGACGGTAATCGCGCCGCGACGAGGATCGCGGCCGTGGCCGGCGGGGCCGGCGTCGGCAAGACCGCGCTGGCCCTGCACTGGGCGCATCGCGTCGCCGGCCGTTTCCCCGACGGGCAGGTCTATCTTGACCTGCAGGGGTATGACCCGAATGCGCAGCCGCTGAAGTCGGCGGAGGCGCTGGGCCGCCTCTTGACCGCGGTCGGCCTCGACCGGCGCCAGTTGCCACCGGGTGAGCAGGAGAGGTCCGCTCTCTGGCGAACGGTGCTCGCGTCGCGCAGCGTGCTCGTGGTTCTCGACAACGCCGTTGGGGCGCAACAGGTTCGGCCGTTGCTACCGGCGAGCCCACTGAGCCTGACGATCGTTACCAGTCGCAACCGGCTCGCCGGCTTGGTCGCCGTCGACGGCGCGCACCCGATCGTCCTCGGCCCGATGTCCGAAGTGGACGCCACAACGCTGCTGACCGATGTGCTCGGGAAGGCAAGGGCCACCGCGGATCCCGATGCCGTCCGAGCTCTGGCTCGGCTGTGTGGGTACCTGCCGCTGGCATTGCGGTTGGCCGCGGCCTGGCTATTGACCCGTCCCTACACCATCGCGGAGTACGTCCGGGAGCTCGTCGCGGCCGGACCATTGACGACCCTTCAAGTGCGGGCGGATGCTCGTGCGTCGGTAGTGGCGGCGTTCGATCTGTCCTACAACATCCTCCCGCCGGCCGGCCAACGCCTGTTCCGCCGACTGGGTCTCGTCTCCGGAGCCGACTGGACCTGTCCCGTCGCCGCCGTGCTCAACGACACCGACGAGCCGGAGACGGCCGCGCTGGTCGGTACCCTCGTCGACACTCATCTTGTCGAGGAGTACGCGCCGCGGCGCTATCGCATGCACGACCTGCTGCGCCAGTACGCCCATGACCGGGCGCAGACCGACGAGGCGGCGCACGACCGCCGCGAGGCCATCAGGCGCGTCCTCGCCTGGTACCTCCAGATCGCCCGTGAGGCCGACGAGGTGCTCTATCCGCGTCGTCCGCGGCCAGGCACCAGCATGTCCTCGAGCCACGCCGCGGCAGTTCTCCTGGCCGAGCAACACAACATCCATGCCGCCATACACCAGGCGTACGTCGGCGAGGAATGGACGTTCGCATGGCAGCTCACTTTGGCGATCAGCCGATCTCATCAAGCACACAATGACTGGGCCACCTGGCAGTCCACTCACGAACTGGCCGCCACCGCCGCCAGCCGTGCCGGCGACGCGGTCGCCGAAGCACACGTACTCAATCGACTCGCGGAGTGCTTTCTCGACCGCGAACAGCTCACCGAGGCGGCAACGCTGTTCGAACGCGCTCTGGCTCTCCACCGGGCGAACGACGAATGTGCCGGCGAAGCCGATGCCTTGCGGGCGCTAGGCGACATCCACCGGGAGTTGGGCCACCTCGACGAAGCCGAACGCACGTACAACCTCGCTTTGTCCAGCGCACTACGGGGCCAGGACATGCGCGTCGAATCTCACATCCGACGTGGCCTCGGGGCCATCTACCGCGAGACCGGACAGCTGGACGCTTCGGTCCGGTACTTCGAGCACGCGCTGGCAATCGCCAGCCAGCTCGGCGACCGCCATTGGGCCGCCGTCATCCGGCGCAGCCTCGGCATAACACACCGCGACGCCGGACGGCTGACCGATGCGCAACAATGCTTCGAACAGGCATTCTCCGACCTACAGGCGGTCGGCGACCGGATGTGGCAGGCATACACTCTCGTCAGCCTCAGCGATGTCCTGACCCGCCAGCAGGACCACGAGGGTGCGGTCGAAGTCTCGACTCGAGCCCGGACCATGGCCCGGGAACTCCTCGACCGGCCCACCGAGGCATGGGCTCAGCTCGGCCTGGCCACCGCCCTTCGCGGCGGCGGTGACCTGACCGCGGCCCGCACAGCACTCCAGGACGGCCTAGACAGGTTCAACGACCTGGGAGACCGCCGCCTCGAGGCCAGCAGCTTCTACCAGCTCGGGCTGGTCCACCGCGCCGACCGAGATTTCGCCGCCGGCCGTACGGCCCTGAACCGCGCCCTGGATCTGTTTCGACAACTCGGCATCGTCATCTCCATCGCCAGCACCCATCTTCAGATCGGCCTGCTGGAGCACGACGACGGTGACTCCGTTGCGGCACATGACGCGATGCACAGTGCGCTCGATCTCTTCAAACAACTCGACGTCCCGCACTACATAGCCAAAGCCGAGGATGCCCTGGAGGCGCTGGCAGGACCGCGAGGCGAGCCGGCATAGGCCTACCAGCCGCGGGCGGAGGATCAGCGACCGATGTCGGAGGCCAGCGCGTCGCGCAGGTTCTCCAGCGCATCGGGCCAGAGCAGGTACCCGGACTGGACATTGTGGACGTCGGTGGTAACCACGGCCGCGATGTACCGGCCGCGGTTGGGGTACAGGGCGTCCAACGTCTCCCGATCGAACGGCCGGTGGGTGCCGAAGAGCAGGCAGAACGACGGGCCGCTGTTGTCGCCGGTGTTCAGGGCGGTGGGCACGACCACTTGGGAGAGCCGGATGCCGCCGAGGGCGAGACCGTGCTCGTCCCGTTGCTTCGTACCGTCGGCGTTCACCACGAGCGGCTCGGCCACGGGCGGCGGCGTGCCGCGCTCCACCCAGGTCCTCAGGTGGCCGTAGGCCGCGGCGGTGACGTGGTGCACCGGTACTCGGCTGAACGGCGGGTTGTCGCACTGGTACACCGGCGCCGCACCGAAGTCGCGTACGGAGATGGGTACCCGGTAGGAGTAGCCGGCCCAGCCGGAGTGCGCGCCGCCGGCCACTTCCCAGCGGCGGAACTGGTCGGTGTCGGCCGGCCGCTGCGGTGAGCGCACATCGGTCTCGGAGAGCACCTGAAACACCGGCTCGGGTCCGACCCGGGTCGGCGCGGGTCCCACGATGAAGCCGTACCCGTCGAAGACCGGTGTCACCTGGGGCAGCACCCGGTTGTAGTAGACGGTCATCCGCGACGCCGACTGCGACGCGCCGATCGCCAGCAGTGTCCGCGCCCGCAGGGGCCCGAGCGGCGCGCCCGACCCGGTCCGGGTCAGTGCCCGGCCCGCCTGGGCGAAGATGTCGTACGACAGTTGGTCGGCGAGGTACGCGCCACCGCCGGTGACATCCAGCTGTCCGTACCGGGTCGGGCTCCATCCCCGGAGCTGGTCGACACCGACCCGCTGAGCGGAGACGCCGACCCACGCGTACCCGCCGCGGATGACCGTGTCGGCGTTCCACAGTGCGTCCAGGTCGTACCCGGCCGTGACGTTCTGCCATTCGACCAGGACCGTGCCGCTGAATCGGTTCGCGTGCGCGGGCCGGCGCACGATCATCCGCGTGGTGTACGGGATGTCGTCGGCGACCTGGACGCCTGCGGTGTCCCATCCGTCCGCGGTACCGGACAGGTAGAACTCCTCCTCGACGTAGCCTCTCCCGGCCAGGTCGTCCGGTGTCGAGAAGAACGGGTACGTGTCCTCGACGCGGTCCGCGAGACGATCGCCCGGCACGGTACCGGGAATCGGGCCGGTCACTGTCGGCACACCCGAGCTGTCCGGCGCCGGCGCGGTGGATGCCGTCGTCGGGCTGGTCGCGATACCGATTGCGGTGATGGCAAGGAGCACCGCCGCCCGGCGGCTGACGTGGTTGCCCATGGGGCGGACACTAGGCATCCTTATCCCATTTGTCACGGGCTATGGGAGAACGTGAGACGGCCGTCGCACGTCCACTGTGGACCGCTACGGCTACCAGCCGCGGACGCGCCACTCCGGTAGCGCCGGCCGTTCGGCACCGAGGGTCGAGTCGCGACCGTGGCCCGGGTAGAACCACGTCTCGTCCGGTAGCCGGCCGAACAGCTTGGTCTCCACATCGGACAGTAGGGACGTGAACCGCGTCGGGTCGCCCTGGGTGTTGCCGACCCCGCCGGGGAACAGCGAGTCACCGGTGAACAGGTGCGGTATCCCGTCCGGATCCCGGTACAGCAGGGCGATCGAGCCTGGGGTGTGCCCCACGAGGTGGATGACCTCGAGCTCGCACGCGCCCACCGATACGGAGTCTCCCTCGGCCACGGTCTCGCACGGTACCGGCAGTTCGTCGGCGTCCGCCGCGTGCGCGACGGCCCGCGCGCCGGTAGCCGAGACCACGTCGGACAGTGCCATCCAGTGGTCCTGGTGGCGATGCGTTGTGACCACAGTAGACAGTCCACCGTCACCGATCAGCGACAGCAACCGGTCGGACTCGTTGGCCGCGTCGATGAGCAGTCGCTCACCGGTGCTCCGGCAGGACAGCAGGTACGCGTTGTTGTCCATCGGGCCGACCGACACCTTCGTGATGGTCAGCTCGGCCAGCTCACGGGTGTCCGGCGCGCTGCCGGGGGAGACGTCTCCGGTGTACGGCACGGTCTAACCTCAAATCCACTGTGGAGGAACGGGAAGCGGGCCGGGCGGTGAAACGGTCAACTCGGAGCCGGACGTACGCCCGGTGAGCCAGCCGGCCAGCGCGTGCGCCGGACCGGTGACGGTCGGCGCGCCGGACGAGGACGCGCCGACGGTCAGTGGGTGGCCGAGATCGGTGGCGTGCACCACAACGTCGAAGTCGGACAGCCCGCGCACCACCTCGTGCAACAGCCGGTGCGAGAACGAGTCCGGCCAGTCCGCGGTTCCGTAGCCCGCGGCCAGGTCGACGTGGTGGACCTCGACCTCGCGCAGCCGGCGCCAGACGACGCGGGCGGCCGGCTGTGGACCACCGGACAGGTCGAGCTGCACGGTCCACGCCTCGGCCGGCATCTCCTCGGCCGCCGCCGCGAAGCGGGCGCACGCATCGCTAAGGTCGGCCAGCACGACCGGCACCGGTCGGTCAGCTCCCACCTCGATGTCGGCATTGCGACGTTCCCAGCTCGGGTACTGCGGCGTGACCACGCCGGTGCGCGCCCAGGTGAGCAGGTTCGTCAGGCCGTCCGCGTTGCGGGCCAGGTGGGTCAGCACGTGACCGCGCGTCCAGCCCGGCAGCAGCGACGGCTCGTTCAGCGTCCCGGTGCCGTCGAGCGTGGCCGCCGTGCGCAGCAGGCGTTCCGTGGCCCTGTCGACCTCGGCCATGAGTACGAGCGGATCAGAGCTCACGCCGTCGCCTCCCTCCGGGAGGCAACGCCGCTCGCGCAAGCTGCTGGGCTGGCTGGTTCGCTCGCGAGCTCGCTCACAGGCCGAACCTACCTGATATTCGTTAGGCGGTTACCGGACCGGTCCCTACCGTGGTCAGCGAGATGGCTACCGACCTGAGGTCCCTTGGCTGGGACGACACATTCGCCGCCGCGTACGCGCGCCACGACCGGACCGACCAACGGCCCGGCCGGGTCACCCGCGCGGACCGTGGCGTGTGCACGGTGCTGACCGCGGCCGGCACGGTGCGCGCGTCGGTCTCCGGCGGGCTGCTCGGGGCGGCCGCAGAGGACCCGGTGGCGTTGCCGTGCGCCGGCGATTGGGTGGTCGTGCGTACCTGGCCCGACGACCGGCTCACCGCCGAAGCGGTGCTGCCCCGGCGCACCGCGATCGTGCGGCGTACCGCGGGAAAGGAGTCGTACGGCCAGGTGCTCGCCGCGAACCTGGACACGGCGGCGGTCGTCGAGCCGATGGACCCGGAGCCGGATCTCGCCCGCATCGAGAGGTTGCTCTCACTCGCCTGGGAGTCCGGCGCCCCGCCCTTGGTCGTCCTCACCAAGGCCGACCTGGCCGCCGATCCGGCCGCGGTCGCCGACCAGGTCGCCGAGGTCGCGCCGGGTGCGCCCGTGTACGCGGTGAGCGCCCGCACCGGAGACGGGTTGGACCGGTTACGCCCGCTCGTCGCACCGGGTTGGACGCTCGGCCTGCTCGGCCGCTCGGGCGCCGGCAAGTCGACGCTCGTCAACGCGATCGCGGGAGCGACGGTCATGGCGACACGGGCGTTGCGGGCCGACGGCAAGGGGCGGCACACGACGACGCACCGGGCGCTCGTACCGCTACCCGGCGGCGGGGCGGTGCTGGACACTCCGGGGATCCGCGCGGTGGGTCTCCTCGACTCCGAGGGCGGCCTGGAACGAACGTTCGCCGACGTCGCCGAGTTCGCCGTCGACTGCCGGTTCCGCGACTGTTCGCACACCGGAGAGCCGGGCTGCGCGGTACAGGCCGCGCTGGAGTCCGGCGACCTGACACCGCGCCGTATGGAGAGCTGGCGCAAGCTGCAACGGGAGATCGCGTACGAGCTGCGGCGCCGCGATGCCCGGTTGGCCGCCGTCGAACGTGATCGATGGAAGCGGATCCACAAGGAGATGCGCCAGCGCGGCATCCGCAACTAGCTGGTTTCTTGGGCCGGATCTGCGCCGACCGAAGGTCCAGGCGCCTGGGTAGGGACTAGCCGATCACTCAACAAGCCCGGACCGCCCGGTCGACGCAGGCGCGACCCGCCGCCTGCTTGGGTGAGGGGTTGTGGCGACGCCTGAGCCCCCGGAGGAGCCGGTACTCCGGGTCGGCGGCTGGGTCCCGGCCCATCGCGCGGTCGAACGAGGTCCGACCGACGGACCGCTGGCCAGCGTCGAACACCCCGAGCCCGAGCCGCCACATCCTCCTCCGCCGGAGGAGACCGAGGAGCCAGTACCCCCGCGGCGTCCGCACCTGGTCGGCCTGCTCGCGGCCGGCACCGCCGTCGTGGTCGCGATCATTGCTCTGGTACGCCTGACCGCGCCGAACTCGCTCGACTGGTCCGCACGGTGGTGGCCCGGACCGGCCGCGCCCAGCGACCGTGTCGCGACCGGCGAACCGTCCGTCCCACCGGGGGCCACGCCGCCCGGGATCGTGGGGCACTCCGGTCCCGCGTCGACACCGCATCCGGCTACCCCCGGTCCGCCGGCGGCCACGACCGCAACTCTCGCCGCGGACCTGTCGCCGAGTCCCAGCGCCAACCCTCCTCCGCCGCCGCAGGTGCTCTCGCTCGAGGCCGAGTCCGCCCAGCGGGCCGGCGGGGCAACCTCCTGGGCCGTGACCGCCGCATCCGGTGGCCGGATCGTCGGCTTCATCGGGAACTCCGGCACGGTCCGGTTCACCGTCACGGTTCCGGCCGCCGGCTCGTACCCGGTGACTGTCTTCTACCTCGCCGGCGAGCGCCGCGACTTCGTCATATCGGTCAATGGCGTGGCGCAGAAGACGCTGAGCTGCTCGTCTACCGGTGGCTGGACGACCGTCGGCCCGGCGGATGTCACTCTGGTACTGGCGGCGGGAGCGAACACGATCCAGTTCGGCAACCCCACCCGGTGGGCCCCTGACCTGGACCGGATCGCCGTAACGGTTCCGTCACCGTAAGCCTCCAGAGCAACTCGACGGAAACTGTCGGAGGGCGCGGTTAAAGTGGGCTGCCGGCAGACTGGGTCTCGGAAAGACAGGGCGTGAGCTGTGGCCGACCGACTGATCATTCGCGGAGCGCGGGAGCACAACCTGCGCGACGTCAACCTGGATCTGCCCCGCGATTCGCTGATCGTGTTCACCGGGCTGTCCGGCTCCGGCAAGTCCAGCCTCGCCTTCGACACGATCTTCGCAGAGGGCCAGCGGCGGTACGTGGAGTCCCTGTCGTCGTACGCGCGCCAGTTCCTCGGTCAGATGGACAAACCAGACGTCGACTTCATCGAAGGCCTGTCGCCGGCGGTCTCCATCGACCAGAAGTCGACCTCCCGCAACCCGCGGTCGACGGTCGGCACGATCACAGAGGTGTACGACTACCTCCGGCTCCTCTACTCCCGAGCCGGTGAGCCGCACTGCCCGGTCTGCGGGTTCCCGATCAGCCGGCAGACGCCGCAGCAGATCGTCGACCGCGTGCTGGCGATGGAGGAGGGCACGCGTTTCCAGATCCTCGCTCCGGTCGTGCGCGGCCGAAAGGGGGAGTACGTCGATCTCTTCGCCGAGCTGCAGTCGAAGGGGTATGCGCGGGCCCGGGTCGACGGTGTCGTGCACCCGCTGACCGAGCCGCCGAAGCTGA
>Ga0075430_100001950_pt1 | contig 16950 bp, 11 predicted proteins | sample RhiMetdeltSRZDD4_FD_75294 | JGI IMG/M metagenome (GOLD analysis project Ga0075430, IMG submission 75294) | Populus rhizosphere microbial communities from Tennessee, USA - Rhizosphere MetaG P. deltoides SRZDD4 | ecosystem: Host-associated > Plants > Roots > Rhizosphere > Soil | place: USA... | reverse complement strand
GCATCCGTCTACCACCCGAGCTTGTCGGCGACCGTGCACGCGCTACAGATTGGCGCCCATCGGCGACCCGGCCAACGAGCCGGAGCGCGCAATCCCTGGAGTCGTCGTTGGCTGAGGCCTCAATGGCGCTGCCTGACCACGGCGCTGAAGCGCCTTCGGAAAATGAGGCAAGCTCGTCGGGCGACGTTACGCGTCTGCTCGAGTCCGCGCGCGCCGGTGACCGCACCGCGCTCGATCGCGTCCTCCCGATCCTCTACGACGACCTGCGCCACCTTGCACGCCGGCAGCTCGCGCGCGAGCACGGCTCGCGCACAGTCCAGCCGACGACGCTCGTCCACGAGGCCTACCTGAAGCTGGCGGGCAGTGCCCCGCGGGCCGAGAACCGCGCCCACCTGCTCGCGATCGCGGCGCACGCGATGCGGCAGGTGCTGGTGGATCACGCGCGCGAACGGCGGGCTGCGAAGCGCGGGCCGGAGTGGCTGCGCACGACGCTCACCGACGGCGTCTCGACGACGAACCTCGACGCCGAGGCGCTCCTGGCGCTCGACGACGCGCTCGCGCGCCTCGATCCACGCCAGCGCCAGGTAGTCGAATGTCGCTTCTTCGGCGGACTCGACGACGCCGAGATCGCCGAGGCGCTCGGCGTCACGACGCGCACCGTGCGGCGCGACTGGGTCAAGGCGCGCGCGTGGTTGAACCGCTGGCTCGGTGAGCCGTCGTCGTCATGACGATACCAAAGCCGCCCAATTCGGGAGCGCGCGCCGGCGCAGCCGAAACCTCGCCCGAACGCCGCGCGGAGATCGAGGAGATCTTCGACGAAGCGCTCGACATGCCGGAGGAGGACCGCGCCGCCTGGCTGGTGTCGCGCTGCGGTGACGACGTTGCGCTTCGTCGAGAGGTCGACCTGCTCCTGGCCGCACACGAGCGGAGCGACAGCCCGCTCGACATTCCTGCCGTGGTGCATGCCGCCTCGATGTTCACCGACCCGGCTCGCGGACGGCGGATCGGACCCTATCGCGTGTTGCGCGAGCTCGGACGTGGCGGCATGGGCGTCGTTTACCTCGCCGAGCGTGACGACGGCCAGTACCGGAGACGCGTCGCGGTCAAAGTCCTTCGCGCGAGTCAGGACGCGGACGAGCTCCATCAGCGCTTCCTCGCGGAGCGGCAGATCCTCGCGTCGCTCAATCACGCGCACATCGCGCAGCTCCTCGATGGCGGCGTGTCCGACGGTCAGCTTCCGTATCTCGTCATCGAGTACGTCGATGGGCTGCCCATCACCGAGTACTGCGACCGGCAGAAACTCGACGTCCCCGCTCGCCTCCGGTTGTTCCGCGAGGTGTGCGGGGCGGTTCACCACGCGCATCAGAATCTCGTCCTGCATCGCGACCTCAAGCCGGGGAACGTGCTCGTTACCGGCGCGGGGCAGGTGAAGCTCCTCGATTTCGGCATCGCGAAGCTGCTCAACCCGACGCTCGCTGCCGTGGAGCAGCCGGTCACGCGCACGGCGTTCCGTCTCATGACGCCGGCGTACGCCAGCCCCGAGCAGGTGCGCGGCGACACGCTCACGACCGCAAGCGATGTGTACGCGCTGGGCCTGCTGCTGTACGAGCTTCTCGCCGGACGGCCGGCTCATCGCATCACGACGAACTCACCGCGGGAGGTCTACCAGGTCGTCTGCGAACGCGACGCCGAGCGTCCGAGTGACTCGGTCGTGAACGAGGACATTGGCGCCGCGAGCCCCGCGGAGCTCTCCGCCGCTCGCGGAACCACGCCAGAGCGGTTGCGCCGGCAGCTTCGTGGCGATCTGGATGCCATCGTGGCGATGACGCTTCGAAAGGAGGCCGGGCGGCGCTACGGATCGGCGGAGCTGCTCGCCGCGGATGTCGGCCGATTCCTCGACGGCCTGCCCGTGCTCGCCCACCGCGGCAGCCGCGGCTATCGGTTCGAGAAGTTCGTTAGGCGCCATCGCGCCGCGGCAACGATCGCCGCATCGAGCGCGGTAGTGCTCATCGTCGCTGCCGGTGTCGCGTTCCGCATGGCGGCAGTGGCTACTCGCGAGCGTGACCGCGGCGCCGCTGCACTGGCCCAGACCCAGGACGCGCTGCGCGAGTCGGAGGCAGTCACGAATCTCCTCGTCGGCCTGTTCCGGGCGGGCGATCCCTTGGAAGGCGGCCACGCCGCACTCACCGCAACGGACCTGCTCCGTCGCGGCGTCGCTGCAGCGGAACAACTGGAAGGCGAGCCGGCAGCACAGGCACGGACGTTCGAAGCGCTCGGACGAGTGTACATGATTCGCGGCGACCTCGAGCTCGGCGCGGGCCTCCTGCAGCGTGCGCTCGCGGTCAGACGGACGAAGCTCGCCGGTGACGACCTGAGCGCCGCGACGACGACCGCGGCGCTCGCTGACGTGCTCCGACGTCAGGGGAAATACCTTGCGGCCGACACGCTGGCGCGCGTGGCGTTACGCGTGAGGCGGGCGGCGCTTGGCGATGCCCACCCGGACGTTGCGGAGAGCCTCGACCAGGTTGCGGGGATTGCCATCTACCTCGGCAACATGGCAGACGCCGAGGCCCACGCACTCGACGCGGTGGCGGTGTGGCGGCGCACGGGTCGCGGTAGCGACGCCCGGATGGTCGGCGCGCTGGAGCGGCTCAGCAGCATCGTCTGGCGCCGTGGGGACGACGCCGGCGCCGAGCGCCCGCTTCGCGAGGCGCTGGCGATTGCCGAGCGCGCATATCCTCCCCTTCACGAGGCCCACACGGGTGGCCTGATGCGGCTCGCCGACCTGCTCGCGAAACAACCGGAGCGACATGCGGAGGCCGAATCACTCGCCCGCGCCTCCGTGCGTGTGAGCCGCGCCGAGTTTGGTGACGCGCATCCCGTGACGGCGAACGCCGTGAAGCAGCTCGGCATCAGGCTCGCCGAGTTCGGCCAGACTGCCGAGGCGGAGCGGCTGATGCGGGAGGCACTCGTGGCGCAGCGGCGGGTGTGGGGCGACTCGAACATCGTGGTCGGCGCGACGATGCTGTCGCTGGCCGAGATCCTCACCCAACGCGGGAATGCCGCCGAGGCGGAGCGAGTCGCGACTGACGCCGTCGCGATTCACGCATCATCGTTAGGTACGAATCACTCGACGTACGCGGGAGCGCTCGGCGTCCTGGTCGACGCCCTCGTGGCGCGTGGCGGCCTCGATTCCGCCGAGGTGGTGGCCCGACGCGCCGTCGATATTCGTACCGCGTCGCTCGGGCCGACGCAGACACTCACCGCGCTCACGGCGGCGGGACTCGCTGGCGTGCTCGCCCGCCAACGACGCTTCGAGGAAGCGGACTCGATCTACCGCTCGGCCGTCGCCGTGATTCGCCGCCGCACCACCGAATCTCACGTGGACACTCGCGCTGCGTACGCCGGCATGGCGGCGATGTTCGAGGCGTGGGGGAAGGCCGACTCGGCGGCGCGGTATCGGCGCCTCGCGGAGCCACCGCGGCCCGGGGCGCGCTAGCGGGGGGTTCAAGGGGTCAGGTTTCTTGAAAAAAACCGTTCAAGAAACCTGACCCCTTGAACTGTAGATGTCCGCGGCAGACGACTTTTGCCGCAAATCCGGGGCAGGACTTCACCCCAAACCCCGGAGAAAAGCACGATGCCCAGTTGGTCCACGCACGCCACGTCGAATCCGCCGCCGTTTTCCTGCCCTCCGGATGAGCCGGCGGAGTCGATCGCCTACGTGGCGCTTGCCGGGGACGGCGGTGGGCGACGTGACGGTATTGCTGTCCTCGACACTGACCAGACGTCCGCCACGTTTGGTCAGATCGTCAGTCGCGTCGAGTTCCCGCACGAGAAGAACGGGCTGCGGCACATCGGCTGGAACGCGTGCGGTCCGCGCGCACGTGCTGACGCGTCGCACGACCGGGTAGAGCGGCGCTATCTCATCGTGCCGGGGCTCGAGTCCTCGCACATCCACGTCGTCGACACGAAGCCCGACCCTCGCGTCCCACGCCTCGTGAAAGTGATCGACGGCGCGGAGGTAGCGCACCGCACGGGCTACAGTGCGCCCCACTCCGTCCGCTGCGGACCCGACGGCGTGTACGTGAGCGCGCTCGGCTCCGCCGATGGCGAGGGGCCCGGCGGCATCCTGACGCTGCACCCGGAGACGTTCGACGTAGAGGCAGCGTGGGAGAGGGACCGTGGCCCACAGCGCCTGGCGAGCGACCTCCACTGGCACGACCGCCACGGCGTGATGATCACGAGCGAGTGGGGCACGCCGAACATGGTTCGGCGTGGCGTGAGCTCCGAGCTTCTCGTCGCCGGGAGCTACGGCCGGTCGCTTCACGTGTGGGACGCGCACGCGCGCAGTCACGCGCAGACGATCGATCTCGGCGCCGAGCAGCAGATGGTGCTCCGGCTACGCCCAGCTCATAACCCTGCTCGCGCCTACGGGTTCGCCGGGGCGGCGCTCTCCCTCGGGGACCTGTCGGCGTCGGTGTTTCTCTGGTACCTCGGCTGCGATGCGAACGGCCGGCGCGGCGAGTGGCAGGCGCGAAAGGTCATCACGATCCGTGCGCGGCCGGCCGACCCGTCGCGGCTGCCGCCGATGCTGCGCGACGTCGCTCTGGTTCCGCCGCTCATCACCGACGTCAACCTGTCGCCGTGTGACCGGTGGCTGTTCGTGTCCTGCTGGGGAACGGGGGAGCTCAGGCGCTACGACGTCGCCGACCCGTTCAGCCCCGTGCTGACCGGAATGGTCCGCCTCGGCGGCATCGTTAGGCGCACGCCGCACCAGGGCTCGCCCGCGACCCCGCGCAACGGTGGCCCGCAGATGACGACGGTGAGCGCGGACGGGCGCCGCCTGTACGTCACGAACGCACTGTACGCGCCGTGGGACGACCAGTTCTACCCCGACGGCATTGCCGGCTGGGTGGCGAAGGTCGATGCGGACCCGGTTGGCGGACTTCGTGTCGATCCGCGGTTCCTTGTCGGATTCGAGCCCGGATTCCGGGCGCACCAGGTAGCGCTGCGCGACGGGAGCGGCGCCACCTCGTAACGACACGACAAGCCCGATGTCCGCGACGCGACGGGTTAGCCGCAGTACGACTGATAGGGACCTGCCGTGCGCGACGGTCCCGTGCTGATCGAATCGATGCCGATCGCGCCACCGAAACCGACGCTCGGCGACACCCTGATAGGAGGACCCATGGAAAACGATACTATAACGCGCTCAGCGCAGCGGAACGGCTCGGCTGCGAATGATCGCGCCGCCCGGTGGGTGGGCACGAGCTCCGGGAGCGACCCACTGGCGCAGCGCTCGGTCCGGATCTGGAGCGCCGGCGACTATGACCGAATCTCGGCCGGCTTTCGCGAGGGCGCCGAGGCGTTCGTGACGCGGCGCGGGCTGAAGCCGCATCACCAGGTGCTCGACGCCGCGAGCGGCTCGGGGAACGTGACGATTCCCGCGGCTCGCACCGGTGCGACCGTTACCGGCATCGACATCGTTGGCGCCCTTCTGAAGGATGCGTCGCGCTGGGCGGCCTCCGAGGAGTTGTCGGTGACACTGGATGAAGGCAACGTCGAGGAGCTGCCGTACTCGGACGCGCGCTTCGACGTCGTGATGTCGATGTTCGGCGTGATGTTCGCGGCGAGGCCGGATCGCGTCGTGGCGGAGCTCGCGCGCGTGACGCGACCTGGCGGTTACGTCGCACTCGCGAACTGGACGCGGCGCGGATTCATCGGCCAGATGCTGGCAATGCACGGCGCCGCGGTGCCGCCGCCCGCCGAGATTCCGAGCCCGCTCCTGTGGGCCGATGAGGCGGTGCTGCGTGAGCGGTTTGACGATCGCACGTGGCGGCTGACGACGATCCCTCGAACGCTGACGTTCCACTACTTCCACACGCCTGCAGGAACGGCGGAGCTCTTCCGTGCTGCCTACGGCCCGACGGTTCGCACGTTCGAGGCGCTCGACGAGGATGGCCGGGCGTCGTTCGCGGCCGCGCTCCGTGAGCACTGGACGCGCAACAATCGTCCTGGCAGCACGTCCACCGAAGTCGAGTCCGAGTACCTCGAAGTCGTCGCTGTCAGGCTCTGACGGCGCTCCAGGCGCGCACGTACAAACGTTGGACGCGCCGAAGTGGTCCCGCTTTGGTGTACGCAGTCGGTTCAGCGCGTCGTGCGGGCTGTCTCCCCGTACGACGCGCTCTGCACACTGGACTGAATCCCGGATGTCGATAGCAGGCGCTCCACCAGGGCGGCGTCCCCAGTGTCACGCGTTGGGAACGCACGTGCTGTGCAATCGCTCAGCGTCGGAGGAGCGTAGCGAGACCTCGACCCGCACCACCTCTGTGGTGTCGGCAACGACGCGGACGTTGGCCACTCCGCCGGGGACCTCGAGCGCGTTCAGGCGATCAGCATTCGCGGTCGCGGCGTGCGAGGTTCGCTCGAACCAGAGCGCCGGGGGCTTCGTCATGCGTGTGCATCCGGCCGCAGCCACTCCGCCAACCACCACGCCTAACGACCAGATCGACCCGCGTCGCCGTTTCCGCGTCATGCAAACGGCGGCAGGAGACGCCAGTAGTAGATGAGAGCAGCGAACATCGCGGCGGCAAGCGATAGCCCCAGGCGACCAAGCCGCTGTCCCAGGACATCGCGGGGACGCAGCGCCGCGACCACACCGGCTACGACGGCGACGGCCGCGCCGGCTGCGCAGACGAACCCTCCCGCGAGCACGACTCGCAGCGCCAGCGGCGTCCCGTACTGAAAGTCGTTCAGGGAGATGGCGAGAAGCACGGCGCCCAACCCGACGACGAGCCACGTGGCACCAGCAGCGGCCGCGGTCATTGCCCAACGCCAGAGGACAAGTATGCGGTCGGTGCCGGGGGGCGACAGCGGCCATTTCACGGCCGCGCGCCAGAGCGTCACGACGAGAATGGCGAACGTCATGCCTAACAAAGCGAAGTGCAGCTCTCGACGCTCGTACCATCGCACCCGCTCGTAGGCCACGTACGGAGCTCCACCGGTGAAGAGGTGAGTGGCACGGCCATCCTCATCGAACCGAAATGCGACGTCGCTGCCCCCGGCGCGGTGATACAACGCCGGGCCCGCCGGCGTCAGTTCCGACTCGCCGAGGAGCCACCGGCCACCGCGGCTCGTCACGGCAGCCTCACCGATCGCACCGGTCAGCACGCCCATCCTCGCCAGCGTGCGTCGCGAGTGGCGGTTCAATCTGTACGTTCCGGCAGGATCGCGAGCGCTGGACGCGACGTCGGAGTTTGCCACCATCTCACCCGATTTCATTTCGGCGCCGTCTCGAGCGACTGTTGGCTGAGCGAGGAGGAGTTGCCAGATCGAGTCCGCGAGCGCCGACGCTCCCTCGCCACTCATCGCGACGAACACACCGCGCCGGGCCGTTGGCGCGAGGATCAGATCACTCGTGTAGTCATCCCAGTCACCGCCCTGCTGCAGCCCGCGAACTCCCGCATCACGCCGTTCGCGGAAGCCGTAGGTGAGGCCGTTCAGCGCCGGGTGGTGGGTGAACTGGCGCTCGCGCATCGGCGCGGTGGTGCGGAGCACCGTGCCGAGCGACGACGACGAGTCGCCGAGGAACGCCGCCATGAAGCGCGCCATGTCGCCGCCGGTGGAGTACAGCGCCGCGGCTGGCGGGTCGTTGAAGAAAATACGCGGCACCGGCTCGGGGCGGCCGTGTCGATAGGGAAGCGCACGCGCGCGCTCGAGCTCCACCGGAAGGGGTTGCTCGAACCCGCTCGAGCGCATGCCTAACGGCTCGAGGACATGCCGCCGGAGATGCTCGGCGAATGGCTCGCCGGCCACGCGTTCGACGAGCAGTCCCGCCAGAGCGAACCCGTGATTGGAGTAGCTGGCCGTTTGTCCCGGCTCACGAACGATCGGCGGCATGGCCCTGGCGAGATAGTCTCCGAGCGGTACGATGTCGGCCGGCGTTCGTGCCGCGATTCCGATGGTACGCTCGTCGAACCCGCCAGCGTGCGTGAGCAAGTGACCGACCTGAACGCGCCGCCCCCACGCGGTCTCGAGCGGTTCGAGTGGTACGTGGCGGTGGACGGCGTCGTCGAGCGACAGCTGCCCCTGCTCGACGAGACGCAGCAGTGCGATGGCGGTGAAGACCTTCGAGATCGATGACAGTCCAAAGGTCGTCCGCTCGGGATCAACCGCGCGCGCGGCGTCGCGATTCGCCAACCCATAGCCACGAAGATGCGCCACTCGGCCATCATCGACGACCGCTACCACCGCGCCCGCTACCGCATTGCGAGAACGGACGCCATCGACCAGGGTGTCGATGCGAGACCACAGCGAGTCTGCGAGCATCGATGGCGACTGCGCACGCGCTGTCGTCGCGCAGACGAACGGGAGTGCGAGCGTACCCAACAACGCTCGGCGCCGGCTCACCTCACGCGACCCGTCAACGACGTCCGGAACGAACCGGGATGGCCGCCCGGGAGCTGCGCCGCCTCCGAGTTGATCGGCGCGGCCGGCGCGACGCGAGGGGTCGAGTGCGCTGGAGTGAGAAGGAGTACCGGCAGCGCTACCAGCGTGATCGCGGCCGCCGCTGTTGCGCCAGCGCCGATCGCATGGCGGCGCCCGTCGGCGAGAAGGAGCGCGGCAATTCTCGTTTCCACGTTTCGTCTATCCGCTATAGCCGCCACCGCGGGGTATGCAGGGCGTAGCCTTCGCGCCAGCGCGAGGAGCTGCTCGCCGTACGAGACGGGGTCGATACCCGAATCGATGACGCGCTCGTCGCAGGCCTGCTCGCGCTCGATGCGAATCCGCGCGAAGACGAGCCACGCGCCGGGGTGGAACCACAGGAGCGCCACAACCACACGACCGAGGAGATCACTCAGGGCGTCACGCTGCTCGATGTGCGCGACCTCGTGGCGCAACACCACCCGCCTCAACTCGCGGGTCCACTCGACCGCGTCGGCGGGCAGCATGATGCGGGGCCGCACTATTCCCCAACACACGGGCATCGCGCCGGCGTCGCCCCGCACGAGCGCGAAGCGCGGACCGACGACGGCGGCGTCCTCGTCGAGGGATGTCACTCCCCCTACGCTCCCGGCCTCGCCGAGAGAAAAGCGGCGTGCCCAGCGTCGTAGCGCGAGCTCCTGATGGACGATCCGCGAGAGCATGACCAGAACGCCAATGCTCCACACGGCGATCACACCGGGCGCGACCGGCGGCAGCGCGAGTGCGACGCTCGCCGGATCTGCGGCGGTGGCGTCGATGAATGCGGCGCGCGCGTTCGCCGCGAGCGGCGCGACGATTGCCAGTGCCAGTGCGGCACACCAGACCGCGTACCGAACGCGCGCCCGACTTCGCTGGGTGTACGCACACCATAACGCGGCGACAGTGGTGGACAGCGTGAGCGCGATCGAGGATGCGGTCAGCCACGGACCGAGCCACGCGACGCCTGTCGCCACGTCTTCACCGATCACGGTCACGACCTCGCTTGTGACGCTCGAGCATCTCCTCGATGCGCCTGATGTCGTCGTCATCGAGCCGAGTGCTCGAGTCGCCGAGGATGGCCGACACCGCCCCGAGCCGCGACCCGGCGAAGAACGTCCGCACGAGGCTCTTCACGGCGTCCTTACGCAATCGCTCTGCGGGCACACGTGCTCGATACACGTTCCGCGGACCCGACTGCTCGTGCTGAACGTGTCCCTTCTCCTCGAGCAGCCAGAGCGTCGAGCGCACCGCGGTTGGCGAGGGCGGGCTCGGCAGCTCGGCGTGTATCTCCGTCACGGTCGCCGAGCCGAGGCGCCAGAGGACTTCCATGATCTCGCGCTCGCGGCGGCTGAGGGATGGTGAGCGTCCGGACATCGTCGACTGTTGAATTTTTGACGGTGTGTCGAATATTTGACGATGCACGCTCGCTGTCAAGCGGCGGCTCGCGTGACCGATCCCGCGTGGGACGAGTTGCCTAACAGCGTCGAGCCCTACGGCATTCTCGTCACGGCGGGAGACAACGACACGTTCCCGCTCTGGTATGCGCAGCATGTCGAGGGGATTCGAAAGGACGTCGTCATCGCCGTCACCGAGCCGCTCAACACCGAGTGGTATGCGCGGCAACTCGTTGGCAACCCGGTGTACGCGTATAACTGCCGGAGGCTCAGCTCTTCGAGGCCGGAGACATCAGGGCCGAGGTCGCTCCCGGGATCCTCGAGAAAAGCGACATCCTGGTCCTGCGCATGATCAAGGACAACACCGGCCGGCCGATCTATTTCAGTCGCACGACGGGCGACTACGCGCACCGTCTCGGGCTCGGGCCCTACCTGTCGACTCAGCGGTTCGCGCGAAATCTCGTGCCTAACGTGCCGACACCAGGCCGGGACACGTTGCTCGTGCAGGGCGAGGGGTTCGTCGACGTCGCGCGTTCCACATCGCTCTGGACAGACGTGTACAAAGGACAGCGCGCGTTCATCACGAAGGGCGGGCGGCCGGATCACGCATCGATCAACATCCCGGTGCTGTACGTCGCGACCGGGGCGTTGCTGGGCAATCTCCTGGATTCCGGTGGGAAGCACGGCGCAGCACGGGAGATCATCGATACGTCGGAGCGCATCGTCGATGCCGCGCGGATGCGAGACATCTTCCCGACGCTCTCGCGACCGCCTTCGCCAATCGGCGCTCCGTCGAGCGATTTGCCCCAAAGCACGCCGGTTTCCGTGCCCGCGCGACCTGATTAGCTGTCATTCCGAGCGGAGCGAGGAATCGCGGTCGTCCGGACAGAGGGAAGTTTCTACCGGAGTGACCGCGATTCCTCGACTTCGGCGCTTCGCGCCGTCGCTCGGAATGACACAGCTCATGAATTACACTGGACGCGCCCCCGCCACCTGCACCAGCCGCATTGCCGCCCGCGGCCACGCTCGTACAAGATCGACCACGGTCGACACCCCGGCCTGTAAGCCCGCCGGTGCAAGTGGCGGCGATTCCGGTCCGCCGCCGGACACGGCGACGAAGAGGACGTGATCACCCGCGTTGACCGCGCTCAGATCCACGTCGATCGAGATCGCGCGCGGCATGAACGCGTCCAGAGGGACCGGAAGGCGATGCACCGCGCTTCCCGACACTGTTACCTGATTCCACCCTGCCGGCGTCGGCACGGGCGTCGCCCCGCTCCACGCATGAAGCGTCGCGAACGGGTCCGCCAACTCCGCGAGCAACGCCACATCGCTCGCTGCTGACTTCCAGAACAACGCCGTGTACGCACCGTTCGCGGCGATCGGTCGCGTGTCGCGGTGGTGCACGAGCACGTCCACCGTGCATGGCTCGGCGTACACGCGCCAGACGCCGTTGGTGATGCGCAGCGGCACCACCAACTCCATGACGTCGACCTCGGTCGGCACGACCGCCGTCGCGCCGCCAGTCTGCCACGGCGTCTCGTAGACGGCCCACCGATCGCCCGGCGCAGCCGAGACCGCTCGCGAGGCATCGAGTCGCGTGCCGCCGACGACCGAGTCCCACGTCGCCTTGTTGATCGTGTTCCCGCTCCCGAGACCCGCGGTGCTGCTGCGGTGGAGCCTAACGAGATCGGCGAGCTGATCGCTCCAGACCCCGTCGGCACGGATCGCCGGGAAGTGCCAGCGGAACGCGGTCTGGAACGTCCAGAGATGATACGAGCCGCTCTGCGCCGGGCCGATGGATTGGGCGGCCGGCAGCGGGAACGGAACCGCAGCGGCGGCCGCTGCGCGCGGGGCCGGACGGACCACGATGTCGGGGCTGGCATGCGGCACGGCGGCAGGTGCCGTCGTCGGCGCGCGCGGGTTCGCCAGCGGCGACGGGAGCCGCCGCCGATCATCGTTGAGGTGCACGCGAAGGTATGTCCTGCGTGGCTCGGCGGCCGCGAGGTTCACCTCCCACACGCCGCGGCTCTGCGTCGCGGCCCGCAGCAGCTTGAGGCCGACGGGGGCGGCACCCGGCTCGCGCCAGATCTTCAGGTCGGAGACACAGGTGACCGGCATCCCCTCCATGAACGGGTCCCAGGTGTGCGAGTTGTCCGCGGCCCGCTCGCCACGCCAGACTCCACCCGTCGTCCCGACGAAGACGATCGTGTTGTCGTCGGGATCGAGAGACACCGCATGGGCCGGGTCGTTAGGCCCGGGCGTCGGCGGCGCGCCCGGTGTGTCGAGCCGACGGCGCAATGCCGTGCGCACGAACGCGCCGCCGATGAACAGCCAGCACGTATCGGTCTGTGCGGCCGCGGTGGCCGCGCGGTCACCCAGCGTCGTGAAGTAGAAGTCGGTCGTGCCCGGAATCGGGGCCAGGTCGCTGATGCGCATCGTCGACGGGTCCGGCGCCTGCCCGGGCGCGAGGACGAGCGTCGTCGTCCACGTGCCTGGCGGAGCCTCATCGTGGCGCACGATCCCCTGCTGATACACCACATACAGCCGCGTCGCCGACTCCCAACGGATCTGCACCACCGGGCCGAGCGCCGGCGTCGGGACGCCGCGGGCCTGATGCGTGTCGGCGCCACCAGGGCGCGGGTCGTTTGCCGCCAGCGCCTGTGTCGTGTCGAATCGGATCACGCGCCACGTGCAGTTCGCGCCCGCCGCCGTCGCGCCGAGGTTGTCGGAGATCCACACGCGGTTCGTCCCGAGCGCGATGCGACCGCGTCCGGGAGTGGTACTCGCTATCGCGTCACAGCCCGAATAGAACATCGAGGCGTCGTTCTCGCGGCCGGTGTTGACGCTGCCACCCACGACACGCCCAATGGGATCGACGAATCCGGCCGGCGGCGTCGAGTTCCAGGTCCCGTTCGTGAACTGGGACACGAGATACTGCGAGGCGGTCGGGTGAAACATCACGCCGCCGCCGTCGCCCATCTGGACCATCTCCCACACCGTGTCGCCGGTGCGCGCCTGCACGCCGTTGTCCTGCGCGCCTAACGCGCAGTACTGGCTCGAGGTCGGATGCACGGCGACGAAGCCGGCCTCGATCACGGCCAGCCCCGTCACCCGCGACTGGAACGTGTTGACGCGTCCACCGCGCTCCGAGACGTATATGCCGCCATCGCAACCGACCCAGACGTGACGCGAGCCGTCGGCGAGCGTGACGACGGTGATGGCGTGCATATCGGCGTGCACGCCGTTGCCGACGAGCCCGGCGATGTTCGCCCCCTCACCACCCGGTGGCGCCGCGATGCGCGACACGCCCACGGCTGGCACGAGGCGTGGAGCGTTCGTGCCCGTTTCGGCGACGTCGTAGCAGTAGAGCGCTGCCGAGAAGTCGGCTCCGCTGTAGGGCGTGATGCCACTTCCGCCCACCCACACCCGGTCCGTCGTCCCCACGCGCTCGGCGAACACGACCTGGTCCCAGAATCGCTGCGCGCCCCACAGTGCGTCGGGCACGCCCCGGACCCGTTGTGAGGCGCCCGGTCCGCCCGCCGCTGTGACGTTTGGGATGCGGTCCAGGAACGCGTCGTCGTCGCGACCGCCAACGGGCGTGGTGCGCTGCCTTCCGTACAACACATACATGCGGTCACCGACGACGGCCGACAGCTTGTGCGCGCCACTGATTCGGATGTTGTCGGTGGGGCGGTTCAGCTGAGCGATCCAGTTCCACGAGCCCGCGGCGCCGAGGTTGTCGCTCCACGCGACCCCCTGCCGTGAAATCGCCACGACGAGTCGGCCGTTCGCGTTCCCCGCCACCGGAACCCACTGGACGTCGACGATCGCCGCGTTCGTGCGAAACGCATCGATGCCGGCGATGCGGCTCCACTGCCATATGAGCGTGCCGCCGACGTTGGCGCGCGTACCGAGGAACAGTCCGCCGTCGCTCGCCGCCACGACGCGGTCACCGGCCGCAGCGACGTTAGGCGGCGTGATCGCGGGATCGCGGGCCAGCGCGAACATCGCGAAGTTCTCGAGCACGGCGATCCCGCTCTCGGCCTCGAACGGCGACGCCGTCGGAGCGGCGCCGTGCGGGCCGCGGCCCGCGAGCACGCCGCGACCGGCGAAGTCGATGTGGGTCGACGTGCCGGTGGTCGTCACGTCGGGCGCCCGCATCTCGCCGGTGCCGACCATCACGTAGTCCTGGTCGGCGGATGCGCCGAAGGTCACGAGCAGGGATCCGCAGGAGAGGTCGGTGCTGGCGCCGCCAACCCGCCCGGGTGTCGTCACCCAGCCGCCCACGGGCTGCCAGGAAACTCCCGCGTCCTCCGTGTACCACACGCCCGCCTTCCCACTGGCCGCATACGCGCGGCGGCCTGTCGGGTCCACCGCGAGGGCGCGCACGCGACCGGTCACGCGCGGCCGCCCATCCGCTTGCCCTCGGCGGACGACCGACGGACCGATCGGAACCCAGCGATTCAGGTCCTGGGTTGCGAACGCGAGGGCGCCGATGCGGCCGCTGCGGTCCGCCGATCGGGATGACCGCACGACGGCGGCGGTCATCGCCTCGGTGAGCGTGACGATGTCGGTGCTTCCCATGCGTTCCGCGACGTGCGCCTGCCGCCGCAGCGCACGCCCCCGCCGCTCGGCCTTCGCGGCGGCGCGCGCCGCCTGCGGATCGACGGGCGGCATGGCGGCCGCGTCCGTGGGCCTAACGACGACCTTCTTCGGTCGCCGCCCGGCCTCACGTGACGTGGCTGCCGGCGCTTTGCGGGCCGGCGTCTTGGCCGGCTGTGGCGGGCGCTTCTTCGCGGGCTGCTTTGCGGCCTGCTTTACGGGCCGCTTTACGGGCTTCTTCCTCGATTGTTTTGCAGCCGTCTTCGCCGGTTTTTTCGTCGGCCGCTTCGCTGCCTTCGTTGATCGCTTCTTCTTCGCCGGACTCACGTCGTTTCTCCGTCGGTCGCGGACTCGTCGTCCGGCTGTACGCGGATCCACCCTTCCTGCGCCTCATGCGGCATGCGCGGGAGATAGGCCGTCATCGTCGCCGCGGTGATCGGGTCGTCGCGCCAGGTGAGCGGACCGGTGCGACGCGTGAACCGTTGACGCGGCCCCATCGCGCGGATGAGCGGGAGCCGGATCTCGGACGGATCAACGAGCACCGGCCCAACGCGCACGCTCGGGCTGATTGCCTTGAGCCCCGGGCCCACCCAGTCTTCCGCCAACGACAGCGCCTTGCGCGGTAAGAGTCCGCTCGTAACGTGGACCTTGCCCGCGGGCAGCATGAGCAACGTCAGCGCGATCTCCTGGCCCGGTCGCACGCGCAGCTCGTCTTCGGCCACGACGTACGGATGCGCGATCGGCACCGATGTCGTGTCGATCGGCGAACCGAGTTGGCCGAGCGCGCCTTGCTGGCGACCGGATGCAGGCGCGAGGCTCTGCACGACCTTGTCGACGAGATGCAGGTGTGCGAAGTCGTCGCCGACGAAGAACCCGAGCAGGGCATCATCCGACCGCTCGAGCGCGCCGAGCCGGAATGGCAGCTGCAGCTCGGAGAGCGCCGCGAAGATCGCGCGACGGGCCGCAACGCCACCAGCGTCGGTGATCGTCACCTCGCCGGTGTCGTCAGGCGCCTCGAGCTTGATGGTGGCCCGTACGACGGCGACCGGCCGGCCAACGAGGCCGGCGATGCTCGGCGACCCGATCGCGGAGTACGTGTCCACGGTCCACAGCGTCGTGTCGATCGCGCGCAGCATCGACGAGAGCGCGCTCGACGGCGGAGGCGTGGCCGAGTTGCGCGCGGTGACGTCGGCGAGCAGAACGCCGGCGGCCACTTCGGCAATCGGGGACTGCGACGCCGTCAGGCCGGTGAACGGTCCCGCATCAGGCGGGACCGGCCGTCCTGGCGCCGTCTCCCACGTCACCGCTCCGGTGATGGGGTCGTGGGCGAGCTCTCCGATGGGCGTCCCGTCGGTCGCAAACACTTCGAGCGACTCGTCGATGTGATCCGGCAACAGGAAGCCCGCGACGGGGTTCACCATCGCCTCGGGAGCAACCTGGTCCACGAACGCATCGGGTCGCACCGACTGGTCCGCGGCGCCAGGATCCGGCGCGCCGACGAACCGCACGACCCATCGTGCCACGTGCTGCATCCGCGGACGCAGCACAATCGACGACGGCGCGCCCGACGCCTCGAGCGAGCGCGTCGTCGTTATGCGCGACACGTCGAGGTCGAGCGTGCGGCCGAACGCGTCCACGATGCGCAGTGCGTCGAGCCGCAGTGTGCCGCCGAAGAACGGCACCGGCAGCGCCGATGCGACCGGCTTCCGCTCCGTACCTGCTGCGGGTGTATCGAGCGGCATCTGGCCTACGTACGCGATGCCGAGAAGCTGCTCGCGAACGCCATCGAGCGATGCCGACGCCATGTCGAGCGGCTCGAGGAAGTCGCCGAGCCTTTCGAGTGCTGCCTGGTCTCCCGGTGCGAGCACACCGTTGCCCGCCTGGTCGCGCTGCTCTTCCGCCAGCAACCAGCGCTGGATGCCCGCGTGTAGCGCCTCGGCGATGCCGGTGCCGAGCGGCGTCCGGCCCGCGATGGTGCGGGAGATGGTTGGCGCTGGTGCGGTGCCGTCCCGTGAGTAATCGAGGCTGTCGAGCCGCCAGCCGTCGAGCGACGACGTGCCCTCGAGCACGACGCGCCATTCCGCCCACATGGGCACCCACGGCTGACGCCACGTCGTAATCGCGACCGGGCTCGGCGGCGTTCCCTTCACGATCGAATGCGCCGCGAGCTGTGCGGTCAGCTCACGGTCGAGGCGCAAATCGGCCGCCGAGTGGCCGAGCCATGGGTCGTTAGGCGCGGCGCGCCGGACGGTGGTCGTGTCGGCGATGTGACTTTTCCCGTCGTACGTGGCGTCGACGCCGTACAGCCGCGTCATCTCGCCGACGAGCCGAACCGATACGGCCTTCGCGTAGTTGTCCGGCAGGCCGGACGTGATCGTGGCGTGCAGCCAGCTCATGCCGTACGGGTCCAGGAGTACGGCTTCACGCGCAACGGCCAGCACCTCTTCGGGGATCGCTCCGCTGCCGAGCGAGGGGAGTACATCCGCGC
>Ga0075430_100001948_pt1 | contig 16957 bp, 26 predicted proteins | sample RhiMetdeltSRZDD4_FD_75294 | JGI IMG/M metagenome (GOLD analysis project Ga0075430, IMG submission 75294) | Populus rhizosphere microbial communities from Tennessee, USA - Rhizosphere MetaG P. deltoides SRZDD4 | ecosystem: Host-associated > Plants > Roots > Rhizosphere > Soil | place: USA... | reverse complement strand
GTGTCCGGGGACCAGGGGTGTTGAACTTTCCCGGCTCGCCGACCTTGAGGTTGCATCGTTCGCAGGATGCGACCAGGTATCGAGGGTCGTCTCCGGTGACCTTACGGCCGAGGGTGTGGTGCACGTGCGTGGCGTGCTCTGTGCAGCCCTGTAGGCGCAGCTGACAGGCGTACCTGTCTCGGGCGAGCACGTTGGCTCGCACGCGGCGCCATTGCCTCGTGCTGCCACCAGCCCATGATGCGCTCATCCACAGCTCCCACAGTCGACCTCAGGTTGTAACGCCTACAGGTAGTTATGTTCCTCTACTTGTTCCTCTCTTGCTCCTCATCCTTATATGAGTCCGTCGGTTAGTGACGGATGCGTCCGTCGGTTAGTGACGGATGCGTCCGTCGGTTAGTGACGGATAAGGGTAGCCTCACTCAGACAGTTATCCACTGTCTGTCCACACGTTATCCACAGCACTATCCACAAGGGTCAGATGAGGCCAATCGGGCAGCATCAGTTCGTACGTGTCCGGCCTCCACTGGTTGCGTTTGTCGTATAGGCGTATGGCGCTGAAATCCTCTAGGACGTGTAGCACCCTCGTTACGCGGTCGCGCTGACTGTTGGCTGTGCCAGTGATTCCGAGCGCGTGCGCGATCGGTTGCCAGCCACCGAAATACAAAGGCGGCTTGTGCTGGTCCATAGCCGTATTAGCCATGACCAGCACAGCCACCCTTGCACTGTGATTACGTCCCAGCAGTGGGCATACGTACATAGCCGCCGCTGAGACTAGGCTTGCGCCCATTTCAGCACCGCACGCCGATGTAAATGCCGTGACGATTCTTCTGCCACGAAAGGCCGGCGGCCTCCTGCTCTAGCTCGATTTGGAATTCGCAGGGATGACATAGCGCCCTATCGAGCGCCGATGTGCGCCTGCCACAACCCTGTGAACAGAAGCGCCCGCACTCGTCGCAGTGCTTCATCCGGCCGTAAACGATCGTGCCGCAACCGCCGGCGCACTTGTGCTCGCTGGGCGGGGGCCGCTTTCGTGCTGTCATTTTGCCGCCTTTCCTGCGACGAATCCGTTAGGGTCACGTAGCCAGCTGGGCGTCCATTTCGTACGGCGGCGCGGGTTTTCCAGGTAGTCCAGCAGGGTTGACCACTGCTGGCCAGTCAGCCTGAACGCCTCATAGTGCGAGCACTGGCCGCAGTAGCACACCGCTAGGCAATAGCGGCCAGGCGCTAGGTCGGTCACGGATCGCCCCCCGCCCGTTGCAGTGCTCGCCCGTAGTGCTGCTGAGCGGCCTGCTTAGTGATACCGAGGCCGCGGCCTATCTCGGACCAGGAGCGCCCCCACCTAACACGCTGAATCGTGACGGCGTTGTCTATGGCCTGGTCGAGTGTGTCGCGGAGCTTGACCAGCTCAGCCAGGTCTACCTCGTCAGCGTCACCGACCCTGGCGCCAGCTGCCCGTATAAGGCGCTCAAGCATCGCCAGGTACTCCGGAGTCTCGACCTTCCCTGTACGCCTGGACACCGTCAAGGCCGCCTTGACGGTGAATCGACGTATCCGAGCACGTCGGCCACACGGGCGGGGATGGCCCAAATCGAGGGGTACAGAGGATCGGAGAATGTCTCGATGTAAGTCATCAGGCCAGCGTTCAGCTCGTGCGCCTGGCGCATCGCATCCTGTCGGTCTGTTGCTGGTATGACGTCGTCTGGCCCCAGCACGTGCACGCACCACTCGGTCATCGCCACCAGCCCTTTTGTTCACTCTCGCGCGCCTTTTGTTTGCGGCGCGCTTCCTCTCCGCGCCGGCGCTTGTCTTTCAGCAGTTTTGCGACCAGCTTCCGCTCGCGTTTCGTCTTAGCCCTCTTGGCGGCTTTCTCTAGCTTGGCCTCATCCATTTTGGCCTGGCGCTTCTGGCGTGCCTGTTCGTTTTGCCACTGCTGGCCGGCGTTGCTGTTCCACCAGCTCATGTCTCGTCCCTAACGATGGTCATTCGACCCACACAACCTCGGTTGCGCCGGCGTGGCCGTGTACGGCCAGCACGCCGTCGAGTGACGACCAGCTGGCCGTGGACGGGTGATCGCCCGTCCACCGCACCGCCACGGCGCCGTCACTGAATCGGATTCCCTCGGCGACAAACCCGGTGCCGCTGACGCCTGACTTGTCATGGTGCCGCAGTAGGCGAAATACCATCGGCGGGTCCGGGAGCTGCGACCGCTTGGCGCCGCACGCACACTCATGGTCGTCGTGATGGTCAGCGTGTAGGTGGCATCCGTGATCTAGCACGCGTTCGCGGCTAGGCCACTCGAAACGGCAATCTGTCATGGTCCCTCTCCTCCAAAGGTCGCGCCGTGACGGGCGCGGTTATGGTCGTCGCGGTCCCGTTCGGCCAGCCGGCGCCCTTCCACAGTGCGGCGGGAGTGCCAGACCACCGGGTAGGGCCGGCCAGCTGTAGCGCATTCGGCGCAGACTGCGCCGATATGGCCGGTGTCGGGTCCGCCAATGCGCTTCACGACTGCGCCGGCGCTCATCAGTGCGCGTGGCGTAGGTAGTCGTGCTGAACGATGGGCGGCCCTGGCTCGCTAGTGGGCGCCGGCGCTGTGCCGGCGCCGGCGCCGCGTGCGACCAGGACAGCGACCAGGACCAGCGCCCACAGCACAAGCGCGACGCATAGCCCTACTGAGCAACCAGCCGCCTCGCGCGGACGCCGGCGGCCGGCGGGCAGTGCCGGCACAAGTTCCAGATGCCGCTCAGCCATTGCTGGCCGCCGCATAGCGGGCATTGTCAGCCTGCAACTGAGCCAGGCTGAGCCCTACGCCCCTGGATAGGTAACCGAACCGATCTTTAGCGGCCTGCGCCGTAGCGTCCAGGATCGCCGCCACGGCCTGGTCATGGTTCTTCGTGGCGATGTACGCACGGCGGTTGACCGCGTCGGCCAGCTGGCGCAGCAGGTCGTCAGGATCGATGTCCAGCGGTTCGTCCAGCGGGACGACCTGACGTTCTAGCTCAGTGAACCTGCGCAGCACCTGGTCCAGCACCCGCACTAGGTGGGGCGCCTGATGCGCCAGGGCGGCGTCCAGGGATTCGGCTGAGACTGAGGGTGCATTGTTCATGCGCGTGTCTCTTTCTCGCCGGCGTTGCAATCACACGCCCAGACGGTATGCACGCGCTCTGTCTTAGCCTGCGCGGCCACGCTGCGCCATGAGGACAGCAGCAGCTGCGCCCTACGGTCACGGTGGGCGGGTGACGGGTCACGGTAGGTGGTAAGCGCGGTCACCTTTGGCGGCGCCATAGCCGCCGTCAGGTCCGTGTCCATCCGTGCCAGGTGGTAATGCACTGGTCGTTCTCCGTTCTTGGGTGTTGGAACTGGTCGGCCGGACAGCGCGCAGCGTGGCCGGCCGACCAGGTCAGGGGGCGGCAGGTAGCAGGTCGTGCGGGGACAGGTCCAGCAGCTCAGCGATAGCGGCCAGCTCGTCCACGTCGAACGCGATACGGCCGGTCAGCCGTGCGCGGACCGACATAGGGGCGAGGTCCAGCGCGCGTGCTAGCTGCGCCTGCGTCACTCGGGGGCGGTGGCGAGCCATCTCGGCCCGCACGGCGCCTGCGACGGTTTCGCGCATGCTCGGTTCCATGCCTGCAATGCTGGTCCGCTCAACGGACCATGTCAAGCACTGAACGGACCCTTTCGGCCAGCCAGGTAGTCAAAAGAGCTTGTCTCTGTTTACGATCCTATGCATGACACGCACAGCAGTTCGGCCCTCGGGGGGCCGACCTTCGCAGCTCATCGCTGCGGAAATGCGCGCGGAACTAGGACGGCAGCAGCTGTCATACCGTCGATTCGCCCTCATGGCGGGTGTGTCTTACGCATGGCTGAATCGGCGTATCAGTAGCGGTGAAACCGACCTGACCGTTGAGGATATCCAGCTGGTCGCGGACGCGCTGCGGGTCCGTCCTGAGCGACTTGTACGGGGATGGCTGCCGCGGTTTTCGCCCCGATCCACAGACGACCAGGAGCGCGCCGGCCAGACAGGCGGCCACTACCAAACGGTAGGCGTGGCATGACCAGGTGGGCGCTGTCGGCCGGCCGGTTCGCCCTGCTAATGGTCGGAGTCGGAGTCGCCACGATAGGCGCTACACGGCTCGCGTACCTGGACGCCGGCTACGTGCTGAGCGGGTCCGTCCTGCTGAACGGACCCGCTCTCGTCGCCGGCGTGCTAGTGATCGCTGCGTGGGCTGTCCTGACCTGGCGCCAGCGTGCCCGTCACGCTAGGCGCCGCTGGCGGCCAGTCTGGCGGATGGTTAGCGACAGGCTGGCCGCAGTCATCGCACAAGGTGCCGGCGTCCTCCGTTGGCGGTGACGGCGGCCAGGGGGTGACCCTGGCGCGGACCACCTCGGCGCCGATGGGGATGCCGCACACGCCGGCGCCCAGACCGATCCACGCGGCGGCCTGCGCCGTCGTCAGGAGGCCGTAAACGACCAGGACACCGCAGGCGGGGACCAGCACGCCGTACGCCCATACCCGCACCGGGTTTGACCGCACCGCGGCCCACAGCCGGCCTGTCATGTCTCGACGCCTTGCAGCAGCACGGCGCGCAGCGCGGCCTCGACCATTGCCTGGTCGCCGACCTGGCCGTCAGTGGGCAACTCGGCGACGACCAGGCGCGCGACCTCGGCAGGGTCCAGGCCGATCGTCAGGAGCTGCTTGGTCAGCTGCTGCCAGCGTTCGGCCTCGACCTGCCAACGGCCGGCCTCGACCTTCCATCGGTCGGATTCGGCAATGTAGCGTGCGCGCTCTTCTGTGCGGAGCGCCTGGACCTCGGCCAGTACCTCGGCAGCGTTGGCCATGTCGTCGTCCTCTCTGTAGGGGTCGAATGCGCCGAGCTCGAGCGCGGCGCGTGCCTGGTCGCCAGGGCAGTCGGTCGGTTCTGGACGGATGAGTGAGTGCGGGACTATGCGGTTAGCGCCAGGGAACCAGCGTCGGAAGTCGGTGACGACGCCGCGCACTGTCGCTGTCATCGCCGCGGACGGTTCTTCACCAGGTGCCAGGACTAGCAGGATGGCGCCGAACCTTTGGTTAACGTCCAGGCTGCCGTTGGCCGCTGAGCGGGTCGTGAGGCCGCGCAGCGTCCAGGCGCGCCCCCACTGGTCGACCGCTACCTGGTACGCGATGTCGGACCAGCCGTTGTTTTCCATGTGATCGGCCTGCCAGCCGCGCAGTGCGTCGCCGATCCTGTCGCGGCCGAGCGGGTTGGCCATGCCTGGCCAGTGGATTGCGACGCCCTCGACCTGGTCAGCGTCCAGTGGCGTGCTGCCCGTCGCCGGCCTGGCGCCCCAAGCTGTGCGCGGCAGATAGTCGACCATTCCTAGCCTCCCTTAGCTGCAACGTAGATAGCGACCATGACGCCGGCCGTTGTGATGAGCGTTGTGACCGCCCATCGGATGAGTCCGTCACGCTGGCGCTTTTCGTGCTTGTGTTCCAGGACGTGTTCGGTGAATTTCTGGTCCACTCCGGTGCTCACCTTTTGCAGGTCCAGCAACAGGTCTGAACGGGTTTTCTCAATCAACGTGTAAAGCTCTCTGAGGGTGACGATGCCGTCGGGTATCGGATGCTGTGTCATGGCCGCTCTCAGAAGTACGTCGTGACGATGACCAGGCCGGCGGCGCCGGCGCCGCCGGCGCGGGCTGTGCCGGCGGCGTTGCGGTTGATACCACCGGACCCGCCCGAACCGCGGCCGGTGCCTGGCCGGCCTGCGATGGACGTACCTGACAGGCCGGAGTTTCCGCCGCCGCCGTAGATGCCGTCTGCGCCGGCGCCGGCCTCACCCGGTGCGCCGGCTATCCAACGGGAATTTTGGCCCGATGCGCCGGTCAGGTTCAGGTCGCCGCCGGTGCCGGTGCCGCCGGCGCCGCCGGACTCGATACCGTCCGTGGCGTTCGTGCCGCCGGCGCCGCCTACCCCGCCTGTCGCCGAGCAGTGCGACCCGAAACTAGATGACCCGCCAGTGCCGCCGGCGTTGTCTCCGGCCGCGCCAGCTGCGCCAGCTGCGCCGACAGTGACTGACTCAGTGGCGCCCAGCGCGCTGTCCAGGATCATTTTTCGGGAGTAGCCGCCGTAGCCGCCGCCGGCGCCGATGGATGCCTGACCAGCTGCGCTAGTGGCAGCACCGCCACCGCCACCGCCACCGCCGATAACCTCGACCAGCACGGCGCGCACACCTGAGGGATTGGTCCACGTCCCGTTTGCGGTGAATACCTGAATCTGCGGGTCACCTGGCGCCAGGACGGTATCGCCTGCCTGCTGTCCCATTAGGTCCTCACCCTCTCTAGAGCGCGTACTTAGCTGGTTGCCACAGCCGGACATCCGCGCCGGCCGCGTGTGCTTTGACGACGCCGTTAACGCTGCGGATCACGGTCGCGCTCTGCGGGCTGCTGGCGCCGCTGATAGCCGTAACCGTCATGCGCTCGCCGGCCACGTTGAGGTCGAATCCGCCGCCCACGTTGGTCGTCCACAGCGTGCCGGCTGTTGACGCTATGGACAGCGTTGTGGCCGAGCTGCTGATGCCGGCGGCCAGCTCGGAACCTGCCGTGTCGTAACGGCTGTCCGAGCTTTGGTACCTGGCCACGACGTAGGGCTGGTACGGGACACAGTTAAACGTCCGGATGTGCTCGGTTCCATCGGTCCAGACCCGCCCGCCGACGACCAGTAGGTCGGTGTCGTCGTAGATGCCGTAGGCGGCGCGGAGCTTCGGCCCTGACAGGATCCGGATGACCTCACCAACGTCTACCGCCTTAATGGTGGTCAGCAGGTCGTTAACGCTGGCTGCGACGGCAGGGTTGGCGCGGTTGACCGATACCTGCGGGAAGCGCGCGGCGTCGACTGTGCCCAGCGACACGCGCCACCAGGCAATACCTTCTAGGCGCGCATCGGTCTGGACGTTGACCTGGTACTCATCCTTGTATCGGCCGACGCCGTTAGGCGGTTGCTGAATCGACAGCGGACCCGATTCCACGGTGGCCTGGAAAGAGCTACCTTCGCGCCGCTGCGCGAATACGTCGTTATGGGTGTCCTGGTCGTCGTCCACAGGGTCGATCGGCGGGGACAGCTCGCCGGCGTCGTAGTCAATGATCGCTAGCGGAGTCTGGTTGTAGAGGTCACGGCGGGTGAAATAGAACAGCGCAACGCCTGTCCTGGTTTCGCCCAGCAACCCCATATCTGTCTGCTCACACTCGGCGAGCTGGTTGCTGAAATAGTCGCCGTACTGCAATCCCATCGGCTCGCTGTCGTCCAGGTCAGCGTCGACGCCGGTGCCTGGCACGAACGCTATGTCCAGCTCGTCGCACAACCGCTGGATACGGCGGCCGGCTGTCTCGCCGGCGAAACCCGATACCGCGGTGAACGTGTCAGCGACGGCGGGGATGTTGGCCAGGTTCTCCCACACAATCACGTGGCCAAGCGCCAGGAAATCAAGGCCGGTCGCCGCCGCCCGATCGTAACTGAACGACAGCCCGTAGGATCGGCGCAGCGTGTGGCCGGCGCGGGTGCCGCTGATAACCGACGACCCGTCCAGGTAGACCTCGTAATCGGTGTCAGCGCCGTTCTGTTCGAGTTGCAGCCGGACATGGTGCAACTGGCCGTCAGCGATAGCGGCCAGCGGCGCAGTGTTCGCCAACGCCACAACTGTCGGGGACTCGCCGAGAGAGTCCAGGATCACCGATAGGGACAGGTCGTCGTCCGCGCCGCGGCGCGCTTCTAGCGCCCACTGGTCGTATGTGCCGAGCGTGGAACCTTCTATGTTGGCGTCCAGGTGTAGCAAACCCATCTCCGCGCCAGTGCCAGACACGGTCGGATCGGCCCTGAACGTGAATTCCCACGCGAGCGCGTCCGGTGTCGTGTCGCTACCCCTGGCTAGGCCGGTCAGGTAACCGCTCGGTCCACCGGGGCCGCCCACTTCCACCGTGTCATTTAGCCGGAGCACCGGCGTTAGATGGTCAGCCAGGACGCCGGCGCCGAATTCCATCACGACGCCGGCGTTGGGTGCGGGGAACAGCGATGACCCTTGGAACGTGCCGGCGGTCACGGCGCCCTTAACCGCGGTCGGCCCGTCAGTGAGCGCCCAATAGCTGATAGGCGTTGTGGAACGGTAGAACTGTTCCAGCCCTGTCGTCACAGACTGGTCGCCCTGGTTGATACGGCGCAGGATGCCGGCGGCCTCGATAGGCATAAACGAGTCGGTGCCTGGCAGGTTCGCGCGGTTCGGCCACGCCGAGACTTCCCCCGTAAATTCGGTGACGCCGCCCATTGCGACACGGATAGGCGTATTGCGGCCAATCTTCTTGAATAGCGGCGACAGCGGGTTGCGCGGCGAATAGGTGCCGCCGCGGTTATCGATGGTCAGGACCAGCTTTGCGGCCTCGGGGGTGGCGGCGCTGTCGCTGCGCCCGAACGTGATTTCCACGCCGGCGGGCACGCGCACATCATCGCTGATGTCCTGCCAGGCGCCGTCGTAGAACAGCTCCGTCAGCACGGGGATGCTCATGAGCGCAATACCCTGACGGGGTCGCGGCCGGCGCCCTTGGCCTTGATGCTCTTACGTAGCAACTCGACCAGGTCGCCGCGGCCCTCCAGGCTGAGCACAACCTGGACTGTGCCGCCGCCGGCGCCGCCACCGCCGAGCGGGATAACCGTCCCGTTCACGCTTGGCCGGAAGAATTCGCGGCCACGTTCGTTGACCTCGTACAGGGTGCCGGCGGCGACAGGGCCGCCCATCGCGCGACCAGGGACATTGATTGTGTTCCCGAAATAGTCCAGCTTCCCGGACAAGAGATTCTTGTACTGACGGCTGACAATCGCATCCAAGCTGACCGTTATGCGAATCTTTTTCGTGTTCGGCAGGCCGCGGATTTTGGCGTCCCACTGGTTGACCTTACGGATAGCGCCGTTGAACGACTCATTAGCCGAATCCCTGAAACCTCGGATCGAATCGGCGGCGCGCTTCAGGTGTTTCTGCTGCGGACCAGGGATAGCCGCGGCAGCTCGGATCACTTTTTCAGCTGAGGTCAGCGCGGCGTTGGTGAGGAACTGGAATGCCTGCAAACCGATGCGCGCCATAGCGAGCGCGCTGGACCCGATGAACTTGAATGCGGTTTGCATGACTTTGCGCGCCGTGTCCGATTTCCGGTAAAGCACGACTAGGCCAACGCCGAGCGCCAGCAGGGCCGCGATGATGAGGAACACGGGGTTAGTCAGCAGTGACAGGGTGAACACTTTCACCGCGGACGCCGCGGCCTTAAACCCTGTCGTGCCCGCTTTCAGTGCGGGTATGAGAGCGCCCGAAAATCCATCGGCGAGCGCGGCGACACCGCCGGCCAGGTCGGTCGACCCCTGTAGAACGTTGCCCTTCATAATCTCGCTGAGGCCGGACATTGTGTCTGTCGTGCCGCGCCCGATTGCCTCTAGGGAGTCGAATTTGTCGTACGTGTTATCCAGGCCGTCGCCGGCTTTGTCGAATGAGGTTCCGACCTCGCGTGCAGACTTGGAGACATCGCCCTCCATCCGCTTAGCAGAGTCACCGATAGTGTCGAACGACTTTTCGAGCTGCTGGCTGTCGCCGGCGAACGTGAGGGTTACCTGGTTTTTGGCCACGTCAGTCGACCTCGAATCCAGCCTGGACGGCCGTGGCCGTAAGCGATTCTTCTAGGACCTGTCTGAACCTGTCGCGGTTGCGGTTATAGGAGTAGTAGATGTAGCGGCCGTCTTTCAGGAATTGCCGTTTGACCGACTTGTTTCTGCCGACCCTGCCGCCGAAATCCAGCCAGGGGTAATACGACGCTTTCCCCGATCCGCCGGCCACGCGAGCGTATGACTGTGTGCTTTTGACCTTGACTGTTGCCCTGGCGCGGCCGGAGCGGGCGGGTACACGCGGCCTGGCGTCGCTGGCAACGATGTCGGCGGCCTCATTGAACGCCAGGCGCAGCGTCCGCGGCAGCGACCTGTCGAGTGCGCGCAGGTTCGCCCTGAACTGGCTCAGCCCGTCAATCTTGATCGGTTCAGCCATCGGTCACACCGCCTTTCGCTGCCGCTATTTCCTGGTCCTGTTTACGCCGTGCGAAATACGTAACCCAGCTCAGGTATTCCTCATTGCTCATTGATTCGCGCAGCTCGCCCACTGTTTTGCTGAGCTGTTGCGCTATGTAGAATTCGTTTTCCAGGTCCGGGTTATTCTCAAAGGCTAAGTACCTCGCTTTTGTCGGCACCCGCCCCCAGACCGGACAGCTTGAGCGCCTTGCTGACAACTGCCTGAACCTCACCAGCTGGCGCCGTACTCTGCCACTGGCCGGCCTCATCCTCGGTCAGCTGCGGGTCGATCATGCACACTGACAGCGCCCACGCCTCGACGGGTCCCTCGTCCAGGCGCTCGCGCTTGGATTGGTAGATGAGGATTTCGGTGCGGGTCAGGCCGCGGACCAGGACCTGGCCGACGCCGTCCACGTCGACGGTGTCCTGCGGCAGCCGGCCGGTGCCCAGCAGGCGCGCTTTCAGGCCGCCGGCCTGGTCGTCGGTGCTCATGCCTGCGGCGTCGTGGTGACCGCACCACTGATGGTGAACTCCGCGGACCACTTGACCATGTCGGACACTGGATTCGATTCGCTGTAGCCCGTCATGACGGCGTTGAACGAGTCCTGAGGCTTGCCGGTGCCGGTGCCCTCAGGCTGCCGGATGATCGGAACCGAGGTCGCCAGCAGTCCCTGCAGGGCTGCGCGCGGCCCTGTCACGGCCGTCGTGTCGTACGTGCCGTCCATCGTGAACGTGCCGCCCTTGAGGCCGCCGGCGTGCACGTAGTCGTCAACGCCGCCGCCGGTCACATCGTGCGCGTCACCCTTACGGCTGATCTGAGAGTTACTCGTGTACTGCGTCAGGTCAACGGCGTTCACCTTAACCACCGTCGACTTACCGTGCTGTCTCGCCATTTCGGTTACTCCCCTGGTCCAGTGATATCGACGGTGAATTTTGCTGCTAGGTAGTCGACAGCGCCGACTGTGATAACCGCGAATTCCGCGCCGGAGACACGGCAGGTGTCGAATGCCTCATAGGCGCCGGCCTCCAAAACCTGCTTTACCGACTTGGCGCCGGCGCCGTCGGCATAGGCGCCGAGCGTGTCCCTGGCGGCCCTGTCCGATGCCTTGCCTACAGCGACGTAGACGGGGACGACCATCGTGTCTGAGCCGCGCCCATACGTGGCGTCGAATTCGATTCCGTCCGGGTAGTCGACCATTGCCGCCGGCGGGCTAATCGTGTCGGCAGGGTACCCGAACGCGTTTAGCCCGGCGATTGTGTCGAGCTGGTCGGCCAGCTCCTGCATAACCTCGGCCAGGTTCACGCGGCGGCCCACCAGCGGATGTATGGACCGAGCACAACGGCTACGTCAGGGTCGACCTTGGCCAGTAGGCGCAGCTCGCTACCGAGGTCCGGCGACCCCGCCACGCCGAACGGTGAGCTGCGCCGTGCGCTTAGCCGGCTGGCTTGCAGGAGGGTGGCTTGCTTGACTGGCGGGGGGACGGCCGTCCATCCCCACGTTGCCGTGATGGACACGCCACCGTCCTCGGCGGTGGGCTGCGTTGTGGACTCGGCCGAAACCTTTACGTGAGTCCACGGCTTACCCTCGGCCGCTGCGTTCAGCGGGTACAGGGTGAAGTCGTCCACCGCGCCGGCGTCCGTGGTGATGGTCAGGCCGGTTGCCGTCATCAAATCGTCAAACTCGACATACCAACGGCAGCCGTTCAGGCCGATACGCCGCGCCGTGTAGCGGCGGATTTCGGGCGCGTCCACCTTCCCGAACTGGCGGTGAGTGTGCCGGTCGACAGCGCGGGAGGCGGCAGCGACATTCAAAGCTAGCTGCGTGTCGTCGACGGCGTCGCCGATGCGCAGGTAGCTTCTCAGCTCCGCGGCCGTTACGTAGTCCGGTCGCCATGCCATGTCGCTGCCGCCTCCTGTCCGTGCTTACTTCTTGTTGGCCGCGGCGGTCTTCTTGGCCGCCGGCTTGTCCTCGGCACCTGGCGACACTGCCGCCTTGTCCTCGGCCGGCTTGTCCTCGGCCGCCGGCGCGTCGTCAGTGTCGCCGGCGCGCTGCGCGATCTCGCGGTTGATCGCCTCCAGCTCCTGGACCAGCTGCGCCCGGTGCGCGGCCAGCTCCTGGACGGTGCGCTTGATATGCGCTGCCACAGTTCACCATTCCTCTCCTGTTGGTCGGACCCTGGTTGCGCCGGCGCCGTGGACCCGGCACGGCGCCGGCGCGGCTCTCAGGCGGCGTTGTTCTTCAGCAGGGAGTACGCGAGTCGGTTCTGGACGGTGCCGTCCGCCCTCTCCCACGCGGTGAATTCGACCTGGCCGCTGGCCGCCGAGCTGTAGGGGTTGACCATGACGACCAGGTTGGACACGCGCCGGATCACGTAGCCCTCTCGGAGGTCGCCGAGCACCGCGACGCTGGCGCTCAGGGTCGAGGCTGAGGGGAACGCGTTGTCCAGGGTCACGGGGTAGCCGAGCAGCATCCGCTGCGGGCGCTGGCCGATGCCGGCGGTGGAGTCCTGAACGATCGGCCGGCCGGCGGTGTCGACCACGGCGCGAATCTTCTGCCACATCGATTTGCCCATTGCCCATGAGGCATTCGCCTCGTACTCAGGGTCCAGCGCGGACTCGACGTCGAGCAGCTTCTGGTACGTGACGGCGTTGCCGGCGGCCAGCGTGACATCCGCGGTCAGGCCGGAGCGTGCCACACCGAACGGCAGCGTCGTGCCGGCGCCGTTGACCCAGTCGGTTGCCTGCTTGCGGGCGATGCGCTCGCCGAGCTTGCGCGAAACCAGGCCGGTCACATCGAACGCCGCATCCTGCAACAGCTCCACGCTGACCTTGAGCGGCAGGTTCGAGGCGCCGGCGCTCGTGTACTTGAACGCGCCCAGCGCGACGGTGCCGAACACGAGGTCCGCGCCGCCGGTGTAGGCCGTGCCCTCGGCGGTGATCTGGCCGGTGTTCGCGGTGTCGTCCACGGTCGGGTATTCGAGCGTCGCGCCGGTGTCCGTGGTGAATTCATCGACCAGGGCGGCAACGCCGCCGTACGCCTTGCGGACCTCGACCAGCTTCTGGCGGAACCCTGGCGGGACCATGTAGCCGCCGGCGGCGTCGGTGCCGACGCCTTGAGCGTTGGTCACCCGCAGGCCGGAGATGTCGGCGTTGGGCTGGCCGGTGCGCAGGTACGCCTCGAAAGCCCGCTCCAGCTCGTCGTTCACCTCGTCGGCGCCGGTGCCGCGACCGATGGTCGGGACCTCGGGCTGAACCGTCATGTTGTAGGCGCCGTGCCGAGCGCGCAGCTGCTGGTCGCGCTGCGCGGTCACGAGCTGCGCCTCCAGCGCCTCGTACTTGGTGACCTCGTCGTCGGTCAGGCTGCGGCCGGCGGCGCCGTCCACGATGGCGTTGAGCGCAGCCAGAATCTCGTCAATCGTCATTGCTGCTGTCCCTTCAGGAGTACGCGGGCGCGGGCCCGGATCATCTGGCTACGCCGGTCCTCCGGCGCAGTTTCCTGCTGCTTGTCATTGGCCACACGGTCGGCCAATCCGGCCTCGACCGCCTGCGCGGACGAGTACCACGTTTCGGCCTGCATTGCGGCCCGCCACTGGTCGACAGTGCCGCCGGCGTGATCGGCGTAGATGGCGGCGATGGTCGCGCTAGTGTCGTCCAGCAGTTGCGCGGCGTCGCGCATATCCGCGGCGTTGCCTAGCACAATCGCCCTGGCGTCGTGGATGAACATGCGCGCCGGCTTCTCGATCACCACGGACTCACCAGCCATCGCCACGAATGACGCCGCGGACGCGGCCACCCCGTCGACGTAGCTGGTAACGGTCGCCGGGTGATTCAGCAGCGCGGAGTAAATGGCGATACCGTCCCAAACCAGGCCGCCGGGACTGTTCAGGTGTAGGTCAATGGCCGGCGCGGTTATCGCTTTTAGGTCGCGCACGAATTGCGCCGCGGTGACATCGCCGTCGTCCCAATCCGACCCGATCACTCCATAGATGAACATTTCGGCGCGGTCGCTGGCGGAGGCGCGGACGTGATACCACGGTCCGGCTGCGCCGGCGGGGGCGCCGCGCAGCGCGCGGCCACGCATGGCCAGCTCGGAGAGCTGGTCGACATTCACAGTCACTCGCTGGCCTCCGCATCGTCGTCTGGCGCCGGCGTGGCGTCGCCGTCGGGCAGGGGCGGCAGGTTGCGGATGCGCCGCGCCTCGTTCTTGGTCAATAGGCCGGCCTGCATTTGCTCAATGATTAGCCGGATTTCCTGTTCCGGCGTGCCCCGTTCCAGCCCGGCGAAATCGAATTCGACAAACCGCGCTTTAGGCAGCAGCCGCGACAGGCGCTGTTCCAGCCGGATCGTCCACGGGGCGAGCACCGTACGGGATAGGCCGCGGTTCTGTTCAGCGACGCCGGTCCCCCATGACGTTTGCTTCTCGGTCTGCATTAGCGCGTGCGGAGGGATACCAAACCAGCGCGCGATTTCCTCAATCTGGAATTGGCGCGATCCGAGAAACTGTGCGTCCGCGGCGCTCATCTGCCACGGGGTGAACTTGAGTTTGCGGTTAACGAACGCGATTTCTCCGGCGTTTTCTACGCCTGAAATCTTCTCGTCCAGGCCGGCCTTGATTTTTGCGGCCTCGTCAGCGTCTACGTCCTCCTCAGTGGAGACTAGGCCGGTGATGAGTGGACCTCGGCCGAACATGCGCGCCGCTGCGCGGTCGCCAGCTATACCCGTCCCCAGAGAATTGCGGCCCATCTGGATCACTGACACGCCGTTTAGCCCGTCCAGGGACGGCCCTAGTACCTGCGTCATGGTCGCGGACGTGTATGTCTTTTTGCTGCCGTCGTCCAGGGTCGCCGTAAACAGTTTCCGGCCGGTGCGCTTGCCTGTCTCTTTGTCAATCTCCCACTTGGGCGTAACCGCCAGGGGGTGGACAGGGACCAGGCCGGACACGCCGCCGGCGCCGTTCACGACATGCGCCAGGTACGCCTCACTGTGCAGCAGCAAGTGCAGGATGACGGTTTCCGCCCATTCAAACGGGGTCGGCCCGTCATCGGTGCCAGGATTGTCCAGAAACGACGCCACGCGCTCGCGGGTGCCATCCTTCTTGTCGCGGTAGGCGTGCATCGGCAGCGATGCGATTGTCTGCGAAATCAACGCGAGCGCACGCCAGACGCCGGACAGTCCGAGCACCGATGTCTCATTGACGGGGACGCCGGAGTAGTTCCGCGGCCCTACCTGGAAATACTCGGCCAGCACGGGGTCGCTAACGCTGATATCGGCGCGCGGTGACCAGGGCCATTTCACGCGCTCAGGTTAGAGCGCACAGCGGACCGCCGACACGCAACCCGGATCGTTCGGCGTGTCTAGCGGATCACAGCACGGCCAGGCTAGGGCGCTGCCGCTGGCGGCAGTTGCCGGCGGCCCAGACTGCGGCCTTGATTGCGTCCGCGGCAGCGTTGGATGCCATGCGCGGCCCGTCAGCGCCTGGCAGCGTCCGCGCCGCCAGGACCTGGTTAGCCAGGTGTTCGCCGCCGTCATGGCGAAACGCGTCCTCTGCCAGCAGCCGGCGCAGCTCGTGGACAGCTGCGCCGACGCGCGCCTGCCCTTTGCTGGTCCGCAGCCCGGAAAGCGCCTGGTCGTCTAGCAGGTTGGCGCCCACGACAGCGCGACCGCGGAACCCTGCCGCGGCCAGCTCGCCGCGGACCAGGTCGAGGCTGTCGAGGTCGCGCACCGACACGACTACGTGGCTGTCCTGGCGCCATGCCAGCGCCAGCGACACGCCCTCACCGAACCAGGATTCGACCGCGGCGGCATCGGGCGGCCCGTCCGGCGCCGTGACGGCCAGGGCCGCCCACTGGTCCTCGGACGCCACGGCTTCGCCTTTCAGCGCGGCCGGCGGCTTGAGCTGCCACTGATTCAGGTACTGCGCGCAAAACCCCGTCAGCGGGTCAGGGTCGTCTGCCTCAGGGTCGGTTTCGCCGGCAAGCGCCTTTGCATACTTGTCCGAAATCAGTTCCAGCCGGTCCGCGGACCAGTACGGAGACGCGGCCCGCCACACCTCCGGATCACTCGGATCGGCGCCGGCCGGCGCCGCCCACAGCAGCAGCAGGGTCCGGGGATTCTCGGTAGTCAGCGAGGTCTGTAGGCCGGAGCGCATCAGGCTGGTTGCGCGGCGGTGCGCGGTGCTCGTGATGTGTACCTGCGGTGAGATTCGTTCCAGCGTGGCCGGTTCGATTCCCTCGGTAACCGTGTCCGGCTTGACCTTCCACGCCTCGTCCACGATGCCTAGACAGGTGTCGTAGCCGTAGACCGCATCCTGCGCCCGGACCAGCCACTCATCCTCGGTCGGCGTTTCTAGAGCCTCTTTGCCGTTGCTCTTGCGAACGATCCAGCTAGCCTCCTCCTCCGCCCAGCGCCATGCACGTTTCTGGATTTCGCGGCAGATAGCCACATCGCTGCCGGTGTGGACGACTACCTGGCGCTCATCGAAACGCCGGCGCGTCGGGTCATCGTCCGTGCGCCCGTTGTTGATTCGCCATAGCGCCATGCCACGCACCCGCACGGATTTGCCGGCGCGGCGGGGGGCGGACTCCCACACAGTGCGGTGACACAGCGACCCGTCCGCGCGGTGTTCCAGCTGGCGGGTGATTGCTAGCCGCTGCCACCAGCGCAGCCGTATGCGCTGTGTGCGTTCGATCCACTCGATTGCATCGGGTCCGTACGAACCGACAGCGTCAGCCGGCGGTGGCGTCATCGCCAGCGGCGGTGACGCATCGTCGGGTACGACCAGGAGCGGGCGCAGCCATTCGTACGCGGCTAGGCGCTGCAAATCCCACGACAGCCGGTCAGGGATGACCAAATCGCCCGCGCTGGATCCATTTCGGGGAGAGATTTGGACAG
>Ga0075430_100001947_pt1 | contig 16959 bp, 15 predicted proteins | sample RhiMetdeltSRZDD4_FD_75294 | JGI IMG/M metagenome (GOLD analysis project Ga0075430, IMG submission 75294) | Populus rhizosphere microbial communities from Tennessee, USA - Rhizosphere MetaG P. deltoides SRZDD4 | ecosystem: Host-associated > Plants > Roots > Rhizosphere > Soil | place: USA... | reverse complement strand
GGGAAGCGCGCGCGCGTGTGGACCGTGGCGCTCAAGCCGCCGGCGCGCTTCGTCTCCATGTACGTGCTGCGCGCGGGCTTCCTGGATGGAGCGGCGGGCGTGTTGGTGGCGGCACTGGCCGCGATGAGCGTCGCCGCGAAGTACGCGCGCCTCTGGGAGCTGCAGAACCGCCGATGAGCGACGCGATCAGCCTGTCGCACAAGGCCGAATACGCGGCGATCCGCGCGGTCGTTCGTGCCCTCGGCCTGCTCGACTGGCGACGGGCGGGCGGCATTGGCGCCCGCATCGGTGCGCTGGGTTACCGCCCGCTCGGGATCCGCCGACAGGTGGTCGAGCGTCAGATCGCCGCCGCATTCCCGGGGCTCAGCGAGAAGGGCGTGAGGCGCATCGCGCTCGGCGCCTACGAGCACCTCGGCCGAGCGTCCATCGAAGCGGCTATCCTGCCGCGCCTCGGTCGCGACGCGGTGCTCGATCTGTTCGAGGGCTCGAACTTCGGCGTCGTCGAAGAGGCGATGCGGCCGAAGCGCGGACTGATCTTCGTGACCGGCCACGTGGGAAACTGGGAGCTCGCGGGCGCGTACGTCGCTGCACGCGGCATCCCCATCGACGCCATCGCGCGCCGCATGAAGAACCCGCTCTTCGACCGCTACCTCACCGACACGAGGTCGCAGATCGGCATGCGTGTCGTTCACGACGCCGACGCCGTTAGGCAGACCCCTCGCGCGCTCCGCGAGGGGCGGGCGGTGGCGTTTCTCGCTGATCAGGGCGTGCTCGGGCTCGCATCGACGTTCGTGCCGTTCTTCGGCCGCCCGGCGAAGACCCCGCGCGGTCCCGCCGTGTTCGCGCTGCGGCTCGGCGTGCCGATCGTGTTCGGGGCGGCCCTGCGTCAGCCGAGCGGGAAGTATCGCCTCGTGTTCGAGCCGATCGAGGTGGAGCACACGGACGATCGCGACAAGGACATCGACGCGATCGTCGCGCGCTATACGGCGACGCTCGAGCGCTGGGTGCGTCGCTACCCCGAACAGTACTTCTGGCACCACCGCCGCTGGCGCCGCCAGCCAGCTGGCACCCCTCCAGAGCTGGCGGAGCCGAAGTGACGGCGCCTGCCCCGACGCGCTCCGTCTGGCGGACGCTGCGCCGTGACACGCGAGCCCTCATCGGACTCGTCGTCATCGCGCTCATCGTCGCGCTCGCGGTGTTCGCTCCGCTCGTAGCGACCGATGATCCCCTGCGCATCGATCTCGTGCGGCGGCTGGCCTCTCCCTCGGCGTCGCACTGGATGGGCACCGACGTGCAGGGCAGGGACATCTGGTCGCGACTGGTCTACGGCGCACGCGTGTCGCTCGCGGTCGGACTCGTCTCGCAGGCCATCGCACTCTCGCTCGGTGTCGTGTTCGGGTTGCTCGCGGGCTATTACGGGCGCTGGGTGGATGAGCTGGTGATGCGCCTCGCGGACGTGACGCTCGCGTTCCCGACGCTGCTCCTGTTGATCGCGATGGTCGCCGCCCTGAATCCATCGCTCGGGGTCGTGCTGCTCACCATCGGCATCGTGGGCTGGGCGGGGATGGCGCGGCTCGTCCGCGGCCAGGTGCTCGTCGTTCGTCAGCTCGAGTACGTGCAGGCAGTTCGCGCCCTTGGCGCACGCGATACGCGGATCATCGCGCGACACGTGCTGCCTAACGTCATCGCGCCGGTGGTGATCGCCGCGACGCTCGGGGTCGCGGGCGCGATCATGGCGGAGGCCGCGCTCTCGTTCCTGGGACTCGGCGTGCAGCCGCCGACGCCGAGCTGGGGCGGCATGATCGCCGACGGCCGCGACCTGAGCCTCCTCCGAAACGCGCCGTGGACGTCGGTCTTCCCCGGGCTGGCCATCGGCGCCGCGGTGCTCGGCTTCAACCTGCTTGGCGATGCGTTGCGAGACGCGCTGGATCCGCGACGGATCGAGGCGGCGATGCCCGCGCAGCCGGTTCTTTCCGCCTCAGCGAAGCCGTGACCGAATCGCTCGACGACGTCGCCGGGCTCCGCCTGCGCGAGTTCGCGTGGGCCGCGCGCGGTGACCACATCTTCCTGAACCACGCGTCCACGGGGCCGCAGCCGCGTCGCACGGTCGACGTGCTTCAGGAGTGGGCCGCACTGCGCGCCGAGCCATGGCGCATCAGTGTGGAGATGCAGTTCGGGACGCTCGCGACGGCACGCGAGAGGTGCGCGCGGCTCATCGGCGCGAGCCCGTCCGGGATCGCGCTCATGGTGAACACCTCGTACGGGCTGAATCTCGCCGCGCGTGCGTTGCCGTTCGAGCCCGGTGACGTGGTCCTCACGAGCGACCGCGAGTATCCGTCGAACATCTACCCGTGGCTCGAGATGCAGGTGGCGCGCGGCATCATCCTGCGCCGCATTCCGTGCGAGGGTGTGCTGCCTGACGAGGAGGCGATTCTGGCCGCGCTCGACGAGCCGCGGGTGCGCGGCGTCGTGTTGTCGTGGGTCTCGTTCGCGACCGGGTATCGAATCGATGTCGAACGCATCGGCCGCGCCTGCCGCGAGCGCGGGATCTGGTTCGTTCTCGACGCGATTCAGGGCGTCGGCGCGATCCCCATCGACGTCCGTACGGCGCACGTGGATGTCCTTTCGTGCGGCGGCCAGAAGTGGCTGCTCTCACCGTGGGGGAGCGGGTTCGTCTGGCTTCGCCCCGACCTCGTCGAGACGCTCCGGCCCATCGACGTGAGCTGGATGGCGACGCGAAGCTCCGACGACTTCTCGCGCCTGACGGACTACGACTTCACCTATCGGGAGGACGCCCGACGCTTCGAGGTGATCACGCTCCCGTATCAGGACTTCGCGGGCATGAACGCGAGCCTCGAGCTGTTCCTGGAGCTCGGGCTCGAGTCGGTGTACGCGCGAGTGAATGCGCTCGCGACACGCATCGTGCACTGGGCGTGCGACCGCGATGACGTTCGTCTCGTGACGCCCGCGGACTCGGCGAAGCGGGCCGGCGTGATCGCCGTGGCGCCCCGCGACCCGGTCGCTGCGTCGGCGCGCCTGACGGCGGCTGGCGTCATCCATTCGCTTCGTGAGGGAGCGATCCGGCTCTCGCCGCATTTCTACAACACCGAAGCCGAGATCGACGGAGCACTCGAGCTCCTCGTGAGCGGTTAGGGTTCGTCAGCCGAGCACGCGAACGATCGCGATCTCGCGCGCGCCCTTGCGAAGAACGAAGTACTCGCCGTGAATCGCCCGGCTCGACGCGAGCACGGTACTCTCGGGCGACAGTTTCTCGCCGTTGGCGTACAATCCACCTTGCTGCAGCAGTCGCCGAGCGTCGCCCTTCGACTTGACCAGGCCCGTCGCGACGAATGCGTCGAGCGTATCGACCCCGCGACCTGACTGACCGTCCTTCAATCCCACCGGCACCGTCCGCCCGTCCGCCATGGTGACGCTGGCAGTGGTGCCGGTCGGCCCGTCCGTCAACGTCCGCGCGTCGATGATGGCCGACGGAAGCTCCTGGAGCAGCGCCTCGAGCACGCCTCCGGCAAACTGACGCGGATCCGCGCTGCGGTCGAACACGAGACTCGACGCATCCGCCGCGATGCGTGTCGCATCCGCGCCGTGCACGCGCGTGGTGACGTCGGTCGCGAGCGCGCGCTGCGCCTCACGCCCCTCGGGCCGTTCCGCGAGCCCGCGCTCGAGCGCCTCGATCTCCTCGCGCGAGAGCAGCGAGAAAAGACGCAGGTACCGCCCGGCATCGCGGTCGTCGGCGTTGATCCAGAACTGGTAGAACTTGTACGGCGACGTGAGCGTCGGGTCGAGCCAGACGGCGCCAGCTTCGGTCTTCCCGAACTTCGTTCCGCTCGCGGTCGTGACGAGTGGCAGCGTGACCGCGTGCGCCTCGGCCCCTGACGCGCGTCGAATGAGCTCGACGCCCGCGGTGATGTTGCCCCACTGGTCGCTCCCGCCGATCTGTAGCCGCGCCCCCTCGCGCCGATGGAGCTCGAGGTAGTCGTACGCCTGCAGCAGCATGTACGAGAACTCGGTGTACGAGATCCCGCTGTCGAGACGGGACTTCACCGAGTCCTTCGCGATCATGTAGTTCACCGTGAAATGCTTTCCCACGTCACGCATGAACTCGATCGCGCCGAGAGTCATGAGCCAGTCCGCGTTGTTGCGCATCATGGCCGCCCGCGCGCCGGTGAAGTCGAGGAACCGCTCGAGCTGATGCCGGATCGCGCGCGTGTTCTCCTCGACCACCTCCAGCGAGTTCAACGTCCGCTCGGCCACCTTGCCGCTCGGGTCGCCGATCATGCCGGTGCCGCCGCCCACGAGGGCGATCGGCCGATGGCCCGACCGCTGCAGATGGGCTAGCCCCATGACGGGGATGAGGTTGCCAACGTGCAGGCTCCGCGCAGTCGGGTCGAACCCGCAGTAGGCCGTGATCGGTCCCGCCGCGAGCATCCCCTGAACGCCTTCGGTGTACTGATAGAGCAGCCCGCGCCACGCGAGCTCATCGAGAAAGGGAAGTCCAGTCATTCGAGTAAGATATGCGGCCAGATGGGGTCGGAGTCGGGCCGATTGGGGTCGGAGTCCAGGGGCACCATTCCATTGCGCATTGAAACGATGCCCCTGGACTCTGACCCCAACACGCCCACAAGCCCAAGTGCCGCTGCAGTCTCCTGTTCCCGGTCGCCTGTCAGTTCCGTAGCTTCTGTGTCCGATGAAAAACCCGTCTCGCCTCCGCCGGTTCACCGAGAACAACCCCAAGCTCGTGCGCGGGATTCTCTTCGCTACGACGTTCCTCGTTGCGTTCGGCGGCGGTGCCGCCTATGCGAGCTGGGCGCTCGTGTGTCGCGAAGGACGCTGTCCGCCCGTGCAGATCCTCGACAGCTACACGCCACGCCAAACGTCGAAGGTCTACGCCGCCGACGGACGCTTCGTCGCCGAGGTGGGGCTCGAGCGACGCACGCTCGTCAAGATCGGCGAGATCCCGAAGCTCGTCCGCGACGCGTTCGTGCTCGTCGAGGACAAGCGCTTCTACCGCCACTCGGGGATCGACTGGATCCGCGTGCCCGGCGCTGCGCTGCGAAACCTCCGCGCCGGGTCGACGCAGCAAGGCTTCTCGACGATCACAATGCAGCTCGCGCGCAACGTGTTTCCCGAGCGCATCTCGCGCGAGCGGCGCGGGCTCGAGGGGCTCGTCAGAAAGCTCAAGGAAGTGAAGGTCGCACGCGCCATCGAGACGAGGTATTCGAAGGACAAGATCCTCGAGCTCTACCTCAACCAGATCAACCTCGGCAACGGCGCGTACGGCGTCGAGACGGCGTCGCAGCGATACTTCGGCAAGTCCGTCGACGATCTGAACCTTGCCGAAGCGGCAACGCTCGCCGCGCTTCCGAAAGCACCGGCGCGATACAACCCGCGCCGATTCCCGGAGCGCGCGATCCAGCGCCGCAACACCGTCATCGAGGTCATGCGCCTGAACGGCGCCATCAGTGACGCCGACGCCAGCCTCGCCAAGGCGTATCCGCTGCGGCTCGGGAGCAAGGCGGAGTCGGGGGAGGTCGCCCCGTACTTCATCGAGTGGGTGCGCCAGCAGCTCGACGAGAAGTTCGGCGCGCGGTTGTACGAGCAGGGACTGCGCGTCTACACGACGCTCGACCTCGACATGCAGTCGGCGGCGGAGCGCGCGCTCGAGAACCAGCTCCGCGCGATCGAGGGTGGGAAATACGGTCGCTTCCCGCACCGCACGCTCGAGCAGCTGTCGGCGCGGGCGGCCAACGGCGACGACCCGTCGGCGGCGGCGAACTCGCCATACCTCCAGGGTGCGTTCGTCGCCATCGATCCGCGCGATGGGTCGGTTCGCGCGCTCGTCGGCGGCCGTCAGTTCGACGACTCGAAGTTCAATCGCGCGACGCAGGCGCTGCGTCAGCCCGGGTCGACCTTCAAGCCGATCGTCTACGCTGCCGCGTTGCAGAACGGCCGCTCGCCGGCCACCGTCATCGACGACGCGCCCATCACGCTTCCGCAGGTTGGCGACGCGTGGTCGCCGCAGAACTACGACGGCAAGTTCGAGGGGCCGATCACGCTGCGCCGCGCGCTCTACATGTCGCGCAACCTCCCGGCGATTCGCATGGGCATGGAGCTCGGCGAGCCGACCGTGATCGACATGGCGAAGCGATTCGGTCTGAGCTCGACGATCCCACCGTATCCTTCCATTCACATCGGGTCCGCCGACGTCTTCCCGATCGAGATGATCGCGTCGTACACGACGTTCGCGAACCTCGGCGTACGGACGTCGGCGAATGCGATTCGGCGCGTCGAGAACCAGCAGGGCGAAGTGCTGTGGGAGCCGCAACCCGAGCGCACGCAGGTTCTGAGCTCGCCCGAAGCGTGGATCATGGTCAACATGATGAAGGACGTCGTGATCCGCGGGACGGCGGCGGGAAGCGTGGGCTCGAGGTTCCGCGTGCCGTCCGGCGGCAAGACCGGAACGACGAACGACGGGGCCGACGTCTGGTTCATCGGCTACACCGCCGACCTCGTGGCTGGCGTGTGGATGGGCTTCGACAAGCCGCAGAAGATCAAGTCGAACGCACAGGGCGGTGAGCTCGCGGGACCGGCGTACGCGTCGTTCATGACCGAGGTCTATCGCCGCAAGCCGCAGCCGCCCGACTGGCCGCGGCCGGAGGGCATCACGACTCGGGACATCGATCGCACGACGGGGCAGCTCGCGAACCCGTATTGTCCGCTCGAAGTCGTCGCGACCGAGTACTTCCTGTTCGGCACCGAGCCGATCGAGGAGTGCACGGTGCACTCGCCGTTCAACATGGCGCAGCCGTTCGACTCCACCCTGCGTCCCGGCGCGCCCGCCCGGCCCGGCGCCCCGTTGCCGCCAGGCAAGGCACCGCGCGATACGACGCCGAACCCGTTCAAGATTCCCTAGAGGAACGGGTTTGAGGATCGACTGATCGGTATGGTCTGGACGCCGGTCGACTGCCACGCGCACTCGACCTTGTCGGACGGCGCGCTCGACGTCGCGTCGCTCATCGATCGCGTGCGCGGCCGTGGCGTTAGGCCCAGCGTGAGCGATCACATTTCGCGGGATGTGAACGGTGCCGTCGACTCGCTCGAGGCCATTCGCGGCTACCTCGATGAGCTCGAGATGCACGATGTTGCTCGCGGTGGTGAGTTCTGCTGGCACGACGATCTGTGGCGCGAGCTCCCTGACGACCTCGCCGCGCGGTTCACGCACCGACTTGGCTCCTTGCACGCGATCTTCCTGGACGACGGCTCGCTCGTGCACGCGTTCTCACGGCGGTTTCCATCCACGCTTTCGCCCGAGGCCTACATGGACGCCCACGCCGCGAACGCCGAACGATTGGCGGCCGAAATGCCCGTGGACATTCTCGCGCACCCGACGCTCGTCGCGTTGCCGCTCCGTGGCGTGCCCGCCGAAGAGCTGTGGACCGAGGAGCACGAGGACCGGCTCGTGACCGCGCTGCACGACGCCCGAATGGCATTCGAGATCTCCGCCCGGTACCGGCCGCACGAGCGACTCGTTAGGCGCGCCGCCGACCGCGGCGTTCGGATCGCGCTCGGATCGGACGGCCATGCGGCCGATCAGGTCGGGGACCTGACCTTCCCGCTCGCCATGGCCCGCCACTGCGGCGTGCGCGACGCGGATCTGTTCGACCCGTACGAGCGCCTGGCGTGACCCGCGCGCACGCGCCGTGATTCGCTACCACGCGCGATGGATCATCCCCGTCTCGCGCCCGCCCATCGAGAACGCCACGGTGGTCGAGGACGGGGGACGCATCGCGTACGTCGGCCCGCGAGCCGGAGCGCCGATGGGTACGGACATCGAGCTCGGCGACGTGGCGCTCGCCCCCGGGCTCGTGAACGCCCACACGCACCTCGAGCTCACCGTCATGCGTGGCTTCCTCGAGGACCTGTCGTTCCGCAGGTGGATCGCCCGGCTCACGCAGGCGCGACGGGAGGTGCTCACGTTCCAGGCGCTCGTGGATTCCGCGCGCGCCGGCATCGCCGAGGGGCTTCTGGGTGGCGTGACGACGTTCGCCGACACGTCGGAGTCCGGCGCTCCGTTCGTCGCCATGCGCGATGCCGGTGTACGCGGCGTCGTGTACCAGGAAGTGTTCGGCCCCGACCCCGCGCAGTGTGCCGAATCGCTCACCGGATTGCGCGAGAAAGTCGGTGCCATGCGCGGCGAGGCCACCCCGCTCGTGCGTGTCGGCGTGTCTCCCCATGCACCGTACTCCGTCTCCGACGCGCTCTTCCGCGCCACGGCCGAATACGCGCGATCGGAATCGCTGCCGATCGCGGTCCACATCGCCGAGAGCGAAGACGAGTCGCGACTCGTGACCGAGGCTGCCGGCGACTGGGCAGACGCCCATCGCGCGCGCGGATTGGTCGTCGCGGCCAGGGGCCCGTCGCCAGTTGCGATGCTCGAGCGAAACGGCGTGCTCACGGCGCGCCCGCTCCTCATCCACTGCGTGCGTGTCGGCTCCGCCGACGTTGCGTTCATCGCGCAGCATGACTGCGCCGTCGCGCACTGCCCGGCGTCGAACGCGAAGCTCGGGCACGGCATCGCACCGCTGACCGAGCTGCTCGAGGCGTCGGTGCGCGTTGGACTCGGGTCGGATTCCGTCGCGAGCAACAATCGCATGGATCTGCTGGACGAAGCGCGCGTGGCGATCCTGATGCAGCGCGCGCGAACCGGTCGCTACGACGCCGTGTCCGCTGCACGGGCGCTGGAGCTCGCGACGCTCCGTGGCGCTGAAGCGCTCGGGATGGAGCACGAGATCGGATCGCTCGACGTCGGCAAGTCCGCCGATCTCGCCGCATTCCCACTCGCGGACGTTCGTGCCGCGCCGGTCTACGACCCGGTCACGTCGCTCGTGTTTGCGACCGCCGGTTCGCGCGCGATGTTCGTCTGTGTGGCGGGCAAGGTGCTGGTGCGCGACGGACGTCTCACGGGACCAGCGACCCCCGTCCCGAGCCTCGACCCGTATGCGCAAGCGCTCGCGGCGTGGTCCGCGGCGCACCCGCCGGACGCGCATCGCGCCTAACGATTGTCGGTGCCGGCGCGCAACGATCGACTACCGACGACCGTGTTCCCGCCATTATCATCCCAACACGCCCCCCAACCAACAGGGTACAGGAAATGACTGACCGCTCTGCCGGTCGCACCGCGAAGATCTGGCGCGACGGGGAGCTCGTGAACTGGGAGGACGCGACTATCCACGTGATGAGTCACGTCGTCCACTACGGATCGAGCGTATTCGAGGGTATCCGGTGCTACGAGACGCCCCACGGCGGCGCGATCTTCCGCCTGCGTGACCACATGCGCCGGCTTCACGACTCCTGCCGGATCTACCGCATGCCGATGCGGTGGACAATCGACGAGTTGATGCAGGCCGCCGTGGACACGGTGAGCGGCAACGACTTGCGGGCTTGCTACTTACGCCCTGTCGCCGTACGGACCGGGGAACAGATGGGGTTCTATCCCGTCGGCGTCCCCGTCGAGACCTTCATCATCGCCTACCACTGGGGGGCTTACCTCGGTCACGAGGCGCTCGTCAACGGAGTAGACGTCGCCGTCTCGAGCTGGCGGCGGGCTGCCCCCGACACCTTCCCGACGCTGGCGAAGGCGGGCGGCAATTACCTGAGCTCACAGTTGTCGAAGGCCCAGGCAAGGCTCGACGGGTACGCCGAAGGGATCATGCTCGACTCGTTCGGGCATGTGTCCGAGGGAAGCGGCGAGAATCTGTTCCTCGTCCGTGACAACGTGCTTTTCACGTCGCCGCTGACGGCCGGCATCCTGAACGGCATCACGCGCGACTCCGTGATTCGGATCGCCCGGGATCTCGGCCACGAGGTTCGGGAGCAGAATATCCCCCGCGAGATGCTTTATGTTGCGGACGAGCTATTCTTCACTGGGACCGCGGCCGAGCTGACCCCCATTCGCTCGGTGGACCGGATCGAGGTCGGAACAGGGAAGCCCGGGCCCGTGTCCCTCGCGATCCAGGATCGCTTCATGGCGATCGCGAAGGGTCGCGTGGCGGATCCGTACGGGTGGCTGACCCCGGTTCCGGTCGCGGCGACCGCTGGCGTGTGAACGTCTGTTACTGAAACGGCTGGGGCGTAGGCTTCATCTTGTTATCACATCGGCACTTTACTAGGTTGCGAGGGGTCTAACACTCGGCGGGAGCCAGCCTCGTCGAGCGACGGTGCCACTGAAGAAGAGCCCGGACTCCCGCATGGATGAGTTCCTGCTGGAGTTCGCATACGCACCGAAGGGAGGTGTGCGTGATCCTTGGTTGTCTGGCACTGAATGCGTCGTTCGAACCGCTGACCATGGTTCCCATGCGTCGGGCGCTCCGCCTCGTCATCGACGGGAAGGCGGAGATCGTCGAGGCTGACCCCGATCGGATGGTCCGGTCGGAGCGGCTGACGATGCCGCGTCCGGCTGTGATCCGGCTCACGAAGTTCATCCACGTCCCACGACGCTTCCGCAGGCAGGTGACGAACACCTTCCTGTTTGCGCGCGACCGCTACCGCTGCCAGTACTGCGGCCGCACGCAGGCGGAGCTGCGTCCGCGCGAGTCTCTCACGAGGGACCACCTGATTCCTCTTTCCCGCGGCGGCACGAACGACTGGAGCAACGTCGTCACGGCCTGCAGTCCGTGCAACACGCGCAAGGCGAACCGCCTCCCGAGCGAGATCGGGATGCACCCGATGCACGCGCCGGTGGAGCCGCACTTCGTCCATCTCAGCTGGGCGGTCCGCCGCCTCACGCCCACGCAGGCGCGGTACATCCGGCTCTTCTACGGCGCGGAAGTCCTGCACCAGATCGAAGAGTTGGAAGGCCGGCACCACCATCACGGCACGCACCATCGATCTGGATAGATCCTGCAACAACGCTGTAGCTGAGAGCTGGAACTGGTTGCTGCGGGCTCACCGCAAACCCCTCGGGAGGCCTCTCGTGTGAGAGGAGCTTACCGAGGGGTTTGGTTTTCACCCTGCAGCAACCAGTTCCAGCGAACGGCAACCAGCGCTGTCCTCCTACACCTCCTCAATCTTGATTCGTGGCTCGGAATGTCTCGGTGCGTTGCTCGTATCTCCGCGTCTCTCCGCCGAGCAGCCGAGTGGCCAGAGTGGAGAGCCCCCGGCCGAGCGCAGTGCCGGGGTTTCGTTTGCCTCGAACGGCGGGACGCAGCTCGCCGCGCAGCCATCGCTCCAGCTCGTCGAGGTCCGACATCGAGAGCACCTCGACCTCGAGCACCACGTTGTAGTACTGGCGCGCGCGCGTGCGTCGGGCGGGTAGCGGCGCCAGGAACGGTCGCGCGACCGCCGCCTGCGCGTCCTCGTACCGCTCGAACCGCCCGACCGTCTCCACGCGCTCGCCGACGTGACGCGACACCCGGTACGTCTTCGTGAGCGGCTCGTAGCGCACGAAGACATCCCACTCGATCGACGACTCGACGTCGTCGAACCACCCGCCCCGAGACCAGAGGTCGGCGCGATAGTGCAGCCGGGCGGGGAACCCGTTCTGCAGGAGGCGTCGCAGCTCGCCGTCGGCAATCACGTTCGCAGTCCGCACGACCGGACCGGTAGGCACTGCGTTACCCGAGCTCGGAAGAGAGACGTCGATTCGCGCCGAGTTCTGGGCTGGAGGCGCTTCGCTGCGCCCACTGCCGTCGCGTCGCGCCGACGCCTGCGCGCCGGCGCTTTCCGCAGTCCCGACGGCGGATAGCGCGAACGCGAGAGCGAGAACGACGCGTGGCGGACGCACGGATCCTAGAAGCGACGCCCGACGCGGATGAAGAAGTTCGGCGGCTCCTTCGAGTCGGATACCGACTTCGCCACGAAGACGCCGATCAGCCCACCATCGAATCCGATGCCGATGTCGGTCTTGAACGTCGAGAGCGACGGGAGCTTGTCCTTCTCGTACTGCATCTCTCCCTGACGCGCGCCTACGAGCCAGCCACGCCCTGCATCGGCGAACAGAACCCACTGGGCCCGGTGTCGCCAGCCGCCTCGACGCCACGAATCATCGAAGTCGCCGAACAGCGACATCCAGAGGTCGCCGCGATACTCGGCCTGCACCAGCACCATGCGCTCACACTGGGCTGGCACGCCTAACGGGATTTCGGCGCCGGTGTTGCTGCACTGGAGCATGTCGTCGCCCGCGCCCGTGCGCCGGAACGGGTAACCCGGAAGCGTTCCCGGTCCGCCGAGCGACACGCGTCGCTGCGTCGGAAGCTCATCGCCGTTCAACCAGCCGCCGCCCACGACGCGGAAGTTCAGCTGCGCGTCCGGCGAGAGCCGGAGATAGCGCCGCATGTCGAGGAAGCCGCGAGAGTATCGCGTCAGGCCGTCGTCGTCGGGATCGCGAACACCCGGTGACAGCGTACCGAACGACGTGGTCCGTCCGCTGCCATGCTCGTAATCGGCGATGATGTGCCACCCCGACTGCGGGTCCTCTTCGTCCGTGCGCGTGTCGATCTCGAGCGTGCCGTTCGCGATGTGAAAGCGTCCTTCGTCCATCGTCGGGTTCGGGCGCCACACCTGACTGTTCCGAAAGAGGGTGAACGGGTCGAGTGTGCTGCGCGACGCCCATCGCTCATCGGCGAGCGAGGCCGTGACATCGAGTCCGGGGACGACCGTGAGTCGCACGAACCCGGACCCGCCGTGGCGGTTGTAATAGTCGCGGTAGTCGCGATGCAGGAAGAACGACGCGAGCCCGACCTCGACGTCGGTGAGGTGCCATTCCTCGGGTGCGTCAACGAGGTCGTAGAGTCGACCGCCGATCGCCAGACCCGGCCCGCGACCCATCGCGAGCTCGGCCTTCACGCTGTGTCCGACGGTGTGCGAGTTCCACTCGAGATCCTGGCCCGTGCGGAACACCCCGAGGATATCGACCGAGACGCGATTGGCGCCGAACCGGTGGCCGAACGATGGTCCGACGAAGATCGGAAGCCCTTCGACACGATTGTACGTCCGTGCCGAAACGAGCCTCAGGTCACTGTAGCTGCGCGAGCGCCATTTCTGGCGACGCCGCCACCATCGCGCGTCCTCCTCACTCGAGCCAGACGCGATGAGGCGATTGCCCTCGCGCCGATAGGACAGTCGCTGGCGGTAGGTTCGCACATCGCCGCCGATGAACGCGCCCTCCTTGCCGTCGATGTGCCCACCGACGACGAGGATCTGCCCTTCGACGCGCGCGCCCGGTCTCAGGATCACGTCCGAGTTGATCGCGATCACGCGGCCATTCACCCGGCCGGCAATCGTCACGGGCCCGTTCAGAACGGCAACATCACCCTCGATCACGCGATCCGTCGCGATGTCGTAGGCGCCGGTCGCGCGTACCGTGTTGCTGTCGTTGAACGCCTCCGTGACCTCTCGCTCGACCTCGGCAGGCAGGAGGCGAGTATCGAGTATGGTATCGCGGGGGGTGCCAGTCTGCTGCGCGCTCGCCGCCAGTGGGATGAGCACACACGCGAGCGTGGCCAGCCCGCGTGTCGCCAGGAGCTTCGTCATGCGATCTCCGAGTGGATATCGAGTCGCGTTCACGCTAGGCACCTCCCATACCGGTCCGCGGTTGCGGCGTACCGCTAAACACCGCAACGAGTTCCGCATTTTTGCAAGCGGTCACGCGCATCCAAACGTGTCCTTTCGCGAGGTCACGGGTGTGTCGGCGTGTTACGGCGTGAGCTCCGCGCGCTCGGCTCGTTCGGCTCGTTCGGCGCGATCCCCGTCAACGATGCCGAGTCGCTTCATGCGCCGGTACAGGTTCGGCCGGTCGGTCTGCAGACGGCGCGCAGCCTCGGCGACGTTACCACCAGCCACGGATAGCGCCCGGGTTATCAGCACGCGCTCGTAGTCGTCGAGCGTTTCAGTCAGAGGAGTGTCGAGTGCGCTCGCGTTAGGAAGTGACGCCGGCTCGGCAAACCGCGCCAGGCCCACGGGTAGGACCTCTCTCACGTCCTCCGCGGACACCTGGCGTCCGGGATGCAGAATCGCGAGCCGCTCGACGATGTTCGCGAGCTCGCGCACGTTGCCGGGCCAGCGATGCCTCGCGAGATGCTCCACTGCGTCGGGCGTCCATGACGTGAGCGGTTGTCCGGTGCGCCCCCTGTGGAGCAGCGAGAAATGTCGCACGAGCTCGGGAATATCCCCCGCCCGCTCGCGCAGCGGCGCGATGTCGAGCGGAATGACGTTCAGGCGGAAGAAGAGATCCTCTCGAAACGACCCATCGGCGACGGCGCGGCTGAGGTCCTTGTTCGTCGCCGAGACGATGCGGACGTCCACGCGAATCGGGCGACCACCGCCCACGCGCTCGATTTCGCCCGACTCGATAGCGCGGAGCAGCTTCGCCTGCGCCTCGGCGCCGAGATCGCCGACCTCATCCAGGAAGAGGGTGCCGCGGTCGGCGAGCTCGAAGCGACCGATGCGTCGTTCCGTTGCGCCGGTGAACGCACCGCGCTCATGACCGAACATCTCGCTTTCCACGAGGTCGCGCGGGATGGCGGCGCAGTTCACGCGCACGAACGGGCGGTCCTTTCGCGGACCGCCGCCGTGAATCGCCGCCGCGACGAGCTCCTTCCCGGTCCCGGACTCGCCCATGATGAGCACGCGCGCGTCGGACGGTGCCACGCGACCGATCATCTCGCGAACGCGTCGCATCGCCGGACTGCTCCCGACCATCTCGCCCGCGAGGCCGAGGTCGGCGCGGAGCACGCGCGTTTCCCATCGCGCCTGGCGTAATGCGAGGGCAGAGGAGAGCGCGAGCAGCACGCCCTCGGGGGTGAGTGGCTTCTCGAGGAAGTTGAACGCGCCGAGCTTCGTGGCGCGCACGGCGTCGCTGAGGCCGGCGCGGCCGCTCATCATGACCACGGGTAACTCGGGCGCCTGCTTGCGAAGCGCCGCCAGCACGCCCATGCCATCGAGCTCGCCCGGCATCATCAGGTCGACGAGCGCCACGTCGGGTTCGGCCTCGAGGGCGAGCGCCACGCCGCGTGCACCGTCAGGCGCCTCCCGAACCTCGTACCCCTCGGAGGCCAGCAGCGCGCCGACCATGCGGCGGATGTTCGGCTCGTCGTCGACGATGAGAACGGATGGCATGCCGCAGCGTCCTCAGGCGCGCCGGCGCGGCGGTTCGACGTTAGGCATCGCTGACGCCTAACGTCGCTCGCGGGCGCGCAGCATCGGCGCCGCGAGCGCGGCGGCCGGATCGGGCTCGGGAAGTGCCCGCAGGTCCGCGAGAACCTTGCTCGCGAACCGCTGGCCTTCAGAGATGCGCTCGACCTCGAGCGCGATTGCGTCCACCGCCTGCTCGATGCGCTCGAGCCGCACTCGCGTGTCCGGGTCCTGCGCAAGGGCGGCGCCTTTGCGGTCCATGCGCCGGCCGAATGCGCGCGCAAGCGGATACCCGATTGCGATGATCGCGCACATGGCGAAGAACGCGATCGCGATGATGATGGCGCCTTCGGGGACGACTGGGCCCCCGGGAGGGAAATCCGGTCCCCACGGCGGCGGCGGGGTGGTCCCCGCCTGCGCTTCGCGGATGGCGTCCGCCGCTTCGCGCTGCGCATCCTCGATCGCGCGTTGCGCGTCGCGCTGCGCCTCCTGTGCCTGACGTTGCGCGTCCTGCATCTGCTGTTGCGCCTGGCGCAACTGCTCCTGCGCCTGGACCTGCGCTTGCCGTGCGGCATCCTGCGTCGCCGCATCGACTGCACGTTGCACCTCTCGCGCGATGTCGGCGCGCGCCTGTGCCCCGCCTTCGGCGCCGACCATCACCTGTACTTCCGACTCAACGGCCATGGTTCCCCTCCGTCACGTGGACGGCATCTACTGCAGTGCGTGCTCACGTGCCGCGACTGTTGCCCGCTCGGTCCGGAAGTGCAACCCGCTCCGGCGAACCCTCGGTCATGAGCCGCGTCACGAAGCGTTGGCCTTCCGCCACCCGCTCGATCTCGATCGACATCGCTTCGATGGCCTGCTCGATGCGTTCCAGTCGCGCCGACGTGTCGGCCGACATCGGCGGCTGCAGACTCTGTCGGTCCCAGCGGCGAATCATCGCCCGGACGATCGGGATGCCGATGGACATCACGATCACAGTGAAGAAGAATGCTATCGGTATGACAATATCTTCGTCCACCGCTGCCTCCTATTGGTTCACGCGGCGAGCGCTGCTCGGCAGCGGCGCCGCGTCCACGGGTACGGCGTCCGCGCGACCGGCCAGCAGCTTCGATGTGAACCGCTGACCTTCGGCAATCCGTTCGACTTCCACCGCGATCGCATCGATCGCCTGTTCCATCCGCTCGAGTCGCGCCGCGACGTCGCTGTTCATCTGGTTGCCGCCGCTCACGCCGCGCTCGATGCGCCGAGCCATGGCGCGTGCGAGCGGCGCGCCGATGATCGTGACGCCGATCATGATGAACAGAACGATCGGGATGAGCTCACCGGGAATTCCCACTGACCGCCTCCGTTGCCTCGATGCCCGACATGGGCAAGGTGAATCGAATCTCGGTTCCATCGCCGACGGTGCTCGCGGCATGCACGCTCCCGTTATGCGCCAGCACGGTCTGTCGTGCAATCGCCAGCCCCAACCCGGTGCCGCCCGGCTTGTGCGTCACGTACGGTTCCCAGATGCGCGCGAGCCGGTCGGGCGGAATGCCGCAACCGGAATCGCGGACCGCGATCACGATGCCGTCATCCCCATTATGCCGTTCCCGCGCGACCGTCACGCCGATGCGCGCCGGTCGGTCCGGACGGTCCGTGCGCCCCGTACGGCACGCATCGACCGCATTCAGCAGGACATTCGAGAGCGCCCGTGCGAGCGCGTCGTGATGGCCGCGCACCATCGGGACGTCGCCCTCGACGCGCACCTCTGCCTCCACGTCAGGCGGCACAGACACGCGTGTCGTATAGCGCACGAGCTCCGGTACG
>Ga0075430_100001946_pt1 | contig 16963 bp, 21 predicted proteins | sample RhiMetdeltSRZDD4_FD_75294 | JGI IMG/M metagenome (GOLD analysis project Ga0075430, IMG submission 75294) | Populus rhizosphere microbial communities from Tennessee, USA - Rhizosphere MetaG P. deltoides SRZDD4 | ecosystem: Host-associated > Plants > Roots > Rhizosphere > Soil | place: USA... | reverse complement strand
ATCGCGCGCAGCACGGCTGAGCGGCCTGATGTCGAGGTCGTCGTGCTCCTTCGCGACTGCGCTGAGCCTGCGCTCGGCGTCACCCCTGCCCGAGCTCGAGACCGCGCGCTCGTACTCCGGGCCGAAGCGCTCGGAAAGCCTCCCGCGCCGGCGCCTGATGGACACGAGCGCAGCGAGCAGGAGCAGTGCGGCCCCGACGCCGACCGCGAGCACGATCCATTCCCAGGTCTCCACTGATCTCCACCTCCTTGTCCCCCGGAGGGTTCCCGCGCGAGCACCCGCGGAAACGCATGTTTTCCCGTGCCCAGCCTGGGGCAAGCTGTGGAGACGATCGAAAAAGGAGACAGTCGTGAACGAGGATCAGGTCAAGGGCAAGGTGAAGGAAGTCGAAGGCGAGTCCCAGCAGACCTGGGGCAAGGTGAAGGACAAGGCGGACGACGCGAAGGACATGGGAGAGGACCTCGTCGACGAGGCGAAGGACCGGCTGAGCCGCGACGAGGAGACCTCGGACGACGCGGCCCGCCAGGCAGAGCGCGCCTAGACCGCTGACGACGACCAGGGGGCGGGTCGAGGGGCGCCGCAGCCCCTCCCCGTCCCTGACATCGTTCTACCGGCGGGAGCGAAGCATGCGCAGCAGCGCGTGCTCGTCCACGCCGAGACCGGACCTGCGCGACCTGGACCGGAAGTCCTCGATCGTGCGCCCCGCGAGGTAGTGCTCGACGACGGCGGGACTGACGTACGAGGCACGTGCGACGGCCGGTGTGTTGCCGAGCTCCGCGGCGACCTTTCGCATCGCGGAGGAAAGGGCGCGCTTGGCGTCGGCGTCGTCCTCCGGCGCACCGTGGCGGGCGAGCGCTCGCGCGGCAACGAGTGTGCCTCCCCAGGTGCGGAAGTCCTTCGCCGTGAAGCCGTCCCCGAGACGGTCGCCGATGTACTGGTTCAGAAGCGCGCCGGTCAGGTTGACGAGCTCGCCCTCGCGCTCGAACCGAAACAGCCTCGCTCCGCCGGGGAGCTCGAGCAGTGCCTGGAGCTCGCGCGCCAGCGACGCATTGCGCAGCGTGCGGCGTACGAGTCGCCGGTTCTTCCCGTGGAACCGGAACGCGATCTCGTCACCGGAGAGCGTGACGTGCCGCTTCGTCAGCGTCGTGATCCCGTAGGTGCGCGAGGCGCGCGTGTGGCGGTCCGAGCCGACCCGGAACCAGGCGTTGTTCACGAGCCGCAGTGCGAGCGCGCTCGCCCAGTCCTGCTCGTACGGGCCGAGGCCAAGGTCCCGTGCGAGGCGGGACCGGAGGGCCGGGAGGCGGGCGCCGAACGTGAGCAGGCGCTCGAACTTCTCCCGCTCCTGCGCCGCCCGGAAGCGCTCGTGGTAGAGGTACTGGCGACGGCCTGCAGCATCCTGCCCCGTCGCCTGGAGCTTCGCACCGGCGTTCGGCGAGATCCAGACGTCGGTCCACGCAGGTGGGATGACGAGGCCGCGGATCCGCTCGAGCGCGTCCTCGTCCGTTATCGGCCGCCCGCGGGAGTCGACGTAGCGGAACCGTCGCTTCCCGAGCCGGCGCCAGCCTCCTCGCCGTGCCATCGGCGCGAAGGTACCCCGCCGACGGCGGCCGGGAACGCCGCTCGCGTTTCGCGCGCTCGGTTGAGATAGTCCAGCGGGTGAAGGGAGGAGCGGCCTCCTCCGCAGCGCTCGCCGTCCGCGAGGTACTGCGGAACCGCGCGATCCGGCGGATCGAGATCGCCTGGTCTGCGGGAACTGCGGCCGACTGGGCGTTCCTCGTCGTGCTCCTCGTCGTCGCCTACGACGAGGGCGGCACGCTCGCCGTCGGCATCCTGGGGGCGGTTCGCGTCGTCCCGGCGATCGTCGCCGCGCCCTTCGCGACGACGCTCGTCGAGCGTTTCCGCGGCGAGCGGGTGCTCACGGCGATCAACGTCCTCCGCTCCAGCGGTGCCGTGGCGACCGCGGTCGTCGTCGGGGTCGGCCTGCCCTTCGAGGTGACCTACGTGCTGGCCGCCGTCGTCGCCGGTGCGGGCTCGCTCGTCCGTCCGATCCAGAACGCGCTGCTGCCCGCGCTCGCCCGGAGCCCCAGCGAGCTCGTGGCGGCGAACGTCGCGTCGAGCGTCGGCGAGGGCCTCGGCACCTTCGCCGGGCCCCTGCTCGCGGGCGTGCTGGTCGCTGCGACGGGATCGGTCACCGCCAGCGTGCTCATCGCGGCGGTGTTCGCGGGCGCGGCGGCGACCGTGACGGGCGTTCGCTTCGAGGGCGAGCTCGACGCGCGCGGAGGCGGCGCGACGAGCGGCGCCGCGTTCCGTCTCGGCGACGTCCCGGCCGTCCTCCGGCGGTACCCGGCGGCGGCGCTCGTCGTCGGCGACTTCGTCGCGCAGGTCTTCGTCCGCGGGATCGTCATCGCGCTGACGGTGGCCGTGTCGATCGAGCTGCTCGATCTCGGCGAGGGCGGAGTCGGGCTCCTCAACGCGGCCGTGGGGCTCGGCGGGCTCGTGGGCGCGCTCGGTGCGCTCGGGCTCGCCGGGGGCGCGCGGCTGGGAACGGTCTTCGTGATCGCGCTCGCCGGCTGGGGCCTGCCGCTCGTGCTCATCGGGGCCTGGCCAGTCGCGCTGATCGCACTCGTCGCGCTGTTCGTGACCGGGGTGAGCAACGCGGTGCTCGACGTCTCGGGCTTCACCCTCGTCCAGCGCGGCGTGGCGAACGAGGACCGGGTGACGGTGTTCGCGGTCATGGAGGGGCTCTTCGGCGTGGGCCTCCTCCTCGGCAGCCTCGCCGCGCCCGCGCTCGACGCCCTGGTCGGGACGCAGGGGGCGCTCGTGGTCGCGGGAGCGATCCTGCCGCTCTGCGCGCTCGCAACGGCGCGGGTCATCCGGAGGAGCGCCGATCGGGACGCGGCGGCCGAGGAGCATCTCGAGGTCCTCCGGCGCAACCCCCTCTTCGCCCCGCTCCCGCTGACTGCGCTCGACCGGCTGGCGGAGGGCATGTCCCCGTGCTCGTTCGCCGCGGGCGAGGTCGTCATGCGCAAGGGCGAGCCGGGCGAGCACTACGTCCTCATCGCCGACGGCGAGGTCGACGTCAGTGACGACGGCAAGGCGCTCGTCACGCTCGGCCCCGGCGACGGCCTGGGCGAGATCGCGCTGCTCCGGCGGGTCCCCCGGACGGCCACCGCTACCGCACGCACTGCCGTTACCGGATACGCCATCGACGCGCCCGCGTTCCTCACCGCCGTCGCGGGGCCAGCCGCGGCCGCGGCGGCGGAGGCGGTCGTCGCCGACCGGCTCGAGCGATCCCAGTCGCGCTGACGGTCAAACCGACCGCGTGCGGTCCCGCGTAGGACCTCCCACATCGAGGAGAGGAGGATCCGTGAACAGACTCGCCGTCGGCATCGTCGCCGCGGCGGCCGTGCTCGCGCTCGCCGGCTCGGGGACCGCCCGACCGCAGGCCAGCGAGATTCGCGTCGCCGCTGCGCTCAATGCATCGCAGGAGGTGCCTACGCCGTCGGGCTCCGTGTCCGGCGCGAGGGGGACGTTCACCGCGACCGTGACCCGCTCCGGGAGCGGAGCGACGATGAGCTGGGAGTTGTCGTTCAACGGCCTGACCGGCCCGGCGAACGCCGCCCACGTGCACATCGCGCCGCGCGGTCAGCCCGGAGGAGTCGCCGTCCCGCTCTGTGGGCCCTGCCAGAGCCCTGTGAGCGGCACCGCGACCATCGACGCGAACGTGCTGCAGGCGCTCGAGTCGGGCGGTGCGTACGTTAACGTCCACACGCCGACGAACGCGCCGGGTGAGATTCGCGGTCAGCTCGCGGTGACGGCGGGCGTCCGTACGGCGCTCACCGCACGGCAGGAAGTCCCGCGCCCGAAGGGCCGGGCGAATCGAGCCCGCGGCGCCTTCACCGCGACCGTGACGCGCTCGGGCACGAGCGGCGCGATCGCGTGGCGTCTGACGTTCAGCCGCCTCACCGGTCGCGCCATCGCGGCACACGTCCACATCGGCGCGCGGGGTCGCGCAGGCGGCGTCGCGCTCCCGCTCTGCGGGCCGTGCCGGAGCGGCGTGCGCGGGACCGCGAACGTGAACGCGGCGCTCCTCGCCGCGCTCGAGGCCGGTCGCGCGTACGTCAACGTCCACACGCGGCGCAATCCCGCAGGCGAGATCCGCGGGCAGCTGCCGCAGGTGCCGCTTCGGATAACGCCCTGACGGCAGCGGTGGCCGGGCCTCGGTAGGGAGGCCCGGCCACCACCTTCTCCTAGACCGCGACGGCGGGCAGCCCCGCGAGCGCCATCGCCACCTCGTCCTCGGAGTAGTCGTGGTCGACGAGCTTGCCGGCGAAGTAGTCGATGTACGCCTGCATGTCGAAGTGCCCGTGGCCGCAGAGGTTGAAGAGGATCGATTGCTCGACGCCCTCCTCGCGGCAGCGCACGGCCTCGTCGATCGCCGCCTTCACCGCGTGGTTCGCCTCCGGCGCGGGGAGGATGCCCTCGACGCGCGCGAACTGCACGCCCGCGTCGAAGACCTCGGTCTGCGCGTAGGCACGCGCCTCGATCAGCCCGAGCTCCTTGAGGTGGCTCACGAGCGGGGCCATGCCGTGGTAGCGGAGCCCGCCCGAGTGGAACGGCGGCGGCACGAAGGTCGAGCCGAGCGTGTGCATCTTCACGAGCGGCGTCAGGTGCCCGGTGTCGCCGAAGTCGAAGGCGTACTGCCCCTTCGTCAGGCTCGGACAGGCGGCCGGCTCGACCGCGATCACACGGAGCTGGCTCCCCTCGCGGAGCGCACGCCCGATGAACGGGAACGAGAGCCCCGAGAAGTTGGACCCGCCGCCCGTGCAGCCGATGACGACGTCCGGGTAGTCCTCTGCGGACTCGAGCTGGAGGAGCGCCTCCTCGCCGATCACCGTCTGGTGCATGAGGACGTGGTTGAGGACGGAGCCGAGCGAGTACTTCGTGTCCTCGCGGGGCGCAGCCGACTCGACCGCCTCGGAGATCGCGATGCCGAGGCTGCCGGTCGAGTCGGGATGCTCGGCGAGGATCGTCCGCCCCGCGTTCGTCTCCTCCGAGGGGCTCGCGACGACGCGCGCGCCGAACGCCTCGATGAGCCCGCGGCGGTAGGGCTTCTGGTCGTACGAGACTTTGACCATGTACACCTCGACGTCGAGCCCGAAGATCCCGCCCGCGAACGCGAGCGCCGATCCCCACTGGCCGGCGCCCGTCTCCGTCGTCAGGCGCGAGACGCCCTCCTGCTTGTTGTAGTAGGCCTGGGCGACCGCCGTGTTCGGCTTGTGCGAGCCCGTCGGCGACCCGCCCTCGTACTTGTAGTAGATGCGCGCCGGCGTCTCGAGCTCGGCCTCGAGGCGACGCGCGCGGTAGAGCGGCGTCGGCCTCCACTGGCGATAGACCGAGCGCACCTCTTCGGGGATCGCGACGAAGCGGTCGGTCGAGACCTCCTGCAGGATGATCTGCATCGGGAAGAGCGGCGCGAGGTCGTCCGGCCCGACCGGCTCGCCCGTACCCGGGTGGAGGACGGGCGGCGGCGGCTCGGGGAGGTCGGCGGCGATGTTGTACCAGGCCTCCGGAAGCCGGCTCTCGTCGAGGACGTACTTCACCTGGTCCGACATCTCTCTCTCCTCTCCCTCGATCGCGGCGGAGCCAGGAGTCTGGCGCAGGCCGCCCGGACGGGCAAGCGGTAGGCTCACCCGCCGATGGGGCTGGTCACCGCGGAGGTCGTGCGCGACGAAACGTTCGAGCAGCGGCGCGCGACGATGGAAGCGCTCGTCGCCGAGCTCCGCGAGCGCACCGCGCTCGTCGCCGCGGGAGGCGGCGAGAAGGCTGTCGAACGGCACCGCTCGCGGGGGAAGCTCACGGCGCGCGAGCGCATCGACCGGCTCGTCGACCCGGGCAGCGCCTTCCTGGAGCTCAATGCGCTCGCTGCCTGGGGGCTCTACGACGGCGACGCTCCGTCTGCGGGGATCGTGACCGGGATCGGCGTGATCGAGGGACGCCAGTGCGTCGTCGTCGCGAACGACGCGACCGTGAAGGGCGGCTCGTACTACCCGCTGACGGTGAAGAAGCACCTGCGCGCGCAGGAGGTCGCTCGCCAGAACCGCCTGCCGTGCCTCTATCTCGTCGACTCGGGAGGCGCCTTCCTGCCGCTGCAGGCCGAGGTCTTCCCGGACCGCGACCACTTCGGGAGGATCTTCTTCAACCAGGCCCGCCTCTCTGCCCTCGGGATCCCGCAGATCGCGGTCGTCATGGGCTCCTGCACCGCTGGCGGCGCCTACGTGCCGGCGATGTCGGACGAGACGGTGATCGTCCGCGGCACGGGGACGATCTTCATCGGCGGCCCTCCGCTCGTGAAGGCCGCGACGGGTCAGGACGTCACCGCGGAGGAGCTCGGAGGCGCTGACGTGCACGCGCGCCGCTCGGGCGTCGCCGACCACTACGCGACCTCGGACGAGCACGCGCTCGCGATCGCGCGCGGGATCGTGCGCCACCTCGACCCCCCAGGCCCGACCCCCTGGGAGCTCGCGCCCGCCGAGGCGCCGGCGCTCGACCCGGCCGACCTGTACGGCCTCGTCCCCGAGGACTTCCGTCACGAGCTCGACGCGCGCGCGGTCATCGGCCGCATCGTCGACGGCTCCCGCTTCCAGGAGTTCAAGGAGCTCTACGGCGAGACGCTGGTCTGCGGGTTCGCTCGCATCGAGGGGTATCCGGTGGCGATCCTCGCGAACCAGGGAGTCCTCTTCGCCGAGTCGTCGCAGAAGGGGGCGCACTTCGTCGAGCTCGCCTGCAAGCGACGCGTCCCGCTCGTCTTCCTGCAGAACATCACCGGCTTCATGGTCGGGAAGGAATACGAGGAGGGCGGGATCGCGCGAGACGGCGCGAAGCTCGTCATGGCGGTCGCCTGCGCGGACGTGCCGAAGTTCACCGTCGTCACCGGCGGCTCGTTCGGGGCCGGCAACTACGCGATGTGCGGCCGGGCCTACGAGCCACGCCAGCTCTGGATGTGGCCCAACGCGCGGATCTCGGTGATGGGCGGAGAACAGGCTGCGACCGTGCTGACGATGGTCGGCGACGTCGATCCCGACGAGATCCGCGCGACGTACGAGGAGGAGGGCAATCCCTACTACTCGACGGCACGGCTCTGGGACGACGGGATCGTCGACCCGCTGGACACCCGACGCGTCCTCGCGCTCGGGCTGGCCGCCGCCGCCAACGCGCCGGTGCCCGAGACGACCTTCGGCATCTTCCGCATGTAACGGGCGGCTCGGCGAAGTTCAGGACCGCCGCGGCGCGTTTGTCGCGCCCCGCCCGAGGGCATCCTCGGGAGGTGCCGGCCCAGCCCGAGGACCCGGACCGGGAGGACGGCGCCGCGGCGGATGCGGACGCCGACACCCTCGCCGACGGCGAGTGGCCGGTCCCTGCGCTCTACGACGTCCACCCCGACGAGGCCGGGTCGCCGCAGGTCGAGAGCGACGCGCCGGCGCGCCCGGGCGGCCGGCGCTTCCCGCCTCGCGTCGGCGCCGTCTCGCTGCTCGTCGTGGTGGCGCTGCTCGCCGTCCTCGGCGCCGTCGCGCTCGCTGCCTGGTCGTCGTCGGACGACGATCCCGCCGCCGAGGCTGCTCCACAGAGCCGGCCCACGACCAGCACGGCTCCGTCGACGTCGACCGAGCCCTCCGCGCGACCGCAGACGGAGCCCGTGCCCGACCTCGTCGGGACGACCTTCGCGAACGCGAGCTCGCGACTCGAGGCAGCCGGCCTCGAGCCCCGCAGGCGCCTCGAGCACTCGGACCGTCCCGCAGGCGAGGTGCTCGAGCAGGCGCCCGCCCCGGGGGCGAGCGCCGAGCGCGGGACGACGGTCGTGCTCACGGTCTCGGACGGCCCCGACCGCATCAGCGTCCCCGACCTCGAGGGTCTCAGGGCGGGCGCCGCTGCGCGGGCGATCAGGCAGGCAGGGCTCGAGCTCGATCTCCAGGCGGAGCGCTCCCAAGAGCCGGAGGGAACCGTGCTCGGGCAGCAGCCGCGGGCCGGAGCCTCGGTCGAGCCCGGGTCCGCGGTGACGCTGCGCGTCTCCTCCGGGCCACCGGTCGAGCTGACGGACGTCCCGGACCTGGAAGGCCTTACGGTGGCATCCGCACGGAGCCGGCTGCAGGCGCTCGGCATGCGCGCCACCGTCACGAAGGTCACCTCCTCGCAGCCCGCCGGGACCGTGGTCGGTCAGTCTCCGGGCGCGGGGACGGAGGTGCGGGCGGGGGCCACGGTGCGCTTGCGCGTGTCCTCCGGCCCGACGACGGTCACCGTCCCGGACGTCACCGGTCTCGACGAGAGCTCTGCGCGAGCGCGGCTGCGATCCCTCGGCCTCACGGTGGAGACCGTCGAGGAGCCGACGAGCGACCCGGGCGAAGACGGCCTCGTCGTCGCGCAGGATCCTCCGGCCGGTACCGAGGCCGGCGACGGCACGACCGTCGTCCTGACCATCGCCCGCTTCGCCTGAGTGGACGGCTCGGGTCGCCGGCGAGCACTCTCTAGGCTGTCGGCGATGCCCGCGTGATCGTCCGCATCCTCGTCTGGAGCCTGTTCGAGTCGACGTCGACGATCGACCAGCTGCGTGGGACGCTGCCGGAGCTCGAACCGCCGAGCACGTGGATCTGGAACGAGGGGAGCGAGCGCTTCGGGGTCGTCGTCCACGGCGAGGACGTGCCCGAGGCGGTGGGATGGGCTCGCGACCTGATCGGGGACGACCCCGAGGTCTACGAGGAGTTCGACGCGCTCGACTGACACTACGCGGGAGACCACGAGCCGCGAAGCGCGGCAGCGCTATCGTCCAGCTCCGCACGCGGCCTGATCGAGTAGTCGTCCGGGAGCCGGAGTCCGAAGCCGTCGCCTGCGTGGCGCGGGATCACGTGGAGATGCACGTGGAAGACGTCCTGGCCGGCCGCTTCGCCGTCCGCGAGAAACAGGTTCACGCCTTCGCACCGGAGCGGCGAGTTGCGGAGAGTCGCCGCTGCGCGCTGAGCGACACGGAACAGCTCCGCGCCGTCCTCGGGATCGAGCTCCGCGAGAGACGAGGCGTGCGCGCGAGGCACGACGAGCAGGTGCCCGCGCACGACGGGCTGGATGTCCATGAACGCGACGACGCGCTCGCCCTCGTGGACGACGCTCACCTCCCCCTCTCCCCTCGTCAGCCGGCAGAAGAGGCACGTGGGGGCGGTCATCGGGTCCCGACGGTGTCGTGCCAGCGGTCGAGCTCGTCGCGCTCCTCGGCGGTCAGCCCGCGGAGCGGTGCGCGCACGTCCTCACGCACGGGCACACCCTGGCGCCCGAGGAGCCGCTTGAGCGCGGCCTGGCGCGGAAAGCGCTCGACGAAGGCGCGGAGCTCGCCGAGACGGGCCGCGCGCCCCTCGCTCGGCTCGCGCACGACCGCAGCCACCTCCGCGGGGAACGCGGACGCGAGCGCGGAGACGGCGCCGACGGCGCCGGCCTCGCGCGCCCGGTGGATGAGGGCCTCGGGACCGGCGAACACGTCCAGCCCAGGCAGGAGATAGCGCTCGAAGCTCGCCCAGGGCGTGTCCGACACCTTCAGCCCGGTGAGGTTCGGGGCCGCGCCGCGCAACCGCTCCAGCACGGCGGGCGCGACGGCGTAGCCGGTCGTGGCCGCGAACTCGTACACATAGAAGGGCAGCGGCGCGCAGGCACTCGCGGCCGCGAGGAAGTGGGAGTACAGCGCTTTCTCATCGAGCGGGAAGTAGGGCGGGCCGATGACGACGACGGCATCGGCGCCGACCTCGGCCGCGTGCGCGGCGAGGGCGACGGTCTCCGCGGTCGTCTGGGCGCCGCACTGGACCGCGACCTGCAGCCGCCCGTCGGCCGCCTGCAGGAAGAGGTCCGCTGCGAGGCGCCGCTCGCGCTCGCTCAGGAGGATGCCCTCGCCCGCGGTCCCGAGGGCGAGGATCCCGTCCAGCCCGGCGGCGACGAAGAAGTCGACGAGCGGCGGGAAGACCCCCTCGTCGAGCTCGCCGCCCGCGGCCCGGAGCGGGGTGACGGACGCCGCGAGGGCGCCGCGCAGCGGCTCGCTCACCGCGGCGCCCGGCCCTCGCGCACGCGCTCGACGGTGCCGGCGACTCGACGCGCGCGCGTCTCCGGACGCTTCGCCTCCTCGACCCACTCGACGTACTCGCGGCGATGGGTGAAGGACATCCGGTCGAAGGCCCTCGCGGACTCGGGCTCGCGGTCGAGTGCGGCCCGGAGGTCGCGCGGCACCTCCACGGTACGCGGCTCCGTGTCCAGTTCCATGGTCACGCGCACGCGGTCGCCCGCGTCGACCCCGGTCGCCGCCTTGACCGCGCGGTTCACCACGATGTGCCCGACGCCTCCGTACACGCCGGGCGTCGTCCGCCAGGTGTGACCGCGGATCGTGACCTTCACCGGCGGCCGAGCGCGCCCGAATGCCTCCTCGAGGTCGAACGGCACGCGGAACATCGTCGCGGTCTTCTGCACCCGCTCGAGCTCGACGCTGAAGCGCTTCGCCGCCACCCTCGAAACCATAGGGTGTCCGGCATGGCGGGACTCCGGGTGGAGCGCGACGACGACGTCCTCCGGGTGACGCTGGCGCGACCCGAGCGACGGAACGCATTCGACGCGGCGCTGATCGCGGAGCTCACCGAGGCGTTCGGCCGCGTCGGGGACGCGCGCGCGGTCGTGCTCTCCGGCGAGGGCCCGAGCTTCTGCGCGGGCGCCGACGTCGAGTGGCAGCGCTCCGCGATCGACCTCACGTACGACGAGAACGTCGCGGACGCGCTACGGCTCTACCGGATGCTGGAGGCGATCGAGTCCTGCCCAGCCCCCGTCGTCTGCGTCGTGCACGGCCACGCCCTCGGCGGCGGCTCGGGCCTCGTCGCGTGCGCGGACATCACGGTGGCCTGGCCCGACGCGGTGTTCGGCTTCACGGAAGTGCGCCTCGGCATCGTCCCCGCCGTCATCTCGCCCTTCGTGCTGCCGCGCATCGCGGACGCGGCGCGCCGCTACTTCGTCACCGGCGAGCGCTTCGGCGCGGACGTGGCGCTGCGGATCGGCCTCGTTCAGGAGGTCTCGGAGGATGCGGGGAGGGCCGCGGAGGCGATCGTCGAGGCGATCCGTCAGGGCGGGCCGGAGGCGGTACGCGAGGCGAAGCGGCTCGTACGAGAGCGCCCCACCGGCGTGGACACCGCCCACATCGCTGCAGCGAGGAGGACGAGCGACGAGGGGCAGGAAGGGCTGCGCGCGTTCCTCGAAGGCGGCGGCGGTCGCCGCCCCTCCTGGCGCCCCGAGCGCCACGAGACCTAGCTCGCGAGCGCGATAGCGACCACCGCCCGCAGGACGATGCAGGCAGCCACCGTCAGCGTGTTCGCCACGACTGCAAAACGCCGGCTCTTGTCCCGCGGGGGCGAGCCGCAGTTGCCGACGGAGCGCCAGACGTCCTCGAGCGGCCCGCGCGTCGAGAGCCGGATGCGGCGGACCGCGAGCGCCGCCCCCCGGGAGCAGCACCCAGGCGGCGCCGACGACGACGAGAGCGGTGACGAGCCCGGTTGCGAGCGCGGCCGACCAGCGCTCGAAGGCGACGCCGTTGGTCAGCCTCCAGCCGGTCGCGACGAGCGGGATCAGCAGGCCGCCGATGACGAACGAAGGGAGCCCGATCTCCCGTCGCTTGAAGATGGTGACGAGCCCCTCCGCGTCCTAGCGCGCGCGCCGGAGCTCCGCCCGGTCGACCGAGGGGGACTCCGTCTCGATCTCGCGCAGCCAGTACAGGTTGCGCAGGTCGACGGCCGTCTGCCGCAGGTAGGAGACGACCAGATAGCGCGCAACGAGCTGGATCAGCCAGCGGACCACGTTCTTGAAGGGGCCGAGCGCACCGGCCGCGCGGGAGCCGTGGTAGCCGTGGCGCGCGAGCGTCTCGAGCGCGGCCACCGCACGGCGGTAGGCGGCGGAGAAGCGGAGCGGGTCTGCGAGCGAGCGCGAGCGCGCGAGCTCCGCGAGCATCGCGCGGTCGCGCGGTCCCGTGACGTCGATGCGGTCGGGGAAGGGCGAGATCGCCTCGTCGTCGCCCGCCAGCAGCTCCAGCCGCTCGATCGGGTTGTCGAACTCCTCCTCCGGGCGGGTCTGGGTCGCCACGGCTACTCCCAGCTGAAGACGACCGAGGGAGCGGAGCGCTCGACGGGGCCGTGGTACACGGCCTCGACGTTCGTCCCGTCCGGATCCAGCACGAACGCGGCGTAGTACCCCGGGTGGTACGAGCGCTCGCCGGGAGCGCCGTTGTCGCGCCCGCCGGCCGCGAGGGCAGCGGCGTAGAAGCGCTCGACCGCGTCGCGATCCTCGGCCTGGAAGGCGATGTGCAGGCCGGACGTCGGCGGTCCGTCCGCGCTGACGAAGAGCTCGTCCGCGGAGAACCAGCCGTCCCCCTCCGACGTGATGCCGAGGCCGAGCGGAGCGAGCGCGCCCGCGTAGAACCGCTTGCTCGCCCCGACGTCGCTCACCCGGAGATGGAGGTGGTCGAGGAGCCTGCCGGCGTGCGCCTCGGGCATCAGTCCCGGCGGTTCTCGAGGAACCTCTTGAGCCCGAGGAAGGGCAGGATGAAGACGGCGAGCAGGGACACGAGCCAGACGATGAACGTCGCCGCGATCCAGTCGCCGATCCCGCTGATCGAGAAGCCGTCGGACAGGAGGTCGGTGACGATCAGCGCCACGAGCGTCGCGACGAGCGCCACGCCCCCGACCGCCTGCGGCGCGAACCGCCGCAGCTGAAGCGCGAGGAACGGCTGCAGGATCGCGACGATCAGGGTGAAGATGACGACCGCGACGAGAAACGAGGTGACGTTGATGTCGACCCCGTCGAGGAGGAGCGACGCGACGATGAGCCCGATGGCGCTCCCGGCCAGGGCGATGAGCGTGCGGACGAGGAGCGCGATCACGCGGCGAGCCTACAACAGGCGGGTTGTGGGCAAGATCGGGATCCCCGATCCCGCACGACATACAGTTGCTTCGTGGCCATCGCGCGGCTCCTCGTCGCGAACCGGGGGGAGATCGCGCTCCGCGTCTTCCGCAGCTGCCGTTCGCTCGGCATCGGGACGGTCGCAGTCGCGGCCCCCGACGACACGGGCTCGCTGCACGCGCGCTCGGCCGACGAGCTGGTCGAGATCGCCGGCTACCTCCACTCGGAGGAGCACATTCGCGCGGCGAAGGAGTCCGGCGCCGACGCGATCCATCCGGGGTACGGCTTCCTCGCGGAGAGCGCGGCCTTCGCCGAGGCCGTCGAGGCGGCCGGGCTCACCTGGGTCGGGCCGCCGCCCGAGGCGCTCCGGCTCGGCGGGGACAAGCTCGCCGCGAAGCGGATCGCCCGCGAGGCGGGCGTGCCGGTGCTGCCCGACGGTGCGCCCGAGGAGATCGGGTTCCCACTCCTCGTCAAGGCAGCCGCGGGCGGCGGCGGGCGGGGCATGCGCGTCGTGCGCGACGCGGCGGAGCTCGAGGAGGCGTTGGCCGCCGCGGAGCGCGAGGCCACCGGCGCGTTCGGTGACGGGACGCTCTACTGCGAGCGCTACCTGGAGCGCCCGCGCCACGTCGAGGTGCAGCTCCTCGCCGACACGCACGGAACGGTCGTCGCCCTCGGCGAACGGGACTGCTCGGTCCAGCGACGCCACCAGAAGGTGCTGGAGGAGGCTCCTGCCCCGAGGCTCGACCCGGGACTGCGCGCGGCGCTCCTCGACGGGGCGGTCGCGTTCGGGCGCGCGGTCGGCTACGGCAGCGCGGGGACGGTCGAGTTCGTCGTCGAGGGGGAGGAGTTCTACTTTCTGGAGCTGAACGGGCGGATCCAGGTCGAGCACCCCGTCACCGAGGCAGTCACGGGCCTCGATCTCGTTGCCGAGCAGCTGCGCATCGCCGACGGACAGTCCGTGTCACCGGCGCCGGCCCCGTCCGGGCATGCGATCGAGGTGCGCCTGTACGCCGAGGACCCGCGGACGTTCCTGCCCCAATCGGGCCGAGTCGGGCGGCTCCGCCTGCCCGCGGGCGTCCGCGTCGACGCCGGCGTCGAGGAGGGCGACGAGGTCGGCCTCTCCTACGACCCGATGATCGCGAAGCTCGTCTCGCACGGGCGCGACCGCGAGGACGCGCTGGACGTGCTCTCTCGCGCGCTCGCCGAGACCGTGGTCGAGGGCGTCGTCACGAACCTACCCTTCCTCCGCTGGCTCGTCGCGCACCCCGTCGTCCGTGCGGGCGAGGCCACGACCGCCTTCCTGGTCGAGCACCCGCCACTCACGCCTCCCGCGCTCCTCGTCCCTCCCCCGCCCTGGCGAGCCCCGTGGCGCCTCAACCTGCCTGCGCCGCCGCCGTCCATGCCGCCCGACGTCGATGCGGAGATGCATCGCCACGGGACGGCGGAGGGCGGGAGCGCCGTGACCGCGCCGATGCCGGGGACGGTGATCCGCGTGGAAGTCGCGCCCGGCGACGAGGTAGCGGCCCGGACCGCGCTCCTCGTGCTCGAGGCGATGAAGATGGAGATCCCGGTCCACTCGCCCTTCGACGGGACCGTCGCCACGGTCCATGTCGCCGCGGGCGACCGCGTCGCGGGCGGAGCGCTCCTCGTGGAGCTCGAAGCCTAGGCGGCGCTCGGTGAGGGCTCGAGCGGCTCGACCCACGCGGCCCGCCACTCGGCAGGCGGACCCGGCGTCGCCCAGTACGCCGTCTCACGGGCGATCCTGTTGCCGCGGAACTCGAAGATGAGCGCGGTGCTGAAGACCGCTCCTTCCCCGTAGTCGAGCGTCGCCTCGGCGATCCAGAGGTTGCCCTCGCCGAAGATGCGGCGGGTGGTGATCCGAGGGAGCGTCGGGATGCTCGCGTACACCTGCCGACGGTTCTCCGCGCCACGGATACGCTCGGAGAACTGCGGCCAGTCCATCAGCGCGTCGTCGTGGAAGACGTCGTCCATCACCCCGACGTCGCCGCGGTTCAGGCCGGCGATGAGCGTCTCGATCGCGGCGTGGCGCGGATCCATCTCAGCCGGAAGTGCTCGCGGCGGGCGGCGGCTCCGAAAGGGCGATCCGGTAACGCCAGAAGACCAGCACAGAGGCGACCGCAGCGCCAGCGAGCCCCCAGAGGATCGAGCTCGCGTCGTCGAAGCTCGGCTTCACCGTCATGTCGTAGATCACGAGGAAGAGCAGCACGAGGTCGAGCCGGGAGAGAAACACCAGGCGCCGCATCCGTGACGCGGCCTCGGGCGAGCCCTCGCCGGTCAGCTTTCCGATGCGCTCCGACTCCGGGCCCATGAACAGGAGCCCCGCGAGGAAGGTCGTCGCGTAGAGGACGAGCGCGATGACGATCCAGTCGTCGCCGAACCCGTAGAAGTCGGAGTCGACGACGAGCAGCACGCCGCTCAGGAACGCGAGCAGCGATGAGGGCACGAGAACCCGCTGCGCGATCCACCCGATGTCCTCCCCGAGAGTCGCCGTCCGGGCCGGGTCACCGGACATCGACGCCCGGATGGCGAAGAACTGCATCATCAGGCCGCCTCCCACCCAGATCACGGCGACCGACACGTGCACGAAGAGCAGAAGCTCGGACCACGACATCTCGACCCTTTCCTCTTCCTCAGGTGCCCGGCTTCACGACCATCACGAACACGATGGCGACGAGCACCACGATCAGGACACGCGCGATCAGGACGAGCGTGCCGACGCGCGCGGCGAGCTCGGGGCTCGGCCCCTCGGCTGCCATCCGCGCCCCGGCCTTTCCCATCTCGCGCACCACGTAGCCGAAGGCGGCCGCCACGACGACGGCCCAGCCCAGGAGCCCGAGGATTACGAAGGGCTCGCCCCAGTCCCAGTTGCCGTCTTCGACGAGCAGCCCGCCCGTGAGCACGACGACGATCGCCGACGGCAGGAAGACGTACATGCCGACGAACCCCAGGTTCCGGCCGAGCGCGGCCGACTGGCCGGGGTCGCCCGAGCGCTTCGCGAGCACGCCGAACACCTGGGCCGTGATCGCGCCGCCGATCCAGACCATCGCGGCCGTGATGTGGAGGAAGAGCCAGAGCTCGTAGGACGTCATCGCCACTCCGTCCCGCGCACGCGGTCGAGCAGCCAGCCGACGACGATGTTCACGACCGAGACGACGATCGTGGCGCCGACGTACGTCCAGAAGCCGTCGATCGAGAAGTCGGGCGCGATCCACTCGGCGAGCGCGAGCATCGCCACGTTCAGGGCGAAGTACGACAGGCCGAACGTGAGGATCACGAGCGGGAGCGTCAGGATCGTCAGGATCGGCTTCAGGAACACGTTCCCGATCGTGAGGACGGCCGCGCCCAGGAGGAGCGAGCCCCAGCGCCCGATCTCGACGCCGTCGAACATCCAGTCGACGACGATCAGCGCGAGGGTGTTGATCCCCCAGAGGACGAGCAGCCGCACGAGCAGGATCACGGGCGCGAGCGTAACGTCCTCGATCGCCGGGTGCAAAGCGTGACGCCGTGCTTGCGCGCACACGGCGGCCGCGGAGCGGACGCCTTCAGGGATCTGCGCAACCGGAATTCGCAGTCGCGAAATCCCGTTCTCGCGCAAGTTAGAAGAGCTTCTGGAGCTTCATCGCCGCGCCCATGTCGCCCTTGATCTTGAGCTTCCCGGTCATGTACGCGGTCGTGGGGTTCTGCTCGCCGGCGACGATCTTCTCGAAGCTCTCCTCGCTCGCCGAGAACGTCGCGTCGGCGTCGCTGACGCCCTCGGTGACCTCGATCGCCCCGTCGGCGATCGCGACCGTCCACGAGCCGGCGCCCTCGATGTCGAAGACGTAGGTGTTGTTCATGCCGGCGATCCGGTCCGCAGTGACCCGGCTCGGAAGCCCCTCGAAGAACTCCTGAACGCTGCCCATGCCCTCGACTCTCCCTCCTCGATTGACGGACGGCCGGGAGCGTACCGCGCGGATACGATCGCGCGCGTGGACTTCGACCT
>Ga0075430_100001943_pt1 | contig 16980 bp, 12 predicted proteins | sample RhiMetdeltSRZDD4_FD_75294 | JGI IMG/M metagenome (GOLD analysis project Ga0075430, IMG submission 75294) | Populus rhizosphere microbial communities from Tennessee, USA - Rhizosphere MetaG P. deltoides SRZDD4 | ecosystem: Host-associated > Plants > Roots > Rhizosphere > Soil | place: USA... | reverse complement strand
CGTCGATGCGCGTCGCGTCCCGTCCCTCGAGCTGTCAGTCATGCGCAACTTTGATCTCGACACTCTTGCGAAGTGATCGGCAAGTCCCCAGTCTCAACGCGTACACCGCCTTGGTATACAAGCCGTCCTTTCCGACCGCTTGTCCACCCCCGGCGCGACCATAATCGCGCCCCTTGCTCGCTCCATTGTCGCTCGTTGTCCCCGACGTCGGAAGACGAGGGTCCCATGTCGCTGCTCGGTCCACAGCACTCCGGAGGAAAGATGCGCACATCACGTTCGCCGGGAGGAAGTAGATCGTTGCCCAGGCTCGCCATTGCGGCGATGACCCTGGGTTTTGCCGCCACCGGTGCCGCAGCCCAAACAGGGTTCGTGGCTGGCGCGATCACCGAAGCCACTACCGGACGTCCACTCCAGCAAGTCCGGGTGCAGATCGTCGGGAACGAGGCAACGCTTACCGTCACGGACGCAAATGGGCGCTTCCTCGTCCGCAACGTTCCGTCGGGACAGTTGACCCTTCGTGCCGTACAAATCGGGTATCGCCCCGAAACGCGGCCGGTCACGATCCAGGGCAACGACACGGTAAGGGTTGACATTCGCCTGTTCCAGAGCGCCGTCGAGCTCCAGCAGGTCGTCGTCACCGGAACGGGCGGTGCCGTTGAAAAGCGGCAGGTCGGCGCATCGATCGGCGAGATCGACGTCACGAAGCTCGCAGATCAGATCGCAATCCCTGACGTGGGTCGCATGCTTTCGGCCAAGGTCCCAGGCCTTCGCGCCACGACAGTCGGCGGTGGCGTCGGCTCGGGTCAGGATATCCGCATCCGCGGAACGGCCTCGCTGTCGCTCAACCAGCGACCAGCAATCTACGTCGACGGCGTTCGTGTGGATCGCCGAGCGACGGAATGGTTCGGCGCCGGCGCGTGTTGCTCGTTCGGGGGTGGCGCTTCCACCGACCGACTTGGCGACCTGAATCCAAACGACATCGAGCGTGTCGAAGTCCTCAAGGGCGCCGCTGCGGCGACGCTGTACGGCTCCGAGGCGACGAACGGCGTCATTCAGATCTTCACGAAGCGCGGCCGTACGGGCGGTGATCAGCGCACGCAGTGGAACATGGGATTCTCCACGGGCTTCCAGGAGCTGCGCCACAACCTTCCGACCACACAGTTCCCGCGTTTCAAGGGCCCCGACGGTACGGTCGCGCTCGACGCCAACGAGGCCATGATCCAGAAGGGCCCGTATTACGGCGCCGACTTGTCTGCCCAGGGTGGCACGGCGCGCAGTACGTATTTCGTCTCTTCCTCGCTCTCGAAGGAGACCGGCTCGATCCAGCCTAACGACCAGCTCAAGGGGTCGCTGCGCCTCAATCTCAACTTCGTTCCGAACAGCAAGTGGACGGTCGACACGCGGTCGACGTACACCCGCGACCGGATCAACGAGATCCAGGCTGGCAACAACTGGACGGCGCTGCTCGGTAACGCCCTCAACGGCGATCCCCGCACCGCTACGAAGGACCGTCCGTTCGGCGAGGCGTGGGTACCGATCAAGGACATCAAAACGATGACCACGCAGTCGGACGTCGACCGATGGACCGGCGCGATGACGATTACGAACTTCGTCGCGACGAGCCTCAATCACCGGTTCACCGTGGGCGTCGACGCGGTGAACGACCACAAGTCGCGCTTCTTCCCGTACGCCGGGAACTTCGGTCCTGCAGGCGTCACGAACGGCCAGGCCAACCTCGGAACGCGCAACTACAAAACGTACACGGTCGACTATCTCGCGCAGTGGACGCACACGCTGCCATTCGGGATCGTTTCGAACCTCTCCGCCGGTGGCCAGGGCTTCTGGGATATCGAATCGCTCCTGACGGGTGTCGGCAACTCGTTCGCCGGGCCGGGCGTATCGTCGATCTCCTCGGCCGCGACCACTCAATCCGGCGAGACGTACACGAAGACGGTCAATCTCGGCTTCCTTGCCCAGGATCGGTTCGCGATCAAGGAAAAGCTGTTCATGACCGTCGGTGTTCGCATCGACGGCAACAGCGCGTTCGGTAAGGACTACGGGTACGAGACGTACCCGAAGTTCGACGTCTCGTACGACCTGACCAACGAGCGCTTCCTGCCGAACTTCTTCAGCGCGGCGCGCATTCGCGCCGCGTATGGCCAGGCTGGGAAGATGCCCGGACCGTTCGATTCGTTCACCAGCTACGCGGCGACCCCGATCTTCGCGTCGGACATCGGTATCGTTCCGCTCAACCCCGGCAACGCCGAGCTGCGTCCCGAGAAGTCGACCGAGAAGGAGATCGGCCTCGAGTTTGGCATCCTGAACGATCGCCTAGGGTTCGAGGCTTCGTACTACGATCAGGTCACCGATGACGCGATCGTCCCGAAGTCGAACCCGCCATCGGCCGGATTCACGGACGCGAGGTCGGTGAACATCGGCTCGATCCAGAACAAGGGTTGGGAGGCGTCGATCACGTACCAGGCGTACTCCTCGGCTAAGTACGACTGGACCCTCGGCCTCAAGGGCGACGGCAACAAGAACGAGATCACCGACCTCGGCGGGATCAACCTGGGTAACAACAACCAGCGACTGGGCTACCCGATCGGTGGGGTGTGGGATCGCAAGCCAACTGGCTTCAGCGTGAAGACGACCGGCACGGACCCGACGCTCGGTGACTGCACGAAGCTGAGCTACGGTTGTCCGGTCACTACCCGCTCGGACACCGTCGTCTACTTCGGCCCCGGATTGCCCACGAGCAACTTCTCGTTCAGCAACCAGGTCCGCGTCGGTGCGTTCACTTTCTACGGTTTGGTCTCGATGGAGAACGGCGCGTGGTTCGGAAACGGCGATCGCGCCTATCGCATCCGTCAGGGTGGCGCGGACGAGTATCTGAGCGCGCTGGGCCCGAACGGCGAGCGGACCTTCAAGGCTGACTCCATCAAGCAGTTCGCTTCGATCCTGAACTACGTCGACAAGCGCGACAACGTGCGTCTGCGTGAGCTGTCGGTCTCGTGGAACGTCCCGGAGCGACTGTCGGGCCGGTTCGGGGCGGGCGGCACATCGCTGACGCTGACCGGGCAGAACGTGTGGTGGTGGGACGACTGCAATTGCGTCGATCCGAACATGAACTGGGCGGGCGCGAGCTCGTTCACGTTCAACAGCGGATTCCTCATGCAGCCGTCTCCGCGCGTGTTCCGCATGCAGATTCGCACGCGCTTCTGAGCCACCCACCCATATCTCACGAGATGATCATGAAGATTCAGCGAATGATCGGCACCGCTGGCAGGGCGGTGGGAGCGGTCGCGTTCGTCCTGTCCGGGGTGGCCTGCGGGAGCGCACTCGACGTTCCGAACCCACAAGCGTTCGGCGACGACGCGCTCAACAACGCCATTATCCTCAAAAACGTCACGAATGGCGCCGAAGGCGCGCTTCATCTGTCGTTCGACGATTTCATCCAGGTCACGGAGCTATTGAGCGACGAGATAGAGTCGACGTCGACGTGGATCGACTGGGAGGACATTTCCGAGGGTCGAGTCCGTCATGACTGGGCGTCGGCGGGCTCCTTCAGTGGTCCGCAGAACGGCCTTCTCCGCGCGCGCTACGCCGCCCAGAGTGCAGCCGATCGAGTGCAAACCGTGCTCGGGAGCGCGGCGGCCACGAGTCCGCTGCGCGCGCAGGTGCTGTTGGTCGATGCCCTTGCCGATCTGTTCCTTGCCACGGGGTGGTGTGAATCGCCGCTCGAGGCGAATGCGCCGCGTTCGCCGGACTCCGAGCTGTTCAAACAGGCGATCACGAAGTTCACCGCCGGGCTTGCTGCAGCGCAGGCCATCACCGGTGACGATGCGGCGAAGACGAAATGGACGAACGTGGCCTACGCGGGCCGCGCTCGTGCCAACCTGATGGCGGGGAACTACGCTGCGGCGAAGGCCGATGCGCAGGCAGTGGCTGCCGGCTTCCAGTACAACGCGATCTACTCCGAAGGTGCCGCGTCGACGCAAAGCACAACCGGACAGCAGTTCCACCAGAACCGCAATCGGTCGGGTGGGCTGCGCCGCATGTACCATGCGCGAGTGCACGTGATCGATTCGGTTGGAACCGGCGAAGCCTACCTGCGCGACTGGTTCGATCCGACGAAGGATGACAAGCGCATGGCGGTGACGCGAAAAGCGGGGCAGCTCGGAGTGAATAACCGCTTTGCGTACTTCGGCATCACGAAGCACTCGGATCGTGCGGCGCCCATTCGGATGCTGTCGAAGATCGAATCGACGCTGATCGAGGCCGAGGTGGCGTTCCGGGCGAATGACTTTGTTACGGAGGCGAGTCTTCTCAATTCGCTGCGCACGCGTGCCGGTGTTGGCCTCCCAGCCATTCCCACCCCGGCAAACGCGACGGCCGCACGCGATGCGCTGCTCAACGAGCGCATGGCGGAGCTGTTCGTGGAAGGGAGCCGGATGCAAGACCTGGCGCGCTTCGGCCTCGTGACGCAGGTCCTCGGACCGGCGCGAGCGACGAAGCTGCCGCTCTCGCAGACGGAGATCCTGAACAACAGCGCGATGAAGGTGGGCGAGGGGAGCTGCCCGGCCATCTCATAGTCGACTATCACCTCGAGTCTTCGGGGGCGGGCCGGTCTCCCGGTCCGCCCCCGATGCTCATTGCCGATTTGGTCTGCCGCAGTCGCGTTAGGTGCGCACCCATAGATGTCACAACACGGTTTTGCGGACAACGTCTCACCCCTGTCACGACGCGAATTCGTCGCGCGGCTCGCCGCAGTCGGCGGCGGGATTGCCCTCGTGGGAACGAGTGCGTGCGGCGGCGGCTCGGACGGAAATGGTGGCATCGTCGAACCGCCGCCGACCGGAAGCATCTCCGGCGTCGTCTCGACGCTGGACGGGGCGCCGCAGCCGCGGCTTGGCACGCTGATCCTGATGACGGATCGTGGGCGTCAGACGGGGCAACGCGTGTCGCCCGATGCCAACGGCCGCTTTTCATTCCTCGGGGTAAGCGCCGGGGAGTACCAGATCCGATTCGATGCACCGGGGCTTGCGGTCGTCCCCGAGCCCTTCCCGCATCCGATTCGCTTTTCGGTCCAGGCAGGGAAGGCGACCGACGTGCCGGTGCGCGTGCAGTTGGGTAATTACAATCAGAATCTCGTCGAGATCTACATCGGCGATGGGTTCTTCCAGCTGCAGCCTAACGGGACGGAGAACGGCGAGTGCGTCGTCAAGGTCGGGACGAACGTCTGCTGGTACAACGTCGACACCGCGGTGCACACCGTGACCGGTGGCCCGTGGGGCGACTCGGGTGACCTGCAGAAGTCACAGGCGTACCTCTGGCCCGCCGCGACGGCGGGCCTGTTCGGCTACCAGTGCCGGTACCACGGCAGCTCGGAGAAGGCGCTGCTCCGAGTCACTCCATAGCGCTTCTCACTCCAAGGAGACGAGACATGACCGCCATCGCCATTCGGCGATTCACGACGCGCCTTGGGCCCCGCCTGTTTGTGATTGGGCTCGCCGCGGTGGCCACGCCGTCAGGCGCGCAACAGGTGAGCTACTCGCGGGCCGAGCAGCTCCTGAACTGGAACACGACGCTGCTGGTGTCGGGTGATGAGGTTCAGCCGCAGTGGCTCCCCGATGGCAATCGCTTCTGGTACCGCAACAAGACCTCGAACGGCGCGGAGTTCGTCATCATCGACCCGGTGCGCAACACGCGCGGACTGGTGTTCGACAACGCACGCCTCGCGTCGGCCATGTCGGTCGCACGCGACACGAGCTACGAGCCGAACAAGCTTCCGTTCCGGACCTTCAAGTTCGGCAACGACAACAAGAACGAGCGCGAGATCGAGTTCAACGCCAACAGAAAGCGCTTCGTGTGCGATGTCGGCGCCTACAAGTGCGTCGTCAGCGATACGCTCCCGAGCGAGGTTCCCTTCGTCGACTCGCCCGACAAGCAAACGCAGGCGTTCATCCACCAACACAACGTCTGGCTCCGCCCGAAAGCCGCGTGCACGGTGCTGGCTGCACGCGGGACGAAGGCGGCCGGGTGCGATTCGACGCAGCTCACGACCGATGGCGTCGAATACTGGTCGTATGGCGTCACCATGCCGCGGCCGAGCGACGTCGTGCGTCCGCAGCCACGTCGCCCGCAGATTCGCTGGTCGCCCGATGGGAAGAAGCTGACGGTCTACCGCACCGACGAGCGCGGCGTCGGCATGATGCCGTACATCTCGTTCACCCATCAGCGACCGCGCCTCTATCAGCAGCCATATGCGCTGCCCGGTGATACGGTCGTTCCGAAGCCTGCGTTCCACATCATCGACATCGCGTCGAAGTCGAATCTCGCGGTCAAGCTCACTCCACAGCCCAACCAGCTGTCGATCAACGGCTCGGCGCGCGACTCGGCGTGGAGCGAAACGTCGGATCGTGTCTACGTCACCTACTTCACGCGCGGCGCGAAGAGCGCCTACCTCGCGGAGGTGAGTGCGATCAATGGATCGTCGCGTATCCTCGCACGTGACACGTCGAAGACGTTCGTCGAGATCGGTCCCTCGACCAGCGATCCGGCCAGTTGGTACGTGACGAAGGACGGGAAGGACGTCTTCTGGTGGTCGGAGCGCAACGGGTGGGCGCATCTCTATCGGATCGACGCCACGCCACCGACGAACACCGTCGTCATCGGTGACGGTGGTTGGGCTCCGCCGGATTCGGAAAAGGTCAAGAACCCGGTGACGTCGGGTGCGTGGTCCGTCGGCGCGATCCAGCACGTCGATGAGGTCGCAAAGCAGGTGTACTTCACCGCCCGTGGCCGCGAGCCAGGTCGCAACTGGTATTACGCGCACCTGTATCGCGCCGGCTACGACGGGTCGGGCCTGACGCTGATCACGACGGAAGACGGACACCACGACATTCGCTTCTCGCCGAGCGGAAAGTATTTCGTCGACACCTACTCGCGCATCGAGAAGCCCCCTGTCACGGTCCTTCGTTCGGTCGATGGACGTGTGATCCGCAAGCTCGAGGAAGCGGACATTTCGCGGCTTTCCGCGATCGGCTGGCGGCCGGCGCAGGTGTTCACCGTCAAGGCGCGCGATGGGATCACCGACATCCACGGTGTGATCTACTTCCCGCCGAACATCGATTCGACGAAGAAGTACCCGATCATCTCTCACATCTATCCTGGCCCGCAGGTCGGCAGTGTTGGGTCGTGGAGCTTCAAGAACGGCGGTGAGGCACACGCGCTCGCTGAACTCGGGTTCGTAGTGATACAGCTCGATCACATGGGCACCCCGTTCCGGTCGAAGGCGTTCCACGACAACTATTACGGCGACTTCGGGGACAACGGGCTGCCCGATCACATCACGGGCATCAAGCAGCTCGCGTCGCGCTATCCGTTCATCGACGTCGAGCGCGTCGGCATCTTCGGCCACTCGGGCGGCGGATTCGCCTCGACCGACGCGATCCTCAAATATCCGGACTTCTTCAAGGTCGCGGTGTCCGGGGCCGGGAATCACGACAACCGCTCGTACAACATCTATTGGGCCGAGAAGTATCAGGGCCTGATGCAGCGCGATACGGTGCGGAAGACGGACAATTTCGAGACGTCGGCGAACAAGACGATGGCGAAGAACCTGAAGGGAAAGCTGTTGCTGATGCACGGTGACATGGACGACAACGTTCACCCGGCGAACACCATTCAGGTCGTCGACGAGCTCATCAAGGCGAACCGCACATTCGACCTGATCATCGCGCCGAATCGAGCACACGGGCTGAACGAGCCGTATTTCATTCGCCGCCGGTGGGACTATTTCGTGCAGCATTTGATGGGAGCGACGCCGCCCGAGAACTACGAGATCACCCGTCCGACGGACCCGGCAGGGGGTGGTGCCGGCGGCGGGAATCCGCCTCCCGATGACCCGGATTCGACCCCCTGAGGTGAGCAGCGAGCGATGCAGTGGCGGAGTGTCCTGTCGTTAGGCGTCGTGTTGACGTTGGCAGTGGGGTGCGCGTCATCGGGCAGCTCGTCGGCAGGAGTGGCGGGCACGTCGGATCCCGACATCATCACGCTCGATCAGATCGTACGCTCGAAGGCGACGAACGCGTACGATCTGATCGCGAGCCTCCGGCCGCAGATGTTCACCGCGCACGGCGCCCCGACGACGCGGGGCCAGCAGCCGGTGACGCCGGGTCGTCAGGCGATGCCGGTCGTGGTGTGGAACGAAATCGCATTAACCAGCGCTGCTTACTGTGAACTGGCACTGGTTGCTGCAGGGTGACACCCTCGGGACGCTATGAGCTGGATCGGGGTCAGAGTCGAATTGCGCACCGATCTTCGCGAGATCCGACATCGCGCAACGCAATTCGACTCTGACCCCGATTCAGATCACCCTGCAGCAACCAGTTCCAGTTCACAGTAAACAGCGCTGTTGTCACAGTTCGGCGAATAGCAAACGCCGCTGTAATGCCGTCGTTAGGCCATTGCCGCAATTCGTCGAGCGGACCATCGTGCCATTTCGTCGCACGCGTCGCAGTTGCTGCACTCCCAGTCCGGCGAGAATGCCTCGCCGAAATACTCCAGGATGTAGCGCGTGCGACAGTTCGCCGTCTGGCAGAACGCGATGATCGAGCGCAGCTTCGCCTGATCGCGCGCGCGGCGCTCCTCGTAGTCCAGCAGGTCCGCGCTGAGGTCGCACGCGACCAGATTGCTGCGCAGGCGCTCCCACCGACCGCCGCGGTGCTCGCGCACGAGACCGTGACGCTTGAGCAGCACCATCACGATGCGCGCCTTGCGATGCGGTACGCCCGACTTGTTCGCCAGATCGTCGATGTGCACCGGCGTCTCGAGCGGGAACGACTCCAGCACCAGGGCGACGCGCGCCGCCTCCTCGACCTCCGGATACTTGCCGCCGAGGAAGTACGACTGAATGCGGCGATCCTCGACGCGGTACAGCACCGTGCACACCGCGGGCAGCCCATCTCGCCCCGCGCGACCCGCTTCCTGATAGTACGCCTCGACCGACCCCGGAAAGTGGTAGTGCACCACGAAGCGCAGGTCCTGCTTGTCGATCCCTAACCCGAACGCGTTCGTCGCGATCATTGCCTTGAGCTCGCCGGCCATGAAGCGATCCTGCGTCTGACGCCGATCGGCCGCCGGCATCTTTCCATGATACAGGCCGACGCGATACTCCTGCTTCAGATCCTCGAACACCCGCTCGGCTTCGCGAATCGTCGCGAGATAGATCACGCCGGAGCCGTCCGTCTCGCGAAGGATGCGATCGAGCGCCTCGTCCTTCACCGCGTTGTTCACCGACCGCACGACCTCGAAGCGGAGATTCGGTCGCGCGAAACCCATGACGGTCACGTACGGGTTGCGCATGCCGAGCTGTCGCACGATGTCGTCGCGCACTTCGGACGTGGCCGTCGCCGTGAGGGCGAGGATCGGCGGACGCCCCAGGCGCTGCGCGATCGAGCCTAACGTCAGGAAGTCGGGGCGGAAGTCGTGGCCCCACTGACTCACGCAGTGGGCTTCGTCGATGACGAACAGACTCACCTTCCGCACCAGCAGCCGCTCGAAGAAATCGCGGTCCTTGAAGCGCTCCGGCGTCACGTAGAGGATCGAGCCTTCCCCATCCTGGATCTGTCGGTGTGTTTCGCGCGTTGCGGGACCGGACAGATGCGAGTGAACCGCGAGTGCATCGACGCCCACCGCGTTCAGCTTGTCCTGCTGATCCTTCATCAGCGCGATGAGGGGACTCACCACGACGGTGAGACCCGGCAACATCAGCGCGGGCAGCTGATAGATCAGCGACTTGCCGCTTCCAGTCGGCATAACGACGACGGCGTCGCGCCCCTCGAGCATCGCGCGAATCGCGTCCCATTGTCCAGGCTGAAAGTCGACGTGCCCGAATTGCTGCGTGAGCAGTTCACGCGCGCGTCGGGCAGACGCGTGCTGGTGAGCAGGCTTCGACATGCGCGCGTCGGAGGCACATTCCGTTCCGCACATACGCCGAGGGGCTTTCTCTCCGAGCGCGCTCAGCTGGCGCCACGTTTGCAATGGCCACGGATCGACGAACGGAGGTTTACAATGGCGGAAATCAAGGTCGAGCCCAAGCGGGGCGGGCTCGGATGGCTCTGGGCGATCGTGCTCCTCATCGTCCTCGGTGCCGCGGTCTGGTATTTCTTCGCGAGAAGCCAGCCCGCACCGGCGACGACATCACCAGCCGACTCGGCGCGAACATCGATGTACCACGCGCCGGCGACGCTTCCGGTATGGGAGGCCCGTCATGGCTGACCGCAAACCAGGTCGCGCGAAGGCGAACCGCGGCATGCGCGACGAAGCCGGCGTCGGTCCCAATCCGCGCGACGCGCGACGGCTCAACGCTTTGAGCGAGCTGCGGGACTACAAGCTCGTCGACGGCGAGCCCGACATCCGCGGTTGGACGGTCTACACCGCGACTGGACGCGAGCTCGGCGACGTCGAAGACCTGCTTGTCGACACGGACCTGGGTGAGGTCGTGATGCTCGACGTCGATCTCAAACGCGACGACCGGCATACCCTCGCGCCGATCAAGGCTGCATGGATCGACCGCGAGACGCGGCGCGTCGTCCTCAACACCACGATGTTCGACGTCGACGATGACATTCCGGCGCTCCACCGTCTCAACGAGCCGATCGAGTCCGAGTCCGTCGCACGATTCAACGAGCGGTACGAGCGCGCGTACGGCGAGGACGGGTGGGACCGCGATCGAGACATCACGATTCGCCGCGCCAACGATGACATCGTGATCGCGCGGTCGGACGAGCTGCGCGCCCGAGGGCTACAGCCCGAGCGACGACGGTTCGTTCGTTATGGACCCTCGCGCGATCGCATGGGCGACGCCGAGGTCCAGCGACGCGTGGAGGCGGAGCGCCTGCCGCAAACCCCTGCCGAGACCGAACGACTTCGGCAGGAAGCGGGGGACGTGACGACTGACGCGCGCGACACGCTGGTCACCCGGCCACCCACCGAAGAACGCCGGTAACTCCCATCGAGACCGAGACCGATCACCCCTGGCGGCGCGCGATCATCGTCAGCGTCGCCGGGCTGGTCCTGGCCGCCGCCGTTGGCGCCGGTTTCGCCGCGTGGGTCCGGGCGGCGGGCGACTGGAACGTCGGATTGGCCTGGGAGCGCACGCTGATGCTCTCGCTCGACCGTTCGGCCCCGCGAGTCGTGGATTGGGTGATGCTCGCTCTGCCGTGGCTCGGGACCAATCTCACGTTGGCGCCCATCATCGGTGCATTCTCGCTCTGGCTCTGGCGCCGCCACGGTCGCGGCGACCTCGCGCTTCAGCTCATGGTGACGGTAGTGGGCGGTCTCATCCTGAACGCCGTCCTCAAGGACGTGTTGAACCGATCGCGCCCGCAACTGTGGGAGCATCGCGGGCAATACGCGTGGGCGGCGTACCCGAGCGGACACGCGATCGTCGGCGTCGCCGTGTTCTTCATGGTCGCCCGGCTGCTCCGTCGGGAGCGTGGATGGCGGTGGCCCTTGGTCGCCGCCACCACCCTGCTAGCGGTGAGCCTCTATTCGCGTCTGTACCTCGGCGTTCACTGGCCGACGGACGTCATCGGCGGGCTCCTCATGGGCGGAGTCTGGCTCGGATCGGTCATCGTCGCGTTCCGACCGATCGAGCGCCGCCGCGCCGCACTGAATCGTCAGACCGTTGAATCCAATCCGACGGTCGTCGGCCATCGTTCTACCATGAAAGCGTAGCCGCAGACGACCGTAAGGGATCTTCGGCGGTGGCGAGTCCCTCCCTCGGAACGACGAAATGGGAACTCCCCGCCGCTCTGCCCGGTAGATTCCGAAATCCTCTGCCAGCCGGTCCGCCAATGCTCATCAAGAAGCCCGACGACATCGCGTCCTCCGAGATCACTCCGGAGGAGCTCTACACCAACCGCCGCGACTTTCTCAAGGCGGCCGGGCTCCTCGGAATCGCGGCCACTGCCGGGTCCGCCGCGGCATTCACGCACGCCGCGGTGCCGGGCGCTCAGGGTCCACAGCTCAAAGATGAGCTGACCCCGTTCGAAGACGTGACGACGTACAACAACTACTACGAGTTCGGCACCGACAAATCCGAGCCGGCCGAGAACGCAACGGGGCTCAAGACCAAACCCTGGACCGTGAAGGTCGAAGGCCTCGTGAACAAGCCGGCGACCTACTCCATCGAGGATTTCATCAAGCCGTCGAAGCTCGAGGAGCGGGTCTATCGCATGCGCTGTGTCGAGGGATGGTCGATGGTCATCCCGTGGCAGGGATTTCCGATGTCGGACCTCATCAACCGCGTGCAGCCGCTCGCCTCGGCGAAGTTCATCGAGTTTCAGACGCTGTTCGATCCGAAGCAGATGCCTGGCCAGCGTGCTCCCATCCTGCCGTGGCCGTACACGGAGGGGCTTCGGCTGGACGAGGCGATGCACCCGCTCGCGATCTTCGCCGTGGGTCTGTATGGCAAGACGCTGTTGCCGCAGAACGGCGCGCCGCTTCGCACCGTGATCCCGTGGAAGTACGGCTTCAAGGCCACGAAGTCGATCGTACGCATCCGGTTCACGGACACGCAGCCGAAAACGGCGTGGAACCAGGCGACGCCTAACGAGTACGGGTTCTACGCCAACGTGAACCCGACCGTGGACCACCCGCGGTGGAGCCAGGCGACCGAGCGCCGCATCGGCGAGTTCCGCAAGCGTCCCACGCTCATGTTCAACGGCTACGCCGATCAGGTGGGCCGGTTGTACCAGGGACTCGATCTGCGTCGGAATTACTGATGGCGTCGTGGACCCCACCGCGCTGGCTCCGGCCGGTCGTCTTCGCCGCGAGCCTGCTGCCGGCGGTGTGGGTCATCGGGGCGATCGCGTCCGACTACTTCAACGGCACCCGACTGCTCGGCTCCAATCCGATCAAGGAAGCGGAGCACTTCACCGGCCGGTGGGTCCTTCGCTTTCTGATGTTCACCCTCGCCGTGACACCGATTCGCCAGACGTTCGGATGGAACTGGCTCCAGAAATACCGGCGAATGCTCGGGCTGTTCGCGTTCTCCTACGCGCTGATCCACCTCTCGATCTACTTCGTGCTCGATCTCGAGCTCAAGTGGGGTGACCTCGCGGAGGACATCATCAAGCGACCGTACATCACGATCGGGATGGCGGCGTTCACGATGCTGATTCCGCTCGCCATCACCTCGACCGCGAAGATGGTGAAGCGGCTCGGCGGCAAACGATGGGCGGCTCTGCATCGCACGATCTACGCGATCGTGATCCTCGGCACGATCCACTTCTGGATGGCCGTGAAGCGCGACATCACCGATCCGCTGATCTTTGCGCTGATCTTCGCGGTCTTGTTAGGCTACCGAGTGGTAGCCTGGCGTCGCCGGCGGACGGCGGCCGCGAGCCGTGCCGGGAACGTACCCCCGGCCCCACGTCGCGCGACCGCCTGACGAAAGGAGCTTTACCGCCGAGCCGCGAGCATCCGGGCAGCCGTCAGGCGGCGTCGCTACTCGCAGCGGGGGCGTCGACCGGAATCGCCGGAAACGCACCGCTCACCTTCGCGGCACCACGCCGCATGAGCGACGAGATCAGGAGATAGGCCTCCGTCCAGGCGCTTCGAAGATCGGGCGTGAACTTGTCGCCCAGCCCCTCCTCCAGCGTTCCGATGAGTGCCGTGCCGACCTTGCCGTAGTGCTCATCCTGAACACCGTAGCCCTGATGGCGGGCCCCCAGTTGCTTGAGCACCGGCACCAACCGCTCGGGGATGTCGAGCCAGTGCACGATCAGGTCGAGCATGGTGATGAGCTTCCGGATCTGGTCGTCGAGAATCGCGTCCTTGAACAGGGGGCGGAGGCTCGGGTCGATCTCGAACAGGCGACGATAGAAAATGGCCCCGACCTGCGGGCCGTTCGGAGCCAATGATTTCCAGCTCTGGGTGACGAGTTGTCTTCGTTCGGGCGTCATGTGCGGTCTCTTCTATGAATCAGGCGGCGACAAGCTCGCGCAGCACGCGCGGAAAACGCGTGCGCTGCGAGCGAGACTGACTCGGGACACTGGCCGCTGCCGTATTGCAGCGTCGTCGAGTGGCAGCTAGTATAACCCGCGGTATCACTTCGAAATCACCTCGCCAAGTCGTTGCGGCTAAATACCCTAGGCGGCGTCCGCGTGGTCGCGGATGGGCACGTGGTGACCGGTGCGGCCGCGCAGCCACGCCGCCTCGCCGTTCTGGCGCTGCTTGCTCGCGCGGGTCGAGCCGGGGTGACGCGCGAGAAGGTTCTCGCGTTGCTGTGGCCGGATGAACCGGAAGAGCGAGCGCGGCGCTCGCTGAACCAGGCGGTGTACTCGCTGCGGCGAGACCTGGGCGGCGAGGACTCGCTGCTCGGCACCAAGGACCTCCGGATCAATCTCGACCTGATCGAAGTCGACGCCGTCGAGTTCCAGGACGCGATTGCGGTGGGGGATCTCGATCGAGCCGTCCAGCTTTACACTGGTCCCTTTCTCGACGGGTTCTTCGTTCCGCGTGGACAGGAGTTCGAGCGCTGGGTCGAAACCGAGCGTGCCGCACTCGCCCGCGACTTTTCCGCGGCCCTCGAGCGCGTGGCAGTTCGAGCGACCCAGCGCGGCGACACCAGCGCCGCGGTCGCGCACTGGCGGAGGCTCGCTGCCGGAGACCCGCTGAACGCCCGGATCGCGATGGCCGTCATGCAGGCGCTGCTGGCCGCCGGCGATGTGACCGGCGCGATCTCGCACGCCAGACTCCACGAAGTGCTGCTCGACCAGGAGCTGGGCCTTCCCCCCGATCGCGAGATCGTCTCGTTCGCGCGACAGCTCCGCGAGCGGACGCAGAATCCCACGGTCGTTGTGGAACCAGCACCGGCGACGGTGGCAGCGACGCAGCCGGCTGCCGCCGACGGTCCACCGGAGCCGGTTTCTCTGCAACCGGTGAACGCGACGACCGCCACCCCGGCAGTGCTTCTTGGCGCGTTCGGAGGGTCTCTCGGCACCCCTGGCCGTCTCCGCGGCCGAACGTGGGCGATAGCCGCGGTCGCGGCGGTGCTGGCCATTGCCGGCGCGACCACGATCGCGCTCACTCGGGAACGTCACTCGCCGTCGTCGGAACGTGACGCGAGGCTGGTCATCGCGGTCGGCGCGATCAACGACTACGCATCCGCGGACTCGACCGGTGTGGCGCGCGCGCTCCGCGACATGCTCGCCACGAACCTCGCTCGCGCGGCGGAGCTCACCGTGATCAGCGGTTCGCGCCTTCTCGAGGTCGAGCGGCAGATGGACGACGGAGCTCCATCGAGCCCGGGCGCCATCGGTCCCGTCGCGCGTCAGGCGGGAGCGACCACTCTCGTCGATGGAGCGCTCTATCCCCTCGGTGGCGATACGCTCCGCCTCGACCTGCGCGTAACGAGCCTGCGGGAGGGAAACGTGCTCCGCGCGTACACCGTGACGGGGCGCGACGCGTTCGCGCTCGCCGACAGCGCGACCGCGAAGCTCGTGGACTACCTCGGATCGGCGGCGCCGCGCGGGTCGGTCGCCGACGCAACGACGCGATCGGTCACCGCCTACCGGCTCTACGTCGAAGGCCGTCGGTCCTACTACCTCGGCGATGTGGCGGCGGCCGACCGATTGTTCGACGCCGCACTCGCCGAGGATTCGACGTTCGCAATGGCGGCGTATTTCTCCGCGTTGTCGTCGCGGACGAGTCGAACCGAGTTTCTGCGACGACTTCGTCGTGCCGTCGTGCTCGCGGCGAGAGCCAGCGAACGCGAGCGGCTGATCATCGAGAGCGGGTGGGCAGAGGCGAACAATTCGCCGTTGCTGCGAGCGATCGCAGAGACACTCGCCGTGCGCTACCCGGCCGAGGTTGAAGGACACTACTACCTGGGTCGGGCGCTCGTGAACGGCGGCGAGTTTCTGGCGGCGATCGCGCCGCTGCATCGGGTCGAGGTGATGGATTCGCTGAGTCTGAGGAGCGCTGACGCTCGATGCGCGGCGTGCGATGCCCTGCTCCAGCAGACCGTCAGCTACATGCTCGCCGACTCTATGGCGGCGGCCGAACGGGTAGTCCGTCGGTGGATTGCGTCGCGCCCACGCGCGTGGATCGCGCACGTCGAGCTCGGGCGCATCCTGTCCGGACTTGGCCGGTTCGATGAGGCCGCGGCCGAGTTTCGCAACGCGGCGCAGCTCGATCGCGGCGGAAAGCATTGGGAGCCGCTGTCGACTTTGCTCATCCGGAGCGGCCAGTTCGGGCAGGCCGACGAGATGCTGCGAGCCGAGGTCTCGAAGGCCGTGTCGGAGTCGGATCCGCACTGGTTCCTCGCGATCAGCCTGCGGAACCAGGGACGGCTGACCGACGCGTTAGGCGAGGCGCGGGCGTATCGCCGTGGAAACACGGGGATCGAAGCGCCCACGCCGGGCGCCGCCGACCCGTCGTCGCTTCAGGAGGCGCAGGTTCTTCGGGAGCTGGGCCGGTATCAGGAGTCGTCGGTGCTGTTCGACTCGATCTCGCGCTTTCGCGTCGACGGAGCCGAAGCGTCCGCTGTCGGATCGGGTCGCGCCTGGGCGCTGACGCACGCGGCAGGGGCGCTCGCGGCGGCCGGGGATTCGTCGCGCCTCGGCGGACTTGCCGATTCGATCGAGAGGGCGGGTACGGGCAGCAATCTCGCGCGGGACCAGCGTCTCCACCATCACGTACGCGGTCTTCTGCTGGTCGCGCGCGGTAACGACTCGGCAGCAGTGGCCGAGTTTCGCCGTGCCGTGTTCTCGACGACGCTGGGCTACACGCGAACGAACGTCGAAATGGGGCGCGCGCTCATTCGTCTGAAGCGCTATCCCGAGGCGATTGCTGTGCTCGAGTCGGCGCTTCGCGGTTCGCTCGAGGCGGCGAACCTCTATGCCACCCACTCCGAGGTGCGGCTCGTGTTGGCGGAGGCGTACGCGCGGGCGGGGCAACGCGAGCTGG
>Ga0075430_100001942_pt1 | contig 16980 bp, 17 predicted proteins | sample RhiMetdeltSRZDD4_FD_75294 | JGI IMG/M metagenome (GOLD analysis project Ga0075430, IMG submission 75294) | Populus rhizosphere microbial communities from Tennessee, USA - Rhizosphere MetaG P. deltoides SRZDD4 | ecosystem: Host-associated > Plants > Roots > Rhizosphere > Soil | place: USA... | reverse complement strand
GCGATCAAGCGCGTCGTCGTCGCGGTGTTCGCGATCTACGCGCTGCTGCCGGCGATCGCGCTCAGTGCCCTGCCGGTCCAGCAGGACGCCAACGGCCAGTACTACAGCCTGCTCGGACGGCCCGAGGACCAGGGCGGCTTCGCCGGCGACCCGGTTCTCGGTGTCGTCAAGAACATGTCGCTGGGCCCGCTGCAGCACGTCACCGAGATCTACGTCGGGCTGCTGGCGGCGACGATCCTGTTCATCGCGACCAACGCCGGCGTCATCGGCGTCTCGCGGCTGGTCTACTCGATGGGATTGCATCGCCAGGTGCCCGACCGGCTGCGCCGCCTGCACCCGCGCTACGGAACCCCATACCTCGCGATCGGCATCTTCGCCGTCGTCGCCTGCATCGCGATGGTCCCGGGCAAGGCCGACTTCCTCGGCAACATGTACGCGTTCGGCGCGATGCTGTCGTTCACGATCGCGCACCTCGCGGTCGTGCGATTGCGGATCACCGAGCCGGACCACGAGCGCCCGTACCGCGGGCCGGGCACGATCCGCATCCGCGGCCATGACCTGCCGGTCTTCGCGCTGCTCGGCGCGTTCGGCACCGGGCTGGCGTTCCTCGTCGTCACCGCGCTGCACGCCGACGTCGCGATTGCCGGAATCGGTTGGCTGGCGCTCGGGATCGTCGCCTACGTCGTCTACCGTCGCCACCTCGGGCTGACCCTGACCGAGACGGTCAAGGTCGCGATTCCGCGGCCGGTCACCGAGAGCGAGGCGGAGTACGACTCGATCCTGGTGGCGTTCGAGGCCAACCGCTACGTGCCACAGGCGATCGCGACCGCCGTCAAGCTCGCCGCGCGCCGTCGCCGCGGCGTCCACGTCCTCGTGACGCTCGTCGTGCCGGCATCCTCGCCGCTCGACGCCGACCTGCCGGAGCAGTCGGTGCTGGCGCAGGGGATCATCGAGCAGGCGCGTATCCAGGGCGGCCGTCGCGTCACCGGCCACGTCGAGCGCGTCCGCGCGGGCCAGTCCGGGCGCACGATCGTCGTCGAGGCGCGCGAGATGCGCGCGGGGGCGATCGTGATGCCGCTGCCGCGAAGGACGGGCACGACGATCTTCGGCAAGACGCTCGAGACGGTGCTGACCGAGCGGCCCTGCCGCGTGATCATCGAGAGCGACCCGGGCTCGGCCGACAAGCCCGTCAAGGCCGCGCCGACGGTCGCCGGGCGCCCGGAGCCGAGGCGCTGATGGCACGGGCGCCGCGACCGCAGCCGACGCCGGCGAAGGCCGAGCCGCGCGACCTGCGGCGGTCGATGACGATCGGCTGGTCGATCGTGATGATCGTGCTCGGTATCGCGATCCTCGTTCGCACGTTCGCTGGCGGCGGCGGCGCGCTCTCGCTCGGCCTGTTCGTCGGCGTCCTGTTCGTGCTGGCGGGAGCCGGCCGGCTGTGGGTCGCGCGGAAGGGCTACGTGTGAGCTCGCCACGGTTCGAGGGCGGTCGCCAGATCGGCCGCAGGACACTCGGCTCACCGGCGCTGTTCGTCGTCATCTACACGCTGCTGGCGAGCGCGATCTACTTCACGCTCGGCGCCGTCAGCGCCCAGGCGTTCACGCTGACGCCGCTGGTCTTCCTGGTCGGCGGGGTGCTGTTCGCGCTCGCCGCGATGACGTATCTCGAAGGCGCCTCGCTGCACCAGGAGCGCGCCGGCGCCACGGTCTTCGCGCGCTACGCGTTCAACGAGCTGTGGAGCTTCGTCGCCGGCTGGGCGCTGCTGCTCGACTACGTGATCCTGATCAGCGTCACGACGTTCTCCGCGACGAACTACCTCGCGGCGTACTGGGGCGGCTTCGGCCACGGCGTCTCGGAGATCGCGCTCGAGCTGGCGTTCATCGCCTACGTCGGTATTCGCAACGTCCTCGGCTTCGGCGATCGCCGCACCGAGCGGATCCGGATGCTCGTGCTGTTCGACGTCCTGCTGCAGTTCGCGATCGTCGTCGTCGGCCTGCTGCTGTTCTTCGACTGGAGCGACATCGTCGACCCGATCGACCTCGGCACGCGCCCGACGTGGGGAGGGCTGCTGTTCGCGCTCGGGCTGTCGACGGTGATCTTCACCGGCCTCGAGTCGGCCTCGGGGCTCGCCGGCGAGGTCGCGATCAGCCGGCGCGGCCTGAAGCGGCTGCTCGCCTCGGCGGTCGCCGTGGCGATGGTCGTCTACGTCGGCATCGCCGTCGTCGCGGTCTGTGCGCTGCCGATCTCCGAGGGCACCGCTGCCGTGCCCGGCAACTGGATCGAGGCGCCGATGCTCAGCGTCGCCGGGGCCTTCGACGCGCACTGGCACACCGATGCCGTGCGCTATGTGATCGCGGCGGCGGCGGCGACGACGCTGATCGCCGGTGCCAACTCGGCGATGCTCGGGCTGTCGCGGCTGGCATATTCGCTCGCGACTCACCGCCAGATCCCGAGCTCGCTCGGGCGCCTGCATCCGACTCGCTCGACGCCGTTCGTCGTGATCGCGATCGCGTCGGTGCTCGCGGCGGCGATCGGCGTGCCGGCGGACATGGACTTCCTCGTCGGGATCTTCGCCTTCGGCGCGCTGCTCGGGCTGACGATCGCGCATCTCTCGGTCTGTGTGCTGCGCTACAAGGAGCCGACCCGCGACCGCCCGTTCCGCGTGCCGCTCAGCGTTCGCATCGGCGGCGGCGACCTGCCGATCCCGTCGGCGCTCGGAGCGCTGCTGTCGGCCGGCGCCTGGGTCGGCGTGCTGATCACACACGAGGGCGCGCGATACATCGGTCTGGGCTGGATCGCCGCGGGCCTGGCGCTCTACGTCGGCTACCGGCGGTCGCAGGGCACGTCGCTGACGCAGCGGCTCGTCGTCCCCGAGCAGGCGCTGCGCGAGCGCGAGCTCGAGGCGGAGTACGGCTCGATCCTCGTGCCGCTGTTCGGGACGCCGCTCGACGACGACATCGTCCAGACGGCTGGCCGCCTTGCCGCCGCCGAGCGCGCCGACGCCGACGAGAGCGAAGGCGCCGTGATCGAGGCGCTGTGGGTCTTCGAGGTGCCGATGGCGCTGCCGATCGACGCGCGCCTGCCCGAGTCGCAGCTCGAGGCGGCACGCGCCGCGCTGCGCAGGGCCAAGGCGGTGGGGGAGGAGTACGAGGGCGTCGAGGTCGCGACGGCGACCGTGCGGGCGCGCCGCGCCGGCCACGCGATCGTCGAGGAGGCGCGCCGTCGTGGCGTCGAGCTGATCGTGCTCGCCGCCGAGGAGCCGTCGCGGATCCGGGGCGGCTCCTCGCTCGGCGGCCGCGGCACGCTGGACAACTTCGTCGGCGAGGTCACCAAGCACGTGATCAACAAGGCTGGCTGCCGTGTGATCCTCACCGCGCCACCGGCACGCGAGGAGCCCAAGCGCGGGCCGGAGGATCTCGTCCCCGCCGAGTAGGCTTCGCGGCATGTTCGTCCTCATCGTCGGCGCGGGGCGCGTCGGCTCACAAGTGGCGAAGGCCGCGCTCGCCTCGGGCCACACCGTTTCGGTCCTCGACGAGGACCCGCTGTCGCACGAGCGGCTCGACGAGGGCCAGCGCACGACCTGGGAGGACTCCGGTGGCCGCTTCACGGTCGGCCACGCGATCGAGGTCGAGGCGCTGCTCGAGGCGGGGATCGAAGACGCCGACGTCTTCATCGCCTCGACCAACGGCGACAACACGAACCTCGTCATCGCTCAGATCGCGCAGAAGCGCTTCGAGGTCGACCGCGTGATGGTCCGCGTGATGGACCCGGCCCGCGCGCGCTGGTACGCGGAGCAGGGCCTGTCGACGATCTGCCCGACGATCGCCGCGATCGACGAGTTCAAGTCCGCGTTGGAGGTCGTCTGATGTACGTCGTCGTCGCCGGCGGTGGCAAGGTCGGCTGGAACCTCGCCCGCGAGCTGATCGAGAAGGGCAATGAGGTCACGCTCGTCGAGAACAACCGTCAGCGCTACCTGGCGATCGAGGAGGAGCTCGAGCACGCGGTCCAGTACGGCGACGCCAGCGAGCTGTGGGTGCTCGAGCGTGCCGGGATCCAGCGCGCCGACCTCGTGATCGCGGTCACCGGCGACGACGAGGACAACCTGCTCGTCTGCCAGATCGCGCGCGAGAAATACCTCTGCGATCGCATCATCGCCCGCGTCAACAACCCGCGGAACCTTCAGTGGTTCGAGCTGCTCGGCGTCCAGCCGGCGGTCTCGGCGACCGACCTGATCCTGCGCCTGATCGAGCACGAGGTGCCGTCCTACGGGCTCGTGCACCTGCTCGACCTGCCGGCCGAGCAGCTCGAGATCATCGAGGTCGAGGTCACGCCCGGGGCGCCCGCCGCCGGCATGGCCGTCGCCGACCTCGGCCTGCCCGAGGGCAGCCTCGTGATCTCCGTGCTGCGCGGCGGCAACGGCTTCGTGCCGAAGGCCGACACGGTGATCGAGGAGAGTGACGAGGTGCTGCTCGTGCTCGACCCGGGTCTCGAGGACGCGATCATGGAGCAGTTCGCGCCGGTCGCACAGGGCGCCTCGTAACAGGCGCCGCGCTCCGTCGCGCAACTCCCGTGCTCGGGCTTCTCCGCCGTCAGCCGTCAGCCGTCCTGCTCGCCGCCCAGCTCGTGGCGGTGCTGCTGTACCCGTTCATGGAGGGCAACGGCGCCGGCAGGGCGCTGTTCAGTGTCTTCGGCATCGCGATCCTGGGGCTGGTCGTGCTGGCCGTCCAAAGCTCGCCGTGGCACACCTGGATCGGCCTGCTGCTGGGCGCTCCGGCGACGATCCTGCTGCTGATCCAGGCGGTCAGCGGCAGCGACGACCTGCTGCCGTACTCGTCGGCGTTCGAGGCGGTGCTCTACCTCTACGCGGCAGGCGCGCTGATCAGCTACATGCTCGCCGACCACGAGATCACGCGCGACGAGCTGTACGCCGTCGGCGCGACGTTCACGCTCGTGGCGTGGGCGTTCGCCTACATCTACACGGTCTGTCAGGCGATCGAGCCGGGCAGCTTCACCGCCGCGCTCGACCCCACCGACCCGCGCAGCTGGATGGAGCTGTTGTTCCTCAGCTTCACGACGCTCTCCAGCACCGGCCTCAGCGACGTCGTGCCGGTCAAGCCGTTCGCGCGCAGCTTCGTGATGATCGAGCAGCTCGCCGGGCTGGCCTACATGGCGATGGTCGTGTCGCGGCTGGTCGGGATGCTCGTGCTGCACCGCCGCGACGACGCGTGACGCGCCGGCTTGGCGGTGGCAGGTGCCACCGCCAAGCTCTGCGACAGGTCGTCCCGCCGGCTACGCGCCGACGAGGTACAGATCGATGTCGAGCTCGACCTCGTGCGCCATCGCCTGCACGGGGAACTCGGTGCCGACGTCAAAGTCGGTGCGGTCGATCGTCGTCGTGAAGGACAGGCCGATGCGCGTGTTGCCCTGCTGATCCTGAATCGGGCCGGCGAACGTGCCGGTCGCGCTGATCGGCTTCGTGATGCCCTTGATCGTCAGCTCGCCCTCGAGCGCGGCGTCGTTGCCGTTGACGGTGAGGCTGGTGGAGGAGAACGTCAGCGTGGGGTGGTTGCCGACGTCGAAGAAGGCGGCACCGTTGAGGACGTGCTCGCGGAACATGTCGACCCGGAGGTCGAGCGAGTCGGCGTCGGCCGAGCCGCTGAGCGTGCCGTCGACGAGCTGGGCGCTGATGCTGTTGAAGCCGCGGCGGAAGTGGCCGGTGAGGTAGCGCACGTCAAGCGTTGCCGCCGAGTGCGCCGGGTCGAGGTTCCAGGTTCCAGAGGGTAGATCGGTCATGCCGCGCAGCCTAGCGGCAAAATGATTGCGCGCGCAACGCCTCTGAGAGTTGTGCTGGCAATAGCTCTTCAGCTATAGCTAGCCATCGTGGCAACCCCCTACGACAACAGGATCAGCCTGCAGAAGCTTGAGGTCTTCTGCCTCGTCGTCGAACTCGGTGGGATCTCGCGCGCGGCCGACCACCTGATCGTCGCCCAGCCTGTCGTCACCGCGCACGTCCAGTCGCTCCAGCGCCGGCTCGGCGTCAAGTTGCTCTACCGCGAGGGCCGTCGGATGCGGATGACCGACGCCGGCGAGCGCGTCTACGCCTGGGCGTCGGAGACGCTGTCGCGCACCCGCGAGCTGATGCGCGAGCTCGACGGCGTCAACGAGGGCGACCGCGGCACGGTCGCCATCGCGGCCAGCATGACCGTCGGCAGCTACACGCTGCCGGCAGTGCTCGCCGGCTTTCGCCTGCGGCGGCCCGCCGCGGCGATCACGCTTTCGGTCTCCGATCCCGAGCACGCGGTGAACGCCGTCGAGACCGGCCAGGCGGATTTCGCCGTGATCGCGGTCGACACGCCGCCGGACAACCCCGCGCTCGACGCCGACGTCGTCGGTCGCGAGGAGATCGTGCTCGTGGCGGCGGCCGACTACGAGCCGGACGTCGAGTCGCTGCCGGTGGCGGCGCTGACCGACACGCCGCTGATCTCGTCGCCGGTCGGCGGCGTGCGCCGCGGCGTCATCGACGCGCAGCTGGCCGCCAACGGCGTCCGCCCGCGCAACATCGCCATCGAGCTCGGGCACCCGGAGGCGATGAAGCGAGCGGCGCTCGACGGGCTCGGCATGTGCTTGCTGTTCCAGAACTCGGTCGCGCGCGAGATCGGGGACGGGACGCTTCGCGAGATCGCGATCGAGGACGCGCGGATGTCAGTGCCGCTGATGATCATCCAGCGCACGAACAAGCGGCTCTCGCCGATCCAGCGTGAGCTGCGCGACGCGATCGCGAACGCTCCCGCCGAGGTGCCCGCACCGTCGTAGGCGGGGGGCGGTTCGCCCGGCGCACAACCGGGGTAAGGCCAGTGCAACCAACCGAAAGGCGCACATGGCGCAGAATCGCAGTGGACTCGGCGGGATCGGCCTGGGTGGCATCCTCGCCATCGTCGGCATCGTCATCATGATCGTCGGCAGCTTCTGGCTCGGCCTGATCATCCTGCTCATCGGCCTGATCGCCTTCGGCGGCTTCTCGAAGGGCAAGTGGTACTGATGCTGAGAGGCCGGGAAGGATCGGCGCGCCGAGGCGTCCTGCGATGTGACGGCTGTCGTAGCGGGGCAGCGACATCTCGAACTCGAAAGGCGATTCCATGAGAAAAGTGCCGATCCTCATCACGGCGGTCACCGCCGCCGCCATGCTCGCAGTTCCCGCCTTCGCCGCGACGTCGTCGGTCAAGGTCGGCGACAACTACTTCATCAAGAGCAGTGGGACGCCGAAGCTGACGGTGAAGAAGGGCACGACCGTGAAGTGGCGCTGGGCCGGCTCCGCGCCGCACAACGTCACCGCGAGCGGCCCGGCGAAGTTCCACTCGAAGACGCAGACCTCGGGCAGCTACTCGTTCAAGCCCACGAAGGTGGGCTCGTACAAGATCATCTGCACGATCCATCAGCCCGAGATGAAGATGACGCTCGTCGTCAAGTAGCGGCCGCCGCTAGCGCGGGGTGACATGGGCATGGATCTCGAGCGTGAGCTTGTGCACCTGCTCGGTCAGCGCCGTGTTCTGCCTGATCAGCTCGACCTGGGTCTGGGCCAGGGCCTCGCGATGCGTGGCGTCGGCCTCTTCCCGGGCGAGGTCGCGGCGGGCCTGCGTCTTCTGGGCGATCATCACCATCGACGCGGAGTAGTACGCGACGGCTGAGAAGACGAGGTTCAGCAGGATGAACGGCGCCGGGTCGAATCCGCGGCCGTGCAGCAGGCCCTGCCACGAGTGGTCGAGGAAGTCGACGACGTGGTTGACGAGCACCCACGCGACGATGATGACGGTCGACGCGACGACGAACTGCACCGTGCCCATCGCGTCCGCGACCTTCTCGGCGAGGCGCGGGACCAGTCCCTCGCCGAACGCGCCCCTGCTTCGGTGCGCGCGGTGAAACCTCAACGGGTCGTCCATTGCATACGCCTCCTGTCGGTGGGGCCGGAAACGCTACGCGACGCGGTGCGTGGGCTCGGCCGCCGCGCATGTGCCCTGAACGACGAACGCCCCGCGAGGGCGGGGCGCAGGCCAGCTCCGGGACAGGGACTCGAACCCCAAATTCCTGCTCCAGAGGCAGGCGTGTTGCCGATTACACCATCCCGGAAAGGACGCGACGGCAGTTTAGCCGGGCGTTCGCCGAGGCTCAGGCGGCGGCCTGCTCGGCCCAGTCGCGGTATAGCCGCCAGTACGCGCCGTGGGCCGCGATCAGCTCGTCGTGCGTGCCCTGCTCGATCAGCTTGCCGCCTTCGAGTACGACGATCCGTCCGGCTTCGCGGATCGTCGACAGGCGGTGCGCGATGACGATCGAGGTGCGGTCGGCGAGCAGTCGCCGCAGCCCTTCCTCGATCCGGCTCTCGGTGTGGATGTCGACGTTCGAGGTCGCCTCGTCGAGGATCAGCACACGTGGGTCGGCGATCAGCGCCCGCGCGAAGGCGAGCAGCTGCCGCTGGCCGGCCGACAGTTGCACGCCGCGCTCGCCGACCTCCGTGTCGTAGCCCTCGGAGAGGCCGGCGATGAAGCTGCCGGCGCCGACGGCCTCGGCGGCGGCGACGATCTCGTCGTGCGTCGCGCCGGGCCGGCCGAAGCCGATGTTGTCGGCGACGCTGCCGCTGAAGAGGAACCCTTCCTGCGGCACGATGCCCATCTGCGAGCGCAGCGAGCTGGCGCTGACGTCGCGCAGGTCGTGGCCGTCGACGAGGACGCGTCCCTCGGTCGGGTCGTAGAACCGCGCGACGAGCTTCGCGAACGTCGACTTGCCGGCGCCCGTCGCGCCGACGAGGGCCACCGTCTCGCCCGGCGGGATGAGCAGGTCAACGCCGGTCAGCGCGTTCTTGCTGCCCTCCTCGGTGCGGTACGCGAACGTGACGTCCTCGAAGCGGATCTCGCCGCGCAGGCGGTCGAGCTCGGTCGCGTCGGCGCGCTCGACGAGCTCGGGCTGCTCGTCGAGCAGCTCGAAGATCTTGTCGAGCGCCGCCATCCCGGCCTGGTAGGTCGTGTAGAGGTTCGAGAGCTGGCCGATCGGGTCGAAGAAGCCGTTCAGCGCCGCGTAGAAGCCGACGAGGACGCCGATCATCAGGTCGCCGTGGATCACCTCGCGGCCGCCGATCACCAGCACGACCACCGTCGCCAGCGCGCTGACGAACTCGACCGCGGGGAAGTAGGTGGCGTTGAGCTTGACCGTCAGCCAGTTCGCCTCGAGGTTGCGCTGGTTGCGCTCGGCGAAGCGCGCGCTGTGCTGCGGCTCCTGGGCGAACGAGCGCACGACGCGGATCCCGGAGAGCGACTCCTGGAGGTAGGCGGTGATCGCGCCGATCGTCTCGCGCGTGCGGCGGTAGGCGTCGGCGGAGGCGATCCGGAAGGCGAGCGAGCCGAGCAGCATCACGGGGAAGATCGCGAACGTGATCAGCGCCAGCTCGACGTCGAACGTCAGCAGGATCACCATTGTCCCGATCAGCGTCAGCGACGATTGGAACAGGGTCACGACGCTGTCGGTGACGAGCGCGTCGAGCGCCTCGACGTCGTTGGTCATGCGCGAGATCAGCACGCCTGCGGGGCGGCGCTCGTAAAAGCCGATCGGCATCCGCTGCAGGTGGCGGAAGATCTGCTGGCGCAGGTCCGCGAGCGCGCGTTGCCCGACCCAGCCGGTGAGGTAGGTCTGCAGGTAGGTGCCGAGCCAGACGAGCAGCGCCGAGGCCAGGAACAGCACGACGACCAGCTCCAGCGTGCCGACGTCGCCGGGGGTGATGCCGTCGTCGATCGCCTTCGCCGCCAGCGGCGCGGGCGCGAGCGACGCGGCGGTGCCGACGATCAGCGCGGCGAACATCGCCAGGACGCGCCACAGGTAGGGGCGCAGCAGCAACAGCAGCCCGCGCAGCTTGCGGCCGCGACCCGAGGTGCCGCGCAGCCGGCGGCGCAGGTCCTCGAGCCGGCTCAGCTCGACCGCGTCGGTGAGGCCACTCATAGCCCCGCCACCTCCGGCTCGAGTGGCTTGCGGGTCAGGAAGACCTGGTCGGGCAGGCCCTTCTCGACGATCGCGCGGTACAGCTCGCTGGACGCGACGAGCTCGTCGTGGCTGCCGTGGGCGGTGATCGAGCCGTCCTCGAGCACGACGATCTCGTCGGCCAGGGCGATCGTCGACAGGCGGTGGGCGATCACGACCGTCGTCCGGCCTCGCATGACCTCGCGCAGCGCCTCCTTGATCTGCTGCTCGGTTGAGGCGTCGACGCTCGACGTCGCGTCGTCGAGGATCAGGATCCGTGGATCGGCCAGCAGCGCTCGCGCGATCGCCACGCGCTGGCGCTGGCCGCCGCTGAGCGTCAGCCCGCGCTCGCCGACGCGCGTGTCGTAGCCGTCGGGCAGCCGCTCGATGAAGTCGTGGGCCTGAGCACGCCGCGCGGCCAGCTCGACGTCGTCGCGCGTAGCGTCCGCGCGGGAGTAGGCGATGTTGTCGTGGACGCTGGCGCTGAAGAGAAACGGCGCGTCGTCGACGACGGCGATCGCCTGGCGCAGCGAGGTCGGCTCGATCGCACGGACGTCGACCCCGTCGACGAAGACCGCGCCGGCGCTGACGTCATAGAGCCGCGGCAGCAGCGCCACGAGCGATGTCTTGCCCGATCCGGTTGCGCCGACGAGCGCGATCGTGCGCCCCGCCGGGATCTCGAGCGTCACGTCGTGCAGCGCGTCGTGCGTCGCGCCCTCGTAGCGCAGCGACACGTCGCGCAGCTCGACGCGGCCCGCTCCGGGCGGCAGCGGTTGCGCGCCCGGGGCGCTGACGATCAACGGCTCGCGGTCGAGAATCTGGAACAGGCGCGCGCCCGAGGCGGTCGCGCGTTGCGCCAGGCCAAGGGACATCCCGAGCGTCCGCATCGGCGCCAGCAGCATCAGCAGGTACGCGTAGAAGGCGACGAAATCGCCCTGTGTCATCGATCCCGAGATCACCTGGCGACCACCGAAATAGAGCACCGCGGCGAGCCCGATCTGTGGTAGGAACCCGATGAACGGCCCATAGAAGGCCTGGAGTCGCGTTGACACCATCGCCTGGTCGAAGACGCGCCCGACGCGGAACGAGAAGCGCTCGCGCTGGCGCTCCTCGCGCGCGAAGGACTTGATCACGCGGACGCCGGAGATGTTCTCCTCGACCTCGGCCGTCAGCTCGGCGATCCGCTGCTGGACTTCCTGGATCGCCGGTCGTGAGCGTGTGCCGTAGCGCCGCGCGATCCAGATCACGAGCGGGACGGGCGCGAGCGAGATCGCGGCGAGCTCGGCGTCAGAGGCGAACATCGCCGCCGACGCGAGCAGGATCGTCAGCGCCGACTGGACCAGGAAGACGAGCCCGTAGCCGAGGAAGAAGCGGACCGCCTGGAGGTCAACGGTCGCGCGGGACATCAGCTGGCCGGTCTGCTGGCGGTCGAAGAAGCCGAGCTCGAGCCCCAACAGGTGGTCGTAGACGCGCTGGCGCAGCTCGCGCTCGACGCCGAGCGAGACGATGCCGCCGATGACCCGGCGGCCGACCGTCAGCAGCATCCGCAGCAGCCCGGCGACCGCGATCGCGATCGCGAGCGTCGTCAGCTCAGCCTCGTCGCCGGCGCGGATGCGGTCGATCGCGCGCCCCGTCAGCCACGGGATCGCGACCGTCGCGCCCATCGCGAGCACGGCCAGGACCAGCGATCCCCAGACTCCGCGCCGGTGCGGGCGCAGGAAGCCGAGGAGTCGCCGGAATGTCACCACCGAGACCAGTCTAATTGCCCAAGCAATCACTCCCGGCGGGAGCGATACTGCGGCGATGGCCGCGTCCCAACCGGCAGGATTGTGCGATCGCTGCGCGCATCAGCGTGTCGTCCGCACGGGTCGCGGGTCGCGGTTCTCGCTCTGCGAGCGGTCCAAGAGCGATCCGGCGTTCGCGAAGTATCCGCGGCTGCCGGTGCTCGCCTGCGGCGGGTACGAGCCGCGTCCTGCGGCCGGCGGATCGCAGCCTCTGGACGTTTGACCTATTCACAAATGGGGCTCGGCGCGTCAAGATGCGCGCATGGACGCGGCACCGGTGGTCACCTGTACGAGCTGCAAGCGCGTATGGCGCAGCGCCGCGATGGCCGAAGGACTGCGCCATGTCGGCCACTGCCCGCGCTGTGGAGGCGAGCTCGAGTTCCACGACGGTCCGGTTGCCGAAGGCCCGGACCGCGATGGCAAGGCGCTCGAGGGAGTCGAGCCGCATCTCGCGCTCGGGATCCCGAAGCGCTGACGCCTCGGGCGACGGCCGCCCGCTGAAATAGCCTGCCCGGATGCTCGCGTTGACCAGCTACGCCGTCGTCGTGGCCCTGCACGTCATGGCCGTCACCGTTGCCTTCGGCTTCTCGCTCCTGGCGCCGGTCTACGTCCCGTTCGTGCGCCGCACACATCCGCGGGCGCTCGGCGCGCTGCACGACGTCCAGTACATGATCGAGACCCGCGTCACCGGGCCTGCGATCACGCTGCTGTTCCTCGCGGGCGTCTACCTGGCGAGCAAGAACGACCTTTGGAGCGAGAGCTGGGTGCAGGTGCCGATGACGCTGCTGGTCGCGATCGTGATCGGCGGCGTCTTCGTGATCAAGACGATCAAGCGCATGGCTGTGCTCGCCCACGCCGAGCTCGCCGGTCCAGGCGACGGTGGGCCGGAGCCGGGCGGTGAGTACGACCGGCTCTACGGCCGCTACCTCATCGTCCAGAGCCTGCTCTGCGCCTTCGTCCTGCTCGCGATCTTCTTCATGGTCGCCAAGCCCAGCTGACTGAGCCGCTGAGCGGGGGCTGACGGCGGGCCCACGGGCGGTTATCGTCGGCGGATGTCGATCAGCGAGCGCGAGCAGCGCGCCGCCGACGAGGCGTACGCGGCGTTCTCGTCGGTCGTCAGGACGGGCGCGGCGACGGTCATCTGGCTGCCGGAGCTGCCGATGGTCCCGATGCTCAATCGCGTCGTCGGGCTTGGCAGTGGGCACCCGGCGACGGAGGCCGACGTCGACGCGGCGCTCGCCGCGATCGAGCCTGGCGTCAGTTACTACGTCGCGGTGGCGCCGCACGCGGAGCCGCCGCGGCTGCCGGAGTGGCTTCGCGCGCGCGGCCTGGAGCCGGGCTGGGGCTGGATGGCGTTTCGCCGCGGCGTCGACGATCCGCCCGAGGTCGAAACGACGCTTGAGCTGGTCGAGGTGGAGGCCGAGCCCGACGTGGCCGCGTTCGCGCGTGTGGTGCGTGAGAGCTACGGGCTTCCACCCGCCGCGGACCCGGTACTGGCGAACGCGGCGCGGTCGCCGTGGCGCTGCTGGCTCGCGCTCGAGAACGGCGAGCCGATCGCGGCGGCCGGCCTGTTCGTGTCCGGCGGCGTCGGCTACCTGGGGATCGGCGCGACGCTCGCCGACCACCGCGGCAAGGGTGCGCAGACGGCGCTGCTCGCCGCACGCATCCGCCAGGCGGGGACGCTCGGCTGCGACCTCGTCACGACAGAGACCGGCGAACGCGACGGCGACCGCCCGAGCAACTCGTATCGCAACATCCTCCGCGCCGGGTTCGAGGAGGTCGCCGTGACCGCCAACTGGCGGGGCAGCTCCTAGCGCGAACCTGGTCCGCCTGTCTGTGGGATCGCGGCCGACCTGCCGATAACGGTGGCATGGCTGCTTCGATGCCACGCGGGCTACGGGCGGTCACGCTTCTGATTGTCTGCTGGCTGGTCGGGCTCCAGGTCCACGCGGTGATCCCGTCGCATCCGGGAGAGACCTCGATCTTCGGCAACTGGGCGACGGAAGCGGTGCAGATGCTGGCCGCGGTGCTGTGCGCGGCACGGGCACGCGGCCTCGCCGGACATGAGCGACGCGCCTGGAATCTGATCGCCGCCGGCATCGTCGCCTGGACGCTTGGCGACGTCTACTGGAACGTCTTCCTCGACGCCGACGTCGTTCCCGTCCCGTCGATCGCCGACGCCGGCTACCTGCTGTTCATCCCGCTCGTGCTCGCCGGCATGGTGATGCTGATGCACGCGCGGCTGCCGCGCGTGCCGCGGACGGTGATCGTCGACGCGGTCATCGTGCTGCTCGCTGCTGGAACAATCGGCGCGGTCGTTGTCGTCGACCCCGTGGCGGAAACCGCGACCGGCGACACGCTTGCGATCGCGACGAATCTGGCGTATCCGGTCTGCGACCTGGTGTTGCTCGGCGTCGTCATCGCGGCGATCGCGCTACGCGGCTGGCGACTCGACCGCACATGGTCGCTGCTCGGCGCCGGCGTGATCGTCTTCTGGGTCGCCGACAGCCTCTACCTCGTCGGCGCCGCGAACGGCACCTACACGACACCGAGCCTGTACGACGTGGGCTGGCCCGCGTCGACGCTGCTGCTCGCGCTGGCCGCGTGGCAGCAGCCGCCCCCGGCGCAGCGGCCGTCGCAGCAGCGCCACCGCATGCACGAGGTCGTGCTGCCGATGACGCTCGCGTGCGCGGCGCTGATCGCGGTCGTGCTCGGGACCGAGACGACGACGCGCGTGCCCGCGGTGATCCTCGGCTTGGGGTGCATGGTCGCGGTGATGACCCGGCTCGCGATGACGTTCCGCGAGAACATCGCGATGCTCGAGGCGAGCCGCTTCGAGGCGGCAACCGACGACCTCACTGGCCTTGGCAATCGCCGTGCGCTGATGTCCGCGTTGGAGCGGCAGCTGCCGCTCGCGAACGACGCGCGGCCGTTGGTGCTGGCGTTGTTCGACCTCGACGGCTTCAAGGGCTACAACGACACCTTCGGCCATCCTGCCGGCGACGCGGTGCTCGCCAGGCTTGGCGGCGCACTGGGCCGGGCCGTCGCCAGACGTGGCACTGCTTACCGGATGGGCGGTGACGAGTTCGGCGTGCTGATCGAGCCCGGCAGCGAGGTTGCGCAGCCGATCCTCGAAGCGGCGGCGTCCGCGCTCAGCGATCGCGGTGAGGGTTTCGAGGTCGGCTGCTCGTACGGATCGATCGTGCTGCCGCGCGAAGCGACCGAGATCGAGGAGGCGCTGCGCCTCGCCGATCAGCGGATGTACGCGGCGAAGAACCGCGGCCGCCGCTCAGCCGGGCGGCAGAGCAAGGACGTGCTGCTGCGGGCGATGGCGGAGCGCGATCCGCGCCTCGGCGCGCACATCGCCGATGTCGCCCGGCTGGCCGAGGCGGTCGCGACGCGGCTCGGACTGCCGGTCGACCATGTCGAGCGCGTGCGGCATGCCGCCGAGCTGCACGACATCGGCAAGGTGGCGATCCCCGACGCGATCCTCCACAAGCCAGGGCCGCTCGACGCGCACGAATGGGAGTTCATCCGCAGCCACACCGTGATCGGCGAGCGGATCATCGCTGCGGCCCCCGACCTCGAAGGCGTTGCGGTGCTCGTCCGGTCCAGCCACGAGCGCTTCGACGGCGCCGGCTACCCCGACGGCCTGGGCGGCACCGAGATCCCGCTTGGTGCCCGCATCGTCGCCGTCTGCGACGCCTTCGACGCGATGGTCACGAATCGCAGCTACCGGCGCGGTGTCGCTGCAGAGGCGGCGATCGCTGAGCTGCGGCGCTGTGCCGGCACGCAGTTCGACCCGGTGGTCGTCGAGGCATTCTGCGGCGCGTGGGCCGACCACGGCAACGAGCTGAGCCAGGCTGAGGAGGTCCGCCAGCAGCTGTAGACGGCACTCTCCGATCCTGGGAGTGTTGGCCGATGAACCCCCAACGGATAGGCGCCCTGACAGGCGTGCTGTTTGTCATCCTCGTGATCGTCGCCTTCGCTGTCGGCGGCGAGACGCCGGGCACCGACGACTCAACGCGTGAGATCGTCTCGTACTACGTCAACAACGACACGGAGCAGATCATCGCCGCCGGTCTGCTCGCATGGGCGTCTGTCGCGCTGTTGTTCTTCCTCGGGAGCCTGCGTCAGACGCTGCGGCGAGCGACGGGTGACGATGGCGGCTTGTCCGCCGTCGTCATGCTCGGCGGCGTGTTCATCGCCGTCGGGGCGACGGTCTTCGCCGGGCTGACGTTCGCTCTCGGTGACGCGGCCGACGACATGCCGGTCGACGCCATCGTCGCGCTGAACACGCTCAACAGCGACATGTTCGCCACTCTTGCCGTCGGTGTGGCGACGTTCAACCTCGCTCTCGGCTTGGCCACCCTGCGTCACCGGGTCTTCCCGAAGGCGCTGGGGATCCTGGCGATCGTGGTCGGGATCGCCGGGCTGACGCCGCTCGGCTTCTTCGCGTTCCTGGTGACCGGGCTCGTGATCGTCTGGGCGAGCGTGCTGCTCGCGATGCGGGCGGGATCGGTGGCGCCACCGCCAGCGATGCCGTCGAGCCTCTGACGACGAGTTGCAACCCGGTCCCGGCGCCGCGCGCGCCGGGACCGGGCGTGGCTCGGTCGTCAGCCATCTTCGGGCAGCCGCTTGACCTCGACCAGGTGGAGCCCCAGTCGCTGAAGCCTGTCGAGGACGCCGTGAAGCTCGGACTGATCGCGGATCTCGCCGCGGATGACCGTCTCGGATGGGCGCACCGCGGTGGTGAACTCGGCGAACTCGTCGACCATGCCACGACTGAACGCGCCGGTGACCCGGATCTCGTACGTGTCGCTCACTGTGGGCTCAGCATCGCGGTCGCCTGGGTGACCGGCGCTCATCCGCCCGGGGTGAGAATGGCCGGCGCGACAGCTGAGGCCGCCGCCCGGGTCGGGCGGACACCCGCTCGCAGACACATGTGCGCACCCTTGCAAGCCCGCAAATTGGGTGCGACGGTCGGTCGGCTCCGGCACATTCCTCCCCGCGAGCGAGAAACGAGTCCAGATGGCGAACGGACGTCGAGCAGACAGGGAGAGCACGAGCGCGCCCCAGGTCGTCGAGGATCGCCTCGTACCGCCCGGCAACGCTCGGATCATCTCGCGCCCGCGGCTGCTGGCGATGGCCGAGGCCGGTGCGGCCGGCGCGCTGACGCTCGTCGCAGGCCCCGCCG
>Ga0075430_100001938_pt1 | contig 16994 bp, 28 predicted proteins | sample RhiMetdeltSRZDD4_FD_75294 | JGI IMG/M metagenome (GOLD analysis project Ga0075430, IMG submission 75294) | Populus rhizosphere microbial communities from Tennessee, USA - Rhizosphere MetaG P. deltoides SRZDD4 | ecosystem: Host-associated > Plants > Roots > Rhizosphere > Soil | place: USA... | reverse complement strand
AGATTTGAGTCAACCCCAGTGTCTTCGCCATGGGCTCGATCGAGGCTACCAGGATTTCACTGAGTATCGCGATCAGGGTGGTCGCGATTGTTAAGACCCCCAGGGCCTTTTTGACCGTCCATGGCTGTTGACCCTGTTCTTTCTCATCATCATGTTCTCCTGTGTAGAGGTGACGATGGGTTTTGAGGGAAAACGCCAGACTCAACATGTAAATCAAAAATAAGACACCTGCAATCGCCAGACTGAGTTCACGTTCGATTGTCACGCCTCGCTCGGAGGCGGTGAAATGAAACAGTGCCGGGACCACCAGACCCACCGCGGACAGCAACAGGAGACTCGACCCTGTGCCGGCGGCCGTTCGATTGAATTTCTGTCGCTCATGACAGAGCCCCCCCGCTAGCATCGAGGCTCCTAGGACCAGTAAGATGTTTCCAAGAATGGAACCGGTCAGGGACGCCTTGACGACGTCTTGCAACCCTTCGCGCAATGCCGCAAGCGCGATGATCAGTTCGGCCGCATTCCCCAGCGACGCATTGAGCAATCCTCCGAGCCCAGCGCCGACCCGGGCGGTGAGCTGTTCGGTTGCAGCTCCCAACATCCTGGCCAGGGGAATAATGCCCAGGGCCGAGACGAAAAATATCCATGTTGGATCGGCATGCATGAGCTTCATGAACGCGGAGACCGGCACGAAAATCAGCAGTACGTTGAGCCATGATTCGACCACAAATCGCATCGCCTCACCCTAGCATGGCATCCATATGTTGTCGATAAAATGACCGCTGATCGGGACGCGTTATACTATCCGTTTCATCTCTGTTCAGAAGACACCCTGATGGAGTTGCTTCATCGATTTCGTACCGTTCATTTTCGGGATTATATGGCTCTCCAACTGACGCCCTTTCTTGGCACCACCGCGTTTCAAGATCGCATGGGTGATTCTTTCCCGCAGCTCGTCGCGGAGGGCCGTCTCGTACAAGGGTATCCGACGAGCGGTCCGTTGGACGACGATATGGAAAATGCAGTGGATCAGGACCTGGCCGACCCGGTGTGGCGGAACCTGTTCCATCACTCGTTCAGGGAATATCGACGATTCCAGCGCGGATTGTTTGATCCGTCACATGGAATCGCCATCGGCAGGACCATGGTTCCGGGCCCGGCCGCGCTCCTACAACTGATGAACCCGATGCGGGCAGCCTCAGCCGTGACCGTCGAATCCGTCAGAAGCTGGAGTGCCGGGGGTAAGGGCGCGTCTCGGCACGCCAAGGGCGGGGTGGGTGAGACCAACGCGTGCAGGCCGGAGTGCTATGAGTTCGAATACGGCCTGGCGCTGATCAAGACCGCCGTCTCCAATCTATGGACGGTACGTATCGGGTGCAGCCGTGATTTGACTGTGGCAACAGAATCCGTAGGACACTATGATTTACTTCAACGGACTCTCCATCGCAGCGGGGTCAAGCTCGCAAATCATCTTATCGCGAAAACTGACCACCCAACCCCGCCATAGCGATGCGGATAGCGGCAGACCATTTGATTTCTTACCATCAAGCCTCCATGTCGAAGACCATGGCATCACTAGCTATCCCCGAAGTTCGAGAGATCCGTTCCACTGGAACCGGAGATAGCCTTGACGCGAGAGTGATCGTGTTCAATTGCGATTGCCACACATACCAACAGGTCATTGCCCTATTTTGCGCCAATATTCCCGGCATGAACCCCTCTCGCGCATTTGAGCTCGCCTGGCGGATTGATCACGAGGGGCAGGCCACGGTCTATTCGGGAGAATGGAAAACTGCTGAAGGGATCGGAAAAAAGCTGGCGGCCGGGGGCTTGAAAGTCGTTGTACAGTAATAATGGATCAGCTGAGCTTGACGGAGGGATCTCGTCCAGCAGATGCAGTGTTATCGACCGGTCTTTTTCTTTCCGGAACCACCTTTCCCTTTTCGCGAGGATTTGACGGGGGCAGGATGTCCGCTCTTTCGACTACCATGAGCCCTTTTGTCGTTCTTCGTCGCCTTTGCAGAACCTGACGGGGTGCTCTTCTGCTGGCTGGCAGATTTGTAATACGAACGATTCATCTTGTTCAGCACGTCGCCGCTGACCACCCGGACCTGGTAGAGTTCGAACAATTTACTGATGGCTTTAGGATCGCCCTTTCGCGCCAGGCTCAATAGGCGCCGGCGTTGATTCATCTCTTCTTCTTCGGTGTGCGAAGCTGCCCGTCGCTCCATGCTTCTCCTTGCTGGGTCTGAGAACCCTTTCGATAAGCGCCTGTCCGGACTATGGCGGGTGGTAGTATAGCAAAATTCCACGGTTCATTTCTACTGTCCCTTGGGGAAAGATACGTGGCAGGTCAAAATCCAATCAATCTCTCATGACGCTATTGAAATCAATTTCGAGATGAAGAGGACTCTCTCAACTCTCAGGTTGTACTGTGACCCAAGAGCCCCTTATACTTTATTTTTTCAGACTATGATTAAAGGAGAGGGATTATGGAAACCTATGCCCGTCAGAATGAGCAGACTGCAGTCACTGATGACCCGACAGCCCGAACCCTGCTTCGTCAGGCGTTTGAAAGAACGGCCCGATGGCAACCCGATTTTCGTGGGTTCTCAGCCGACCTCATCATCAACGTTGACGGTAAGGAATGGAAAGGCTCCCTCACCGTCAAGGGACCTCGGGAGGTCAGCGTCCAGCTACCGGATCCAGACGTGGAGAAATGGGCGAAGGATCAGATCGGCATGATTGCGGTGCATCGTGGGCCGAGGAGTTTCGAGGAATCGGACGGCAAATACTCCTTGACCCTGGAGGAGGACGGGCATCCGTTCGGACCAAAACTCATCATCCACGGTTCAAACTCATTCTATCGCCTCAAAGACAACCGGATCACGCAGATCAATCGCAAGATGGCACACCCCGGCATGACACCGTTTGCTTTCACGATCAATGTCGAGGAGAGTGCCCTGACTCAGGACAATAAGAATTTGACCACGAAATACACCGTGTACTATTACTCGCCGGAGGATGGGAAGCTGAATAACGTCGAAAGCTTCACCGACACGCACGTACGCGTCGGATCTTCCGATCTTCCTGCTTCCCGGCGTATCATCTCCTATGAGAACGGCAAGGTCGCCGTCCGGTCGCTGACATTCTCCGCTCACAAGCTGCTCTAATGGATCTACGGAAGTTGTTCCCCCGCAGCGCGCGGGTGAAGATGGAAAATCATGTGCATTTGGCGAGAATGATCGACAAGTGCCGGGCCGTGCTGGCGGGCACCGAAGGAGAATATATCTATCCCTGTCCAATGGACCAGCGGCTGATGGATTTTGCCGGCATCACAGCGGACCAATTCACTGCAACAGTCCGGGCGAACCCGACCGACGAAGGGGTAGCCCGGTGGTTCCTGCAAGCGGCGCAAGCTCACGCGCCGGCCGAATTGGAAGAGTGGAATCGGATGATGCTCACGCGCGGGCCGAGCACGCCGGAAAAGCAGGACTATTTCAACAAGTGCCGAGATACCATCGATCCATCGCGCACCGATCTCACCAGTTGGGCCGACCTGCAGGATTTGGAGGAGGGCCGTCCGGTGCCGCGGCGATAGATCGATGAGCTAGATGAGCTTATATGCACTCTTCGAACGTCATACCGCCTGGGCCGGCCAAAGAGCTTTTCCATAAGATTATTGGCTGCCCCAGTAGATGCTAAAGGAGCAGCCCAAGTCTAAGTGCATCACCATTATCAAACTTCAGAAGCCGTTGGAGAAGTTGGACCAATATCAGGTCCCCGAACCATGGTCTGGGAACCTTGAAACGGCTCGAATTCTCTTCATAGGAAAGAATCCCTCTATTGATATGAATGAAAAGTTTCCTACACGACGGACAGATCCAAAGGAAACGGAACGGTACATTCTCAATCTGAGCAAACGGATGACAGAAAAAAAGGTTGAATACTGGGAAGCCGTGCGTAAGCTTGCTGCGCAACTGCTCGTCCGAAAGGCTGAACCAGGATCAGACTTTGCGCTGACAGAAGTGGTGCACTGTAAAACGCAGGGTGGAAACGGTGTCAGCAAGGAAGTCCGTGAAACATGCGGGAAAAACTACCTACGTGATATAGTGGAGTTATCGGGCGCGACAGTGATTGTCTGTCTAGGGTCGATCGCTGAAAAAGGCATCCGAGCCGCGTTTGGCAAATTGCTCAAAGACGAAGGCGAGTGAGCAATCCTTGGCAGCTTTCAACTTCATGGGCGTAGGCGATGGGTTGCGAGCCTGTATCACCCATCTGCGGAGAACTACAATAGGAAACATGTAACAGAGTTCCCTCCTGACGATTTACAGAAGCTGAGGGGCGTATTGGATCTTACATTCAAGGAGAACTCCGACTGGTAGTCTGCATGCAGACAGAGGAGATTACGGATACTGTGTCACAAGCTTGCCCCTGTGCCGAACTCCCAACTCCCGGAGCGCTTGCCGAAGTGTAATCTGTTTAGCCAGCGCAAGAAATCGGACGACGTTTCCTCCAAGTTTACACGTGTCGCAATACCACTTTTGTGCGCCTGGATAAGTGAAAATTGAATACCGACGCCCTATGTGAAAAGGACATTTCGCCGAGTGTATGTCTTCCCTTTTTTCGAAATCTCGTAAACCTCGCCATCACCGATAAGAGATCGATTCGCCTGTGATAATCATCTAGCGCTTCGTCTAGCTGCTGTTCAGCCTTGTCGATGGCTAAGAAAGCATATCGACGCTCACGTATATGAGCCCCCATTTGAGAAAGCGGCAGCCTATTGGTTCTGCGATGACGCCTGACCATGATCTCCTCCCATCTGAAACGTATTTGACGGTTATTCTGTCACTATTTTGAAGAATAGACCATTTTGATCATTCGTGATCATGAGCACTAGAAATCCAACATGAGTACCGCAACCGCATTTCCTGGCTAGACCAAACGCCATCCTCTCTTTTCGACAGAATCGCTTTAGCAGCAGCCACAATAGGGCTATGTATGTGCGTATGCGAGCACTGTTCGTCGTTTCGTTGGAACTAGGTTCACAACGGAACTTGTCGATCCGTCGCGGGTGGCGTCGACCGGGAGCCCAGCCGCGTGCAACGGAAGGGTCCCACTGGGGGATGGGTGGAGTGAGCACGGCTGGGTTGGTCGATGACAGGACCCGCGCCGGTAGAACTTCCTCATTTCAACCCTTCTCCTCCCATTCCTCCTCCGAATCCCCCGAAGTTCCCCCCGAATCCTCCCTGTCCGCTTCCCCAGAACTCTCCGCGCCGCAGCCGCCCGTAGGGATGGCGCAGATCCGGCCGGCTTAGCCACCACAGGAATGCAAACGCGCCGATGGCAGTCGTCAACGTAATCCAAAACCCCAAGCCACGGTAACGGGTCTTCGCAAGAGAGCCGACTCGAACGTCCTGTGAGAGGGCAGCCAGCGCGACAGCCGTTCGGTATAATCCCTCTCCGAAATGACCGTTGCGAATGGCAGGGTCAAGATACTCGGCGCCGACCTTGGCGACGGCATTGCCGGCGGTCACCAGCAGCATGCGGCGTCCTACTGTGACCGCAGCTTGTCTCTCTTGTACCGCGAGCACAATCAGCATGCCATGTTCATCCTGCGCCGTTCCTATACCCCACCGCTGATAGAGCGCGGTTGCATAGTCATCGGCCGTTGCAAACGGTTTCAGCCAGGGAACTGTGACCACCACCATCTCCACGCCGGTTTTGCGTTCGAGGTCCTGACAGACTGACCGGATTCTTTCTTTCCACTCAGCATCGATGACACCGGCGTGATCGCTCACGTACCCAATTGGATCCGGTAATGCGCCTTTGTCGTACGGACGTGCAGAGGCGACGGCCAACCACCCAGGCACCATGAATATGATAGCGATCCGGAAAAGGCACAACATGAGTCGAGTATCGTGGGTCCGCATCGGTTACCGTCCCGTAGTCGGATTCTCAAGAACCTGCATCAAGGCTTCGAGCGAAGCCGTATACCGGTCGAATAAACGGGGAAGTTCGGCGGGGCCTGGGGTGATGAGGCCTCGCTTGAGATTCAGCACATCGCGAAACCCGGAGCAATCGATTCCCGCCCTATCTTGTAAGTACTGGATAAGCGTCTCAGCATGGGCATTGGTTGTTCTCTGTTCCAGCCGGTGCAGTCCGCGCAGAGACGGAAGGATCGCCGTCAATGACAGAGGAAGCAAGATCGTAATCGCCTCTTCGGTTCCGCCTCCCTCGACAAAGCGCTGCCTCAACCGCACCAGATTGCTTCGGACATTCTGGCGGATCTCGAGACCAAGATTGGTGGTATCTACGTGCAAGCCAATGAAAGGATCGCGTCCGGCCAGCAAACGATGCTGCTCCTGGATCTCGACATATTCCAAGGGAAACGAGGCCACGGACGCACGCAATTCAGATTCAGTCAGAAAAAGAGGAACCACAATCTGTTCACGCGCCCATTTCTTGTGCCCACGCGCATACCGTTTGAGCGCCTCCCGCTCATGGGACGTGAGCAGCAGCAGCACATTGAGGTTGGACCGGCCGGGCAAAAACTCGCCGCGGACGGAACTGCCGTACAGAATCATTCCGTCCAGCAACGGACCGAATATGTCGCTTGTGTCCTTCACGTAGGATCGAAGAGTGACCTGCGTCTCCGCTGGGAGACCATCGAATACTGCGTCGCTCGCCATTTCTCATCTCTCCATTCAATAGGTATCAGCTGCCGGCTTGCGAAGGAACCATGTGCGCACGAGGATCGGGCAGGAGGCCCGCTGCGATGACCCGATCGACGAGCGAGAAGGGAGGCCTCGAGCGCAAACCGGCGGTCGTCGTTAGAACCTGATAGCGTAGCCGCGCGTTCCGGTCGAGGGTTTGAAACACCCGGTCTCGAAGGAAAGCCAGGACAGGATTTCCCGTGTTCCACCACATCACCTGTTCATCGGCTAGGCGTTGTAACATCTCAACTTGCGGCCGGCGAGCCTGTTCATAGGCCCGCAACCGTGCCGCAGAAAAATCGCCGCGTTCGAGACAGGCCGGAATGAGATCCGCCAATGTCATCGCATCCACCATCGCCTGCATGCGCCCTTGGGACGCGTGAGGGTTCATGGCATGGGCCGCATCGCCAAGCAAGACGGCGCCATCTGCAACCCAGGTCGCGGCTTTCACCCTACCGGTCGGCATGTACGCTGTCTGAGTCCAGTCGGTCAGATTCCGGAAGAGCGATTCCCCGGAAGGATCGATTCTCGTCCAGGCTGCTCGAATCGGCTCAAAGCCGGCGGCCTTCACGTGCTCGAACGATCCGGCCGGAATCATGTAAAAGAGGTAGACCTTCCGCCCCGCAGCAGGGAACATCCCCAAGATCGAGCGGTTCCCCACAAAATATTTCGCCTCGGTGACCTCTGAACTACTGTCCAGAATGGCGATGAGGTACGCTTCCGGATAGAGATGCATCTCAGCGGCGATACCGAGCGACTGGCGCACGTTCGATAGGGCTCCATCCGCCCCGACCACGAGGCGCGCCGTGATATGAACCGGATGGTCTTGTCGTTCGGCCTCCAATCCCGTTACTTGTCTACCCTCGAAATGAAGTCGTATGAACCGGGTGTCGTACCATAGTCCCTCTGGATTGACGCGTTGCAGTTCATCGAGAATGGCATGGTGCGCGACATTCGGGAGAGTCACGAGGGCCCGGTTGTAAGGAGGAGGAAGCTCGCCATAGTCGATGGTGCAGAGACGCGACCCTCCTGCCCGGAGAAAGTGAAATTTCCGAACCGTCCTCGTCGCGTTGTCCGGCAGCTTGTCCAGCAGGCCTAGTCGATCCAATACTCGTTGTCCGTTCGGCTGCAGAATTTCCCCGCGCAATCCGGTGGGTGGCCCGGCGCCTCGCTCCAAGACGACCGATCGGATTCCCCGCTGGGCCAATACCAGCGCAAGCACGGCTCCACCCCCACCTGCGCCGACGATCGCCACATCCGTCTGGAAGGTGCCAGTTCCTATCACAACGGCCTCATCACCTATTTCCAATCCTCATACCGCACAGAATCGTTCCACATGGACAAAAACTTTTCCCTTGCTCGTGCCGTCAGGTGAACATCTGTAATCACGTCCAGTCGCTCATCATTGTACCGGTTTCCACTAGTCGTATGGTTCATCGACCCGGTGGTATTGATTTCGTCGTCGATCACGACCTGTTTCAGGTGCATCAGCCCGTCATGATGACTGATTTTGATGGGAACGCCGGCCAGATGTAACGTGCTCAAGGCAGCTTTTTGTTTCGTGTCCTCGATCTTCCCCCCATCAGTGATGATGCGAACATCCAATCCACGTTTCTTCGCATCCACCAGGGCCTTCACCATCGAGGGGGACGTCAGTCCGTAGACCGAGACATAGATATATCGTTTGGCGTGCCCGTAGAGTCTGATGAGGCGGTCGAGAGGAAGATCCTCCGGGCCATAGTAGACATCGATCGTGGTCCCTGAGTAGACAGGGTTTACGAGAGTGGGGCAGGACAGGACGCACAGAAGAACGGAGAAGAGAATGCGCCCGTGTTGAATCCCTGAAGCAATCACTCGATATCGAAGAGCGTTCGGAAATGGTCGTCGGATTCGGCCCATGCGCCCGGCGCCTGCCGGCTGAGCCAATCGCGAAGGAATGCCTTCTGCCCGGGGGTCAGCATCTGTTTGATCTGGTGAGTCCGCCCCTGAAGAGGCTGAAGAAAGCCCGCACGCTTACTGAAATCCAGGGTGGCAGTCCGGACATAGATGTTTGTGTAAAGCGTGGGCTTCTCGTCCTCCCCTTCGCCCTGAACCCACACGGACAAAAACTTTTCTAGATTGAGCCCGGCACTATCCAGTGCCGGTTCCGTATCGTGGAACAACTCATTTTCGGACTCCTCGAGCGGGGCTGCCTCGTGAGCACGAAATAGAAAATTTTTCTTCCACATAGAGCTTCTCCCAAGCTCCGCATACTGTGAGTTGAAGGTGATGAAAGTCAAGAAAGCAGTATGCAGGACAGCAGCGAACCGCGCCGCATCATAACGGCGCGCCAATGAAGGTCGTCACCTTGACAAGGATTCAGTGCGCTTGGTAACGTCTTGAAATTCTTTAAACTCTCAGAGAAATCAGGAAGCCTGCATGAACGTGATGATCAACGGAAAAGCCGAACAGGTGCAAAGCGGGACCGTCCTTGACCTGTTGAAAGCCAAACACATCGAACCGCAAATGGTGGCGGTGGAGCTCAACGACAAGATGCTCGAACGCGGGCACCTCGAGACGACCCAACTACACGATGGCGACCAGGTCGAGTTTCTGTTTTATATGGGTGGTGGTCAGTGACGATGCCCGTTCATCCTGCTTACAAGGGGATCACTGAACTTATTGGAAATACGCCATTGGTCCGGCTGAATCGCCTCTCGAAACCAGGTTCGGCCGTCATCTACGCCAAGGTCGAGTCATTCAATCCGGGTGGAAGCGTGAAGGACCGGATCTGCCTTAATATGATTAACGAGGCGGAACGGCAGGGCAAGCTCAAGCCCGGTGGTACCCTTGTCGAACCTACCAGCGGCAATACCGGCATCGGACTTGCCTTGGTAGCGGCCGTTCGCGGATACAAGTTGATCCTGGTGATGCCCGAAAGCATGAGCATGGAACGGGCCAGCCTCCTATCGTCCTATGGGGCACAACTCGTGTTGACAGCAGCGTGGGAAGGGATGAAGGGATCGATCAAGGAAGCCGAGAGCATCGTCGCCCAGAATCCATCCTACTTCATGCCGGATCAATTCTCGAACCCGGCCAATCCCGCGATGCACCGAATGACGACGGGACCTGAAATTCTGGAAGCTTTGAATGGAAAAGTAGATGCCTTTGTGGCGGCCGTCGGCACCGGAGGGACGATAACCGGCTGCGGCGAGGTGATCAAGGAACGCAACCCCCGGGCGAGAGTCATTGCCGTTGAACCGGCCGGTTCCCCTGTATTGTCCGGCGGAGAGCCTGGTCCTCACAAGATTCAGGGAATCGGCGCCGGCTTTGTTCCGAAGGTCTTGAACCGCAAGATCCTGGATGGTGTGATCACGGTGACGGACGATGAAGCCTATCAAACGGCCAAACTCCTGGCCAAGAAGGAAGGGCTCCTGGTCGGCATTTCGGCCGGAGCAAATGTATTTGCGGCCCAAAAGGTTGCAGAAGAGCTCGGATCCGAAAAGAATGTGGTGACGATTCTGTGCGATACTGGCGAGCGCTATATCAGCATCGAGAAATACTTCAATATTTGAGGCGCGTGAAGTGGGCTTCGTGAAGCGTATCTCGTTCAGGATTTCTTCTGGCAAGATACGAACGACGAGTGACAAATGGAGTTTACTGAAACTCAAATTACCCGATACAGCCGGCATATCCTGTTGCCTGAAGTAGGGGGCAAGGGACAGAAGAAGATCGCCAGAGGCAAAGTGTTGCTCATTGGAGCCGGAGGACTGGGTTCACCGGCTGCCCTCTATCTGGCGGCGGCCGGCCTCGGGACTATTGGTCTCATCGATAGCGATGTCGTCGATTTGTCGAATCTGCAGCGGCAAGTGCTGCATCACACCAGCGATATCGGTCGTTCAAAAGTTCTGTCAGGTAAGGAAAAGATCCAGGCTCTGAATCCCGACGTCAACGTCATCCTCTATGAAGAACGCTTGAACGCGTCGAATGCCTTGAAGATGTTCGCCGAGTTTGATGTGATCATCGACGGGGTTGATAACTTCCCCGGCAAATTCCTCATCAATGACGCCTGTTTTTTTGCCGATAAGTCGCTTGTGCATGGAGGAATTCTGCGCTTTGACGGCCGCGTGACGACCATCATTCCTCGGAAATCGGCCTGTTACCGGTGTATCTTCAAGGCCCCTCCTCCTCCGGGCCTGGTGGCATCGTGCCAGGAAGCCGGCGTCATCGGAGTCTTGGCGGGGATCATCGGCACGATTCAGGCGACGGAGGCGTTGAAGCTGATCCTTGGTATCGGTCGTCCTCTCACTGATCGATTGCTCGACTTTGACGCCAGGCGGACGCACTTCCGTGAAATTCGCGTCAAGCGAAATCCGGACTGTCGTCTGTGCGGGGAACATCCCACGATTACGGAATTGTTCGAAGACGGAGAGGTCAACCCGACTTGTTCCGTTCCAGATCAGGGTGTGTAAACGAATGGTGGCTGTATGACTAAGATGAAAGCGTTGGTCTGCCGCGAATGTGGGAAGGAATACCCAACCAAGGCAATCCATGTCTGTGAGATGTGCTTCGGACCGCTCGAGGTCAAGTACAACTACGACGAGATCAAGAAGGTCATTTCCCGCAAGAAGATTGCGGATGGGCCCCAAAGCATGTGGCGTTACATCGACTTGTTGCCGGTGGAAGGGACCTCTCTGGTCGGTCCCCATGCCGGTTTGACCCCCTTGGTGAGGGCAAAGAATCTTGGCGCCTTTCTAGGCCTGGATGAGTTGTATATCAAGAATGATACCGTCAACCATCCCACCTTATCGTTCAAAGACCGTGTCGTCTCCGTTGCTCTCACGAGAGCCCGCGAACTGGGTTTTGAAACGGTCGCTTGCGCCTCCACCGGCAATCTGGCGAACTCCGTGGCTGCGCACGCGGCGGCATCGGGAATGCAGTGTTATGTCTTTATTCCGGCTGATCTTGAAGCGGCAAAGGTATTGGGCAATCTCATCTACAAACCGAATGTCGTCGAGGTCGAGGGTAATTACGATGACGTCAATCGGTTGTGCAGCGAGATTGCCGCCGAACACGGTTGGGCGTTCGTCAACATCAACATCCGCCCCTACTACGCCGAAGGGTCGAAGACCTTGGCTTATGAGACCGTGGAACAGCTCGGCTGGAGTACTCCGGACCAGGTGGTCATTCCCATGGCCTCCGGCTCGCTGCTGACGAAAATCTGGAAGGGCTTGAATGAATTGCGCGCGTTGGGTCTGGTCGATGCCGTCAGGACCAAGATCAATGGGGCGCAGGCGGAAGGATGTTCACCGATCGCGACCGCGTTCAAAGAGGGGCGGGACTTCTTTAAACCAGTGAAGCCGAAGACGATCGCAAAGTCGCTGGCCATTGGGAATCCCGCCGACGGATACTACGCGTTAAAAGCCACGGCCGAGAGCAAGGGCGCGATGGACGCCGTGTCCGATGAAGAAGTCGTGGAAGGCATCAAACTGCTCGCTCAGACCGAGGGAATTTTTGCGGAAACGGCCGGCGGGGTGACGATCGCTGTCCTTCGCAAACTGGTCAAACAGGGCATGATCAAGAAGACGGACGTCACGGTCGCTTATATTACGGGAAACGGCCTGAAGACGCAGGAGGCAGTCGTCGATGCCGTCGGTCGCCCGGTTCGGATTCTCCCGAGCCTGGTCAGTTTTCAGAAGAACTTCAAGGTGGATAAAAATAGCGGTGGTGACGCATGATTAAAGTTCGAATTCCCACGCCGCTTCGGCCGCTGACCAAAGGACAAGGTGAAGTGGACGCGAAGGCTGAAAATATCAACGACATGATCGGGATGCTGGATGCCACCTATCCCGGCCTGAAGGATCGACTGTGCGATGCGCAGGGTGAATTGCGACGGTTCGTCAACATCTATGTCAATGAAGAAGACATCCGGTTTCTCAAAGGCAAGGAGACCTCATTGAAGGATGGCGACGAAGTGTCCATCGTACCCGCCATTGCAGGGGGATGACGATGACCAGTCTTCGGTTTCATATCCGGTTTCCGGAACAGAAGATCAAAGAACCGATCATCTATCAGATCGGTCATGAGTTCAAGGTCGTGACCAACGTCCGGCGCGCCGATGTTCGCGAAACCACCGGATGGATGGATGTGGAACTGAGCGGCGACACCGAGGAGATCGAACGGGCCATTCAAGGATTTCGCACCAAAGGCTGCATCGTCGATCCCATCGAACTGAACGTCGTGGAATGATCAGACGTGAAGCGTACCTCGTGAAGCGTATTTCGTTTCAGATCTGACGTTTCACGTTTCACGAACGACGAGAGACGAAGCGAATGGAACTTACCGATCAACAAATACAACGCTATAGTCGCCACATTATCCTCAATGAAGTAGGCGGCAAGGGTCAGAAGAAACTGTCACGCGCCAAGGTGTTGATCATCGGCGCGGGCGGGCTCGGCTCGCCGGCAGGCTTGTATCTCGCGGCAGCCGGCATCGGGACGATCGGCCTCGTGGACGGCGACGTGGTGGACCTCTCCAATCTCCAACGGCAGATTCTCCACACCACCGCAACAGTCGGCCGCCTGAAAGTGGAATCGGGCCAACAGACTCTTTCGGCGCTCAATCCCGACTGCACCATCAAGACCTATCAGTATCATGTAGACGCCGCCAATATTTTGGGGCTCATTCAGGATTACGACATCGTCCTGGACGGCTCCGACAACTTCACGACGAGATTTCTTGTGAACGACGCCTGCTTCTTCGGAAAGAAGACACTGATCTCCGGCAGTATCTTCCGCTTTGAAGGGCAGCTCACGACCATCAAGCCACATGAGGGGTATCCCTGCTACCGCTGCCTCTACCCCGAGCCACCGCCGGCAGGACTGGTCCCGAGTTGTCAGGAAGCCGGTGTCCTGGGAGTGCTCGCCGGCACGATCGGGGTGTTGCAAGCGTCCGAGGCTATCAAAGAGATCCTGAATATCGGTGAGACGCTCGCCGATAAACTGCTCCTCTATGACGCGCTCGAAATGACGTTTCGGAAAGTGTCGCGTCCCAAAGATCCCGACTGCCCGCTGTGCGGAAAGAATCCTTCCATCACGGATCTCGGTGGCGACTATCAAGTCACCTGTTCGATATGAGCACCGCCGTCTTTGCCAGCCAGCTAGCACATTGCCACGCAAAATCGAGGCATCATGCCACATATTTTCAAACGTCGGCATGTGTATTCCGTGCGTTTTCTTGTTCCCATCCGCCTTCGTGATATCCTCCATCGGAAAGACATCTGGCGGTCGCTTAGGACTCGATCCTATGCCGTGGCAAAAATGCGCGCGGGGATCATGTCCGGTCATGTCGCCACACTTTCCACACAGATTGAAACGGAAAACCCCGCTCTCTCTATACCGATATCGAGACCGCCCGGCGCCCGTGCATAGAGAAAGAAGTGACCGATCTGTTCGTGTAACTCGGTTCATCGACTCAGTCCGGGTCGTTTGGGCGGGCAAATTAAACCGAAGCAGTGACTTCAACATCCAAAAGCTTATCTAGCGGATAATCGGGACAATCCAGCCCCATCAGGATCCATATCGGGAGCATCCTGGTTTGTGGTTACTTGTGGTGTTAGGTTGTCAAAGGTTCGACTCATCGTACCTTTGCCGCCGTGTCGGTTTATTCTCCGTGAGCGATCACGCACTCGCTTCCCACGCCTTCAAAAGTGTTCACGCGATACTCGGCACTTCGTAGTTTGGTAATCCCGCCCAGACGTGTCGCCTTAGTCCCGGTGACATCAGCCATGCCACCAAGTCCGAACACGAGAACTCGACAGTCCTGACCTTGCTTCGCATCGGCAATAGCAGAAGTTGTGTACCCCACCGGCCGCGTATACGACTCGCAACCCGCGAGGACTGGCAGCAGCATCGCGATCAACAGTACGTTTCCGTTCATAGCGACCTCCCATTGTTTGGCCTGTCCTTTGTGACTATCTTACACCGCTGAGCGTGCCGTTACCGCCCCTTGGGGCCGCCGCCCCTAATCGGACACCAGGTGATGTCCGCGTTTCCCATTACCCCGCCGAAATCGCTTCCTGAACCTCACGCCAATCTGGCAGTTGACAGGCTCGTGGCGAAGGTGCAAGAGCTACGCAAGGAAGGGCTTCTGGAAGCGACCGATCAGTCAGCAAACCGGCGTAAGCTTGAAGACGGTGTGGCGGTTGCTTCAGGTGATGGACGCGGGATGACGGTTGTGCCTTAAGGCTCGGCCTTACCCTAACGTGTCCTCGTGGCTCTTCGTGGCTGGCGTGACAGGTGACACGTGGCGGGCCGAGTGCAATGGATCGGGTACCCCAGCGGTGGGGGGAATTGGGCGCACGGCGTACCACTTGATCCGCAGCCGAAGAGGGATACATTCTGCTCAGGTGGAAAGCAGTGCAGTGTTCGACGGGTTTGCGGATGCCTTGATCTGCATGAACCGATGATTCAGAACAACGTGAAGGCGGACCGGCGCGTGAAGGTGGGAAAGGTGGTTGAGTTCAAAGGGGATGGTCTCTACTGGTGTGCTCGTGCCGGGGTAAGGAAGGCTGATGATTGCCGATAAAGCAGTTCTCGCAGAGAATCAGGAATCTTGGAAAGGCGTCGAAATACTTCGCCAAAAGGTGCACGTCCCTATTTACGTCCCTATTTTAGGATATGTGCCACAGGGGATCGAAGCCCTGTTCACCGCCGATGCAGAGCACAATCTTCCATTTGTCCATGCCTGTGCTGTACTGAATGATGCTCTAAAGCAACTCGAACGCGAAGGGCGATTTAACTGCAACAGTATCTTCCTGGGCGCTTTACTTTCGGCGAGCAAGGACAAACTCCCGTGGAAAGACTTCACTGTCATTGAGGAAGCAGTGTAGCGACGGGACGGCATTGCCCACCATGGCGAGATTGTGCCAAGAGAAGACTGCTGGCGCTTCACCGATGCGATCAGAGATGAACTTATTTCGTTTAGGATTCTCCAAGCCGGTTAAGATTGTGACAACGGGCGGCTGATGTTGTGCGCGATCGCGAATTATGAGGGCGAGTGGTGGGGACCGATGGAGGTTCCGAAGTGATCCTTCCTTTCTGGCGGCGGTAGGATTCCCGGCGCAATTGGCCTTTCCTTACGCGTCATGGGAGACGTGCTCTTATTCGGAGGGTTGGGTACCGCGATCATCAGCCAGCTTTACATAACTGTACTGGCGTTTCGGCGGTCATTCCGTGAAGGAGTGAACTGTCTTATAGCTCCCGGGTACTTTGTTTTCTGGGCCAGGCGCGAGACAGGGCACACCAAGGCTTTGATCGTCTGGGGTCTGGGCCTAGTAGCGTATGTTGTTGGAGTCGTGGTGTTATCGTAATGGCTGACATATGGGCTCATCCGGTGGCATGAAGGCCTGAGACTGGGACCACGGGCGGCTGATGCTGTGCGCGATCGCGGAGTATACAGGCGAGTGGTGGGGACCTTTGGAGGTTCCGAAGTGAAAGGAGACACGTGGTCGTGGGCAATCGGATTGAGCTTCGCTGTCATTGGTGGCGTGCCCGTCACAGAGATGTTCCTCAAAGTGTTGCGATATTGGCTCCGCACTCCGAACAAGCCGACCCTCAAACCGAAATCACGTGGCAAAAGCGTACCCGCATGGCTCACAGGCGTCGTGGAAAGGCTTTTCATTACAATCCTTATGACGCTCGATGTATCAGGGCTTTCAACTGCCATGGTTGGGTGGATTGGCGTGAAGTTGGCAACAAACTGGAACCATCCGGCCTGGACGCTAAAAGCTGAGGCGCGGACGTTTGGGTTTTCCGCGTTGCTTGGGAGTCTTGGTTTGCGGTGCTCGGTGGGTTGATCTGTGATGGGACACTTGGGACCTCTGCGGTTTCTCTAATACGTGGGTACTTCCGTATATCTCCTTGTTCGCGCACTAGCAATCCGACATTCTCTCGGCCTCTGCCAACTCTCTGACCAACTCCGTTAGTCTCGAACTGGAAGGCGACACCGTGCGCCAGTGACGGCGATGGTTGTTATGATCGGGTTCGTTCAGAACCACTTATCGCTCGTTTACTAATTACGGCTAGGGTCGAATGAAAGGTGATCAGAGCGGCCAGTGAATCCAACCATGGGAATCCGTCTTTGACGGGATCATTTGGATAGGTGGCGACTGGTCCCCTTTCAGCCCACAATGGAACATGGATACCACTCCAAATTACATACATCCAATCTGCCAACGGCCAATAGGCAACCACTAGTAACAGTTTCTTGAATTGAAAACTCATTTTATATCACTCGGCCACA
>Ga0075430_100001936_pt1 | contig 17002 bp, 10 predicted proteins | sample RhiMetdeltSRZDD4_FD_75294 | JGI IMG/M metagenome (GOLD analysis project Ga0075430, IMG submission 75294) | Populus rhizosphere microbial communities from Tennessee, USA - Rhizosphere MetaG P. deltoides SRZDD4 | ecosystem: Host-associated > Plants > Roots > Rhizosphere > Soil | place: USA... | reverse complement strand
TTTCGCGGGCAACGCGTCCTCGTCGCCGGCGGAGCCATCAGTGCGCTCGAGATCGACAGCGATCTGGCGATGGCCGGTGCGGCAAGTGTCGGCGCCGTGATCGGCCCGTCCGACGAAGAGATGACCGCCAGTGTCGCGGCGTGCCGCGCCCGTCGTGGACTTCCGCAGAAGGGACGCATGAACGTGGTGTCCGTGCAGTTCGCCCGGGCCGCCGGGGTCGAGCCAGCACTCGAGCGCTGGCCTGATCTCGCGATACCACTGCTGTTCGGCCCGTTGAGCCCGGCATCATTTCGGCTCGATGGCCGCGACGCGCTCCCGGATGCTCCGGCGCGGGTTGCCGCCGACGCCGAGGCATTCGGATGTGTGCCGCCGAGTGCTCCGACGGCGGCGCAGAACGAACGACTCGCGGAGTTGGCAGCGGCCAGCGGCAGCGACTCGCTGAAAGACACTCTGCGCGCGCTTCAACAAGCGCGCGCGATCACCGAGTGAGCCGTCAGCGGCCGCTCGCGCGCAGCCACGTTACAGTGGGCGTGGCGTCGTGGTTGTCGCATTCGACGACGGCGCATCGCTTGCGGGAAACGAGTCCAACGACTCGAGGGTGACCACGTCTGCTGGAGCTTGGCCCGCATCCTGACTCCGGCGCGCGCTGCTACCGTTCGCGTTGCCAAAGCCCGTCGCTGCGCAGCCGAGGAGACTGACACCGCTCGCGATCCACCACAGGCCACGCCACGATCGGCTCGTCGCGCAATATGTTCCGTAAGCCACGAGAGTGGCGCCGGCCATTGACACGAGCCACTGGCCAACACGTTCGTCCGCCGCCCGGCTCCGCCGTGTCCAGGCATCCACGTCGGACCGATGCGCGAGCAAGTTGATTGAGTAGTCGGTTTCCATAAAACTCCTCGTCACCAGACCGGAAGCTTCCGAACACGTCCTGAGCCCCGCATGTGCACCAGCTACCAGCTAGCGACTAGGAGCCATGCAGATCAGATGCCGCATTGCGGGATGAAATCCGGCTCGAGCTCTGCTGACACACACGCGCTACGATTTCAACGAGAGAGGCCATATGAGTGAACTCCGCTACCCCAACGAAACGCGAGCGTATCGAGAGGCCCGCGAATCGTTGCTCAGAGACGAGCAAGAGCTTGTCGCGAAGGTGAAGGCCCTAGCAGCAAAGCGTCGCACTCTCCCGCTCGGGGGCCAGTTGAAAGAGGACTACATTTTCCAGTGGGCCAACGACGGAAAGGTCGGACAGCACGTTCGATTCTCGGAACTCTTCGGAGACAAGAACACGCTGATTCTGTATTCCTTCATGTACGGTCCGAACTGGGACAATCCCTGTCCCTCCTGTACGTCGCTGGTCGATGGGTTCGATCGCGCGTGGTATTCAGTGAGCCGGCACGCGGCCTTCGTCGCGATCGCCAAAGCTCCTGCCGCGAAGATCAACGCATGGGCCAATCGGCGCGGCTGGTCGCGGATTCCTCTGGTGTCCGGTTCGGAGTCGACTTATCAGGCGGATTACAAGTGCCAGGGTGACTCTGACGACATGCAGCTACCCGTCATGCACGTGTTTCGGAAGCAGGACGGAAAGATCTTTCACTTCTGGGGAACCGAGTCGATGTCGAATCACGTCGACACCGTGTGGGTATATTGGAATCTCTTGGACTTCACGCCAGAGGGCCGGCCAGAGATTCCCACGCCGCCGCAAGAGTTCAGATCTGAATTCCTCGAACGACACTATCTGAACGCGAAGTGAGGCGGACGGCCGCCACGCCGGCCTTCGTCGATCTCATCGGCCGCGCGTGATCTTCATCACTGTCATACGTGACGCGCCGGAGACGTAGATGGAGCCATCGGTATCGATCCCCATCCCATGAGCCCGGTCGGCCGAGACGCTGTCGATCAGTTTCCCGTTCTTCACCACATTGACGATGCCGACGTTGACATCGCTGACGTAGACCGAATCGTCAGCGGCGACGGCGATGCCGCCACGCGAGGGGAAGGGCCACGTTTCGACGAACGTGCCGTCCTTGTCGAAGACCGAGACCCGCTTGTTGTCGCTATCGTTGATCAGGATTCGCCCGCGGGAGTCGAGCGCGACGCCGTGCGGGAGTTGCAGCTGTCCGGGGGCAGAGCCTTTCACGCCGCCGATGATGCGAATGAACTCTCCCTTACCGGAGAAGTGCACGACCCGCGCGTTCACATACCCGTCCGACACGTAGATGTCGCCGTTGGGCGCCACCGCGACGTGGTTCGGCTGATTGAACAGATCCCGCGACGTGTTATCGCCGGCGACGCCTTTCTTGCCAAGCGTCATCAGCACACGACCCTCGGGACTGAACTTGTGAACGAGATGCGCTGCGGAGTCGGTCACCCACAGGAACCCTTGCGCGTCGATGGTCACGCTGTGCGCGCTCTCGAACAGCCCGTCATCGCCAAACGCTTTCACGAACGTGCCGTCACGGGTGAAGACGCGGAAGTACGGCGCGGTGCGGACCAGCACGAGGACGTTTCCCTTTCCGTCCGCCGTTATCCACGTGGTGTTCCCGTTCCACGCCGTTCCTTGTGGAAGCCGGGCCCATGCCGCGTCAACTGTGAAGGGCTTTCCGGACTGTGCGGAGATCGCGCTGGCGGTGGCGAGGATGACGCACACCAGCGCGGAAGACGTCACGAGTGCAAGTGGACGGGTGTTCACGGCCTACTCCCTTTGCCACCACATGAACGGAAGGCAGCAAAGGATAACCGACCGCCGACCAGGGCTCAACGGACGGGAGGTGCGGGCTGGGCCGACTGAGTGGGCTGGCTGGGCTCGAGTCGCAGCACACTGACGTTGGCGGGAGTGTCCACGGCCAACGCCGCGATCAGCGGATACTTGCGCAGGGCATCCCGCTCCTGTTCGGTGAGCGGGTCCATCCGCGTCAGCAGGCCAGAAACCTGTGCGCCAAGGAATGTGCCTGCCGCGCCCGTGACCACAACGGGCATGTTCTTGATCACCGAGGCCGTTCCATTCACGACGATGACCCCGACCCGATCGCGGCCGCCAAGCCCGACGACCTCTCGCTGGCCAGTCAGGATGAACGCGCGCGGACTCACGATGCGCTCGACGTTAGCATCGATGATCCGGACCCGCATGCCGGCGAACTGTCCGAGGTTCTGGCCCAGCATCTCGACCGTCGTTCTCACGGCAGCGGCATCGTTGGGCTCGATCCGCAAGTCCTGGGCGGTCAGCCTCCCGCCAGAGACGGCCAGCCACGTCATCACCACCGCAACCGTTGTCACACGAACCACGTCTCACCTGCCTTACTGTTGTGCTGGGCGGTTCCTCCGATCACGGCCCGTCGTGACCGATAGAGAAAGCGGCGCCCGATTCGTCCAGAATAACGACGGCTTCCAGCGTATCGGCTCGACCCGAAGCAGTACATATGCCGGCTTGCGTCACACCGGGTGTGGTCGTGTGTCTTTGCGGTGACCACAGCCGATGAGGCACACGCGATGCCGCTCGAGTTACCCATTCCGATCGATACCAGACCGTTGTTCCGTCCTGTGTCCATCAGACTCGTGACACTGCTGCGTGGACTGCCCCTGGAGAGCTGGGAACGTCCCACCGTCGCCAGGGCGTGGGTCGTCCGCGACGTCGCGGCCCATCTTCTGGACTCTACACTGCGCCGGCTCTCTTTTCATCGGGATGAGATGACGCCCCCATCCCCGCCTCGTGGAATCGACTCCGAGCGCGAATTCGTCGCCTTCATCAATCAGCTGAACGCGCAGTGGGTGGCGGCGGCGAAGCGACTGAGTCCACGCGTGCTGACCGATCTGTACGAGCTCGCCAGCCGCGAGGCCGCCGATTGGCTCGAATCCCTGCCGCTCCATGCGCCGGCACTGTTTCCCGTATCGTGGGCAGGCGAGCAGGCCTCGGCCGGCTGGTTCGACGTCGGGCGCGAGTTCACCGAGCTATGGCACCACCAACAGCAGATCCGGATGGCCGTCGGCGCTGATGATCTTCCCGATCCGCGCTATCTGAACGCCGTGATCGATATCGCCATGCGAGGCCTGCCGCACGCATTCCGTGACGTGTCCGCCGAACCCGGACAAACCGTGGCGATCGACATCAGCGGCCCAAGCGGCGGCCACTGGACTTTGGTTCGCGACGAGGAACGCTGGGTGTTGTGGCGCGGCGAGCCGCCATCGGCGACGGCGTCTCTTCGGCTGACGGATCAGACCGCTTGGAAGCTGCTATTCAACGCGTTGCCCGAAGGCGACGCCGCACGAGCCGTCCACATCGAAGGGCGCATCGACCTGGGCCGCGCCCTGCTCCGCGCCCGGTCGGTCATCGTTTAGCGGCGTCGCAGCTCCTCTGGCAGAGCTCGAAACGCACATTTCACGACCGCTATAATCGGCCCGCTACGTTCCGCCACAAGATGGGGCTCACGCCTGGCGCCCGTCTCGGCCCGTACGAAATCGTGTCGCTGCTGGGCAGCGGCGGGATGGGAGAGGTTTACAAGGGCCGCGATGCAAGGCTCGGACGTGACATCGCCATCAAGGTTCTTCCGGACGCGTTCTCGGCGAATCCCGATCGCCTGACGCGTTTTGAGCAGGAGGCTCGTGCCGCCGCGGCGCTGAGCCATCCGAACATCGTCGCCGTCTACGACGTCGGCCATCACGACGGCTTCCCATTCATCGTCTCAGAGCTGCTCGATGGTGAGACGTTGCGAGACCGCCTCGCCAGTGGGCCGCTGCCAGTACGCAGGGCGGTCGAGTACGGCGTGCACATCGTCCACGGATTAGCTGCAGCGCATGAACGAGGAATTGTTCACCGCGACCTGAAGCCAGAGAACATTTTCATCACCGTCGACGGACGGGTGAAGATTCTCGACTTCGGTCTTGCGAAGCTGACGGAGTCCGAGCCCGTAGTGTCGATCGCGTCCGCATTGCCAACAACGCCTGCGCAGTCCAACCCGGGTGTCGTGCTCGGCACGGCCGGTTACATGTCGCCCGAGCAGGTCCGCGGCCTTGCGGCCGACTATCGTTCCGACATCTTCGCCTTCGGCGCGATTCTCTACGAGATGTTGTCCGGGCGTCGCGCGTTCCGCGGCGAAACCGCGATGGATACGATGACGGCGATTCTGAAAGAGGACCCTCCGGATCTTCCGCTCGCCGACCGTCATATCCCTTCCGCGCTTGAACGGATCGTCGATCGCTGCGTGGAAAAGACTCCGGCGGGACGGTTCAAGTCCGCCGACGATCTCGCGTTCGCACTGGAGGCGTTCAGCGCGCATTCCGATCAACGCGTAACGACGGCGACTACGACGTCGTTTCCGATTCGCTGGCCGGGTCTCATCGGCGTTGCGGCAGCGCTTGCCGCGACCGCGGCAATTGCCTCGTATGTCGCCTGGACGCTCAAGCCAGCCGCGTCTCCACTACCGATCGCGCGATTCACGATCATGTTGCCGTACGGCGAGCGCTTCTCGAATATCGGTGTGCAGGCGCTGGCGATCTCCCCGGATGGCGGCCGTCTCGTCTACACGGCAAACGGGCGCCTCTATCAGCGGTCGATCGGCCAGCTCGACCCGACGCCGATTCGCGGCACTGAAGGGGCCAGCGGCGGCGTCACGGCGGCAGGCCGGAATCCGTTCTTTTCAGCAGATGGTCGCTGGATCGGCTTTTGGCAGGAGGGACAACTGAAGAAGGTGTCCATCGACGGCGGCGCAGCCGTCGCGCTGTGCCCGGCAGAAAACCTATGGGGCGCGAGCTGGCTCACGGACAACACGATTCTTTACGGGCAGAGCGACGTGGTCGGCGCTGGGATCTGGCGCGTGTCAGCGGACGGCGGCAAACCCGAGCGCATCGTGAAGCTCGACCCGGGGCAGGTCGCGCAGCATCCACAGATGCTGCCGGGCGGGCGCACCATGATGTTCACGCTGGCCCGCCGCGACGATCAGCCCCCACCAGCGCAGATTGTTGTGCAGTCGCTGGACACCGGAGTGCGGCGCGTCATTGTGGAGCGTGGCGTTGAAGCACGTTATTTACCGACGGGTCATATCGTCTACGCACTCGCCGGAACCTTGTTTGCGGTGCCGTTCAATGTGAACACGCTTGCGGTGACGGGAGGAGCGGTCCCACTCGTAGACGATATCGCCCAGCAGAACGTCACGGCTCAATTCGCAATCGCCAATCAGGGTACGCTGGTATACCTGCCGCGCGACGCTGTCGGCGGATTACCTCAAGATCCGAGAACGTTGGCGTGGCTCGATCGCCACGGTCGCGAGGTCCCGATCAAAGTAGCTCCCCACGCCTACCTTTATCCACGGCTATCACCGGACGACACTCGTGTCGCAGTCGAGATCCGCGAACCTCCGAATAGCGACATTTGGATCGTCGATCCGGCGCGCGAAAGCCTCACGCGTCTGACGCTGGACGCCACGTTCGAGCAATATCCCATCTGGACGCATGACGGCCGGCAGGTGATCTTCGCGGCGAGCGAAGGTGGCGGACCGTCCGCACGACGGAGCATCATGCGGATATCGTCGGATGGCACGGGGCCGGTCGAACAACTGACTCAGGCGACAGAGGCGCAGTTTCCATCGGCAGTCACGCCGGACGGCAGCACGTTGGTCCTTCGCAAGGAGGTGCCACCGCCAAAGATCGGAGCGCCCCCTGGCGTGGATCTCTTTGTCTTGCCACTGCAAGGCGAGCGTCGCCCCCGGTCGTTGTTGAATTCGCCGTTCAACGAACTGAACGCTGACGTCTCACCAAACGGCCGATGGGTAGCGTACCAGTCGAATGAGTCGGGGCGAGATGAAATCTATGTCCGTCCCTTTCCCGAAGCGGATGCGGGCAAGTGGACGGTCTCGACCGGCGGCGGAGCACAGCCAGTATGGTCGCAGGACGGCAAGGAACTTTTCTTCGTGTCGAGCAAGGCCATGATGCGGGTGTCGGTGACACTTTCACCAACGTTTACGCTCGGCATCCCCGTCAAGTTGTTCGAGGCTGCTGCTTTCTTCAACCCGCCACTCGGCGGGGGTGTCGGACGCATGTACGACGTCACCCACGACGGTCAGCGATTTCTGATGGTCAAAGAAGGCCACGCGGTCGACGAAGCGCCGCCGGCGAGGATCGTTCTCGTGCAGAACTGGATCGAGGAGCTGAAGGCGCGCGTGCAGGCGAAATGATTCCGCCGCAGCGCGCTCGTCTACTTCGGTGACACGATCGTGCGGCCGTTCTTCATCACGAACACGACGCGTTTGAGCGCCTGGACGTCGTCGAGCGGGTTGCCGGCCGTCGCGATGATGTCGGCCGCGAGCCCTTCACGGATCGACCCGCGCTCGCGCTCGACCCCGAGCGCCCGGGCCGCGGTTGTCGTCATCGCTGCAACGATGTCTTTGGAGGCCACACCGGCCGCGACGTAGCTGTCGATCCACTGCAACGCGCTCACCCCGCGGTTCATTCCCGGCAACTCGGTGATGGCGTCGGTGCCAAAGGCGATCGGAACGCCCTTGCGATACGCGCTCTTCAAGCGATCGATCTCCTGCGCGTACTCCTCACGTGCCCTATCGTCGGCGCGAAGCTGCTGCAACGAGGCCATCGGAAACGGCGTGAACACGGCAATGACGCCATTCTTCTTCGCGAGATCGAGATCCTCATCGCTGATGCCATTCAGATGCTCGAGTGTGGCCGGCCCGGCCGCGGCGGCATTGTGGGCACCGGATCTGGTCCACACGTGTGCGGCCACTTTCAAGCCCGCGGCGGCCGCCTCCTGGACGATGAAGCGGATGTCGTCCTCTGAATAGATGTACGACTGGTCATCGACCACGACCTTGATCAAACGCGCGCCGTAATGGGCGTTCTCGCGCACTGCCTTCCGCATCTCGTCGCGCGTGTCGGCGAAGAAGTACTCAGGCTCGGCGAGATCGGGCTTATCGGGTTGCAGATGGAACTGGCCGCCGTACGGCGCGATGATGCGTCCCGCCGTCAACATGGTTGGCCCGGGGACGAGGTCCGCTTCGATCGCGCGGCGGACACTGACACAGGCATAGCGCCCTTCATTGCCCACATCGCGCACCGTCGTGAATCCGGCCTCGAGCATCGCCCTGGCGTTGGCGACACCCTGGACAGCACGGTACGAGTCCGGGTCGCGCAGCGTCGTGAGGAAGTAGTTTCCAGTGTCCCGTCGCAGATTGACGTCCATGCACAAGTGCGTGTGGGCGTCCATCAGACCTGGAAGCACCGTGTACTTCGACAAATCGATCACTGATGCGCCCGCCGGCGTGGTCACATCGGCGCCGACCTTAATGACCTTGCCGCCTTCGATGAGAATCGTGTGGTTCCGCTCGACGACACCCCGCTGAGGATCGAGCAGCATTCCGGCCTTGATCACCATCACACCGCCGCTCGAGGCCGGCGGCGCCTGCGCTGGAAGCACGGGGGAACAGACAGTCAGAAGCGCCGCACAGGCGATCAGACGAAGGACACTCGAGGACATTGGCCCTACTCTACTCGGACTGCCGATATTCACGTTCGCAAGATGCGTGGCAGCAGAGCCAGGAACTCGTGCACCTGTCGAATCTGTGCCTTCTTGGAGATGAATTCATAGGCGGAGGCATCGATCCGCGACGAGGCGCCAGTCAGCAATGCACCGACCGCGCCGTGCAGCGTCGGAAACGGATCGATCAGGCCACGCAACGCCGCCCACGCTGGTGTGTCCAGCATCGCAATCACGTCGAGCGCGTCGCGGACCTCCCACGGTGACCCGGCACGCCAGTATTTGATTAACCGCATTCGAAGCGTCGCGAACGCGGACTGAATGTCGCGGTCGACACAGTCCAGCGATGCCAGGATGCCGATCAGCGTGTCTGCTGTGTGCATGCAGACGTCCTCATGGAGGACGGTCCAGCCCACCTGGAACACGCTGACCAGATCGTGGTCGATCAGAAAACCATCAGCCACGTCCTCCGGCCATTTCTCGAGACCGAGGTTGCAGACCGCGAGCGCCGCCCTCGACGCCTCCTCCGCGGCCACGGATCGTGACTGGATCGTCGCGCCTGCCGCGATGACGTTCGCGAGGTAGGTGAGCTCTTCGCTCCTCGTCGAGTACGCCTCGGCATCGTGGAGCTGCGCGAACAGCAGACCCGCGCGGATGCGCTCGCGCCGCGGCGCACTCGACTGCGGACCCGCGAGCAGCGCTCGCCTGGCCCGCGGCATCTGCGGCCTCACACCCGCTTCGTGCAGCAGATCGACAATCGCCGCGACCGCTTCTACCGGCGCTTCCTCCGCTGGCGCGGCGCGCGTCACGTCCCTGAAGTGCGCGCGCGTGATCGGGTCGCGAAGAGGCACGGCGCCAGGCCGCAGCTCGATGCGTCGGGCTGCTTGTAGAAAGGCACGCGCCTGTGCGGGCGTGACGAACCCGTCGGTGTCACGCCTCGCCTCGCGCTCGAGCGCCATGTCGAGCATCGCCTGCTCATTGGCGGTCAGCAGGTCGTCCGACGCGTCGAGCTCCGGCCGTGAGCTCGACAGACGGCAGCACTCGCGCATGACCGCATTGAACGCGTCGCCCTGCATCTCGGCCATCGCGTTCAGGACTGCGGTGATGACGTCCCAGAACTCGGCGCGCGTCGCGCAGACCACGTAGCCTGCGACCTCGCACCGAACACCATCCGCAAACGCGGCACCGGGGACCACATCACCATCGAGCGTGATGTATGGCGCCACGGCTGCAGCGTCGAAGACACGAACGTGCTCGATCAAACCGACCGCAAGAAGATTGGCGTCCATCGCAGCGAGCGTTGACGCCGCGCTCGCGACACCACCGTCGAGCATCACTTCGAGCCAGGTGCCGAATCGACCGGCATCGAACTGCTCGTCGAAACCAGGCGCGGCCGGACGCCACAGATCGAGGTCGAAGACGCGCGCCAATTGCCCGGGCGTCGCCAATGCCACCAGGTCGGCGCAATCCGCGAGTCCACAATGCTGGATGACCCGGTGGAGCACGTCCGCTGACAGCTGCGGCACGGCGCGCGCCAGGTGCGGCGCCGACAGAATGCGTTCGAGCAGGTTCTCTGGTTGACCTGGAGGAGACTGGGCGCGACGCACGCGTTTCGCCATAAGAAGCAAGCAGGGTCCGGCGATAGTAACGGGCCTCACGCGCAACAAACAGTCTTGAAGTGCGAACGTTCAGGACGCATACTTAATGTGGGAAGAGCGATCGTTCCCTTCCGGTTCCGCCGCCCTTATTTCAGCCACAAAAAATGTCGCGGATGCTTGCGGTAAACTCGCCGCCCGGCGAGGATTCCACACGCCCAGAGGAGAGTCAGGTGTCACAGCCCGATGGCGACGACCTTCGGATGATCCGGCACAGCCGGCTTCAGCATCCGGATCCCGACCGCACGCGCCGCACCAGCCTCGGGAGTGCCGAGGCGTTCCAGGCACTGCTACGCAAGTCCCTCGAGCGGCCGGGCGACTTCTGGGCCGACGTGGCCAGCGAGCTCGAGTGGCTGCGTCCCTGGGACACGGTTTGCGACGGCGAGTTCCCGCACTTCCGCTTCTTCTCCGGCGGCGTGAGCAATCCGACGATCAATCTGCTCGACCGGCACTTGGCCCAGGGTGCCGATAACCGCCTCGCACTCGTCTGGGAAGGCGAGGACTTCGAGTCGCGTTTCTTCACCTATCGGATGCTGGCGTTCGAGGTGAACAAGTTCGCCAACGTGTTGAAGTCGTTCGGCGTCGGCAAAGGCGACCCGGTGGCCATCTTCACACCGAACCTCGCCGAGACGGCGATCGCCGTGCTCGCGTGCTTCCGGATCGGCGCGATCTACAACACGATCTTCTCCGGCTTCTCGACGCGCGCCCTGCGCGATCGCCTCGAGAGCTACGGCCCGAAGGTCGTCGTCACCGCCAACTACGGTCTTCGCCGCGGCGCCGAGATCCCGCTGAAAGACACGGTGGACGAGGCGATCCACGGACTGTCGTCGGTCGTGGCGGTGATCGTCATCGAGCGAGGCAAGCGGCAGACCGCGATGCGCCACGGCCGCGACTTCTGGTGGCACGACCTGATGCTCGGCGTATCGAGCGAGTGTCCCGCCGAGCCGATGGAGGCCAACGAACCGGGCATCGTGTTCTACACGAGCGGGACGACCGGGAAGCCGAAAGGCATCGTCCACTCGGCGATGGCATTCGTGGTCAACAACTACGTGTACACGAAGTACCACATGGACCATCGCCCAAGCGACGTCCTGTGGTGCACGGCCGACGTCGGCTGGCTGACGATGCACATCTGGGGGATCGTGGGCGCGCTCGTCAACGGCGTCACGACTGTGATGTTCGAGGGGGCGCTCGACTACCCGACGCCTTCGCGTTTCTATCAGATGGTCAGCAAATACCGCGTGACCAAGATCTTCACCGCGCCGACGGCGATCCGTATGCTGATGCGGCACGGCAGCGCGTTGATGGAGCCGTACGATCTCTCCTCGCTCGAGGTCGTCAGCGTCGTCGGCGAGCCGTTCAATCCCGAGGCCTGGCACTGGACGCACGAGACGCTCGGCAAGGGACGCATCTGCGTCAACAACACCTGGGGCCAGACCGAGCTCGCCGGCTGTCCACTTGCCGGCGCCGCGTGGCTCACGCCGATGAAGCCAGGGTCATGCGGCGCGCCGTTTCTCGGCGCCGAGGTCGACGTGGTCGATGACGAGGGACGTCCGGTTCCCGCCAACGTCGCCGGCAACCTCGTCATCCGGCGGCCGTTTCCGATGATGTTGCGCACGTTGTGGAAGGAACCCGAACGCTACGTGCAGGAATACTTTTCTCAAATCCCCGGTTGCTACTTCGCCAACGACGCCGCCGTCAAAGACGACGACGGTCACTTCTGGGTGATTGGCCGGCTCGATGACGTGATCAACGTGGCTGGCCATCGACTGAGCACGATGGAGATGGAGAGCGCTATCATGGAGTGCAGCGGCGTCGCCGAGGTGGCGGTGGTCGGTACGCCAGATGCGATCAAGGGCCTCGTGCCGGCCGCCTTCGTCACCCTCAAAGCTGGCGTCTCGTCATCGCCGGAGATCCGAGATGCCATCAGACGTCAAGTGGCTGACGTCATCGGCAAGATCGCCATCCCTGAGCACGTGTTCTTCACCGACGTCCTGCCGAAGACACCGAGCGGCAAGATCATGCGGCGGCTTCTGAAGGAGATCCTCGAGAAGGGAGAAGTGGGGTCGGATACGACCGGGCTCGAGAACCACTCCTCGATCGAGCAGCTCAAGGCGATGGTGAAGGGCGCCCAACTGACCTGACGGGGTCAGATCTTGATTTTTGCCGCACCGCAATCAAGATCTGACCCCGAGCGCCGCGGCGGTCGCGACCTTGTGGTCCTTCGTCCAGGGCGGCCCGAAGGACTTTCTTGCCTCGAGGAAGTACGTGTCGAGATTGGCGATGTGCAATGCCTCGCATACCGCCGCGATCACCGTCTTCGCGTCATACCAGTGGACGGACCAGCCACGCGACTCCGCCGCATGGGCGAGCGCCATGCGGTACATCACCCAATCGGCAACATTGCTGGCACGGTAATTCTGAATCCGCTCCGCGATCGTCGGCGGCAGCGCCGGGCATTCGCGGAGCGCGATTCCGCGAATCGGCGACGCCACTGCGTGTGGGACAGCATCGAGAGCCCGCTCCGCATGTTGCTCCGCTGAAAGACGCACGCGCTCAACAAGGTCCACGGCCTGCTTGAGGGGAAGCCTCTGCGCCTCGTGGTGTATCGGCATCGAGGGCAAGCGCGCGTCCACGAGCTCGACGCGACGGCTGTCGAGGACGATTCCATCTTCAGCCACTGTCACCAGCACGGCCCAGCCGGCGTGATCCGACACGCCGATGATCGCGCCGTCTCTCGACATCGCCGCCGCTACTTTTTCGCGGGAGCCGCGCCCGGCTGCGGTTTTGGTCCAGTCCACGTCCACGCGTGAATCAGCCAGCCGCTGGCGCCCCGTCTCAACACAAAGGTCATCTGCGCCGCCTCGCGCATGGCCGTGCCGCGCTGCTTGAACGAATAGACGGCGGGCACGATGACATAGGCTTGATCGGCGTTCCGCTCAGTTCGCGTCGGCTCGCTCAAGGTGACGCTCGGATCCGTGATGCCGTTCTTCTTTGTATCGCTGTCGAGATCGGCGCTCCACGACTGGAAGGCCTTCGCCCCTCGCCAGAAATACGGCGGCACCTCGTCGATGATGGTCAGATCCGCTCCGGCGGCATGCGTCGCCGCGGCGGCGGCTGCGTCACCTTTATTGAAGCTGTCGATGAATTTTTGAATGGGCGCCATCAGGTCGGCATCCGCCGTCTGCGCACTCGCGGGGGCCGCAAGAGCGAACCAGACGAGAGCTGCCACGCTCAGAATCCGCATGTGTGCCTCCTCCCGAATGATTCGGGGCAGCCCAGCTTAGCTGGGCCGCCCAGCTTAGCACCGTTGAGTTCGCCTAAGTCTCGAACTCACTCGGGTACGCCGAGCATCCGGCAGTTGTCGATCGAGCGACTCGCGATAGCGAAGACACCCGCGCAGAAACTGCGGCCATTCCGGAACAGCGGGAAGCGGGTCGGTCTTCTCCGGCAACAGGCCCCAGAGTTTCGGGTGATGCCAACACAGCTCGTGGCCGGAACTGTCGCGGTGCTCTCGAATACCGGCGCGCAGACGTTTGATCTCTGCGACGAGCGCCTCTCGATCGAGATTCAGCAGGTCTTCGTCCATGGTGTCCAGTGCCTGCAAGAATCGGCGCGACTGATGTCGTTGTCGAGGCAGCCGTCGTGTTCATTGACAAATACAGAGAGACGGCGTTGAATGCGCCGTAATCTTCCGTCTCGTCAAGACATAGCGGCCCGTCGTCGTTGGGAACTCATTCGGTACCGAAGGAGGGAAACCATGAGCGGCGTTTGGAGATCCGTCCTGATTGTGGCGGCGGCTGTTCTGCTGCCGTCGCTCGCCTTCGCACAAGGGACCCTCACCGGCACAGTCAGGGACGAATCTGGCGCCGTGCTGCCGGGTGTGACGGTTGAAGCCGCCAGCCCTGCTCTCATCGAAAAGGTGCGCGTTGCCGTCACCGACGACACCGGACAGTACCGCATCACCAGCCTCAATCCTGGCACGTACTCGCTGACCGCCCGGTTGACCGGCTTCAACCTCGTCAAGCGCGAAGGCATCGAGCTCAGTGGTACAACCACGCTGACCATTCCCATCGACATGAAGGTCGGCACGCTCGAAGAGACGATCACGGTCACCGGCGAAACGCCGGTCGTCGACGTACAGACAGCGCAGCGCGAGACGGTGCTCAGCGCCGATGTCGTCTCGGCTATCCCGGGGAACCGCTCGGTGGGCACTCTGCTGAACGCGGTACCCGGGTTGAACGTCAACGACGGCGCGCTCGCCGCGTCGCCGACGATGACGTTCTTCGCCGCACGAGGCGGTCCGATCAACGAAGGGCGGATGGCGATCAACGGGATGACGATCGCGGCGCCGTTCAACGGCGGCGGTGTGTCCACCTACATCCTGGATTCGGTCAACGTCGACGAGATTGCGGTCGCCGTTGCCGGCGGCCTCGGCGAGACGGACATCGGCGGACCGGTCATGAACCTGGTGCCGCGATCCGGCGGCAACCAGTTCCGCGGCTCGGCGTTCTTCAACAACGCAGGCGACTGGTCACGCGGCAATAACCTGACCCCGGAATTGACGGCACCCCCTCCGGGACCGAATCTCGCGGAAACCCCCGGCATCATCAACTCCTACGACGTGAACGTCTCCTACGGCGGCCCACTCAAGCGCGATCGACTCTGGTTCTTTGGCAGCTATCGCAGGCTGGACACCGCAGCGGCGGTGACGGGCGTCGTGGCCAACGCCAATGCCTTCGACGCCTCGCGCTGGGACTGGGTTGCCGACCCGACCGTCAACGCGCGGACGCTGCAGGGACGCGAATCGTACATCGGCCGGATCACGATGCAGGTATCGGCCAAGCATCGCCTCTCGTACAACCAGGAGTATCAGCGCCGCTGCGAGGGATCGACCCTGACGCTCGAAGGCGACAACGGGTGCAATACGCGCGGCAGCGATTGGGTTGGGTTGGGAGCGGGATCGACTGCCCCGTCACCCGAGGCCAATCCGAGTTACTTCGGCAACCTTCCGTATCACGTCAATCAGGTGATCTGGTCGGCGCCGATGACGAACAAGCTCCTGCTCGAGGCGGGCTTCACTCGCTTCATGTTCCGCGGTGGTACGACGGGCCGGCCACAGCCAGATGGCATCTTCAATCTGATCCAAGTGGTCGAGCAGTCCACGGCACGGAATCCGGTGACGGGTCTGCCGTATGCGCCGCGTTCGAACTTCGCCTATCGAGGGGTAGCGACCGCCAACCCGAACTACGCCAACCCGAACAACTGGCGCGCCTCGGCCTCGTACGTCACGGGCGCGCACGAAATGAAGGTGGGCTACCAGGGCGCCTACATCCGGGTCAACAACTGGTTCCTCGTCAATGAGCAGCAGTTGGCCTACCGCTTCAACCAGGGCGTGCCGAACCAGTTCACGTTCCGGCTGCCGGAGTGGCACCAGGCCGACCGCACGGGAACAGCGGCGCTGTACGTCCAGGACAAATGGACGCGCGGCCGGTTGACGCTGCAGGGCGCGCTCCGCTACGACCGCGCCTGGAGCTTCACTCCGGCGGAGTTCAACGGGACGGAGCTGACGTCGCCGTTCAATCCGGCGCCGATTAGCTTTCCGGAGACGCCCGGCGTTGACTCGTTCAACGACATCACGCCGCGGTTCGGCGCGGCCTACGATGTGTTCGGCAACGGCAAGACCGCGCTGAAATTCAATCTCGGGCACTATCTCGACTCCGCAACCAACGACAGCGAGTACACGAGCAACAGCCCCGCTGCCCGCATCGTCCGCACGGCCTCGCGGAACTGGGGCGACACCAACAACAACAAAGTGATTGACTGCAACATCATGAACTTTGCCGCTAATGGTGAGTGCCAGGCGTTAACCGGCAATGACGCAAACTTCGGGAGCGCCTCGCCTGTCACGCAGGTGAACCCCGAAACGCTGCACGGCTGGGGTGTCCGTCAGCACGACTGGCAGTGGGGGATCACCGTGCAACACGAACTGATCCCGCGTCTGTCGACAGAAGTCTCGTACAACCGGCGCTGGTTCAAGGGCGCAAAGGTGACCGACAACACGCTGCGTGGGCCAAACGACTACGAGCCATTCACGATCACGGCGCCTCAGGATGCTCGGCTGCCAGACGGCGGCGGCTATCCGATCACGCTGTCAATGCTGAAGGCCACGTCCCCCACCGGCGCGGCGAACTACGTCACGTTCGAAGAGGACTTCGGGCCGGAGCGCACGATGTATTGGCACGGCGTGGATTTCTCGGTGAACGCGCGTCTTCGCCAGGGGCTCATCATGCAGGTCGGGACTACGACCGGCCGGTCGATCGAGGACACCTGCGAGATGGCGCAAGTGCTCGACTCGACGACTGCGCCCACGCTATTGACGAACGGGTCGACGATCAAGGACCTTCGCAACTGCCGTGACGAGGACCCCTGGGAAACGACGGTGCGCGGGCTGGCGTCATACACGATTCCGAAGATCGACGTGCTCGTCAGCGGCACCATGCGCTCGCAGCCCGCGCTCGCGCTCGTCGCTAACTGGCAGGTGCCGAACTCGGTGATTCAGAGCATCACCGGCCGCCTGCCCCCAGGCGCGCTGGCGACCGGCAACACGACCATCGACATCCTGGACAACGACCATCGTCTGTACGCCGACGATCGGCGGACGCAGATTGACATGCGGTTCGCGAAGATCTTCCGTTTCGGTTCACGGCGTGTCGATGTCGGCGTCGACCTCAGCAACCTGCTGAACACCAATTACGCGACGACGTACGAGAACACCTATCAGTACAGCGTCGGCAACGCGTCGCAGGGCGGCACCTGGAACAACCCGACCGCCATCTACGCGCCGCGGTTCGTCCGCTGGAACCTGACC
>Ga0075430_100001929_pt1 | contig 17022 bp, 15 predicted proteins | sample RhiMetdeltSRZDD4_FD_75294 | JGI IMG/M metagenome (GOLD analysis project Ga0075430, IMG submission 75294) | Populus rhizosphere microbial communities from Tennessee, USA - Rhizosphere MetaG P. deltoides SRZDD4 | ecosystem: Host-associated > Plants > Roots > Rhizosphere > Soil | place: USA... | reverse complement strand
CAGCCACCAGCCACCAGCCACCAGCCACCAGCCACCAGCCACCAGCCACCAGCGAACTGCGAACTGCGAACTGCGAACTGCGAACTGCGAACTGCCAACTGCCGACTGCCAACCGCCGACTGCCGACTGCCAACTGCCTAACACCGAGACCCGCTCGTCCAAGGGGTCAGACTCGAATTCCGCAGACACCGCGACCGTCCACGCTTCGCGCCCGGAATTCGAATCTGACCCCGCCGTCCGTTGGTTCTAGCTGATGGCTGATGGCCGATGGCTGATAGCTGCCACGAAGTGGCTAGAACGCGGGTCCCAGCAACACCGCATTCATCACGAGCCGATCGAGCGCTCTCCACCATCCGCGGAACAACGGTTCGTTGTTGAAGAGCACCACGTGACCCCCGCCCGTCGGCTCCTCGATCAGCAGCGACGTTCCGCGCAGGAGGCGCTCCGTGTTCTCAGGGAAGATGAAACCGGCGCGGTGGAGCAGGCCCGTCGATGGGAACACCGCCACGTTCGCGCCTTCCTTCGAGAGCTTGAGGAACGTGCCACCATCGAACATCACCGTTAGGCGCGGACGCTCGTAGCCATGCGTCAACCAGTGCGTTCGGTCGAGGACGACGTCGAAGTGGCTCCCCGGCGGGCTCACCGGGTCATCGCGGCTCGCGGTCGGGCTCGTGACGGCCAGGAGGTCGGCCTGCGTCCGATCCGGCGCCCGCTCCCGCGCCCGCGACGCGGCCGTCGCGGAGTCCGTCGTCGCGGCAGCCGGCTTCGCCGCGGTGTCCTTCGCGACCGCGCGGGCACTCGTCAGGTTCACGTCGTCGCGCGCCGCCCACGCCGAGGCGCCGCCCATCGTGATCAGCGTGCCACCGGCTCGCGCCCACTCGCGCAACCGATCGGCGCCCGCCTTGCCGAGTCGCCCATTGAGCGCGCCGCTCGACGCATCGGGGATGATGATCACGTTGTACTGCGACAGGTCCCCGCCGGAAAGCACGCCGAGGCCGATCGGCGTGAACGCCATGTTGTACCGCTGCTCCAGCGTCCACCAGATCGCCCCGTACGCGGTCTGGCTGATTCCTTCGTCGCCGACGAGCGCGACTTTCGGCGTCAGGAGTGACACGACACTCTCCGACCCGACGCCGAACTGCTCCGAGCTCGTTGCCGCGCTGTTCACGCCGACGACCTCGACGCCGCTCTCGCGCGCGAGAGCGTCGATGCGGCCGTGCACCGTCGAATCGTTGCGCGCGACGCGAACGATGTAGGTCCCGCGAGGCCACCGGCGCCCGCCGGCTTCGACGGGCGTCGTCGCGGCGGAAACGCGGTAGTTCTCCCGCAGCAGGTGATACGCCAGCCGCGACGCGCCATTCCGCTCGGCCGTGAACAGATAGGCCGACTGCGCGGGACGGCCGCTCACGATGCCGGACGTGATGCTCACGGGCAGAAGCTCACCGCCGACGCGCCCTGCCTGACGAGTCGCCGCGCGTGCGGTGTCCGGTGGCGTCGCGAGCAGGTCACCGGTGATCGCGGGCGCATCTTCCGTCCAGTACGCATCGACGCCGAACGTCACCGGCAGTGACCACGCCGTCACGTCGTAGAACTCGTAACCCTCGCGCCCGACGTTCGAGCCGCGACGCACGTTGCGCTGGTACTTCTCGACCTGCGCACGCGCGAACGCCGTATCCAGCGGGGGAGCCGGGTCGAGGAACGCTTTCGCCATCTTGCCCTGCGGCTGCGCGAGGTCGATCACGTACGCACCCGGCTCGAAGCGCCGGCTGCTGACCACGTTGTCCGCGTACGCATGCGCGCGTGTCGCGGAGAACGCGGCCGTTGTGCGCCGGACCTCGATGCCGGAACGCACGAGCGCGGCGGCGAGCTCCGCGGCCCGCGCGGGATCGTCGCCTGGGAGGAGGACGACACGCTTCATCGTTCCCGTTCGGCCGTCCGCGACCGCGCGCTGGCGGAATGCGAGAAAGTCGCGAACGCGCTCCGCGCGCCGATCGGCCGTTGCGAACACCGTGGCGAGCGCGGTGACGAAGTGCTTCGCGACGCCGTCGCGCAGCGTCACGAGCGTGCCGTCGTCGCGGCGCCAGACGTGTCCCTTCCACCCACCGCCGTCCGTCTCGTACGTCATGCCGATCGCGCCGGTGAGCGACGGCCAGCTGTCCCAGTAGAACGGGCCGTAGAAGTCGAAGACGTCGCGCGAGTAGTACATCCACCCGAACCGGTCGAACTCGGCCGCATTCGCACGCCCGTAGATCTCCATCCACCGAACGAAGTCCGCGCCGAGGTTCGGGTTGAGCGCCGGTGCCGTGGGTGGGAAGAAGTAGGTGCCGACCTGCCCGTGCTGGTCGATCGCGACCATCGGATGCCACTTCACCTGTGCCCTGACGAGTGCCTGCACCTCGCGCTGGGTGGACGTCATCACGTCGCGGTTCATGTCGAACCGGTAGTGATTGAACCGCCCCTGGATGCTCCACGGCTCATCCTTCTCGAGTGACGCGGGCTCCGGGCTGTTCACGCCGATCGAGTTGTACCAGACGGTGAACCGCTCGTGACCGTCGGGATTCGTGCTCGGGTTCAGGATGATGAGGGTGTTGCGGAGCGCCGCGAGCGTCGCCGGCTCCTCGCTCGCCGCGAAGTGATAGAGCGTCGCCATCGCCGTCTCGAAGCCCGGCGATTCGTTGCCGTGGACGGATTCGTTGATCCACACCACAGCCGGCACACGGGCGACAATGGCGTCGAGCTCCGCTTGCCCGCCGGAGCGTGGGTCGGCGATGCGATCGAGATCGGCGCGAATCGCGTCAAGCCGCTGAATGTTTTCCGGCGCCGAGATGATGTAGATCCGCATCGTGCGCCGTTCGTTCGTCGATCCGATCTCCTCCACCCGCACTCGGTCCCGGGCCGCGTCAGCAATCGCGAGCAACGTTCGCTCCTGCAGCGCGAACTGCGTGTTCATCGCCCCGAGGTCGTACCCGAGGATCGTTTCCGGGCGTGGCACGTTAGGCCGATACGGCCCGCGTGCGTAGAACGAGAAGCGCGCGTCGTCGCGCACGGAGTCGCGCGGGGCGCTCTGTGCGGGGGCGAGCGAGGCGACACCGGGGTGTGCAGCGATCAGCAGCAAGAGGACGTGCGAGAGTCGCATTGGATGTTGGGATGTACGCGCGGATGAACCCTCAGCCCTGGCAGATGGCTGATGGCTGATGGCAGGTAGCTGACCTCTCTAGAATTCGATCTGCGTCCCGAGCTCCACCACCCTGTTCGGTGGAATGCCGAAGAACTCGGTGGCACTGCGGGCGTTCGTCGACATCAGCACGAAGAGCTTTTTCCGCCAACGCGCCATGGTGCCAATCTCGGGGTCGGACGACCGCCGCGGCAGGTTGGGGAGCAGGCGCTCGCGCCCCAGGTAGTAGGAGACGTCGGTCTTCTTGGCGTTGATCCCGTGACGCCCGCAGTACTGAAGGACGCCCGGAACGTTCGGCGTCTCCATGAAGCCGTACGACGCCTGCACGCGGAAGAAGCCCTGCCCAAGCGTCTCGATCTCGATCCGCTCTGCCGTCGCGACCTCCGGAACTTCCGCCGTCACGACCGACAGAAGGACGACCTGTTCGTGCAGCACCTTGTTGTGCTTGAGGTGATGCAGGAGCACGACCGGGGCGCCCTCGGGGTCGGACGTCATGAACACCGCCGTGCCTTTCACCCGAACCGGCTTGCGGCGCTCGATGTCGGCCAGGAACATCTCGATCGGCACCGTGCCGCGCTGAAGGATCGCGCGCAGGATCGCCCGGCCTCGCTTCCACGTGGTCATGAGCGTGAACACGCCGAGTGCGATCGCGAGTGGCACCCACCCGCCGTGCGGGACCTTGAGCAGGTTCGCCGTGAAGAAGGCGATGTCGATCGCCATGAAGAACGTGAGGAATGCCCCAGCCTTCAGCTTCGACCAGTTCCACAGATCACGGGCGGCGAGGTAGAACAGGATGTTCGTGATCGCCATCGTGCCGGTGACGGCGACGCCATACGCGGCGCCGAGCGCGGTGGCGGAGCCGAACGTGATCACGAGCATGAGCGTTCCGACCGCGAGCGCTTTGTTCACCTCGGGAATGTAGATCTGCCCGGCCAACTGCTTCGACGTGTGGACGATTCGCATGCGTGGGCTATACCCGAGCTGGATCGCCTGCTGAGTCAGCGAGAACGCCCCGGAAATGAGCGCCTGCGACGCGACGATCGCGGCCGAGGTCGCGATGACGAGCAGCGGGTAGACGAACCACGACGGCGCGAGCAGATAGAACGGGTTGGTGATCGCCGTTGGCTGGCGCAGAAGCAGCGCCCCCTGCCCGAAGTAGTTGAGCAGCAGCGACGGCAGGACGAACCAGTACCAGACGAGACGGATCGGTTTCGGCCCGAAGTGCCCCATGTCGGCGTAGAGCGCTTCACCGCCAGTGACGACGAGAACGACGGCGCCGAGCGCAATGAACGACTTGAGGGGATGCGCGAGGAAGAACTGGATCGCGTTCCACGGGTTCACTGCCGTCAGGATTTCCGGATGCGAAGTGATCTCGCGCACTCCGAGAATCGCGATCGTCGTGAACCAGGCGAGCATGATCCAGCCGAACAGCCCGCCGACCTTCGCGGTGCCGTGACTCTGGAAGTAGAACAGCGCGGCGATGATGAAGAACGCGATCGGGATGACGAAGTTGCTCAGCTGCGGTGCCGCGACCTCGAGCCCTTCCACGGCGCTGAGCACCGAGATCGCGGGCGTGATGACCCCGTCGCCGTAGAGGAACGCCCCGCCAAACAGTCCGAGCGCGACGTAGATACCGCGCCGTTTCTCCTCGGCCTTTCGATGCTTGCGCTGCAGCACGAGCGCGAGCAGCGCGAGCACGCCACCCTCGCCGCGGTTGTCCGCGCGAAGAATGAACGCCACGTACTTCACGCTGACGATGAGCACGAGCACCCAGACGATCAGCGAGAGGAGGCCGTACACGTTCTGGACGTTCGGCACGAGCCCGTATTCGGGCTTGAACGCCTCCTTGATCGAGTACAGCGGGCTGGTTCCGATGTCGCCGTACACGACGCCAAGCGCCGTGAGGCAGAGGACCAGCAGACGTTTGCCGCGCGGGTCCAGCTCGGCGTGTTGTCGATGCGGGGGTTCGTCGCCTTCGGAGGGGGCGTTGGACGCTTGACCTTCGCCCGGGGAGAGCGGGGTCGGAGTAGCGGTCATACGCGAAGGACGGGCACGGACTCGCCTGCTGGGGGACGCCTCTTTTGGCCGGCGTCGCGCGCGACGCGACGGCTAACGCGAAACGGGCCGCGGAGATCCGCGACCCGTCCGAAATGTAGTGAGTCCGAGACTCGCGTAAAGCGAAGTCAGGGTGCCTTGGGCTCGCCCGTCGCGCCGGCGTTCCGAACGATCTCCTCGATCTCGCGTGCGGCTCGCTCGAGCACGTCCTTGATCCTGCCGACGGTTTCCTTGTCCCGGAACACCCGTGGCGCGCCGCGATACGTGGCTTGTCCGATGTCCTTGAACGCGCGGTTGATGTCCATCATGGCATCGCTGAGGAACGCAGAGCCGAGCTCGGCGATCCGGTCGAAGATGTCGTCAACGGCCGAGCGGTTCTGGGCGAGATACGCCCGCCCCTCGTCGGTGATCGAATAGACCTTCTTGCCCCCTTCCTCGACCGTCACGCGTGCGTAGCCGAGGTCTTCGAGCAGGGTGAGCGTGGGGTACACGGTCCCTGCGCTCGGCGAGTATGTCCCGGCGAACCGGTCCTCGAGCTCCTTGATGATCTCGTAGCCATGCCGCGGCTTCTCGGCCAGGAGCTGGAGGATCACGTACTTGAGGTCGCCCTGCTCGAACATGCGGCCGCCACGGAACGGTCCGCCGCGGCGGCGTCCGGGCCCCGAAAACCAGCCCATGAAGTCAGGATCGAACCCCCAGCCGCCACGTCCGGCGCCGGGGCCGCACCAGAAGCTGCCGTGCAACATATCTAAAAGCTCCCATTACGATATATCTAAAGATATATCTTTAGACGTGATAGATCGCAAGCGGCAGAACTTAGAAGGCGCGAAGTCCCAAACGGCGCCAAGTCCCGAACGGCGCCAAGTCCCAAACAGCGCCAGGTGCCGAACGGCGCCAAGTCCCAAACGGCGCGAACTCCCAAACGGCGCGAACCGCCAAAAGGCGAGCACACCGGAACGGAGCGCACTGCACAGAGGCAGCCGCGGTGAGGCGCAAGGCCGGGAACCGCCCCCAACCATACGCAACCGCGATTGCCCAACGACAGGACGTCGCAGCCCGGTGCTCCGCCTTGTAACGCCCCTCCACCGCAGCTGGCTCAGCAGTGCCTAACGGGCACAACGCTTGCCCTGTACAGCTGAGCCTCGGCGGGAACGGGGTTCAACCAGCGAAGCGAAACAACCAGGAAGGAGGCAGCAATGTCGGACGATCTCCGCTCGAAAGGCGTTCAGAACGAAATCACCGGTGCCGCGAAGGAAGCAGAAGGCAAGGTTCGCGATGCAGCCGCCGACATCACCGGCGACACGAGTGAGGAGCTGAAGGCCAAGGCGAAGACACTGGAAGGGAAGATCCAGAAGAACTTCGGGAAGGCTCAGCAGGACACCGACGACGCAGTGTAACTGTTGGGACCGGAGACTGGGCACTCGGCCTAACGGCGGGAACCGGGGAACCGAACACCCCCGGGATGCATGCTCGCGAAGGGCAGCATCCCGGGGGTGTTTCCTTAACCCCTAGTCCCCAGTTCCCAGCCCCTAGTGGCTAGTCCCTAGTCCCTAGTCCCTAGCCGCTACTCGTACCGCAGAGCCTGAATCGGATCCAGCATTGCCGCCCGCCGCGCCGGCCACACGCCGAATACCACGCCCACCGCGGCCGAGAACATGAACGCCATCACCACCGCGGACGACGAGATCTGCGTGTTCCACTGGAAGCTGCGCTGCAGCATGTACGCGGTGCCGGAGCCCAGCATGATACCGACGATCCCGCCGAGGATGCACAGCACGATCGCTTCGATCAGGAACTGTGAGAGGATGTTCGCGCGCGTCGCGCCGAGCGCCTTGCGCACGCCGATCTCACGGGTTCGTTCCGTGACCGACACGAGCATGATGTTCATGATCCCGATGCCGCCAACGATGAGGCTGACCGTCGCGATGCCGGCGAGCAGCAGGCCGAACACCGCGGTCGTCTCGCCCAGCGTGCTCAGGAAGTCCGACTGATTCCGGATGTTGAAGTCATCTTCGCGACCCGGCCGCAGGCGATGCTCGCGACGGAGCACCTTCTGAATCTCGGCCATCGCGAGAGGAATCTCGTCCTCGCTCGCCGCCAGCACGTTGATCGAGCGCAGGCGATCGGTTCCCATCGCGCGGAAGCGCGCGGTGTTGATGGGAATGAGCACCTGCTCGTCGGGGTTGCCGAAGCCGCCGCCCTGACCCTTGCTCTTGAGGACGCCGATGACCTCGAACTGGATGCCGCGAATGCGGACGTTCTCGCCGACGAGCGCGATCGGATTGTCGAATCCGAGCAGCTGAGCGACCGCCGGCCCGACGACCGCGACCCGCGCGCGGGCAGCGTCGTGACCGGGCGTGAACATCCGGCCCGCTTCCAGCTCGTACTTGCGCACCTCGAGGTAGTTCGCCGTCGTGCCGACGATCGACGTGTTCGCGTTCCGGTTGTTGTACTGGATCTGCAGCTGGCGCTGCATCTCGGGTTGCACCGCCGTGATGTACTGGGCGCGCTCCTCGATGGCTTTCGCGTCATCCATCGTCATCCGCTGCTGATCGCCCTGTCGGATGCCGCCCATCCCGAACGCCTGTCCGGGTTGCACCGTCAGAAGCGTCGTGCCTAACGCCGAAATGCGGTCCCGCACCGCTTTCTGCGCGCCGTTGCCGAGCGCGATCATGGCGATCACGGCCGCGACGCCGATCACGATGCCGAGCATCGTGAGAAGCGACCGCAGCTTGTTCGCCCGAAGCGCGCTCAGCGCGACGCTGATGATCTCACCGAAGAGCATGCGCGGTCTCGCTACGGCCGGCCGCCGCCGGTCGGTCGGGCGCCGCCGCCACCGGCGCCGCCACCGCCCGGACCACCGCCGCCCGGCCGCGGCTGCGAGATGCCCGGCATACCGCCCATGTTGCGTATGCGGTTGTTCTGCTCCTCACGGCGCGCCTGCATCGCCGCGGCCGCGAGCAGCGCGACGGACTCGCCTTCCTTGAGTCCGCTCACGACCTCGGTGTAGTCGAAGTTGCCGACGCCCAGGCGAACGATGCGCGGAACGAACGTGCCGTTCTCGGCGACGAACACGAGGCTGGGACGCGCACGGCGCGACGGGAACTCACCGGCCTGCACCGGCGTCGACGGGCCGCCGCCCTGGTTCGGAACGAACGCGCGATCGCCCTGCGCCGCGCCGCCGCGCTCGGCGGTCTGTGCGCCCCGACGTTCGCCGCGCTGCTGTTCGCCGCGCTGTGGCGCGCTCGAGTCGCCGCCGGCGCGCTGACGCTCGCGCATGCGGCACGCGCCGGCGATTCGCGCGTCCACGCCGGCCGCCTCGTAGATCTTCTGCGACTCGGTTCGCATCTGCTGGAAGTCGATCTCGCCGCTCTGCACGCGCGTACGCAACGCCGCGAGCTTCTGCTCGGCGTCCGGGTTCTTCGCGAACGCCGCGCGCACCGCCTCGCAGTCCTTGTCGCTCACGTCGGGCATCTGATTCCGAAGCTGCCCGTCGCCGCGCTGACGCTGGCCCGGCTGCTGGCCCTGGTCGTCGTTCGTCGCGAGCGCGACTTCGCCGCGCGAGACGTTAGGCGTGCTCGTCGCCATTCCCGAACCGCCACCGTTTCCACCGCCGCCCATCGACGCCATCTGCGACCGGATCGCCGCCTGCACGGAGTCGGGGTTGAGGCCGAGGGCCGTCGCCGCGGTGGCCGCCTCGCGCATGTTGCGGATGGCGTCGTTCGGAACGGAGAGCACGTTGTCGCGACGGTCGATGAGAATCGACACTTCGCCGTTCATACCAGGCTTGAGGAGCCCCTCGAGGTTCGTGAGCGTGACGAGCACCGGGAACATGGTGACGCTCTGCTGCACGACCGCCTGCGGCTCGATCTTCTCGACGGTGCCACGGAAGGGGCGCTCGGGGTAGGCGTCCACCGTGACGGTCGCGCCGAGGCCGGGCTGAATCGTCCCGATGTCGGCCTCGGTTACGAGCGCGCGCACGCGCACCTTATTGAGGTCGGCCATCTTCACGAGCGTCGTGCCACCACCCATGGAGTTCGTCCCCGACGTAATGACCTGACCAAGGGAGACGGTCTTCTCGATGATCGTTCCGGCGATGGGCGCGCGCACCGTCGCGTCCTCGAGCCGCTGCTGCGCGAGGTCGAGGTTCGTGCGGGCGCGAACGAGCTGCGCTTGCGCGTTCGCGTAGTCGAGCGCCGCGGTCTCATGTTCCTGCGCGGTGACGATGCGCGCCGCGAAGAGGTCATCGGAGCGCTTCTTCTGCGCCTCGGAGACCTGCAGCCGCGCCTCCGCCGCGCGCACATCCGCGAGCGACTGATCGTACTGGTTCTTCACGTCGCGCGTATCGAGTTGCACGATGAGATCGCCGGGCTTCACGATCGTGCCTGTCTCGACGGGCATCTGTGTGATCTGCCCCGACGCCTTGGACTTCACCTCGACGACGTTGATCGGCTCGACGGCGCCGGTGGCCGACGCGTCGACGATGATGTCGCGGCGCTCGATCGCGGCCGTCGGGATGGGGATGTTCGCCGCCTTCTTTCCACTACACGCGGCGATCGCGGCAGCGGACGCCGTGAGGCCAAGCAAGAAGATGTTCGCGGAGCGTTTCAACGGAGTCAGCCTCGGGGAGCGGGCGGATGAGTCTTGTCGTGCAGGACTGCACGTGTAGCCGGCGTGCCTGCTCACATGTCCTTGCCCGTCAGGGTTTCTATCTGTGCCTTGGCGACGCGGGCATCGAACCGCGCCTGAATGAGGGCGCCGCGCGCCTGGTTCAGCGTGAGCTGAGAGTTCAGGACGTCGAGGAACGTCGACGCGCCGAGCTGATAGCGTCGCTGTTGCACGCGCAGATCTTCCTCGGCCGCTTCGACCGACGCGAGCTGGATCTGAATGCGCTGCTCGGCGGTACGGAACGCGCTCAGGTACTGCGTGAGCTGCTGCTGCGCGAGGAACCGCGCATCGCGGAGCTGCGCCTGAGCGACGGTTTCCGCCACCCGTGACCGTACGACCTGCTCTTCGCGCGACCCCTGGTTGAAGAAGGGGAACTGCAGCGAGAAGCGCATCGTCTCGGAGTACGCATAACGATTGTCGCCCCATCCGAAGCGGCTGTCCAACCCGTTGCCGCCGCGGTTGTAGTTGAGCGAGATGGTCGGCAGATAGCCGGTAAGCGAGCTGCGGACGCCGACTCGCGCGGCGGTGTAGGCCTCTTCGGCCTGCTGCACCGCGGGCCCGCGCAGGGCGAACCCGGTGATTTCCGTGCTGTCGGCGCTCAGGGCGAGCGACTCGGAGGTGTCGCTGGCAGTCGCGGTGACCACGAATGGCGTGGCAACGAGGCGCGTGAGCGAGGCGTTCGCGATGTTCAGGCTGTTGCGTGCCTGGAGCAGCGCGAGCTGCGCATTGCCCACCAGAATGACGGCGCGGAGCGAGTCCGACTTCGTCGCCGCGCCAGCGGCGACTTTCGCGCTCGCTGTCTTGAGCTGTTCCTGGGCCTGCTCGAACTGTGCCTTGGCCGCACTCTCGGACTCACGCGCGGCGAGCACCCCGTAGTACTGCTGCTTGACGTTGAGCGCGACGTTGTACTGCTGCAGCGTCTCGTTCGCCTCGGCGGCGGCGACGTTGGCTTTCGCGCTCTTCAGCTCGAAGAACCGGTTGCCGCCGTCGAACAGCTGCACGTTGAACGTCATGCCGCTCGAGTAGCTCCACGGCGCACCCGTGAACGGGACGAGCTGGCCCTGCGAGTCGAAGCGGTCGCCGCCCTGCTTGCTCGCACCGGTGCTGAAGCTCACCGACGGAACAAACGAGAGGTAGGCGGTGCGCACTGCGGCGGCGTTGTTGCGAATGGTGCCAGCGGCTTGCACGGTGCTTGGCGAGTTACGCTGCGCGAGGCGCACGGCCTCATCGAGAGAAATAGGGCGTGCTACCGAATCGGCGCTCGCTTGAGCAGCGAGCGCCGTTGGGAAGAGCAGGGCGAGGACGAGACGCTTCACTTCGAGTTCTCCCGCTTGTCGTTTCTGTCGTTAGGCCGCGGCTCGCGGAGGATCGCCTCGAACCGTTCGCGCTGCTCCGGCGTGGTGAGGAGCGCGCGCATCTGCGCGCGAGCGCGCATGCGGACCGAGTCCATCTGCGGCCGGATCGGCTTGAGCAGCGCCTGGTACTGGTTGTGCCGGTCGTCCAGAATCGCGTCCCACGCTTCGCGCTGCGTGGCGGTCAGCTGGAGCCGGTCGTAGAGCAGCTCCTTCGAGCTGCGCGGATCCCGGCACGTCGTGTCACGGCCCCAGACGCGATCGGCCGTGAAGCCGAGCGCACCGCCAACGAGCACTGCGCCGAGCAGGAACATCACGGCGAGTTGCTTGGAGTTCTGCATGACGCGATCTCAGTAGGAAATGATCGAGCGAAGGGTCGCGTCGCGCGCGCGACCCGGGCCGCGCGCCATCGTCGGGCCCGCGACCGGAATGACCGACGCCGACTCTATCACCGCCTCGTACGCGATGCGCTCTTCGGTCTCGCGCTCGCGCAGGAGCGCCGTGCCGACGATCACGCCAGCCAGCACCGCGGCCGCCAGTCCGACGTGAACCCAACCATGGAACACGCCCCACCACTCGGGCGACTCCCCCGCCGTGGCGATTCGCGCCATGATGCGCGACTCGAGCGTATCCCAGTACGACGCATTCGCGGCAGGCGACGCGTACACGTCGCGCAGCACGCGAATCACATCCTCGTCGCCGCCCTCGGGCGGCGTACCACGTTCAATCCTCATAGCTCGCTCCGTACGGCACTCAGCGCCTGGCGCAGACGCGCCCGCGCGTGGTGCAAATCCGACCGCGCGGTTCCCTCGGGAATCCCGAGCAGCCGGCCAATCTCCGCATGCTTGAATCCTTCCACATCGTGCAGCACGATCACCGCGCGCTGACGCTCGTTCAGCGTCGTGAGCGCGACGGTCAACCGACGCCGCAGCTCCGCCGACTCCGCCGGATCGCGAAACGGCGACGCGATCGTATCGGCGAGCGTGTCGGCATCGCGGACCTTCTTGCGCCGCGTGATGTCGAGCGCGGCGTTCGCGACGATGCGATTGAGCCAGGCGCCGAACGCCTGATCCGGCAGGAAGCGGTCGAGCGCGCGGAACGCGTGCAGAAACCCTTCCTGCACCGCATCCTCGGCGTCCTCGTGCGTGAGCACGATCGCTCTGGCGACGGCGTACGCCCTCCGCTGATGCAGACGCACGAGCGCCGCAAACGACTCGGTGTCGCCACGCTGGGCGGCGACGACGAGACTATGCTCGCGCTCGCGCGCCGACGGCTCAGGCGGCGAGAGCACTGCGGTGGGGTAGGCAAGCGTCAGGGCAAGCGTCACAGAGGCGGGGTATCGGGTCGCCTTTAAAACGCGCCGCTGGGGCGAAGCGTTGATCTGCCACGGCTCAGGTAACGAGGGACGAGCCGCCCAATCCGAGGGCTTCCGCTCGTCCACGCATGGCGTCGACCACGAACTGGATATGCCAGTCGAGTTCGACCCCGAGATCCGCTGCGCCGGCGACCACGTCATCGCGGTTCACGCCACGAGCGAATGCCTTGTCCTTCATCTTCTTCCGTACCGACCGCGCATCCACTTCGTGCACGCTCCTGGAGGGTCGCACGAGCGCCGTCGCGGTGATCAGCCCCGTCAGCTCGTCCACGGCGAACAGCGCCTTCGCCATTCGTGTGACACGTGGTACACCGCAATACGTCGCGTGCCCCAAGATCGCCTCGAGGACGTCATCGGGATACCCGAGGTCGCGAAGCACCCGAACGCCCGCGGCCGGGTGCTCCTCAGTCGGGGAGTGCGCTTCGTTCGGCCAACGCTCGTAGTCGAAATCGTGCAGGAGCCCGGTCAGCCCCCACCGCTCGGCATCCTCACCGTAGTGGCCGGCGTACGCCCGCATCGCGGCTTCGACGGCGTACATGTGCTTTCGGAGGGAGTCGCTCGCGGTGTACTCGTGCATCAGCGCCAACGCGGCGTCGCGGGACGGAAGCGCGGTAGTCGTCATCGACCGGCGGAAGGGTTGGGATGAAGGTCGGACAACGGGACCTGTCCGTAAGTTTACGGCCACGGTCCAGCCGTCCAACCCCGGTGCGGCGAGCGGGTTCCTGCGTCGTTAAGGCCCGGGCCTCGCTCTGGGCCCGAAGACGGCCTCCACCCGGCAGCCGGTCCCGACCGCCTGGAACAGTGCGGGGCCAGGGCAAACCAGGTACGCCCGGCGCGCCGCGCGGAACACCGGCACGTCGGCGATGCTATCGCCGATATAATCGAACTCCGCGTTCCCGAGGTGCGCCCGGATCGACTCGAGCTTGCCGACCCCCTTCGCGTTGTGAGTGCCGTTGCTGGCGATGACCGACTCGAATACCCCGAGGTGGGCGGCGACGGCGTCCGCAATCGGCCGGTCGGCAGCGGTGGCGAGAACTATCCGACGAGCGGCCTGGTGCTCGCCGCGGACGAACTCCAATACATCGGGACGGTAGGGCAGGGTGGCCGCGTCGAGCGTGACGCGGTCACTCACGAACCGCTTGAACTGGGCCCGTCCCGTGAGGGCGAGGACCGGCAGGGCAGGCAGGGACCATGGGCGCTGGCGCGCCAGCACCCGGAGTGAGAGGTGAAGGGTGTCCCCGTCGATCAGCGTGCCGTCCAGGTCGACAACGAGCGGGACTGGGTCGCGAGGGGTCGTCAAAGCGCGATTGAGGTCTCGTGGTTGCGAAAGGCTGTGCTTCGATGACGCGTTACGGGAGGGTTGGTCGCGAACGTTCACGTGCGGACACGTCCAAACCTGTCGACTCGCCGTAGTGTCTCATCCGCGTTCGATGACCGGAGCCCCGCTTATTGCCAGGCGCTCCGACGAACCTCTTTCAACCCGGGCCCCTGGCCACATGGAACTCTCGAATTCACAGAATGGCGTAGCGCGCCGTGCCAGCCGGCTCCTGGTCACCGCCGGCGCAGCCGTCGCGGTCGTCATGACACCCGCGGCGCTCGCATCGCAGACGGCTGAACGCAGGACGCTCTCGGGAAACGACGTCGCGGTCTACAACATCGCCGGCGTCATGCGGGTGGAAGGCGGCACGGGTTCGGACGTCACGGTCGAGGTGACGCGCGGTGGCGGCGAGGGCTCCCGCCTCACGATCGAGACCGGCCAGGTGCGGGGCCGCAATTCACTGCGCGTGATCTATCCGGACCGGCGGGTCCTCTACCGCCAGGGGGATTCGGGGCGATGGCGCTCACGGACGACGCTCTACGTCGATGAGGACGGGACATTCAACGACGGGCGTTCGGACGACGGGCGGCGGGTCGAGGTGTCGTCGAGCGGCGACGGTCTCGACGCGCACGCGGACGTCCGGGTCCTGGTTCCGAAAGGCAAGCGTGTCGCCGTGTTCCTCGGGGTGGGCGAAGCGCGCGTCGAAAACGTGGAAGGCGACCTGGTGGTGGACGTGAGTTCCGCGTCGGTGACGGCGACGCGAACCAAGGGCAAGCTTTTTCTCGACACCGGCTCGGGCGAGGTTCGCGTGACGGACGCCGAGGGCGACGTCGAGCTCGACACGGGCTCGGGGGGCGTCGAAGTGGCGAATGTTCGCGGGGGGAGCCTGCGCATGGACACGGGTTCCGGGCGGCTTCGCGGCACGGACGTCTCTGTGACCGACCTCGAGCTCGATACCGGCTCGGGTAGCGTTAGGCTGTCGCGCGTGCAGGCGCAGCGCATCAACCTCGACACGGGTAGCGGCTCGGTCGAGCTCGACCTGCGAGCGGATGTGGAATCGCTGCGCATCGACTCGGGCTCCGGCGGCGTGACGCTCGGAATTCCGGAAAGCCTGGGTGCGGAGATCCGCATCGACACGGGGAGCGGGGGGATCGACACGGACATTCCGATCCAGGTGAAGCGCGCGGAGCGGAATTACCTCAGCGGCTCGATCGGGGATGGGAAGGGAGAGATCATCATCGACACGGGGTCAGGCGGAGTCCGACTCCGCCGGAGCTAGAACAGCGCGAACAGCGCGAACAGCCGCGAACAGCCGCTGGTAACTGTACGCTGGAACTGGTCGCTGCGGGGTAACGGCAAACCCCTCGGGAAGCCTCTCAACGAGAGAGCGGCATCCCGAGGGGTTTGGTTTTCACCCTGCAGTAACCAGTTCCAGCCAACAGCAACCAGCGCTTGTCGACGGCTATTTCGTCTGCCCTGCCTTTGCCTCTGCGGCGTGTCCCTCGAACTTCGCGTTCGTCAGCTTCACGATCGTGAAGCACATGATGAACAGGAGGGCCGACGTGACGATCATGCCGATGAAGGCGGCGCCCTTGTCGCTTCCGTGGGTGTGGGCCATCGGGTGGTCCGTGTGGTTGGGTGGCGTGATCAGACGACGCGAACGGAGTTCATCACATCGTTCGGCTTGATCTCCTGGATGATGTCGAGCCCCTTCGTCACCTGACCGAAGACCGTGTGCACGCCGTTCAGGTGGCGTGTATTCCCTTCGTCGAGGACGATGAAGAACTGGCTGCCGCCGGTGTCCTTGCCGGCGTGCGCCATCGACAGCGCGCCGACCGCGTGCGTGCGCGGGTTGCCCTTGGTCTCGCACTTGATGTGGTACCCCGGGCCGCCGGTGCCGATGCGCCGGTCGCCTTCCGGCAGGTCGCGGGAGAGCGGGTCGCCACCCTGGACGACGAACTTCGGAATGACGCGGTGGAACTTCACGCCGTCGTAGTAGCCCTTGTTCGCGAGCGTCTCGAAGTTCTCGACGGTCTTCGGGGCGTCCTTGTCGTAGAGCTCGGCGACAATGGTGCCGCGGTTGGTTTCAATAGTGGCTGTTTTCATAGGCAGGCAAACTAATCATGCCGACGCGACGCGGAACAGGTGCAACCGCTGTCCGGGCTACGTGCCGTTGCCAGCGGCAGGTTGACGCTGGTTGGAGCCGCTCGCGCGACGAACGACTCTCCCGACCGAGGGCGTCTGCGAAATCCGTGAAATCAGGTCAATCGGCGTGCGGTCGTGCTTCACTCCCGCCAGCGATGCGCCGATAGCAGGAGAGTAGAACAGGACCTAACGCCGATTTGGCCGATTACGCCACAGTGAAGCGCGACGCTCCAGACCAGGGTCACTGAGGACTGATCGCCGAAGTCCTGGCCACTGATTACTGCTCGACCGAAGACCGATCACTCAGGACCGAGCCTCCTTGGGAGAGGGCGGTCTCGGTCGTCTCCGACGTGTTTTCGATGAATCCGACTCTGACCCAAAGCGGGTTCAGATGCCGATCCCGGCCGAGGGACAGACGTCGGCCAGCGCGCACTGGCTGCAACGCGGCTTCTTCGCCTCGCACACTCGGCGGCCGTGGAAGATCAGGAGATGCGCCAGCATCGTCCATCGATCCCGCGGGAACTGCCGCATCAGCACCTGCTCCACCTTGATCGGGTCGATCTCTCTCGTTAGGCCGAGGCGGGTCGACAGGCGGCCGACGTGCGTGTCGACGACCACGCCTTCGTTCACGCTGAAGGCATTACCGAGGATGACGTTCGCCGTTTTTCGGCCGATGCCGGGAAGCGTCACCAGCGTGTCGAGCGTCGACGGCACGTCACCCCCGTGCTTCTCCACCAGCGCCCCGGCCATCGCGATGATGCTCTTCGCCTTGTTCCGGAAGAAGCCGGTGCTCTTGATGATCTCCTCGACGTCTTCCTGGCGTGCCCGGGCGAGCGACTCGATCGTCGGGTAGCGCTGAAACAGCACCGGCGTCACCATGTTCACACGTTTGTCCGTGCACTGCGCGCTCAGGATCGTCGCGACCGCGAGCTGA
>Ga0075430_100001926_pt1 | contig 17031 bp, 16 predicted proteins | sample RhiMetdeltSRZDD4_FD_75294 | JGI IMG/M metagenome (GOLD analysis project Ga0075430, IMG submission 75294) | Populus rhizosphere microbial communities from Tennessee, USA - Rhizosphere MetaG P. deltoides SRZDD4 | ecosystem: Host-associated > Plants > Roots > Rhizosphere > Soil | place: USA... | reverse complement strand
TCACCGGCTTGCCACCGTCGCTCGACGGACTGCGCATTGGTTTTCTGACGGATATCCACCACAGCGAAATGGTCTCGGCAGACGATGTGCAACGAGCCGTCGAGTTGGCGGCCCGCATGCGTCCGGATCTCATTGTGCTTGGCGGCGATTACGTCACGTGGGGCGACCGAACCTACGTCGAACCGGTTGCGGAGCTTCTGGGAACGCTTGACGCGCCGCATGGCGTCTTCGCAATCCTCGGCAATCACGATGACGACCGCGACATGCCGGCCGCGCTCACCGCGCAGCACATGACCGTCCTACGCGATGCGCGGACGAGCATCCAGATCAACGGCGAAGCACTGAATCTCGTTGGCATCAGGTTCTGGACGCGACGTGCCGAGGACATCGCGCGGCTGACGCGTCCTGCGCGCGGCACCGTACTGCTTCTGGCGCATGATCCGCGGCGGCTGGTCGAGGCTGCGTCGCTCGGCGTTCCCGGCGTGCTTTCGGGTCATACGCATGGCGGCCAGGTGGTGATACCTGGCCTCGGTGCGATCGCGCGGCGCAATTTTCCGGTGGTTGCGGGCTTGGCTTCGCGCCAGCGCACGTCGATTTTCGTGAGCCGCGGCATCGGGACAGTCTACGTGCCGGTGCGAATCAACTGTCCGCCGGAGGTAGCCGTCGTGACGCTCCGCGCCCGCGAATAATCAACCCGGTTGATTATTCGGAAATGAAGCGGCGGCCCTCGATGCGCCAATGGCCGCTCAAGATCACCGCCACGGCTTCTGGATACGCGCGGTGCTCCTGCTCGAGGATGCGGGCGGCGAGGGTTTCGGTGGTGTCGTCGGCGAGCACCGGGACTGTCCGCTGGAGCACGATCGGACCCGCATCGAGTTCCCCGTTGACCAGATGCACGGTGACACCGGTGACTCGGACGCCATGTTCGAGGGCTTGTCGCTGCGCATCCACTCCGGGAAATGCGGGCAGCAGTGACGGGTGGATGTTGAGCACCGCGTTCGGGAATGCCTCGAGAAGTGGAGCACCCACCAGTCGCATGAAGCCCGCGAGACACACCACGTCAACCTGCCTGTCCCGAAGGGCGCGAACAAGCGCGCGGTCGTAGTCGTCTCTGGACGGCCACCCTCGGTGGCTGATGTACAAGGCTTCGATGCCCACGTTACGGGCACGCTCCAGTGCGGCTGCGTCTTCGCGGTTTGAGATGACGACGGCGATCGTCGCGTCGAGCCGCCCGTCAGCTACCGCATCGATCAGCGCCTGCAGATTGCTCCCGCGTCCCGATACGAGCACCCCGATGCGTCGCCTGTCGGTTGGATGCTTTACGTTGTGCGTAAAAATGGGGTCGGGAGTCATTTGAAAAGGACAGTTCCTTGTGGCCGCTGAGGCATCACATTTGCCAATTCACACGCCGCGTGCCCAGACGACACCGTTACGCCACGGGGGAGATTCCTTTCCACCTGCTCAATCGATCGGCAAAGCGCCTCACACTTTTCGACGATCCGGACGAGTACGCCGCCTTCGTCCAAGTTCTGAAGCAGGCCGTTGAACGACAGCACGCGTCGCTTTTTGCGTACTGCGTCATGCCAAACCATTGGCATCTCGTCGCTGCGGCATATGGCTGCAACGGGATCGCGCGGTTCATGCACTGGCTGACGATGACGCACGCCCTTCGATGGCGAGCGGCGCGCGGCCGGCAGGGAGAGGGTGCGGTGTATCAGGGTCGATACAAGGCGATACCGGTCGGGGACACTCGTCATTTCCTCCAGGTGTGCAGATATGTCGAACGAAACGCCTTGCGAGCTGGACTCGTTGGGCGAGCGGAGGAATGGAAATGGGGAAGCCTCTTCGGGGAGGGTCGGAGCCACGACTGGATCGCGCCCTGGCCGTGCATTCGGCCAGAGAACTGGATCGAACTCGTCAATCGTCCGCAAACCGCCACCGAACTGGATTGGGCGCGTAAGATGCCTGGGCGCGTTGGTAAGGACGAGCGCGCACGTCCCCGCGGGAGGCCACGCAAGCCGCGCGATGAGTGACCTCAATAAATGACTCCCGACCCCATTTTTACGCTAGACGTAAGTTGAATTTCGACCGGCGCATGGCGAAATTCAACCCGGTTGATTTTCCGACCCCACATAGCTGACTTCGGGGGGCTCGCCGGCCACGACCTCTCCAATTACCTTGGCGTCGCGTCCGCCTCGGGCGGCCAGTTCGCCGATGAGCGGCTCGGCATGGTCCCGCGCGGTGACGATGATGAGGCCGATGCCCATGTTGAACGACCGACGCATGTCATCGACGGGCACGCTGCCACTGCGCTGCAGCCACTCGAAAAGCGGCGGTACCTCCCACGTCCGCGTATCGACCACCGCAGATGTGCCGTGGGGCAGCACGCGCGGGAGATTGTCGGTAATCCCGCCGCCGGTGATGTGCGCCATTCCCTTGATTCGTCCGCCGTCGAGAAGCGTTCGGACGTACGGCAGATACGACCGGTGGGGTTCGAGCAACGCCTCACCGACCGTGCGTCCAAGCTCGGGAACGTGCGTGCTCACATCCAGACCCAGGTGGTCGAAAATGATCCGCCGCGCGAGGGAGTAGCCGTTGGTGTGGAGACCGGAGGATGGCACACCAACCAAGATATCCCCGACCGCGATCGCGCGTCCGGTGATGAGCCGCTGCCGATCGACAGCGCCAACGATGAAGCCCGCGAGGTCGTACTCCCCGTCCTTGTAGAACCCCGGCATCTCGGCGGTCTCTCCACCGATCAGCGCGCAACCGTTTTCCCGACACGCGGCAGCCATACCGCCGACGATCGACTCGGCGACGTCAGGCTGCAATCGCCCAGTCGCGAGATAGTCGAGAAAGAAGAGCGGCTCAGCACCCTGTACCAAGATGTCGTTGACACAGTGATTGACCAGATCGACGCCAACCGTGTCGTGACGTCCGGCCATGAACGCCACTTTCAGCTTGGTGCCGACACCGTCCGCGCTCGAGACGAGCACCGGCTCGCGAAACTTCGTCGTATCGAGCTTGAAGAGTCCACCAAACGACCCAATCTCCGAGAGGACGCCATCGGTAAACGTGGACCGCGCCAGGCCGCGAATGCGCCTCACGGCCTCATTGCCAGCGTCGATGTTTACGCCAGCACCCTTGTAAGTCAGCTCAGACATCGTGCAGGGATTCCTAACCTCGGGTCGTTTCAGAACTCGAGTTTCTGGATGAGCGTCGCCATCAGGTCGCGCTCTCGCGAACCTTCCGCGGCACGCCAGTACGCGGCACGCGTGGCCGCAAAGAACTGCTCTTCTGAAAAATCCTCCTCGAAGCGCTCGAACGCGGAACGCAGCAGGTCAATAACGGAGGTCTGTTGCGCGACGGGCTGACGAACAAGCCAGGCGAGAACGCGCTCGGGGCTGCGCAGCGCCGAACCACCGAATCCAACCGTGGCAATATCCTGCGTACGTGCTGCACCAGCAAGATCCGCCAGCGTCGACAGCGCCAGGTCTGAGCCGGCGGCGCCAAGAACACTGAGCGCCGTCACGGCACCGCGCACGGCCTCCGGCTTTGCACCAGGCGTAATCATCACGTCCGTGATTGCTCGGATTCGCGTCGGGCAGTCGCTTCCAAGGAGGCATAGCGCCGCCTGGCCTGCCATCGCGACCTCCGTCGCCGTCGTTGACAACGTCAGCAAGGTATCCTCGGAACTTCGATCGCCGATCCGTCCGAGGGCCAGAACCGCATCATCCTGGAGCGGACCCTCGACCCTGGCAACGGCCGTCACCGCTTCGAGCGCATATCGCGCCTTGAACTCTCCCAAGGCGTCGATTACGCCGAGACGAAAAAAGTCCTGTCCGCGCGACACTTCAGCCACGAGCGCGCGTTGCACCTGCGGATCGTTGCCCATCGCCGCAAGCGCCTTCACAAGTGCCGGCCTGACGAACTCCGCCTGTTCGGTCTGCAACGTCGCCAGCAGCATCGGGGCGGATCCTTCCTGGGGTCGCGTGGCAATCCATCGATATGCCACCTCGCGGAGTCGATCGTTTCGATCGCCCGCGACCGAACGCATCACCTCGCCAGTCCGACGATCGCCAAATCCGGTGAGCAGCACCAGCGCCCGGTATCGGATGAATTGATCGGCCGAATCCTTCACGGCAGCCGCCAGCGCGGTCACGGCGTCTGGTGCCGGTGCGCGCCGAACGATGCGCGCGGCATTCGTGCGTGTGGCGTAGTCGAGGCTGCCAAGCCGGCTGATGGCAGTCTGAAGATCTGGCGCGGCGGCGACGCTGTCTGTGGATGCCTGTTGAGCGGAACGGCCCAGCAGGCCGACGGATGCCAGGAGCAGAAGGGCTGACAGGGTAAGTGGGAGACGTGCGGTCACGGCATCAGGGACCGACGGGATCTTTCTCGCGCTCCGGTGGACCCACTCTCTCGGCCGACTGGTTGGGCTCGTCGTTGAGCTTCAGCGCCAATTGCAGGTATGCCGCCGGATCTCTCGGAAATGCTACCGGGTACACACCGGTGTAGCACGACGTGCAGTATTTCTCACGCCCATGCTTCACGCTTCCGGTAAGGCCGTCCAGACTCAGATAGGCAACGCTGTCCGCGTCCAGATACTTGCGAATTTCTTCGAGCGTGTGTGTGGCCGCGATCAGTTCAGACCGTCGAGGCGTGTCAACGCCGTAGAAACAGGGCGAGATCGTGGGCGGGCAACTGATGCGCATGTGCACCTCGCGCGCGCCCGCGCTTCGCACCATCCGGACGATTTTACGACTTGTGGTTCCGCGGACAATTGAATCATCGACGAGCACCACGCGCTTACCATCGAGAATGCTGCGAACCGGGTTCAGTTTGACGCGCACACCGAAGTGACGAATCGACTGCTGCGGCTCGATGAAGGTGCGTCCGACATAGTGATTCCTGATCAGTCCCATCCGCATGGGAACGCCGGACTGTTCCGCGTATCCGACCGCCGCACAAACGCCCGAGTCTGGCACCGGGACGATCACGTCGGCGGGAACGCCTGATTCCCGCGCGAGACGACGACCGAACTCCGTGCGGACCTCGTTCACGCTTTCGCCGAAGACGTAGCTGTCCGGACGCGCGAAATACACATGCTCGAAGATGCATTGCGACTGGTGTGCCTGCGCGAACGGCTTCACCGATCGCAGTCCCCCTTCGCTCACGATCACCAGTTCGCCAGGTTCGACGTCCCGCACGTAGGTGGCACCAATCAGATCCATCGCGCAGGTTTCTGAAGCGAGCACCCATGAATTGTCGAGGCGTCCAAGAGCCAACGGTCTGAATCCGTGCGGGTCGCGCGCGCCGATCATGCGGTCCTTCGTCATCATCACGAAGGAAAACGCGCCGCGGAGCTGGGCGATGGCCTCGACGATCGCCGCTTCGGGACTCGTCTCGCGCGATCGCGCGAAGAGATGGACGACGACCTCGGTGTCGCTGTTCGTCTGGAAGATGGCACCGGCATTGACGAGCTCGTCGCGAAGCTCGCCAGCGTTCACGATATTGCCGTTGTGGCCGATCGCGAACTGCCCGTGGACGCTGTCAACAACGATGGGCTGCGCATTCAGCAGCTTGCTTTCGCCCGCCGTCGAGTACCGCACGTGCCCGATGGCCATGGACCCGGGCAACTGCGACAACGAGTCGTTATTGAAGGCCTCGTGCACGTAGCCCATCGCCTTCGACGCGCGAATCCGCACGCCGTCGGAGGCTGCGATGCCAGCGCTCTCCTGGCCTCGGTGCTGCAGCGCATAGAGTCCAAGGTAGGTCAGGTTCGAAGCTTCGGGGTTTCCGAAGATCCCGAAAACGCCGCATTCATCCTTGAACTTATCGAACATTGGCGTCTTTCGGGTCGAAGTAGGACTCAACCGCAGTGGCCCAGATGTGTTCGGCCTCGGCAACGGGCACCTCGATCGCCGGGTGACCGTCGATCGCGATACGGATAGCGCGGCCGCCGACCTCGCCAAGTCGCGTCACGGGCACACCTTCCTTGCCAGCCAGGGTCAGAAATTCAGCGACGCGACCAGATTCAATTGACACCACAACCCTCGACGCAGATTCAGCGAACAGCGTTGCGACGGCGTCGAACCGCACGTCGCCGGCCGTAACCTGGTTCACATCGACCGCCGCGCAGAGCCCGGTATCGAAGCAGCATTCGGCGACCGTTATCGCCAAACCACCCTCTGCGCAGTCGTGCGCGGAGCGAATGAGACCGGCCGACGCCCCAGCCACGAGCACGCGTTGCAGCGCGGCTTCACGAGCCAGGTCAATCGACGGCGGGACGCCTCGCACAAGCTGGTGCATCACTTTCAGATATTCACTGCCGCCGAGTTCAGCGCGCGATTCTCCGAGCAGCAGGATCACGTCGCCCTCGGCTCTGAACGTCCGTCGGACGACGCGGTCAGCATCCTCCAGAAGGCCAACCACTCCAAGAACCGGCGTCGGCAGCACAGCACGACCATCTGTCTCGTTATAGAGGCTGACATTGCCGCCGGTGATCGGGATGTCCAGAGCCCGGCACGCAGCGCCAATGCCCTCAACCGCGCGCGCGAACTGCCACATGATCTCGGGCCGCTCAGGGTTCCCGAAGTTCAGACAGTTGGTCGCACCAATCGGCTGCGCGCCGGCACAGGCCACATTACGCGCGGCCTCGGCCACGGCGAGCTGTGCTCCGACGAAGGGGTCGAGGTACACGAAACGCCCGTTGCAGTCGGTAGACAGCGCCAAGGCGCGCGACGTGCCCTTGATCCGGACGACGCCGGCACCCATCCCCGGCAGGACCAGCGTGTTGGTCCGCACCATGTGATCGTACTGGCGATAGACCCACCGCTTGCTCGCGATCGCTGGAGACGCCAGCAACTGCGCGAAAATCACAGCAGGTGTCGCCGGCGCGGGCAAATCCGCCAGAGACAGCTTACGCGCCTCAGTCAGGTAGGCCGGCTCCTGCATCGGCCTGCGATAGAGCGGCGCTTCGTCTGTCAGAGCGGTATTCGGGATGTCGGCAACGACAGTTCCGCGGTCCTTGACCCGCATCCGACCATCGGTCGTCACGTGTCCGATGTGGGCCGCGTGCAGATCCCACTTTTCGAAGATCCGTTCGACCTCGGCCTCACGGCCCTTCTTCACCACAAGCAGCATGCGCTCCTGTGATTCGGAAAGCATGATCTCGTAGGGCGTCATCCCGGTCTCACGTTGAGGCACGAGCGAGACGTCGATCTCGACGCCAGCGCCGCCGCGCGAGCCCATCTCGGAGGTCGAGCAGGTCAGGCCCGCGGCGCCCATGTCCTGAATGCCCACGAGCGCATCGGTCTTCATCACCTCGAGACACGCCTCGAGCAGAAGCTTCTCCATGAACGGATCGCCCACCTGCACGGCGGGCCGCTTCTCGGCCGACCGGTCATCGAACTCGGCCGACGCCATGGTCGCTCCATGGATGCCGTCGCGGCCAGTCTTGGCGCCTACGTAGTAGACGGGATTACCGGCGCCGGAGGCGGTGCCCTTGATGATCTCGTCCGCTCTCGAAATCCCGAGGCAGAAAACGTTTACGAGGGGATTCCCCGTATAGCTCTCATCGAAGCCGATTTCGCCGCCCACGGTTGGAATGCCGATGCTGTTGCCATATCCAGCAATACCGGCGACGACGCCAGTGAGCGTGCGGCGGACGAGCGGGAGATCCAGCGGACCAAAGCGCAGCGAATTCAGCAGCGCAATCGGACGGGCGCCCATCGTGAAGATGTCCCGGATGATGCCCCCCACACCGGTGGCAGCGCCCTGATAGGGCTCGATGAAGGACGGATGGTTGTGCGATTCGATCTTGAAGACAGCGGCAAGCCCGTCGCCGATGTCCACGGCGCCGGCATTCTCACCGGGGCCCTGCAGCACGCGCTTACCGGTCGTTGGGAGCGTCTTCAGATGAACGCGCGAGCTCTTGTAGCTGCAGTGCTCCGACCACATGACCGAGAAAATCCCGAGTTCGGTCAGGGTCGGTTCGCGACCCATCGCTTTGAGAATGCGCTCGTACTCGTCCGGCTTCAGACCGTGGCGTTCGAGCACGGACTCTGTGATCGTCGACGTCGTCGCGGCGAAAATGGGGTCGGGAGTCATTTTTCGAGGACACCCGTTCCCTGACCAACGGCCACCGGCGCCGACTGTCCTCCAAAAATGACTCCCGACCCCATTTTCACGCTCTGCACGACCGACTCGAACACGACCAGACCATCGTCACTCCCGACCGCAAGTTCGCAGGCTCGCTCTGGATGCGGCATCAGTCCAATGACATTGCGACGTTCGTTGCAGATGCCGGCAATCGAATTCAGCGACCCGTTCGGATTCGCGGCATCGGTCACCGCGCCGTCAGCGGTCGTGTAGCGGAAAATCACCTGACGCTGACGCTCCAGCCGCTCGACGACGTCCGGCTCTGCGTAGTAGTTGCCCTCGCCATGCGCAATCGGAAGTCTCAGCACCTGGCCCGATCGACAGGCGGCGGTGAACGGTGTGTCCGTCTGTTCGACGCGCACATGGACGAACTCGCACTGGAACTTCACGCTCCGGTTGCGAAGCATCGCGCCCGGGAGCAGCCCAGCTTCGAGCAATACCTGAAAGCCGTTGCAGATCCCGATCACTGGCCCGCCGGCGTTGGCGAAGTCCGACACGGCGCGCATGATTGGCGAAAAGCGTGCGATGGCACCAGTCCGCAGATAGTCGCCGTAGGAGAACCCGCCGGGCAGCACCACCACATCGGCACCGCTGAGACTCGTGTCCTTGTGCCAGACAAACTCCGCGTCCTGGCCGAGCACGTGCTTTGCGGCGTGGTAGGCGTCGTGGTCGCAGTTGGAGCCGGGAAATACCACGACGGCGAACTTCATGAAAGCGCTCCCGACGCTGTTCCAGACGAGGCAGGCACCACAGATTCAACGTCGATACGAAAGCTCTCGATCACCGGGTTGGCGAGCACGGCGCCGGCAGCCTCTGTCGCCAGTCGTCTCGCCTCGTCTGCCGTTGAGGCGTCAACCTCCAGCTCGAAGAACTTGCCCTGGCGGACGTCGCCGATTCCGCCATAGCCGAGGGAATGCAGCGCGTCGGTTACCGTCTTCCCCTGGGGATCGAAAACCGACGGCTTGAGGGTGACATACACACGGACGCGCATCGCGCTCTACCTCTCCTATGACCCGGTTGCGCCGGCGCCAACCATCGGTCGTTCAGTCGTAAATACCCGTGCGAACACATCGCTGACATGCTTCAACTGTTCGTCGAGATCGAAGGCCTTCTCGATCTCGGCGACAGACAACGCACCGGTGACATCCGCATCCGCGACCAGGAGCCCCTTGAAGTCGCGCTTCTCATGGAACGCGCGCATGGCGTTCCGCTGGACCCACTCATATGCCTGCTCGCGGGATATCCCTCGCCGTGCAAGTTCGAGGAGGACGGTGCCGGAAAACACCACGCCCCAGGACCGATCGAGGTTCTCGCGCATGCGTTCTGGATACACCACCATGCCGGCCACGACGCGCGTAAAGCGCCGCAGCATGTGGTCGAGCACGATGAAGCTGTCCGGAAGGATGACGCGCTCAACAGAGGAATGTGAGATGTCGCGCTCGTGCCAGAGCGCGTTGTTCTCGAGGGCTGCATGCGCGTTGCCACGCAGAAGGCGCGCAAGGCCCACAATCTGCTCACAGGCGATGGGGTTGCGCTTGTGCGGCATCGCGGACGAGCCCTTCTGTCCTTTCGCAAACGGCTCCTCAACCTCTCCGATCTCGGTCTTCTGCAGCCCACGAACCTCGAGCGCGAACTTCTCGAGAGACGATCCGGTGATGGCAATAGCCATCAGCAGCTCAGCGTGACGATCCCGCTGAATGACCTGCGACCCAACCAGAGCGGGTGTGAGCCCCAACGTGCGACACACGTCAGTCTCAACCGACGGCGGGAGGTGCGCGAACGTGCCAACCGCGCCCGAAAGCATGCCGACCGACACAACTTCGCGAGCACGCTCGATGCGAACGACGTCGCGCTGGAGTTCCGCGTACCACAGCGCCAGCTTGAGCCCGAAAGTCATCGGCTCCGCATGCACGCCATGTGTACGGCCGATCATCGGGGTGCGCTGATGTTCCTCGGCGCGCACACGCACGGCATCCATCAGCGCGGCGAGGTCTTTGAGAATCAGGTCGCACGCGGCGCGCATCTGCAGGGCCTGCGCGGTGTCAATCACGTCAGACGAGGTCATGCCGAAGTGCATCCAGCGAGCCGACGGCCCGACGTGCTCGGCGACCGCGGTCGTGAACGCAATCACGTCGTGCTGTGTGACCTGCTCGATTTCCTCGATGCGGGCAATGTCGAATGCCCCCTTTGCTCGAATGTCGCGCGCAGCGTCCTCGGGCACGATTCCGGCTCGAGCCATGGCTTCCGCGGCAGCAGTTTCAACCTCGAGCCACGTTTCGTACCTGTGCTGGTCGCTCCAGAGGCGACCCATCTCGGGGTGGGTGTACCGTCTGATCATCCCAGTGACAAACGCTCGGGTGAAATCGTCAGGCCGTTGACTGCGCCCAGCACCGTCGCGGCAAGCCGTCCGTCAGCAAAGAGGTCGCGCGCCACGCGTTGGACGTCTTCCCGTGTGACCGCGCTCACGCCCTGCAATGTCTCGTCGAGCCCGAACTGCTTGTCAAAATAAATCTCTTGCCGCGCCAGGTGTGACATGCGGCTGGAGGTGCTCTCGAGGTTCAGCATGAGGCTGCCCTTGAGATGATCCTTCGCGCGTTGGAGCTCGGATTCAGGAAGAGGCTCATCCTTGATTTTCCGCAACTCCGCGACGACAACGTCGATCAATTCGCCGACGACGCCGTTGGAACAGCCGGCATACACCGTCATGGAGCCGGCGTCCCGATAGGCACTGAGCCCGCTGAACACCGCGTACGCCAACCCGCGCTTCTCGCGCACGTTCTGAAAGAGCCTGGAGCTCATCGAACCGCCGAGAATCGTGTTCATCACGTAGCTCGAATACCGGTCGTCGTGGTCCTGCTGATAGCCGTTCGTACCAAGACACACGTGACTCTGCTCGAGATCCTTGTTTCGGATCACGATTTGCGGAATGACGCTGGGAGCGGCCTCCGTCACGGGCGTGTTCGCACTCGACACCCGCTCAAACGCACGGGCCACAAGATCGCGCACGTGCGCGTGGTCAATGTTGCCGACCGCCGCCACGATGAGATTCGGCGCGGTATATACGCCGTCGAAATAACGACGAAGCGCGGCCGAATTGAGTGCCTCGACGGTCTGAGGAATTCCGAGAATCGGTCGGCCGAGGGGATGGCCTGCCCAGAAGGATTCGGTGAAGAGCTCATGGACGAGATCGTCGGGCGTATCCTCGACCATCTTGATCTCTTCCAGAACGACCTTCTTCTCTTTCTCGATGTCCTCGTCGCGAAATGCCGGGTTCATGACGATGTCGGAGAGCACGTCAATCGCGAGCGGGAGGTGTTCGTCGAGCACCTTCAGGTAGTAGGCGGCGTATTCCTTTGCGGTGAACGCGTCCATCTGCCCGCCGATAGAATCGACGGTCTGCGCGATGTCCTCGGCAGAGCGGGACGCGGTGCCTTTGAAAAGCATGTGCTCCACAAAGTGCGCCATGCCGCTCAGGGCCTCCGATTCATGGCGGGAACCGCGCGTCAGCCAGACACCGATGCTCACCGATCGGACGTGCGGCATCCGCTCCGTGAGGACACGGAGACCACTCGGGAGGACGTCGCGAACAATCGCTACATCAGACACAGAATGCGTTTGGGGCAACGGGGCCGAGGCCGCGCCTGCCAACGTCGGCTAAAACAACCGCAACTCGTTGACAGGAAGGGAATTAGAAGAACGTGACGATCATAACACGCCTGCTGTCACGGTCGCAATCAAAACCCCTTTGATCGGACAATGCCTAAGAGCGCATGGACACACCGCTGCTGAACCTTACCGAGCTCGAACGCGAAGAAATCGAGGCGGCTCTCGAAGCTCATGGTTTCGAACGCTTTCATGCGCGCCAACTGTACCGCTGGATCCATCGCCGGGGCGTCACAGACTTCGCCGCGATGACGGACCTCTCGAAGTCGCTGCGAACCACGCTCGAGGCGGCCTTCTCCGTCGCAACGCCACGAATCGTCAGCGATGAGCTCTCGTCAGACGGCACGAGAAAATTCGTGCTCGAGCTCGCGGACAAAAGCCGCATCGAGTCGGTGTTTATCCCCGACACGCCGGCCATGACGTTCTGCATCTCGACGCAGGTGGGTTGCGCCATGGCCTGCGGCTTCTGCCTCACAGGCAAGATGGGGCTCGTACGTCACCTGACGGCCGGTGAAATCGCGGGGCAGGTTCGTGTACTCGCGCAGGCAACGCAGTTGCTGACGGAGTCCTTCAACATCGTGCTGATGGGCATGGGCGAGCCGCTTCATAACTATGACGCGACGATGAAGGCGCTGCGGATGCTGCACGACGAGCACGGCCTGGCGATTTCGCCCCGGCGCATCACTCTGTCCACAGTGGGGATCGTCCCCGGGCTCGATCGGCTTGCGCAGGAGCCTCTGATGCCGAATCTTGCGATCTCGCTGCACGCGACGACCGAAGAGCAGCGGACGGCGCTGGTTCCACCGAACCGGAAGTACTCCCTCGCTGCGATCCTCGACACATGCCGTCGCTTCCCTCTGAAGAACCGGCGCCGAATCACGTTCGAATACGTGATGCTTGCGGGGGTGAACGATTCACCGCAGGACGCGTTCCGCCTGGTAAAGCTTCTCGCCGACATCCGGGCGAAGGTGAACCTCATCCCGCTGAACCCGGCGCCCGGAATACCCTTCACGCGTCCCTCCGACGCACAGGTCGATCGGTTCGCGAAGATTCTCGCCGACCATCACCTCACGGTGTCGGTGAGAAAGAGCCGAGGGCAGGACATTCGCGCCGCCTGCGGTCAGCTCATCGTCGAAGGCGGTCCGGCGAAGTCGTCCGCCCAGCAGATGGCGATGCTGATCAGGGGTTAGGGATTAGGGGCTGGGGGTTAGGGCCTTGCGGCCGATGTCGCGGCGCAACTGCATGCCTTCGAACTTGACCAGGCCCGCGGCGCGATAGGCAACGTCGATCGCGTGCTCGTAGCTCGGACCGCGGCCGACGACCGTCAGCACACGGCCCCCGTTTGTCACGATCTGACCATTGCGCTCGGTGGTTCCAGCATGGAACACCATCGCGCCTGGCACGGCTGACGCCGCATCGAGGCCGGTAATCACCCTGCCGTTCTCTGTCGCGTCCGGATAACCGCCAGAGGCCAGAACGACGCCAACGTATTTTTCGGCAGAGAATCGGGCGGACCGGGACGTGAGCGTTCCCGCCGCCGCATCCCTGAGAAGTGCGGACAGCGGTTCGCCGAGCATCGGCAGGATGACTTGCGCTTCGGGATCGCCGAAGCGGACATTGAACTCCACCACCTTCGGGCCAAGCGACGTCAGCATCAGTCCGACGTAGAGGAAGCCGCGGAAAGGATAGCCTTCCGCCTCCATTCCCTCGAGGACCGGTGTCACAACCTGGTCGATGACGCGCTGCTCCACCTCGGGAGTCATAAGGGGACTCGGTGCGAACGCACCCATCCCTCCCGTATTGGGCCCTCGGTCATCGTCGAAAATGCGCTTGTGGTCCTGGGCGGATGAGAGGCGGACGAATCGAGCCCCGTCGGCGACAACGAAATACGAGGCCTCTTCGCCGACGAGAAACTCCTCCAGCACGATCGTGTCGCCCGAGTCGCCGAATCGACGGGCAACCATCATGTCGGTCACCGTCTGCTCGGCTGTCGCTCGATTCTCGGCGATGACCACGCCCTTGCCTGCCGCCAGGCCGTCGGCTTTGAGGACAATCGGGAAACCAAGTTCGCCGGATGCCAGCGCGGTGAGCGCCTCGTTGGCGCTCCGGCAGACCCGGAACGAGGCAGTCGGAATGCTGTGCCTGGCCATGAAGGCTTTGGCGAACGACTTACTCCACTCCAGGGCAGCCGCGGCGCGGGTGGGCCCGAACACGGGCATGCCGCTGGCCCCGAACGTATCCGCAACTCCTAGACTCAATGGAAGTTCCGGGCCGATCACTGTCAAATCGACTCGTTCGTTCTGGGCGAGGGATCGCAGGGCGTCAGGGTCGGAAATGTCGACGGGCACGCATCGCGCGAGCTGGGCAATTCCTGGATTTCCTGGCGCGCAAATGAGCGTGACGTCCCGTTCGCGAGCCAGTGACCAGACCAAGGCATGCTCGCGGCCACCGCCGCCGACTACCAGGATCTTCATGAAAAGGATGAAGAGGAAAAAGAGGGAAAAGAGGGATCGGGTATCAGAACCGAGTATTTGATTGACGTGGAGGCTTGTTGCGCCTAGAATCCGCGCCTGCCTGTGTTAGTCTAGCATGTTCAGCACTTTATAGATGAACACTACAGGTAGCCACTAGGCCGATAGAGGGGGTGTTTTAGGCGTGGCGGAAGTCAAGATTCAGGAGGGCGAATCCATCGAGAGCGCCCTTCGACGGTTCAAGCGCAAGGTTCAGCAGGAAGACATCATCAAGGACATCAAGAAGCACTCCTTCTATCTGAAGCCGGGTGACAAGCGTAGGGCCAAACAAGCTCTGGCGCGAAAGCGGAACCGCAAGAAGCTCCGACGCGAAACGGAGTAAGGCCGCGTAGGAGCTCGACCGACTGAGCACGAGGTGGCGAGGCGATGGAGTTCCAAGACAGGTCCCTGACGTGTGTGGACTGTGGGTCGGATTTCATTTGGACGGCTGGCGAACAGTTGTTCTTTGCCGACAAGCAGTTCAAGAACGAACCGAAACGTTGCAAGGCGTGTAAGGCTAAGCGGGCAAATCGGGCGTCGGCAGGTTCCTCCGGCCCAGGTCGGGTGGAAACGACAACCAACTGCTCGGCGTGTGGCAAGGAAACGACGGTTCCCTTCCGTCCCACGCAAGGCCGGCCGGTGTTCTGCAAAGAGTGCTTCCAGCAACGCAAGTTCGCTGGAGCCTGATCACGTCGGACGACAGGAACTCCACGCCAAACCGTTCGCTGCCGTCGCAGCGTCTGCACAGCCGTTCTCAAGTAAGTGGGGCCAGATCACCGTCCTGCCGCGCGCAGGCCGAAGGTCTGGCCCAACCTGCCTGTGCTAGAATCGCGGGCTCATAACGTCACTTCGAGGATTGAAGGGCATGCAGATCGAGGAACGATCGGCAGGTGAAGTCACCCTGCTGGATCTCAAGGGCAAGATGACGCTCGGCGAGGGTGACGAGCTACTCAAAGACAAGGTCAACAGCCTCACTAACCAGGGCAAGCGGAAGATCGTCTTGAACCTGGCCGACGTGCCGTACATCGACAGCGCTGGCCTCGGCGAAATCGTCCGCACCTACACCACGGTGACGCGCGAAGGCGGTCAGTTGAAGCTGCTGAACCTGACCAAGCGCATTACCGACCTGCTGGCGATCACAAAGCTTCTCACCGTGTTTGAGACCTACGACAACGAAGCGGACGCGGTCCGCAGCTTCGCCACCTCATCAAAGGTCTAAACGCGTGGGCGTGGGCGACGTCTCGTCGCCTGGACCGCGGCGTTCTCTCCCGGTCCTGCTTCTTGTCTCCGTCCGCCCGGAACAGTGGACGAAGAACCTGTTCGTCTTCGCCGGGGTGCTTTTTGGCCAACGGCTCAACAACGCCTCGTCTGTTCTCGCGGCACTCGGCGCCTTCGCCATCTTCTGCGGACTTTCCGGGGCCGTATATCTCTGTAACGACGTCGCCGATCGCACGTCCGACCGGGCCCACCCGCTCAAGCGCCATCGCCCCCTCGCGTCCGGCGAACTGAAGGCCTCTACAGCACTGGTCGCGGCGGGACTGCTCTTCGCGGTGTCGGTTGCGGGCGCGGCGCTGATGTCCGCGCCGCTCGCCCTTACTGCCGTTGCCTACGCTCTCCTGCTAACCCTTTATTCCGCCGTCCTCAAGCACGTCGTGATCCTCGATGTGCTGGCAATCGCCGCGGGCTTCGTGCTGCGGGCCGCGGCCGGAGCCATTGCCGTCAAGGTGCCCATCAGCGAGTGGTTGCTCATCTGCACGACGCTGCTGGCACTCTTTCTTGCCCTCAGCAAACGGCGGCACGAACTGACACTGCTCACGAGCGGCGCGACGGGCCACAGGCCCATCCTGCAGGAATACAGTCCCTACCTGCTCGATCAAATGATTGGTGTTGTTACGGCTTCAACGCTCGTCGCTTACTGTTTCTACGCAATCAGCCCGGACACGGCGAGCAAGCTCGGCACAACGCGGCTCGGCGTCACGATCCCCTTTGTTTTGTACGGGATCTTCCGCTATCTCTATCTCGTACACCTCAAACGGGAGGGCGGAAGCCCATCCACACTGCTCCTGAGCGACCGCCCGCTCCTCGTGTGCGTGGGGCTCTGGAGCCTGAGCGTGATTCTCGTGCTCTACTCTCCGCTCGGTCGCTGATACTAGGTTGAACCATGCCAGTCACGCTTGACGCTCCAGCAACGCCGTCCTCAACCGCTCCGCCTCGAAGCGCTCGAGTGGCGGTCGTCCGCACCCGACCCGAGACGGTCATCGAAGACTACGCGCGCCTGATGGATCTGGCGCGCTACCGCGACACCCTGTCGCGTGAGACAGACACGCTCATCAAGCTGAATCTGTCCTGGACGAAGTACTTCCCGGCGTGCTCATCGGAGCCGTGGCAGGTAGACGGAGTCCTCAGCAAGATGCTGGCGGATGGATTCGACCGGAAGCGCCTCATTCCGATCGAGAACAAGACGGTCGTGACAAATCCGCGCGAAGGCTGTCGCAATAACCGATGGGAACCGGTGCTCGAGCGACACCAATTGACGTTCACGCCTCTCACCGAGGTGGAATGGCAGGTCTACCAGTTCAAGAGCCCGCTGCTGAAGCTCAACGAGATCTTTCCGGACGGCATCCAGATTCCGAAGATCTATCCGGGACGTCAGATCCTGCACCTGCCGACAGTGAAGACGCACGGTCACGCCGTCATG
>Ga0075430_100001925_pt1 | contig 17033 bp, 17 predicted proteins | sample RhiMetdeltSRZDD4_FD_75294 | JGI IMG/M metagenome (GOLD analysis project Ga0075430, IMG submission 75294) | Populus rhizosphere microbial communities from Tennessee, USA - Rhizosphere MetaG P. deltoides SRZDD4 | ecosystem: Host-associated > Plants > Roots > Rhizosphere > Soil | place: USA... | reverse complement strand
GAGCGCGGTACGCGCACCCGAACCGGAGCGCCCGGGCCGCGTAACTGGACGCAGTTTGCCCGCTACGCGCTCAGGGCCGAGCTCGATCCGACCACCAAGCGCCTAACGGGCGATGCTCGCATCCGCTATCAGAACCGGTCGCCAGACACGCTTCGGTTCATCGCGGTACACCTGCATCAGAACCTCTTCGCTCCCGGCGCGGCGCGAAACGACCTCGTTCCCGAAACGAACGGGATGGAGCTGTCGCGTGTGGTGGCCCAGGGGCGCGCGCTGCCGCAGATGCGTGACGTCGAGAGCAGCGTGCAGGCCGGCTACCAGATCGAGGGCACGATAGCCTGGATCCGCCTCGCGACCCCGCTCGCGCCGGGCTCGGCGGCCGAGCTGGAGTTCTCGTGGGCGTTCACCGTTCCGGCGGACGGTGCGCCGCGCTCGGGAACCGACGGCGAGGTCTTCATGATCGCGTACTGGTATCCGCAGGTCGCCGTCTATGACGACGTCAACGGATGGCAGACGGACTGGTACATGGGGAACGCCGAGTTCTACATGGGTTGGGCGGACTACGACGTCGCCCTGACGGTCCCCGCGGGCTGGCTCATCGGCGCGACGGGCGAGCTCCGTAACGCCACCGACGTGCTCACGCCGGCGACGCGCGAACGACTCGCCGACGTACGACGCTCACCGAATGTGGTGCACGTCGTGACCGAAGCGGACCGCGGCGCGGGGCGGTCGACAACCGCCGGATCGGGCGGCAAGGTGACGTGGCTGTTCGAGGCCCGGAACGTTCGCGACTTCGCGTGGGGCACGTCCGACCAATACCTCTGGGACGCAACACACGCGGTCGTGGGTGACGTCGACTGTCTGCCGCAGCTCATCTCATCACGCGAGAGCGCACCTACCCCTCCCGGCTGCGACCAGCGCACCGACACCGCGACCATCCACTCGCTCTATCGACCCTCACGCATCCCGTGGGCGTGGGATCAGTCAGCGCGGTACGGGCGTCACTCGATCGAGTTCCTGTCCGGGCTCCTCTGGCCGTACCCGTACTCACAGATGACGGCGCTCGATGGCGTCGTCTCCTGCAGCGGGATGGAATACCCGATGATCACGTGCATTGGCGGCGAGCGTGACACGCTCTCGCTCTACTCGGTCACGGTGCACGAGTTCGCCCACATGTGGTTCCCGATGCAGGTGGGATCGGACGAGAAACGCCGGGCGTGGCAGGACGAAGGGCTCACACGGTTCAACCAGGCGCAAGCGATGCGGTCGTTCTTCGGCGGCTACGACCTCGAGCGCATCGTCCGCGACGCCTACCTCGGCTTCGCGCGTACCGGCGGCGAGGTGGAGCTGATGCGGCATGGCGACCTGTATCCAGTGGGGTCGCCCGCCTACGCGATGGCGAGCTACCAGAAGATGGCGACCAACCTCGTCGCCCTTCGCGCGTTGCTCGGACAGGACACGTTCATGCGCGCGTACCGCGAGTACGGCCGGCGCTGGATTCACCGTCATCCGACGGAGCTCGACTTCTTCAATACGTTCAACGACGTCAGCGGCCGCGATCTCTCCTGGTTCTGGCGAACGTGGTTCTACGAGACGTGGACGCTCGACCAGGCGATTGCCGGGGTCCAGGCGAGCGGGGACAGCACGACCATCACGGTCGATGACCGCGGTCTCGCACCGATGCCGGTTCGGCTCGCCATCACTCGGCAGGGAGCCCGAGTCGATCGCGTCGAGGTTCCTGTCGACGCCTGGCTGCGCGGCGAAAGGCGAGCGACCATCCGCGTCGCTTCATCGCCGCGGATCACGAGGGTCGAGATCGATCCCGAGAACGCCTTTCCCGACATCGACCGGACGAACAATCGCTGGGGGCGCTGACCGTCCGACATGGCGTTCGACCCGCGGAAACCTCACCAGGGGTAGGAATCGCAGGGCTCGTCGAGTAGCGTCTATGTCGTGAATACCGCCTGTATTACGTCATATTCTCCACACACCCATGGTCGGTGACACCCTAGGCGACTGGATCAGGCGCCTCCGCGAACAGCGGAACATGACGCTTCGCGGGCTCGCCGAGCAGACCGGATTCTCACCGAGCTTTCTGTCTCAGGTCGAGACCGGTCAGGCGTCGCCGTCCATCTCTTCGATGGAGCGTATCGCGACGGCATTAGGTGTGACGCTTGGCCAGTTCTTCCACGCCGCTGAAGGCGCTGTCCGCCCGATCGTCCGCAGGGACTCGCGCGCTCGGCTCTCCAGCCAGTGGTCGAAGGCGGAGATCGAGGGACTCGGGTCCGGCGACCCGGGTGTCCGCCTGGAGCCGACGCTCGTGACTCTGGAGCCCGGTGCGACGAGCGGCAATCATGTGTACGGCTCGACGCGCGACCAGTTCGCGTTCGTGCTCGAGGGCGAGGTGATCCTGACACACGGCCAGGAGGATCACGTGATGATGGCGGGCGACTCGGCCACGATTCGTGCAGGAGTACAGAAGCGATGGCGCAACGAGTCCACACAGCCAGCCCGCATCGTGTTCGTCGAAGGGTGACGTCCGGACGGATCGTCACCCTCGCGGCAATGACCGTCGCGCTTGTGGCCTGCGATCGCATAGCGGAGCGGGCTTTCGCGCGTCCGGTGATTGCCGTGCGGGGGGTGAAGCTCAGAAGCGTCGGGATCACCGGCGGCTCACTCGAGGCGACCCTCGCGATCGCGAATCCAAACCCGTACCCGCTGCCTGTGCAGCGCGCGACGTACGCGTTTGTGCTGGCCGATTCGACCGAGGTCGGTCGCGGCGTCACGGCGACGCCGTTCACGATTCCGGCCCGCGACTCGATCGTGGTCGATCTCCCGGTGGACGTCTCGTGGCAGGGTCTCAGGGCTGCGACGCGCGATGCGACGCGCGACGGGACGGTCGACTACCGATTCTCGGGCGTCGTCACGCTCGATACACCGCTCGGCGACCCGAACGTGTCGTTCGAGTCTGTCGGCAAGTTTACACCGCCGCCCTCGCTGCTGCGCTCACTCCCCTGAGCGGGCGCTACTCGTGAGAAAGCGAACGACCGGCGCCCAGTACGCGTCGGTCGGGTCGCGGTGCCCGGCTTCGTGGCGGAAGCCGTTCAGAACGACGAGCTGCTTTGGAACCGTGGCGGCATCGTGGACCTCGCGGGCCATGCTCACGGGGAACAACTCGTCGGCGTCGCTCTGCAACACGAGGAGTGGCTGCCGGAGGTTGCGCACGTCGCGCACGTTGTTCCACAGGTCGGGCAGCAGGAATGTCAGCCACCTCGGTACGAGTCCGAACGCCACCGCGCCTTCGCGCGCCGACGAGTACGACGCGGCGAACACGACGCCGCCCGGCGCCGGCGTCCACCGGTTGATCGCCTCGAACACGACGCCGGTGCCTAACGAATACCCGAGCACGAACGGCCGGGCGCGCGGCCCGATGCGCCTCGTGAACTCGGCGTACGCCGAGTCGGCGTCCTCCTGCACGTGGGCGACGGTCGCGCGCCCGGTGCTGCGGCCGAACCCCGAGTAGTCGAACACCATCGACGTCACTCCCTGCCGGTACAGCAGGGCCTGCGTGTCGGCCCAGTGCGAGATCGTCTCCGCCGTGCCGTGGAAGATGAGCAGTGCCGGCGCGCTGTCGGATGGCGCCCGCACGAGCGTGGCGTCGAGGCGGCGGTCTCCGCTCGTGATCGTGACCGCCTCGAACGGGGCACCGTACGTCGCCGGCGTGTCCGTGCCTCGGCGTCCGCTCCGGAGGCCTTCGCGCTCGACGACAATGAACGCGATGCGCCGGATTCCCGAGAACACGACGGCGAGAACGAGGATGAAGAGGGCGAGCTGCCTGACGCGGCCGCGGAGGTTCACGCGCTGCTCCCGAGTTTGATCGTCGGCATCACCGCGCGGTATTGCTTGGCGAGCAGCCGTCGAAAGAGCTCGACCTTCCGATGGCGGGTGCTCATCTCGAACACGAGCATCGTCGACGATGCGGTGACGGCCGTGATGCGGAGTCGAATCGCGCCGCCCGGCACGGACACCGTGCACGTGCCGGGCGTGGACGTCGCTGGCGCGCAGAGGCGCGACGCACACTCTTCCACGGCGCCGGTCACGGCGGGCGCCGGCGCGCCGATCACCCACCACCGCGACTGGACGAGCCAGCCGGCGAGGAGCACGAGCACGGACGCCACCAGCTCGCCTAACGAAAACCGGCCGCCGCGGGCCGCTGTCACGACGGCGGCCGCCAGGACGTACAGCGCCGTGAGCAGAAAGACCCAGTCACCGCGAACGATCGTTGCCTCACGCCGCGAGAGCACGACCGCGGTCGCCACGAGCGCGAGCGCAACGTACGCGACCGCCCATCCGAGCACGCGCCGGACCGGTGCGTTACTGGTCGAGAATCGCCTTCAGGTTTTCGACCGCGCGCGAGCCTTCCGCGTCGTTGAGCTTCTCGACGACCGCCGCCTGCATTTTCGACAACAGCGCCTGTGGCACGTCGTACGTGACATCAACGGTCACCTTCACGCCGTTGCCCTGGGGCTCCGCCGTATACGTGAACGTGCTCTGCACGCCGGTGGTGGTCCTGTAGCTGAACTTCCTGCCGTCGTCGTAGCTCACCGTTTCGGCGCGCCCCGAGAACTCGACGCCCGCCATCACGAACGTCCAGTCCCACGAGGTCCCCGCCTTCTTCGGGTCGCCGTTGACGTTCGCGATCGACTTGAGCGGTCCGATGAACGCCGGGTGGTTCTTCACGTCGGCGATGTAATTCATGATCTGGTCGGCCTTGTTGCTGATGACCGCAGATTTGGCAACCCGAGACATCGATCCCTCCGCAAGTTTTTCCGTGTGGCCGTTTTGCACGCGTGGAGCGCACCGCCGCGACCTGCGCCGCCTACGTCATCCGACGTATGGGGTGCGCGTCCGTCGAGCGGGTATTCTGATCATATTTCGATCGTGCGGCTACTACCTGACCCGAACCAGATGCCTCGAGCGAGACGCCTTGTACGCGGGCAGTCCCCGCGGCCCGTGGGCCAGCCTGCCGGTCGGACGCCTCCCAACATTGCCATGACCAACTGGAACGATGAGTCCGGTGGGCGGGAGCGTTCATGAGCGACGTCGGCATCGACGCCGTCACGTACTGGCTTCCCCAGGCTGCGCCGACGCTGGATGAGCTCGAGCAGCGCGGGGCGCTCCGCGGTTCCGCCGCGACGCTCGCCGCCTTCGGCTTCCGTCAGGCCCGCGTGGCCGAGTCGGAGAGTCACGTGGACATGGCCGTGCACGCCGTGCGCGACTTGTTAGGCGAGACGGGCACGGCGCCGGAAGACATCGACTTCGTGCTGTACGCCGGTGCGCTGACGTCGAGTACGACCATGGAGTGTGCCCCGGCCCCGGCTGGTTCGGTGCTGCAGATGCGCGACCTCATGGACTTCTTCAAGTACCCGGTATCGCGCCTCCAGAGCGAGCTCGATCTCACGAACGCCGCCGTCGCCGGCGTCGACCAACAAGGCTGCGCCGCCATCTTCTCGGCCGTCCGGCTCGCGCGCGCCACGCTGCTCGCCGAGCCCGACGTGCGCACGGTGCTGTGTGTGAGTGCCGACCGCCTTCCCCACGGGACCGCCCGGGAGGTCGTGTACAACCTCGTGTCGGACGGCGCGTGCGCGCTGCTCATGCGGCGAAACGCAGAGCGGAATCGCGTCATCGCGATGCATCAGGTGACGAAGGGTGCGTTCTGGGACGCCGGCTCGCTGGAGAACGAGATCATCGCGGCCTATTTCCCGACGGCGCGTACCGTCATCGAGGACACGCTGCGGAAGGCCGGCGTGACGCTCGACGACATCGACTGGATCATCCCCCACAACGTCTCGCTCCGAAGCTGGGAGATCCTGCTCGGCCTCATCGGTGCGCCGCGTGAGAAGCTGTTCAGCGAGAACATCGGCCGCGTCGGTCACACGATCGCAGCGGACAACTTCATCAACCTGCGCGACGCGACCGACGCCGGGATCATCGAGAAGGGCGACCTGTTGCTCCTGTTCACGTTCGGCTACGGCCTGAACTGGAGCTGCATGGTGCTCGAGCACTGAGCCACGACATGGGCGCGGAACGAAGGGCGGCCGCAGATCGCCGTACGATTCTCGTGACGGGCGGAACGGGTACGTTAGGCCGTGAGCTCGTGGCACGGTTTGTCGCGGGCGGCGACTCGTCCGTGGTCGTGCTATCGCGCGGAATCGCCAGCTCGAGCGCGTTCCACGCCGGCTCGGTGCGATGGGTCAAAGGCGACCTCAGCGCCGGCGACTCGCTCGCTCTCGCCGCCACGGATCGGGACGAGCTGGCTCTGGCGGTGACGGACATCGTTCACTGCGCCGCCGACACGACGTTCACCCGCGCGCTGCAGGACTCGCGGTTGGCGAATGTCGAGGGCACTCGTGCGATCCTCGACTTCGCGCGCGCGTGCCCCCGACTCGAGCGCGTCGCGTGCTACAGCACCGTGTACGTTGCCGGCCGGGCGACCGGGTGCTTCGGCGAGACTGACGTCGGTGGCGGCGACGGGTTCGTCAACTCGTACGAGCAGTCGAAGGCCGAGATGGAGGATGTCGTGCGCGAGGCGATGGCGGAGCTCCCGATCGCGCTCTACCGCCTCAGTACCATCATCGGCGATTCGCGCACCGGAGCCGTTTCGGGGTTCAATGCGGTACACCACGCGCTGCGCCTGCTGTACCAGGGGCTCGCGCCGATGGTGCCCGGTCGTGCTGGCGCGCTCGTCGACATGATTCCCTCCGATTTCGCCGCCGCCGCCGCGCACGAGCTCTACGAGCGGTCGTTCATCCCTGGTGAGACCTACCATCTCTGCGCGGGCGCGAGCGGTTCGACCACGTTAGGCAGGCTGTTGGACGAAACCATCGCCGCGTTCGAGCGCCACCGGCCAGCCTGGCGAAAGCGGAGCATCGCACGCCCCGCGCTCGTGGACCTCGACACCTACGAGCTCTTCGTGCGCTCCGTGGAAGAGGCAGGGAATCAGGTGCTGCTGCAGGCGACCCGCGCGGTCCAGGCGTTCGCGTACCAGCTGGCGTATCCGAAGGTGTTCGACGCCCGGAAGGCCGAAGCCGCGCTCGCGCCGAGTGGCGTCCGCGTGCCGCCGGTGCTCGAGTACTACGAGCGCGTGATCCGCTGGTGTATCGAGACGAATTGGGGAGCGCCGGCGTGAGCAACCCCTCTGCAACCGCACTCGCCGCGCCGGGCGAGCTCGAACGTCAGCTCACGCGCTTCATCAACACCACGTTGTTGAAGGGTGAAGGTGACGTCGGGCCGGACACGCCGCTGTTCGAGGAAGGGTACATCAACTCGCTCCGCATTCTCGACCTCATCGCGTTCGTCGAAAAGGCGCTCGGCCGCCGCATTCCGGACCGCGCCGTGCGGCTCGCGAACTTCCGCACGGTGGCGACGATCGTTCGCGCCTTTCATCCCGACGCCGCCACGGCCGACAGTGCCGTGGAGCATCTGCCGGCTCGATTCGCGCACCGCACGTCGCGGTCCACGTTCACCTCGCCGATCGACGCCCTGGTCGAACGTGGCGACCTGACGATCACCGGTGCGGGACAGGTCACACTGTCCGGCTTTGCGCTCGACGTGTCCCGCGCGGTCGACCAGACCGTGACACGGTGGGCCACGGCGCTTGGCGCGACCGAGCGCGCATTCCCGAGTCTCATCGACACGGCTGTTCTGGAGCGCGCGGGACAGACGCAGTCGTTCCCGCAACATCTGACCCTCGCGTCGCATCCCGAGCCGAACGGGCAACCGGCAGACAGGACCAGCGTTCGCCACGCGCTGGCGCCGGCGGTGTGCTACCACAGCTATCCCGACTGGGCAGGCAAGACGCTTGGCGAAAAGCCTGCGCTGCTCACCGCCGTCGGCCGGTGCTACCGCTACGAAGGTGGCCACCACGTGCCGCTCGAGCGGCTCTGGGAGTTCTCGATGCGCGAGATCGTGGTGCTGGGGTCGCGCGATCAGGTCGAGCACGTCCGTCAGGCGCTCGTCGAGCGAGTGTCGTCGCTCGTCACGACGCTCTCGCTCGATGGCGCCATTCAGCCGGCCTCGGATCCTTTCTTCACGAGCGGCGACGAGGGACGGCGGCTCATGCAGCGGGCCGGCGCGCTCAAGTACGAGCTGCAGCTCACCGTCGACGCGTCGGGACGGAGCGTCGCGGTCGCCTCGTTCAATCACCATCACGACTACTTCGGCCGACGTTTCGCCATCACGTTGCCAAACGCCGACCCCGCACACAGTGGATGCGTCGCGTTCGGGCTGGAGCGATGGGTGCTCGCTCTCTTCGCTCAACACGGGGCCCACGAGGCGCGGTGGCCGGAAGCGGCGCGTCGCTGGATCGACGACGCCCGCTCGGTTGGCGGTCGCCACGGGGACGAGCGAGGCCGACCGTGACCCGGCTTCACAACCGCACGCGAACCTCGGCGTCGATCCCGCGGAAGCTGTTGCGATCGGGAAAGGTGCATCTCCTGCCGGTGTACGCCCTCATGCGAACGAGCGATCTGGCACGGGAAGGCATCGAGAACTCGGGGAGCTACCGCTTCGCCGACCACATCTACCGCAATGAGCCCAGCGGTCGGTTCGGCGTCGGGCGTGCTCTCGACGCACTGTTGCTCCGCATGCGCGGCGCGCGGTCGATGCGGAACCGGTTCTTCCACGCGCAGCACGAGATTGCGGCCGCCGCACGGGCGCTCGAGACACGCGCGTCGACGGACCCGTTAGGCGCCGTGCAGCCGTTTCGCGTGCTGTCGGTCCCGTGCGGCATCGCCCGCGATCTGGTCGAAGTCGCCCGAATGCTCGAGGCCGAGTTGCCGCACGTGTACGCACGGAGCACCCTCTTCGGCCTCGACCTCGACCCCGCGCCGCTGGAGCTATCGCGCAGGCTCGTCGGGGCAGCGGACGAGCACTTCTTCTTCTCGCAGGGCGACGCGCTCGACGTGCGCGCCTTTCCGTCCGAGCTCGACGTCATCGTTTCGACGGGGCTCGGAGAGTTTCTCGATGATGCGATGCTCGTCAGGCTCTACACCAATTGCCATGACCGGCTCCGGCACGGCGGCGTTTTCGTGACGTCGGGCATGCAGCCCGACCGGGTCGCCGACTATCTGATGCGCCAGCTCGCGGAGCTCGACACGCACTACCGTCGCGCCGATGAGCTCATCCGGTGGCTGCACACGGCCGGCTTCCACGAGATCTCGACCCGCCAGGACACCGTGGGGCTGCAAACGCTCGTCGTCGCGCGCAAGGTCGAACGGCGCCAGTCGCCGAGGCATGGAGGCACAGCATGATCTACGAGGCGCACCTTCGTGCGACGGAAGAAAACGCCTGGCCGCTCGACACGGCCATCGCGTGGGACGCGATCGACCTCGACGCGGCGCGCGGCGAAGGCGACCTGCATCGAGCGCTGCAGGACGCGGCGCTCATCGAGGGATACCTCCCGGTCTACGCCGCGCGCCTCATGCAGTTGTTGTGGGACGACGTCGATGCGACGGCGGTGTTGAGCATGGAGCTGTACGAGGGGCTCAAACACTTCACTGCACTCACCCGCTATCTCGATCGCGTTGGGTTTCAACGCGAGGACGTCTCAGCCGCGGCGCTCGTGGCCGCACGCGAGCGGGCGCTCTCGCTTCGGTACGATCCGGCCGAGCTGACGGCACACCTCACGAACTTCATGGCGTCAGAGTTGTTTGCCGCGTATTTCTTTCTCCGCATCGCTCGGCGCACGCGCGAGCCGGTGCTGCGGGAGCTCTTGAGCTACATGTCGCGCGATGAGTTCCGGCACAGCGCGAGCGCCGGCGATGTGCTGAAGAAGCGCATCGACCACGACCCGGCCGCGAAGGAACAGGTGCTGGCCGCGGCCGAGCGGTTTCGTCACTACGGTCGCGATGTCGTGGACGTCCCGGTCGCCGAAGAGAACGACTTCGAGGCGATCATGGCAGTGAATCGGAAGATCCGGCTGCTCTGTGGCCTCGCGCCGACCGAACACCTCAAGGAGTCGATTCCCGGTGGAAATTAGCGAGAACGACCTCTGGATCCTGAGCTACTACCGCGAGTCGGAGCTCGCCGGGTCGCTGATCATGGGACGGCTGGCGCGCGAGACCGACGACGATGATCTGCGCGTGCACCTCACCGAACACTGCGCGGAGGAAGCGCACCACGCCTGGCTGTGGACCGAGACGATCCTGAAGGTCGGCGGCACGCCGAAACGCGTGGCCGAGACGTATCAGACGCGCTACTACGCGGAGATCGGGACGCCGACCAGCCTGCTCGAGATCCTCGCGCTGACGCAGGTGTTCGAGCGGCGCGTGATCCGGCACTTCCGCGCGCACATGAAGTGGCCGAACACCCATCCCGCAGTGATCGAGACGCTGCAGCGGATGATCGACGACGAGGTCGGCCACATCAGCTGGGTGAAGGACCGGCTCGATCGTTATGCGGCGGAGAAGGGGGAGGCGGTCGTTACGGAGACGATGCGCCGCTACACCGAGGTCGATCAGCGCGTGTACGAAGCAGCGATGCGCTACCGCGACAACGCGCGCGATCTGCTCGACCCGGTCCTGCGTCGGAACGGCGCCGCGTCAGGCACACCGGTCGTCGCGACCGGAGTCACGGCGCCCGGCGCCGACGCGTCGGCGGTCGAAGTTCGTCAGCTCGTCGCGAAATCCCTCGGCGCGCCTGACGACGCGATCCGCGAGTCGACGTCTCTCCGCGACCTCGGCGTGAGCTCGCTCGACCTCGTCGTGCTGGTGATGGCGATCGAGGAACGCTTCCACATCGAGTTCGAGCCAGCGGATCTCGATCGCCTTCGCACGTTCGGCGACCTGGTCCGCCGAGTAGCCGAGCTGCGTCGGTAGCCAGCGCTCTCTCTGCGAAATCGGCGTCATCGGCTAAATCAGCGTTAGGTCTTCTTCGACTCGCCTCGACTCCACGCATCCCAAAGAGAGTGGAGCAAGACCGCACGCCGATCGAGCGGACGACGCCAATTTCGCAGAAGCCCACAACCCGGATAGGTGATTCGGATCAGGCCGAACCGACCTATTTCTTCACGACGCTCTTCGGATCGTCCGCGTGCTCGACGAGAATCGTGTAATCCGCCGCGAGCGCCGCGATGCCGCCGATCGCGGCCCAGAACGGAAGGAGCGCCGCGCCCACGACACCCGCCGCGAGCGGGATGTCGAGCACCGTGCGCCCCGTGCCGTTCTTGATCACGACCCGTCGAACGGTGCCCTTCCGGATGATCTCTTTCAGCTTCGCCTTGAGTCCGGCGCCGCTGACCTTGAACTCCTCGGTGCGACGAGTGTCGGTCATATGAGCAATGCCCCGTTCGGGATCGACGTGGTGTCCTTCGCCAACGTACGAGCCGTCGAACGGGGCGGCAACCCGCCCTCGCGCATCAGGTCGTAGCGCTCGCCGCCACCGGCTGCGCGAACATCACGACATGCCCACCCGGCTCGCGCACCCCGATCTCCTCCATGCCATAGAAGGTTTTCCGGCGAGCGACGACTACCTCGATGCCGGCCAGCGCGCGGTCCACCGCGTCAATGTCGCCGACCTCGATGAACAACGCCGCACCGTGGCCGCGGTTCCGCGCGAGCAATCCCGGCGCATCGTGCTCGACGCTCTCGAACGTCTGGTACATCACCTCCACGCTGTCCCTGGCGAGGATCACGAAGCCGAGCTTGTCGCCCTCGGGCACCTCGGCCGTCTTCTCGAAGCCCAGCCGCTCCCAGAACGGAATGCAGGGCTCGATCGCGTCCACCATGATCACCGGGCTGAGCTTCTTCATTGCGCTGTGCGTCATATCGAAATCCGTCCTGGTGTGGTCTCGCCTGGGCGGCACGGTGCTGACGCCGCCGTCGTGTCGTGCACCAAGGTAGGTGTGATCGGCTGCCGAATCTTGGAAGAATGGAATCGGCATCCGATCAGGGCCGTTGCGTCTTCCACCACGCAGTCGGCGCGAGCCCGGTCAGCTCGCGGAACTCGTCGATGAGGTGCGCCTGATCGTAGTAGCCTGCGTCGAGCGCGAGGCTCGACCAGTTCGGCCCGCCTCCACTCGGCGTCGCGCGGGCCGCGGCGATCACTCGCCGCACGCGAACGATGCGCGCGAACATCTTCGGCGACACCCCCACGAGATCGGCGAACCGTCGCGCCAGGTGCTGGCGCGTGACACCTAACGACGGGGCGAGCTTCGTGATGCCGAGGCTGCCGCCGGACTGGATGATGCGGCGCACCGCCTCGTCGACGTCGCGATGGTCCACGTTCGCGCCGTGGGCGAGACGCGCCAGCAGCACCTCTTCGAGGGCCGCGACGCGCGCCGTTGCCCCGGCCGCCGCGGCGAACCTGGCATGCACGGCGGCCGCGTCGCTCCACAGATCATCGAGCGCGACGCGCAGATCCGTGAGCTCGCTCGCGGGAAGCCGGAGAAACGCGGTTGCCCTCGCCGGCCGAAAGCGAACGCCGACGAAGCTGTCGTCCGTCACAGCGTTCACCACGAGCGGGCGTGTCATCGTGCCGACGGCGCGGATCGATTCGGGAGCCCCCCCGTTCGGCGCAAACTCGAACACGATGTCGATGCACCCGTCCGGCAGGATCCGGTGCGCGACCGGGATACCAGTCTCCTCCTGCGGCCCGGGCTCCCGCGTCCAGAAGCACTCCACGAACGGCCGAAGGGTGACCGGAGGCGCATGCTCCCTGTAACCGCCGGCGACTCCGGGAGTCGGATCTGTAGGCCCCTCGCGTGAGGACATACGCGGAGCCTACGGCCGCCGCCATCGCCGCTCAAGTGGCACGATGACGGTGGGCCGAAGCGATGGGTCTAGTGAATGCCTGGGTCAATGACGGTTGCTCACGGAGTCTCCATGCCCGCGAACCTCGCCGCTCGTCTCGTCGCTCGTCTCGTTACTCGTCTCGCAGCGGCGATACTCGCTGCGACACTCTCCACATCGATCGGGAACGGGGCCGGTGCTCAGCAGCCGACGCCGCGCGCCCCGCGTCCCGTCGCGATCCGGGTGACTACCGACTCGACGGAAGTCCAGGTGATCCGCCTGCGCGACGGTTCTTCGATCGTCGGCCGAGTCGTCGCCGCGACGCCCGACACTGTTCGCTTCGCGAGCGCCGTGGGCACCCTGGCGATCCCACGGGAGTACGTCACCGAGCTGCGCGAGGTCGAGCGATCGGCCGTTCGCAGCGGCGAGGTGTGGGTGGCGAACCCTAACGCGACGCGACTGCTGTTCGCGCCGACCGGACGCATGCTCGCGAAGGGCGAGGGCTATTTCAACGACACGTACCTCTTCTTCCTGAACGTCCAGGGCGGAATCACGTCGCGCTTCACCCTCGGCGGCGGGCTGTCGATCGTGCCATTCGGTGAGTTCAGCGACAACGTGTTCTTCGTGACGCCGAAGGTTGGTGTCGTGGCATCGCCGAAGTTCAACCTCGCGATCGGCGGTCTCGCGGGCTATGTAGGCGGTCTGGCCGATGAGGGGGAGACCGCCAACCTTGGCGTTCTCTACGCCGTGGGGACCTTCGGCTCGCCTGACGCGAGCGTCACGATCGGCAGCGGCCTCGCGTACGCCGGCGGCCAGTTCGCGGATACGCCCGTCGCCATGCTCGGCGCGGAGAAACGCATTGGCCGCCGCGTGTCGTTCGTCACCGAGAACTACCTGCTGCCGAACGAGGAGGTTCCGTCGATCCTCTCGTATGGCTTGCGCTTCTTTGGTGAGAAGCTTTCGGTCGATCTCGCCCTCTGGAACATGCCTGGCGAAGACGCGGTCTTCCCCGGAATTCCGTACGTCGCCTTCTCGGTTGTTTTCTAATTGCGCCGGGCGCGCAACAATGACGCTGGTTACCGTTCCAGCTAACGGTAACCAGCGCTCTTGTCGAATCAGTCCGCCCGTCGCGAGTGTACGGCGAATGCGGCTCCCTGCGGATCGAGGCACTGCGCGATGCGGTCGCCGCCGGGCACTTCCATCGGACCGTTGAGCACCTGGCCGCCGAGCGCCTTCACGCGCTCCGCCGCTTCGTCCGCGTTGGCGACGCGGATGTAATAGAGCCAGTTCGGCGGCATTGGCATGTCCGCCGGCTTCGTCCACATTCCGCCGAGCGGAACTTCGCCGCGACCGTACATCTGGTACATGCCGGCCTCGCCCATGTCGAAGTCGCCGGTCTTGTCCCAGCCGAACAGCTTCTGGTAGAAATCGTAGGCGCTCTGATGGTCGGTCGTCGTCAGCTCGTGCCAGGAGAATTCGCCAACGTTAGGCACGCCCTCGTGGCCTGGCGTATCGCCCTTCGAGGTGAAGATCGCGATCGCGGCCCCCTGAGGGTCCGAGATCACGGCGAAGCGGCCGACCTCGGGGATGTCCATCGGCGCGCTCAGGACCTTGCCGCCCAGCGCTTCGGCCTGCGCGGCCGTTTCGTCCACGTTGGAGACCGCGACGTAGCCGATCCAGTGCGGTGGCATCTCCCCCACCACCTCGGGCATCCTCATCACGCCACCGAGCGGGGCGTTCTCGACCGTCCACATCGTGTACGGGGTCGGACTGCCTTCCCACGGCTGCGTACCCCATCCGGCGATCTTCGTGTAGAAGTCGGCGGCGGCGCTCGGGTCGGTTGTCATCAGGTCGTACCACACGAAGCGTCCGCGCGGGCTCGTGTCGCTCATCCGTGAATCTCCGTGGTTGAATGCTCAGCGCTCCGTCATTGCGGCGCGCCGTCGCGCTCGGCGTAATTTCGTAGCCGGCCGATACTAATGACCGGCGCCACCGTCTGCCAGTCAGCGGGCCGGTAACCTGTCGTGCGTCGAGGTCGTCGTCGAGCCGATGAGTGATGACCAGAAGCCAACCGGGACGAACCGCCGACGCGGCGCGATGATCGCGGCGGCCACCCTCGCCGTCGTCACGGCGGTGACCGCGACGGCCTTGGCCGTGATGCAGCCGCGCACCAATCGCACGTGGGTCGAGCCGCACGCGGTAATGACTCGGGCGGACGTCACCGGCGAGTCCGTCCGCCTCGATAGCGTCCGAACGTTCTCGCACGCGGGCGAGGACCGCTTCACGACCGCATACGACAACCGCACCTACGATCTCTCGAAGCTCGAGACGGTGTGGTTCATCGTCACGCCGTTCTCGAAGCGCTGGCGGGGCCCCGCCCACACGTTCGTGAGCTTCGGGTTCTCGGATTCGCAGTACGTCGCCATCTCGGTCGAGGCGCGGCGCGAACCGGGTGAGACGTACGGTCCGTTCACCGGCCTGTTCAACCAGTTCGAGCTGATCTACGTGATCGGCGACGAGCGCGACCTCATCGGTTCGCGCGCGGCGTTCGGCGGATACGACGTGTACCTCTATCCCATTCGAGCATCGAAGGAGCGGATCCGGGCGCTTTTCCTGGGAATGCTCGCACGCTCGAACGGGTTGGCGACGACGCCGGAGTTCTACAACACGCTCACGAACAACTGCACGAGCAACGTCGTCGCGCACGTGAACCACATCGTGCCTCGCCGCGTGCCGCGTGGCATCAAGACGATCCTGCCGGGCTACGCCGACGAGGTCGCGTATAGCCTCGGGCTGATCGACAACGCGATCTCGATGGACGAAGCTCGCCGCCGTTATCGCGTGAACGACCGGGCGAAGCGGTTCGCGAACGATCCGCTGTTCTCCCATCGCATCCGCGAGACGAACACGTCGAGCTGAACGATCTGGTGTGCCCGTGCTGCGCCCGTCCAGGCTCGCGGTGCGCTGAACAAAGCATGACGCGGAGGACGCGGAGCCGCGCCTGACGGCGCGGCCGCGGAGAACGCGGTACAACCGGACGATCGGTCGTACCACGACGACTTCGCGACGGCTTACGCGTCGTTGTTTTGGGAACGGCCCACGGGACGCCCGTCTACTGAAAGGCCGTTCCCCTCGACATCGAAACCTTCGGCCGGCTGGGAGCCGGCCGAGGCGCTGCGACCATCCGGTTGTGCCGCGTGCCGTTCCCGCGTCGTGCCGCCAGGCGCGGCTGCGTCTTCCGCGTTCCGCTTGTTCGGCACGCCTCCAGCCTGGTCAGCCGTACGGTCCGCCAGACTCCTCCGACTCGCGCCAGTTTCCCCCCAGCCTGGCGCGCGTAACATTCCCGGAGCAACCACATCGGGGTTACAGGCATGGGCGGCGGCCAGGAGGAGTTGAAGGGGCCCGATCTCGCGGCGGGCATTCCCGCCAATGATGTCGCCGACGGCGCAATGGTGCTCGGTCACGCGAACGGCGAAGCCGTACTGATCGCCCGCCGCGGCGACGAGTTGTTCGCCATCGGTGCCACCTGCACGCACTACGGCGGGCCACTTGGCGAAGGGTTGCTCGTCCAGGACACCGTGCGCTGCCCGTGGCATCACGCGTGCTTCAGTCTGCGAACCGGCGAACCTGTTGGCGCGCCGGCGCTGAACCCCGTCGCCTGCTGGCGCGTCGAGCGAGTGAGCGATCGCCTTCGCGTCACCGAGAAGCTCGAGCGCGACCCACTGGCGCCGAGCGACGAGGTGCGACGCGGGGTGACGCGAACGCGCGCGGCCGCGCACGCGAAACGCACCATGGCGCCGTCCACACAGCCGCCCGAAGACATCACGATCGTCGGGGCCGGTGCCGCCGGCAACGCCGCCGCCGAGATGCTCCGCCGACTCGGCTACGCCGGACGCCTAACGATGATCGACCCCGATCCCGGCGCGCCGTACGACCGCCCGAACCTCTCGAAGGACTACCTCGCCGGCAGCGCGCCCGAAGAGTGGATCCCGCTGCGCCCCGAGGGATTCCACGCGAGCCATGGCATCGATCTCGTTCGTGCCCGCGTCACGGAGCTCGATCTTCCACAACGATCCGTTCGCGTCGAGGATGGCAAGACGTATCGGTTCGATCGACTCCTCCTGGCAACCGGCGCCGACCCAGTCCGTCTGCCGATCCCCGGTGCCGACCGCCCGCAGGTGCACTACCTGCGATCGCTCGCCGACTCTCGGGCCATCATCGAGAAGACGAAGAGCGCGAAGAAAGCCG
>Ga0075430_100001924_pt1 | contig 17039 bp, 16 predicted proteins | sample RhiMetdeltSRZDD4_FD_75294 | JGI IMG/M metagenome (GOLD analysis project Ga0075430, IMG submission 75294) | Populus rhizosphere microbial communities from Tennessee, USA - Rhizosphere MetaG P. deltoides SRZDD4 | ecosystem: Host-associated > Plants > Roots > Rhizosphere > Soil | place: USA... | reverse complement strand
GTGGCCGAGGCATAGCCGTTCTTCATGATCACCAGCACGCCGTCGCCCTTGTTGAGCAGGTTGGAGGCGACGCCCGAGAGCAGGCCGTTGTGCCAGAACCCGCCGTCGCCCATCACCGCGACCGCGCGCCTGGACGACATCGGGTTCACGCCGGCGGCCGCGGCGAGGCTCATGCCGTAGCCAAGGAGCGTGTTGCCCTGCGAGAACGGCTCGAAGCTCGCGAACGCGTGGCAGCCGACGTCCATCGACACGTGCGGCCGGCCGATGTCCTGCGCCACGAGCTTCATCGCCGAGAACACCGGGCGCTCCGGGCAGCCGACGCAGAACGTGGGCGGACGCTGAGGCAACGCGCCGAGCAGCGATGCGGCCTTCTCTTTCGCGTCTTTGAGCTCACTCAGCCAGCTCTCGCCCCCCGAAGTGTCGAGGTGGGGAGCATGCGGGGCGAGAAAGCGCGCGAGGCCGCGCACCAGCGCCTCGACGCTGTACTCGCCTGCCATGTGCATGCAGTCCTTGCCATGCAGCCGGGTTGGCACGTCGGCGCGGCGCAGGAACGTCGCGACTTCCTGCTCGATGAATTCCGGCTGGCCCTCCTCCAGGACGAGGATCGCCTTCTTGTCCCTGGCGAACCCGACGATCTCCTCGGGTACGAGCGGATAGACGACGTTCAGGGCCAGGATCGGAATGCGGCTCGCGCCGAACGGATCGGCGAGTCCCAGCGTGCGCAGCGCGCGCATCAGGCCGTTGTACAGCCCGCCCTGGACGAGGATGCCGACGTTTTCGCTCCCGGCGAAAACCTCGTTCAGCCGGTTCTCCAGGATGAACTTGCGCGCCGCCGGCAGCCGCACCTCCGACTTGAGCTTCTCCTGCCGGAAGGTCGCCGGCGGGTGCGCCAGCCGATCGTAGATGAATTCCTCCGGAGGGCCGTCCAGGCGGTTTCTCGTCGACACGGCGGGTGCGAGGTTCCGCTTGGTGGTGAAAGAGCCGCGGACATGACATGCCCGAATGCGCAGCTCCATCATGACCGGGGTACTCGAAGCCTCGGAGAGCTCGAAGCCGCGTTCCACCATCTCGGCGATGGTGGCGAGATTCGGTCGCGGGTCGAGCAGCCACATGAGCGACTTGAGCGCAAACGCGTGGCTGCGCTCCTGGGCCACGACGCCGCCCTCGCCGTAGTCCTCGCCCAGCACGATAAGCGTGCCGCCCATCACCCCGGCGCTCGCGAGGTAGGAGAGCGCGTCGGCCGCGACGTTGGTGCCGACGATCGACTTCCAGGTGACCGCGCCGCGCGCCGGGTAGTTGATCGAGGCGCCGAGCATCGCCGCTGCCGAGGCCTCGCTGGTGCAGGCCTCGACATGCACGCCGAGCTCGTCGAGGTAGTCCTTCGCCTGCACCATTACGTCGAGCAGGTGCGACACCGGCGCGCCCTGGTAGCCGCCGACATAGGACACGCCCGACTGGAGCAGCGCCTTGGTGACCGCGAGGATGCCTTCGCCGTGGAAGGTCTCGCCGTCGCCGAGGCGCAGCGACTCTATTTCCTTCGTGAACTGCCGTTCCACAGCCTGTCCCACCAGTTGGGGTTCTGAATGACTTCGGCGCGGTAGAAGGACGGGCACAGCACCGCGGCGTGCGCGTTCTCGCCGCACAGGCCGCAGCCCACGCAGCCGTCGATCACCGTGGCGACCGGGTCGCGGCGCAGCGGATCGGGGTTGTCCTTGATGGTGAGCGTCGGGCAGCCCGACAGCCGGATGCACGAGTGGTCGCCGGTGCAGGTGTCCTCGTCGACGCCGTACTTCACGCGCACCACGCGTTCACCAGAAGAGAGTTTTTTTGAAACGGCAGGCCGAAGCTTGCGCTGGCGCTCGAGCTGGCACTCGCCCTCGGCCACGATCACTTTCAGGCCCTTGTGATCGGTGGTCATCGCTTCCTTCAGCGTCTTCGCCACTTCGCCGACGCGGTAGTTGTCGACGGTGCGGATCCAGTCGACGCCGATGCCTTCGAGCGCGCGCTCGATGCTCATGTCGGGCGCCTTGTGCTCGCTGTGCTGCGGCGAAGACGGCAGCTCTTGCGTCCCGGTGGCGGAGCTGTAGCCGTTCTTCATGATCACCAGGATGCCGTCGTTCTTGTTGAACACGGTGTTGGCGATCCCGCTGGTGAGCCCGTTGTGCCAGAAGCCGCCGTCGCCCATCATCGTCACGGTGCGCCTGGCCATCGCCGGGTGCACCGCGGAATTGGATGCGAGCCCCAGGCCGTAGCCGAGCACCGTATTGCCGATGTTGAACGGCGGCAGGGTGGAGAAGAGGTGGCAGCCGATGTCGGCCGAGAGGTGGAACTTGCCGCTTTCCTTCTCGAGCACCTTCATCGCCGAGAACACCGGCCGCTCCGGGCAGCCGACGCAGAACCCGGGCGGGCGCTGCGGCAGGCCGGAGAGCAGGCTTGAAGCCTTCTGCTTGAGCTCCTTGAGCGGGGCGATCGCGCTCTCACGATTGAGGAAGCGGGCGACGCCGGTGAGAACCACTTCCCCGGTGTATTCGCCCGCGAGCGGCAGCACGTCCTTGCCGCGTACTTTGACCTCGTGAACCTCGGCGCGCCGCAGGATGGCGAGGATCGCGTCCTCGATGTAGGCGGGCTGGCCTTCTTCGACGATCAGGACCTGCTTCTTGCTCTTGCAGAAGTCGACCACTTCGTCCGGCACCAGCGGATACGTGACGTTCAGGCAGTAGATCGGCACCCGGGTGTTGCCGAACGCATCCGCGAGGCCGAGCGTCTGCAGCGCGCGGATCACCGCGTTGTACAGCCCGCCGAGGCAGACGATGCCGGTGTCGGTCATCTCGCCCGGGAAGAGCTCGTTCAGGCGCTTCTCTTTGATGAAAGAAACCGCGGCCGGCCAGCGCACCTCGACCTTCTGCTTCTCCTGCAGGTAGGTCGCCGGCGGCAGGCAGATGCGGTCGTAGTCGAAGTCCGGGTTCTCGATCAGGTGCTTCTTGGAGAGGCGCGGCGCCTGGTTCTTCCGGGTGGTAAAGCTGCCCTGCACGTGGCAGGCGCGGATGCGAAGCTCGAGCATGACCGGCGTGCTCGAGGCTTCCGACAGCTCGAAGCCCTGCTCGACCATCTCGACGATCTTGGGCAGGTTGGGGCGCGGATCCATCAGCCAGATCTGCGACTTCATCGCAAAGGCGTGCGTGCGCTCCTGGATGATCGAGGCGCCCTCGCCGTAGTCCTCGCCGAGGACGAGCAGCGTGCCGCCCTTTACGCCGGCCGAGGCCAGGTTGGAGAGCGCGTCCGAAGCCACGTTGGTGCCGACGGTGGACTTGAAAGCCACCGCGCCGCGCATCGGGTAGTTGATCGAGGCGCCAAGCATCGCCGCCGCGCCGGCCTCGTTGGCGTTCGCCTCGACGTGCACACCGAGCTCGTCGAGGATCTCGCGCGCGTCGTTCAGCACGTCCATCACGTGCGACACCGGCGCGCCCTGATAGCCGCCGACGTAGGACACGCCCGATTGCAGCAGCGCCTTGGTGACCGCGAGGATGCCTTCGCCGTGGAAGGTCTCGCCGTCGCCTAGCTTGAGCTTCTCGACTTCTGCCTTGAATGAGCGTTCCATAAGTTACTTAAAGAGCAGTTTCGGCAGCCAGGTGGCGAGCGGGGGGAACAGCATCACCGCGACCAGCGCGAACAGTCCCATCACCACGTACGGCGTGACCGCGTGCCACACCTGGCGCATCTCGATCTCCTTCGGCGCCACGCTCTTCATGGTGAAGAGCAGCATGCCGAAGGGCGGCGTGAGCAGCCCGAGCTGCATGCAGATCAGGAACAGCACCCCGAACCACACCGGGTCGAAGCCATAGAGGGCGACGAGCGGCATGAAGAACGGCAGGCAGATGAGCATCATGCTCACCTGGTCGATGAAGCAGCCGAGGAACAGCAGCACCAGCATCATCGCGATCAGCACGGTCCAGGCGCCGAAGCCCGCCTCCCGGATCGCCTCGACCATGCCGTTGGTCGCGCCGGAAAACGTGAGGATCTGCGAGAACGTGGTGGCGCCGATGATGATGAAAAGGATGATTCCCGAGATCCCGGCGGTGCCGAGCAGCGCGGTCATCAGGTTGGACCAGGTGAGCGCGCGGTAGATCCACGCCACGGCGACCGTCGCCACCGCGCCGACCGCGGCGGCCTCGGTGGGCGTGGCCCAGCCCGCGGCCATCGCGGCGACCACCACCACGAAAATCAGCACCAGCGGCAGCACGTACAGGATGAGCGGCTTGATCCGCTCCCAGAGCGGCGCTTCCTCGTGCTCGAAGGCGGGCGCGAGCGACGGGTCGGCGGTCGCGCGCAGCACGATCCAGCCGATGAACATCAGCGACAGCACGACCCCGGGGATGATGCCGGCGATCAGCAGCTGCGAGATCGAGATCCCCGCCAGGCTGCCGAGCAGCACCGTGAGGGCCGAGGGCGGGATCAGCATGTCGACACCGCCGATCGCCATGATCGGCCCCATCGCCATGTTGGGGTGATAGCCGCGGCGCAGCATCTGCGGCAGGAGCAGGCTGCCGAGCAGCGCCGTGGTCGCGATGGTGGAGCCCGAGATCGCCGAGAACACCGTTCCCGCGACCACCGCCACCACCGACAGGCGTCCGGGCACGCGCCAGATCACGCGGTCGATCGCGTCGATCGCCTTCATCGCCACGCCGGTGTGGAACAGCACCTCGCCCATCAGGATGAAGAACGGGATCGGCGTGAGCGAGAAGCTGGTGATCGAGACGATGCCGTTGCGGATGAGCTGCACCAGCCCGGCGTCCTTGCCCAGGTAGAACCAGGCGCCCGCGATGTTGATGCCGAAGAACGCGAACGCCGCCGGCAGCCCCACCAGGAAGAGGACCGTCAGCGCACCAAAGAGAACGAGCGCGGCGAGCCACCATGTCATGCACGCAGCCGCCGCGCGAACTCCACGGCGAGAAGGGAGAAGCACACCGGCATCAGCGCGTACTGCCACCACTCGGGGATGGCGAGCGTCTTCACCACCATCGAGCCCAGGCGCGAGGAATCGAAAATCAGTCGCACGCTGTACCAGATGAATACCGCGCAGATCGCGATGCCGACGACGTCGCAGCAACGTTCCAATGCGCGAGCCAGCGTCTTCGGAATTGATGCCAGCACCACGTCAAGCCGCACGTGCTCGTTGCGGTGAAGCAGCCAGGGCGCGATCAGCAGGGTCGCCACCGGCAGGCTGTACTCCGATACTTCGTTCACCCACGCGACCGTGCCGAGGCCGACGTTGCGCAGCACCACGTCCAGCGTGACGAGGAGCGCCAGGACGCCCAGCAGGACCGCGGCGGCGCTGGCGAACGCCTTCAGCAGGAAGGCATAGAACCTCACTTGCTGAAGAGCTGCCTCATCTGCGGGCCGTAGGTCGGGCTCGCCTTGATCGCGCTGGTCCAGGCCACGTCATAGGCCTTGTCTTGGTATTGCTTGGCGGTCGCGGGGTCGAAGGTGATGACCTGGATGCCGGCCTCCTTCTGCTTGCGGATGTCTTCCTCGTTCACCTTCTTCCACGAGTCGTTGCCGTTCTCCAACGCGATGACGTGCTTCATCAGGAGCTGGCGCTGCCCGGCGTTCAGCGCCTTCCACTTGTCGAGGTTCATGATGAGCGACACCTCGGCGTTGTAGAACCCGGGGTCGACGCGGAACTTGGTCTTTTCGTGCCAGTTGAAGTCGAAGATGCCGTTGATCGGCCAGCCGTAACCGTCGACGACCCCTCGCTCTAGCGCCGTGTAAACCTCGCCCGGGGCGGTCTGCATCACGGTCGCGCCGAGGGCCTGGAAGAACTCCCGGTACACCGGCGTGATGCGGATCTTGAGGCCGCTCAGGTCGGGCTTGTCGATCTTCTTGGTGAGGTACAGGTGGAACGGCGTGTAGTCGATGACCCGGCCGAGATACTGCATGTTGGCTTTCTCGTTCCAGATCTTGTTGATCAGGTCGTAGGCGCCGTTCTTGCGCAGCTCCGAGGCCGGGAGCTGGGTGAGCTTGAGCGCGTCGGCTTCGGGCATGATGTTGGTGTAGAACGCGCCGGTGGTCAGCGCCACGTCGACCACGCCGGTGCGTACCGCGTTGCCGACTTCGAACGGCGGCATCGCCTTCGGGCCGCCGATGAAGTTGAGCTGCAGCGAGCCCTTGCCCTCGGCGTTCAGCTTCTGGATCGCGGGCATCAGGTTCTTCACGTATTGCGTGTTCTCGGCGAACGCGCTCACCACCCGCAGGGTGGTTTCCTGCGCCGCGGCGGCGCCGGGGACCAGCAACAGCGCCAGCAGGATGCTCTTGCGCATGACTTCCTCCTCTAGGAACCGGACAGGTTAGGCGCTGCCCTCAACATTTGTCAAATCAATGTCGCGCATGATATGAATCACATGCATGAATGTACAAGACATCGACTTGAACCTACTGCGGATGTTCGACGCGGTGCTGCGCGAACGCAGCGTGACCTCGGCGGCCGCGCACCTCGGCCTCACGCAGCCCGCGGTGTCGAACGCGCTCGCGCGCCTGCGCGCTCTGTTCGGCGATCCGCTCTTCGTGCGCACGTCGGCGGGCATGGACGCGACGCCGCTTGCGCGCAGCGTCGCCGAGCCGGTGCGCCAGGCGCTCGCGCTGCTCGAGTCCGCGCTCGCGCACGGCCCGGGCTTCGAGCCCGCCACGGCGACGCGCGCGTTCCGCTTCTACATGTCGGACCTGGGACAGGTCGAATTCCTGCCGCCGCTCGTGGAACGCGTGCAGCGCCTCGCGCCGGGTGTGCGGCTGGAAGCGGTGGCGTTCGACCCCGAGGACATCGGCGACGCGCTCGGCGCCGGCGCCCTGGACCTGGCGGTGGGCTTCCTGCCTGCGCTAGGGCCCCCGGTCGAGCGGCAGGCGCTGTTCCGCGATCCCTACCGCTGCCTGATGCGCGCCGACCACCCGATCGGGAAAACGCTCACCCGGAAGAAATTCCTCGAGGCGTCGCACGTGCTCGTCACCTACCGCGGCGGCGGCCACCGCGTGATCGAGGAGGCGCTCGAGCGCGCCGGCGTGGCGCGCCGCATCGCGCTGCGCGTTCCGCACTTTACCGTGGTGCCGATGGTCCTCGAGCGGACCGACCTCGTGCTTACGCTGCCGGCTCGCGTCGCGCGTGTGTACGAGCGGCGCGGCAACTTCCGGGCATTGCCGCCGCCGGTGCCGATCCCGCCCGCCGAGGTCGCGGTGCACTGGCACGAGCGCTTCGCCGCCGACCCGGGCAACCGCTGGCTGCGCGCGCAGGTCGTAGAGCTCTTTTCAAGCTGAGATGGTGATGCCGAGCGGCTTGGCGCGCCCGTCGTTGGTGGCGTTGCGGTCCGCCGGGCAGGCCGAGACCGCGGCGAGCACGTCCATTTCCGCGCGCAGCTCGATGTAGTCGCCCTTTTTCGCGCTCGGCGGCAGGATCGCGAACGAGCCGTCCGCCCGCAGCTCGACGTTCATGAAGACGTTGAAGATGTCGACGATATCGTCGCCCGAGACGCCGAACGGCGCGAGCGCTTCGGCGAGGTTCTCCTGGCAGGAGCGATGGCTGCGATCGCCGTCGCGCAGCTCGTAGAGCCGCTTCGAGCAGCGCCCGCCCATGTTGCCCCAGTGGTTGCGCACAGTGTCCTCGAGCACGGTGAGCATCACGTTCTCGCGCGGCGGCTTGGAATAGAAGTGCCGGAAGCTCCGCGCATTGCCGGTGCCGAGCATCACGTTGAGCGCCCAGGTCTGGCCGACGTGGAACACCTCGCGGCGGTCGTTGGCGTTGAAAAAGCAGCAGTCGCCCACCTGCCGGTCCTCGACCAGGTGGATGCGCAGCACCGCGTTGCGCGGCACGAGAAAGGCCTTCCCGTGCCCCGCGGGGATGACGAAGTCCTCGAGGACCCGCCTCAACGCAGCGCGTCGGAGGCGGCGCGCAGCTCCTTGATCGGCTCGGGCGCGCGCTTGGCGAGCGCGTCCCAGTACGAGTCGTACGCGAGCTTGCGATGCGCCGCGCCGAGGTCGATGATCTGGATGCCGGCCTCCTTGATCTTCTTGTCGTCGGCGGCCTTGCGCTCGGCCACCCAGCGCACGTTCTCGGCCTCGAGCCAGTCGCCCATGCGGTTGAGGAACGCGCGCTGCTCGGGGCGCAGCGAATTCCACTTGTTGAGGTTGACCAGCACGTTGACGATCACGTTGTAGAAGCCCGGGTCGAGGCGGTACTTGGTGTGCGCGCCCCAGCCCAGGTCGAACATGCCGATTGCCGGCCAGCCGTAGCCATCGACCACGCCGCGCTCGAGGGCGGTGAGCACCTCGCCCGGCGCGGTCTGCACCAGCGAGACGCCGAGCGCCGTGAAGAGCGGCGTGTAGTTCGGCGTGGTGCGCAGGCGCATGCCCTTGAGCTGGCCACCGGCCGGCGGCTTGGTGGTCCAGATATGGAAGCCGATGCCGTCGCCGTAGGCGGTCACGAGCTGCGCGTTGAGCTTCTGGTTGGTGTACTTCTGCAGCGCGGTCCAGAACGGCGTCTTCTTGAGCTGCGGCGTCTGCTGCGGCGTGAGGATCTGCGCGTCGCATTCCGGGCACACGTTGGTATAGAACGTCGGGGCGAGCGACACCATGTCGATCACGCCGGTGCGCAGCGCGTTGCCCTGCTCGAAGGTCGGGATCGCGTCGGGCCCGCCGACCAGCTTGATCTGCACCAGGCCCTTGCCTTCCTTATTCGCCTGCTCGACGAAGCGCACGAAGATCTCGCCGAAGGTGGTGTTGCGCGGCACGAATACCACGGCGTTCAGCGTCGTTTCCTGCGCCCCTGCCGGCATCGCCGCGGCGGCGAGGCAGGCGAGCAGCAGGGCTTTCGGGGTCTTCATCTTTCCTCCTCCACGGATGGGCTCTGCGACGATTGTAGACTGTACGCATGGCGCCGGAGTACAGCAGCTTGGTTGAGCGCGGCCGCGTGCATCGCGCGGCCTACATCGACCCTGCCGTGTTCGCGCTCGAACAGGAGCGCATCTTCCACCGTGCCTGGCTCTATGTCGCGCACGAGAGCGAGGTACCGAATCCCGGCGACTACGTGCTGCGGCGCCTAGGGTCCGCGGAGGTCCTGCTCGTGCGCCGCGAGGACCGCGGCCTAGCGCTGCTGCACAACCGATGCGCGCACCGCGGCGCGCGCATCGTCGCAGAGCCCGCCGGAAACGCGCGGCAGTTCCGTTGCCCCTACCACGCCTGGACCTACGGCCTGGACGGCCATCTCATCGGCATGCCGCTACCCGAGGGCTACGCGGAGAAAGTCGAGCTCGGCCTCGAGCGTGTGCCGCGCGTCGAAAGCTACCGCGGCTTCGTCTTCGGCTCGCACGCGGCGCAGGGCCCGGGGCTTGCGGAGTTTCTGGGCGGCCTCGCCAGCGCCTTCGACAACATGCTCGATCGCGCGCCGGCCGGCACCGTGTCGCGCTTTGGCGGCGCGCTGCGCCTGGAGTACCGCGGCAACTGGAAAATGTTCATGGAGAACGCGGTCGACCTCGTGCACCCGCCTTACGTGCATCGCAGCTCGGTGGAGACCGCACGCGACCAGCCGCAGGCGCTCGCCGCCGACGGCCTGACGCAGCAGGGCGCGCAGATGTTCCTCGCCAACGGCATGCGCGCGGCGCAGTGGGACGAGGTGCCGTTGCACGCATTTCCCGGCGGGCATGTCTACATGGGAGGCTTCTATCGCAGCGGCGTGATCGCACCCGAGCGCGCGGACCCCGTGTACGGGCGCTACCGCGCGCAGCTGGTCGAGCGCCACGGCCCTGAAAAGGCCGCGGCGGTACTGGCGGTCGACCGCTTCAACAACCTGGTGTGGCCGACCGTGTCGGTAAACTCGCGCTTTGCCGTGCTGCGCGTCGTGCAGCCGCTTGCGGCGAACCGCACGGTGGTCGAGGTGCAATGCTTTCGCCTCGACGGCGCGGAGCCGGCGATGCACGAGCTCACGCTGCAGTTCGTCAATCTGGCCGCTTCGCCTGCCTCACTGGTCGCTTCCGACGACCTCGAGCTCTTCGAGCGCTGCCAGCGCGGCCTCGAGGGTGCGGCGGGCGACTGGATCGACGTGCGCCGCGGCGCGCTTGCCGACCGCCGTCAGCCGGACGGCTCGACGCTCGGCCGCGGCACGAGCGAGCTCCCCATCCGCCACCAGTTCGCGGCCTGGCTCCAGCACATGACGCAATGAAGGACGAGCTGGAGGCTTTCGTGCTGCGCGAGGCGCGCCTGCTCGACGAACGGCGCTTCGCCGAGTGGCTAGCGCTCTTCGCCGAGGACGCGGTCTACTGGGTGCCGACGCTTCCCACGCAGGCTTCGCCGCAGGAGGCGCTGTCGCTCTTCTACGAGCCGAAAACGCTGCTCGCGATGCGCGTCGCGCGGCTCGAGCGCCCCGACCTTCACGCGCAGACTCCCGTCTCGCGCACCGTGCACCATGTGAGCGCGGTGGAGGTGGCGGATCTCGAGGTGCGCTCGGCGCTGGTAGTCGCCGAATGGCGCGCCGGCGAAACGCGCTGGTTCGCCGGCCGCGTGCTGCATCGGCTGCGGCGCGAGGCAGAAGCGCTGCGCATCGTTCTCAAGCGCGTGGACCTCATCGACAGCGAGGCTCCGCATCGCGCTATTGCGGTGCCGTTCTAGAGATGCGCATTGCGGACTGCCGCGAGCGCACGGTCGGCATCGGCGCCGACATGCGCAACGCCTCGATCGGCTTCGGGTCGATGACCGCATCGGCGTTGGCTCTGGTCTCCGACACCGTCACGGGATACGCATTCGATTCCATTGGGCGCTACGGCAAGGGCGCGCTGCTGCGCGAGCGCTTCATTCCGCGCCTGCTGCGGGCGAAGCCCGAGGCGCTGCTGGATGGCGAGGGGCTGCCGGACCCGGCAGCCTTCGCCAGGATCGCGATGGCAGACGAGAAGGAGGGTGGCCACGGCGAGCGCCCGGGCGCCGTGGGCCTGATCGAGGCCGCCGCCTGGGACCTGCGCGCGAAGCTGCAGGGCGTACCGCTCTGGCGCTCGATTGAAAGGTACTTTGGAAGGAAAGCGCACCCGCAGATCGCGGTGTACGCGACCTGCGGCCACTTCCGCACCGACGACGCTCTCACCTTCGAGGTCAAGAAGGCGGTCGATGCCGGCTATACCTGCGTCAAGATCAAGGTCGCCGGCGATCTCCGGAGCGACCTCGTGCGCCTCGAGCGCGCAGCGGCCGCGCTGCCGCCGAACACCGCGTGGGCGGTGGACGTCAACGGCGCCCTGGCCGAGAAGCATGCTCGCGCATGGTTCGACGCGCTCGAGCCCTTCAAGCTCGCGTGGATCGAGGAGCCGGCGCCGCCGCTCGATTTCGAGCGGCTGAAGGATTACGCGCAAATGAGCGCGGCGCCGCTCGCCACCGGGGAAAACCTGTTTTCGTTCGACGATGCGCGCAACCTCCTGCGCTACGGCGGCCTGCGGCCGGGGCGCGATCTCGTGCAGGTCGACCCGCTGCTCGCCTACGGCGTCGTCGAGTACGAGAAGATCGTGCGCGGCTACGAGGCGGCGAAATGGGCGCGCTCGCAGTTCGTGCCGCACGCCGGTCATCTCTTCGCCGCGCACTGCGTCGCCGGCCTCGGGCTGGGGATGGCCGAAACCGCGCCCGATGCTGCGCTGCCCTACGGCGGCTACTGGGATGGAGTGCGCGTCGCCGGAGGGCGCGTCACAATCCCGGATGCGCCCGGCGCCGGCTTCGAGCGCAAGGCAAACCTCTACGCACTGCTGGAATCCCTATGACCGCGAAATTGCGCCACATCGCCATCTCGGTGCCGGAGCTCAGGCCGGCGGCCGAGTTCTACAAGAAGACCTTCGGCCTGGAGGAAGTGAACTATGTCGAGACGCCCTACGGGGACGGCCTCTCGCTCAGCGACGGCGTCATCAACCTGACGCTGCTCAAGTTCCACTCCGACGACGCTGCGGGCGACGAGCGCGGCAAGGACTTCCATGGCATCCACCATATGGGCTTCATCGTCGATGACCTCGAGGGCTACACCGAGCGCGTCAAGCGCAACGGCGGCCGCTTCCACCGCGAGCTGAAAGGCGGCGGCGGCGTGGATTTCGAGCGCAAGTTCCGCGATCCGAACGGCATCGTGTTCGACCTCTCTCACAAAGGCTGGGTCGGAATAAAGGAATGAAGGCATCGTGAATGGAATGAGGATCGCGGTGATCGGCGGCGGCAACGGCGCCTACGCCGCGGCCGCCGACCTGGCCGAGAAGGGCCACGAGGTGCGCATGTGGCGTCGGAACAGCGCCGCGCTTCAGGATTCCTTAACGCTGAAAGATGCCGATGGAGAGCGCAGCGTCGCGGTACGGGCCTGCTCGAGGATCGAAGAAGCCCTGAAAGGCGCCGAGCTGGTGTTCATGCCGGACCCGGCGTTCACCCAGGCCGACAACTCGAAGCGCATCGCGCCGCACTTGGCGGACGGGCAGGTGGTGTTCCTCGCGCCCGGCACGTTCGGCTCGTATGTGATGACGAAGCTCATCCGCGACGCCGGCAACCGCGCCGATTTCGCCTTCGCCGAGACCGGCACGCTGCCGTGGCTTACGCGCAAGCACGGCCCGGCGACCGCGGCGATCACCGCGAGGGCGACGCGCCTGCCGACCGGGGTTTTCCCGAAGAAAAAAAACGAAAGCGCGCTTGCGGTGATTCGAAAAGCCTTCCCGAGCATCGAGCCGGTGGAAGACGCGCTGTCGGGCGCGCTGATGAACGCCGGCCCGATCATCCACCCGCCGCTCATCCTGATGAACGCGGGACCGCTCGAGCATTTCGAGAAGTGGGATATCCACAAGGAGGGCACGCAGCCTTCGATCCGGCGCGTGACCGATCAGCTCGACGCCGAGCGCATCGCCGCGCGCGAGGCGCTCGGCTACCGGGCGCCGCACTTCCCGCTCGCCGACCATTACAAGCCCGACGGCGACGAGTGGATGTACGGCCGCAAGGTGCACAAGAAGCTCACCGAGTCGCAGGACTGGCGCGAGCGCATCGTGCTCGGCGAGCACCGCTACATGCGCGAGGACGTCGAATACGGGCTCGCTTTCCTCGTCTCGGTGTGCGAGCGGCTGCGCGTGCCGTGCCCGGTGGCGCGCGGCCTTCTGTCGCTCGCCTCGGCGGTGCTCGGCCGGGACCTGCGGCAAGAGGGGCGCACGCTCGAAAATCTCGGACTGGCGGGCGCCGACCTGAAGGCGATCCTTTGAAGATCGCATCGCTCGGCGCCGGGCGCATGGGCCGCGGCATCGGCCACGTCTTCGCCTACGCCGGCTATCAGGTCGACATCATCGACTTCAAGCCTATCGCGCGCGACCTGAGCGGGCCCGTCATGGCCGAGATCGCGGCGAACCTAAAGCTCCTCGCGGGCCTAGGCCTCCTGAACGAGTCGCAACAAGCGGCGATCCTCGGCCGCATCCGGGTCATCGGCCATGCGCAGGCGCCCGAAGCGCTCGCGAAAGCAGACGTGCTGTTCGAGGGCGTCACCGAAACGCTGGACGCGAAGCGCGACGCTTTCGCGCGCGCCTGCCGGTATTTGCGACCCGATGCGATCATTGCGTCGACCACCTCATCGATGCTAGCGGACGAGCTGGCGGCGATGGTCACGAATCCCGGCCGCTTCGTGAATGCGCACTTCCTCAATCCCGCCTACCTTATTCCACTGGTCGAGGTCAGCCCGGCCAAGACGACCTCCGAAGAAACCTACAACAGCATGAAACGCGTGCTCGAATCCGCTGGCAAGGTCGTGGTGCGCTGCGCGCCCTCGCCCGGCTTCATCGTGCCGCGCCTGCAGGCCGCGGCGATGAACGAGGCGGCGCGGCTGGTCGAGGAGGGCGTGGCGACGCCGGAAGACATCGACCGCGCGGTACGCGCGGGCTTCGGGCCGCGCTACACCGCGATGGGGCTGTGCGAATTTATCGACTATGGCGGCCTCGACATCCTGTACTACGCGTCCAAGTCGATGGCGAAGGCGCTCGATGCGCCGCGCTACGAGCCGCCGGCGCTGGTGGAGAAGCTGATGACGGAAGGCAAGCGCGGAGCGCGCGAAGGCCAGGGACTCTACGACTGGCGCGGCCGCGACCTGGCGGCGTACCAGAAGGACCTGGTCGGCCGATTCGTGCGGCTCTTCCGCGATCTCGACCTGCTGCCGCCGCCGCGCTAGATTGCGTTCGATGACCTACCAAACTCTCCTCGTCGAGCGGCGCCACGAGCACCTCCTCCTCGTCACCCTCAACCGCCCGCAGGCGATGAACGCGCTCAACACCCAGATGGGCCGGGACACGCTCGACCTGTGGACGCGCCTTACGGCCGAACCGGGCGAGGTGCGCTGCGTAGTGCTCACCGGCGCCGGCGAGCGAGCCTTCTGCGCCGGCGGTGACCTCAAGGAGCGCAACGGCATGACTGACGCCGCGTGGAACGCCCAGCACGAGATCTTCGAGCGCGCATATCTGGCGCTGCTCGAGCTGCCGTTGCCCGCGATCGCCGCCGTGAACGGCGCTGCCTTCGGCGGCGGGCTCGAGATGGCGCTGTGCTGCGATTTCATCTATGCGGCGAGGACCGCGCGCCTGGCGCTCCCCGAAACGACCCTTGCTCTGATTCCGGGAGTAGGCGGCACGCAGAACCTCGCGCGGGCGGCGGGCGAGCGCCGCGCGAAGGAGCTGATCCTCACCGGCCGGGCGTTCGACGCGCAGCAGGGCTACGAGTGGGGCGTGGTGAACCGCGTGTGCGACAACGTCGTAGAGGAGGCGTTCGCCACCGCGCGCACCATCGCCGCGAACGGGCCGCTCGCAGTGCGCCAGGCGAAGAAAGCGATCCACTACGGCCTGCAGATGGACGTCGCTACCGGTTTTCGCTTCGCCATCGAGGCCTACAACCAGCTCGTCGGTACCGACGACCGCAACGAAGGCGTGCGCGCCTTCAACGAGAAGCGCAAGCCCCGCTTTCAAGGCAAGTAATGACGCCGCCGTCCCGTGCCGACCACATCGGCAGCCTGCTGCGGCCGAAAAAGCTGCGCGAAGCGTTCCGGCAGCTGTCGGGCAATGCGCTGCGCGCGGTGCAAGACGAGTGCGTTCGCGACGTGGTCCGGCTGCAGAAGGACTGCGGCCTCAAGGTGGTGACCGACGGCGAGTTCCGGCGCATCTCCTACTGGGAGAAGTTCGTGCGGCTGACCCGCGGCCTGGAAGTGAAGGACGCGGTGTTCACGTTCCACGACGCCGAGGGGCACGAGTCCAAGTTCACCGCGCCGTACGTGAGCGGCAAGGTTTCGCGAGCCGAGCCGATCACGCTGGACGAGCTCGGCTTCGGCAACAACAAGGTCACCATGCCGGCGCCCTCGACGATGCACTTCTACCGCTTCACCGACTGGGGCAGCGCCTACGACAACGCGCAGTCATTCTTCAGGGACCTCGGCAAGGTCTATCAGGCGGAAATCGCCGACCTGGCGAAAGCGGGCTGCCGGTACGTGCAGCTCGACGAGGTGGCGATCGCGATCCTCTGCGACCCCGCGGCGCGCGACAAGGTGAAGGCGCAAGGCGGGGATCCTGACCGGCTCGTGGACCTGTACATCGAGGCCATCAACGAGGCAGTGAAGGGTAGGCCGAAGGGCGTCACGGTCGGGGTGCACGTCTGCCGCGGCAACTACAAGGGCATGTACCTCTCCGAAGGTGGCTACGACTCGGTGGCCGAAAAGTTCTTCGGCCGCGCCGCGGTTGATCATTTCCTGCTCGAGTTCGACACGCCGCGCGCCGGCGGCTTCGCACCGCTGCGCTTCCTGCCGAAGGACAAAGGCGTGGTGCTTGGACTGGTCAGCTCGAAAACACCCCAGCTGGAGACCATGGATTCATTGAAGCAGCGCGCCGAGCAGGCGGCGAAATACGTCGATGCCGCGCGCCTCGCCATCAGTCCTCAGTGCGGCTTCGCCAGCACCATGGGCGGCAATCCATTGACCGAGGCCGACGAGCGCGCGAAGCTCAGGCTCTGCGTCGAAGCAGCGCGGGAGATCTGGAATTGAAGGTCTATGCGTTGAACCTCTTCAACGTCGCGAACCGCGACGAATACCTCGCGTACTCGAAGCGCTCGGCGCGCGAGGTCCAGGCCCACGGCGGCAGGGTCGTTGCGCTTGGAAAGTTCCGCGAGGTCGCGGCGGGCGCAATCGAGCCGCGCCAGGTGATGATTCTCGTCGAGTGGAATTCGAAGGAGGCGTTTGACAGCTATTGCAGCGATCCGCGGCTCGCGGACCTTCACCCGCACCGCGTGAACGGCACCGCCGACTACATCTGGCACCTGTTCGACCGGCTCGACGACCTGCGGCCGATCCTGAAGTAGATGCGTATTCTCGTCGCCGGCGCGGGCCCGGCGGGCCTGTACTTCTCCTACCTCGCAAGGCGGCAGCATCCCGGCTGGCAGTTGCGCGTGGTGGAGCAGAACCGCCCGGACTCGACTTTCGGCTTCGGCGTGGTCTTTTCCGACCGCGCGCTCGAGTTCCTGCGCGGCGACGACCCGGCCACCTACGAGCTCATCACGCCGCGCATGGAGACCTGGACCGACCTCAAGGTGGTGCACCGCGGCACGCCGGTGGTCATCGACGGCATCGGCTTCGCCGCGATCGGGCGGCTCGAGCTGCTCCGGCTCCTGCAACAGCAGGCGGCGAGCGTTGGGGTGCTACCGGAGTACGAAACGCACCTCGAGGCGGAAGCTCCGGGCTATGACCTGATCGTGGCGGCCGATGGCGTCAACTCCACCGTTCGCGGCTGGCACGACTTCGGCACGCAGGTCTCGCACCTCACCAACAAGTTCGCCTGGTACGGCACGCCGAGCCTTTTCGACACGCTGACGCAGACCTTCGTCTCGAACGAGCACGGCACGTTCAACGCGCATCACTACCGGCATTCGCCGCGGATGAGCACGTTCGTGGTCGAATGCGACGCGGCGACGTGGGAACGGGCCGGCTTCGCGTCCATGGGCGAGTCCGCCACGCTCCAGTACCTGGAGAAGCTCTTCGGCCATCGGCTCGTGTCCAA
>Ga0075430_100001923_pt1 | contig 17040 bp, 11 predicted proteins | sample RhiMetdeltSRZDD4_FD_75294 | JGI IMG/M metagenome (GOLD analysis project Ga0075430, IMG submission 75294) | Populus rhizosphere microbial communities from Tennessee, USA - Rhizosphere MetaG P. deltoides SRZDD4 | ecosystem: Host-associated > Plants > Roots > Rhizosphere > Soil | place: USA... | reverse complement strand
CGAGCGGTGACATATTACAGCTGCAGTCTCCGTTGCTCCGTTTCTCCGAGTTGAAGCTCGTTCCGTTCCCTCCGTCGCCTCCGTCACCTCATCGCCGAAGGTTACTGACGGTAAAAGGGAAATCGCGGTTATACTCGCTCAGAAGTTCCCGATCGAACGGTTCGGCATCCTAGCATCAGGCATTGCTCTTCAGAGGACAAACGCTCGGCAAGTACAAGATCATCGCGCCTCTGGGCAGCGGCGGTTTCGGTACGGTTTACCTCGCGCAGGACACCTGGATCGACAAGAAAGTTGCGATCAAGGTCCCGCACCGGCAGGGCCTCGACTTCGGCGAGCTCCTGCGCGAGCCGCGACTCCTTGCCAGCGTCAGCCATCCCAACATCGTCGCCATCACCACGGCCGAGAAGCAGGACAGCGTCTTCTTCATCGTGATGGAGTACGTGCAGGGCGAAACCCTCGAGAACATCATCGCGCTGAAGGGGTCGCTCGAGCTCAACCGCGCGCTCGATTTCACGTGCCAGATCTGCAACGCGGTCGATCACGCGCATCGTCAGGGCGTGATCCATCGCGACCTCCGGCCTGCCAACGTGATGGTCACCGAGAACGACATGGTCAAGGTCGCCGATTTCGGCACCTCGCGGTTCCTGGAGATCGCAGCCCACGGCACGACCGTGATCGGCAGTCCGCCATACATGGCCCCCGAGCAGTTCCATGGCAAGGCGGTGTTCGCTTCGGACATCTACTCGCTTGGCGTGACGATGTATCAGATGCTCACGGGATTGCTGCCCTACGACACACCGGCCCCGAGCGATCTGGAGAAGTTGATGTCGGGCGAGCTCGTCACGCCGCCGCGCCTCAAGAACTCCGCCATCCCCAAAGCCGTCAATGACGTCGTCATGCGCGCCATGTCGCCGGACCTCACCGTCCGCTACCAGCGCGCCACCGATCTGCTGGAGGATGTGCTGGCCGCCGGTACGCCTGCCAAGACTCGCCGCACGCCGCCTCCCGCAGCCGTCGAAGTCGGGGTGCGCGGGCATCGAGACGACGCGCAGGGGATCCAGACGCGAGTCCGTGCGCGAGAAACACCAGGCCCGCGATTCTGCTGGCAGTGCCGCAAGCCGCTGCACGCGCGCACGGACAAATGCCCGTTTTGCGGCGAGCTTCAATAGCGGATTTCGCGAATCTTTTCAGTCGAAACGCTGACTAAATTGAGAGATCCGAAGGATCCGCTTCCTGTGAAGAGAGGATCCGCGATCTGCGTCGCGGCGATTGGCGCCCGCCATCAGCGGATTGGACCGGATTTCAACCTCGGCGGCTATGTTAGAATTTCGAGCGGCTGGACGGCACGCGTCCTGCTTATACCTATCTGTTTGATCACCGTCGACGCGCCAGGCAACGTGACAGTCCCGCGAAACGTGGCGCTTTGGTCTTCGAGATTGGCCTCCCGGAAGGAGTAGCTGATGGCCTTTTCCGGCTCCGGCAAAGTGTGGATGAACGGTTCGCTCGTCGAGTGGGCGGATGCCAAGATTCACGTCGCCTCCCATGTCATCCATTACGGCAGCGGCGTGTTCGAGGGCGCTCGCTGTTACAGCACGCCACGCGGGTCGGCGTGTTTCCGCCTCGATGCGCACATGCGGCGGCTCTTCGACTCGGCGCGCATCTACCGCATGCTGCCGGAGATCGAGCAGGCGCCGTTGACGGAGGCCGTGCTCGAGACGATTCGCGCGAACCAGTTCAAGGCCTGCTACATCCGTCCGATCATCTATCGCGGCTACCACGCGCTGGGAGTCAATCCGTTCCCCTGCCCTGTCGACACCGCCATCCTGACGTGGGAATGGGGCGCCTACCTTGGACAGGACGCGCTCGAGCGCGGCGTGGACGTGCGCGTGGCCTCGTGGTCGCGCGTGGCGCCGAACACGTTCCCGACGCTGGCGAAGACGTCGGCGAACTACGCCAACTCGCAGTTGATCAAGATGGAAGCGGTCACGGACGGTTACAGCGAAGGCATCGCGCTCGATTCGTTCGGCTACCTGAGCGAGGGCAGCGGCCAGAACCTTTTCATCGTCCGCGACGAAACGGTTTACACGCCTCCGATTACGGCGGCCATCCTTCCGGGAATCACGCGCAGCTCGGTCATCACGATCGCCAAGGATCTCGGGTTCAAGGTTCGCGAGGAGATGTTGCCGCGCGAGCTGTTGTACATCGCGGACGAGGCGTTCTTTGCCGGGACGGCCGTTGAGATCACGCCCATCCGGTCGGTCGACAAGATCACGGTCGGCAACGGCAAGCGTGGACCGATCACGGAAGCCATCCAGCGGACGTTCTTCGACATCATCAACGGCGAGAAGCCGGATACCCACAACTGGCTGACGTATGTCTACCCCGGCGAGCCGCTCCAGGCAGTAGGCGCCGGCGGCTCGCGAAGCGCCGCGAAGAAGTAGATCGCCGAGGCCCGCGGATCCAATGGACCTGAACGAGCTGTTGAAAGTCGCCGTCGCGAGCGGCGCGTCCGACCTGCACCTCAAAGTCGGCAGCTACCCGATGATGCGCGTCAACGGCGTGCTGGTGGTGGCGTCCGAGGCCAAGCGCCTCGACCGCAACGACACCGAGGCCATGGCCGGAGTGCTCTTCTCCGCCGACCATCTCGAGAAGTTCCGCAGTGCGCAGGAAGTGGACCTCGCGCACAGCGTCCCGGGCCTTGGCCGGTTCCGCTGCAACGTGTTCCAGCAGCGCGGCACGATCGGCATGGTGCTGCGCGTCATTCCCACGCGCGTCAAGCCGATCGACGAGCTCGGGCTGCCGCCGGTGCTCAAGCGGATCGCGCAGGAAGAGCGCGGTCTCGTACTGGTGACCGGGACGACCGGCAGCGGCAAGAGCACGACGCTCGCGGCGATGATCGACCACATCAACTCGACCCGCGCCTGCCACATCATGACGGTCGAGGATCCGATCGAGTATCTCCACCGCGACTACCAGGCGATCGTGAATCAGCGGGAAGTTGCCGTCGACACGCGCTCGTTTTCGTATGCGCTGCGGAGCGCGCTGCGTCAGGATCCCGACGTCATCCTCGTCGGCGAAATGCGAGACTTCGAGACGGTCGAGACCGCATTGCTGGCGGCGGAAACGGGACACCTCGTGTTCTCGACGCTCCATACGCTGGACGCGACGGAAACGATCAACCGCATCATCGCAGTCTTTCCACCTCACCAGCAGCGTCAGGTCCGCATTCAGCTCGCCGGCGTGTTGAAGGCGGCGATCTCGCAGCGCCTCATGCCGCGCGCTGACGGCCTGGGCCGCGTCGCCGCTGTCGAGGTGATGGTCACGACTGCCTTCATCCGCGACTGCATCGTGGACAAGGACAAGACGCCGATGATCCACGGCGCCATTGCCTCCGGCACCTCGCAATACGGGATGCAGACGTTCGACCAGTCGATCTTCGGTCTGTATCAGCAGGGATTCGTGACGCTCGAGGAAGCGCTGCGCTGGGCCAGCAACGTCGACGAGTTCAAGCTGAAGGTCCAGGGGATCGGCACGACGGCCGACATCGCGCGCGACGAGATGGCACGCGGCGGCGGTGTCGGTCAGCCCGACATCATCCGGTTCGGAAGCTAAGGCAAAAGGGGCGATGGGCAATGGGCGATGGGCGATGGTGGCCCTGGCTTTTGCCTTTTTGCCCTTTGCCCATCGCCCATCGCCCATCGCCCATCGTAAAGTGCCGACCCCACCAGCCCTCACCGATGCGCTTCGCCTGCTGGCCGGGCGCGAATTGTCGGTGGCCGAATGCCGCGCCCGTCTCATCGATCGGGAGCATTCTCCTGAGGCCGTCGATGCAGCCATCGAGCAGTTGATTGAAACGCGCGCGCTCGACGACGGGCGGGTGGCCAACGCCTACGCGCGGACAGCTGTGAACGTCAAGGGCCGCGGCCGGCTTCGCGTGCTGCACGAGCTCCACGCCAAGGGCATCGCCCGCGACGTCGCTGCCGCGGCCGTCGCCAACGTGTTCGGCGACCTCGACGAGCGGACGCTGGTCGACCGTGCCATCCAGAAGAAGCTGCGCCACCGCCCGCAGCCGGTAAGCCCCGCCGAGCACGCGCGGCTCTATCAGCACCTGATGCGGCAGGGGTTCTCTCCAGGTGCGGTGACCGACGCGCTGCGCAAGTTGCGAAAAGGGTGATTTACAATTGAGTGTTATGCGTTCTCGTGAGATCCGCAGCAGTTTCCTGGAGTACTTCCGCAGCCAGGGCCACACGATCGTGCCCAGCTCTCCGCTCGTTCCGGGCGACGACCCCACACTGCTCTTCACCAACGCCGGGATGAACCAGTTCAAGGACGTCTTCCTGGGCCGGGAGAAGCGCCCCTACAAGCGGGCGACGACCTCGCAGAAGTGCATGCGCGTCAGCGGAAAGCACAACGATCTCGACAACGTCGGACCGTCGCTCCGGCATCACACGTTCTTCGAGATGCTGGGCAACTTTTCCTTCGGCGATTACTTCAAGAAGGACGCCATTCCGTACGCCTGGGAACTGCTCACGAAGGTCTGGGGATTGCCCGGAGACCGGCTGTTCCCCACCATTTTCAAGGGCGAGTCCGGCATCCCGCGAGACGACGAGGCATTCGAGATCTGGACGAAGGTGGTCCCGGCCGACCGCATCACCGAGCTCGGGCTCGCTGAGAATTTCTGGTCGATGGGCGACACCGGCCCGTGCGGCCGGTGTTCCGAGATCCACTACTTCCGCGGGAACGAGGCGCCCTGCGAAGAGGAGCGGCGTGGTAAGGGCTGTCGCGGGCTGGACTGCAACTGCGACCGGTACGTCGAGGTCTGGAACAACGTGTTCATGGAGTTCGACCGTCAGCCCGACGGCCGCTTGAACCCGCTGCCTGCGCCCTCGATCGACACCGGGATGGGGCTCGAGCGGATCACTGCCGTCATCCAGGGCAAGCTGTCCAACTACGACACGGACCTCTTCACGCCGATTCTCGACGCCATCGCCGCGCGTGCGGGACGGCGGTATACGGCGACGCTCCAGGATGCGTCGGATGTGTCGATGCGGGTGATCGCGGATCACCTGCGCGCCATGACCTTCCTCATCGCCGACGGCGTCATGCCGTCGAACGAGCATCGCGGATACGTGCTGCGCAAGATCATGCGCCGCGCCATGCGTCACGGAAAGCGGCTCGGCTTCAGCGAGCCTGTGCTCCATGCGCTCGTGGACGTGGTGGTCAAGGAGATGGGCGACGCATACCCCGAGCTGAAATCGGGACGCGACGCGATCGTTCGCGTGGTCCGCGCCGAAGAGGAACGGTTCGACGCCGTGCTGACGGCTGGCCTCCCGCGTCTCGAGGACGCACTGGATCGGGCGGAAGCGGGCAACGGCGTGCTCTCCGGAGATGAAGCGTTCAGGCTGTACGACTCGCTCGGCGTTCCCCTCGACTTCATGGAAGACCTCGCCGATCAACGGCGTCTCAGCGTCGACCGCGCAGCGTTCGAGCGCGCCATGGAAGGCCAGCGCGAAAAGGCGCGTGCGGGCAGCACGTTCAAGGGCGGAGAGAAGGGACTGACCTTCACCATGACGCCGGACATCGAGCGCGCGCTCGACAGTGCCGGCGATCAGTTTGCGGGGTACGAGTCGTTGATCGTCCAGGGCGTGCCGGTCATCGCACTCTTCGATCAGTCTGGCATGCCGGTCGAGCGGTTGAGCACGGGGACGCAGGGCTTCGTCGCGCTCGGACGGACCCCCTTCTACCTCGAGGCAGGCGGCCAGGTCTCGGACAGCGGCCGAATCCTCGGGCCCGACGGCTCTGTCGCCGTCGTCGAGCGGCTGGTGCGCCCGATGAGCGGGCGTCCCCGCCTGCATTTCGTAAGGGTCGAGAGCGGCAGCTTCCGAAAGGATCAGATCGTCACGGCGGAAGTCATCGATGACGTCCGCGATGCGACGCGGCGCAATCACACCGCAACCCACCTGCTGCACGCGGCGCTGCGCCGGGTGCTCGGCACGCACGTCAAGCAGGCGGGATCGCTCGTGGCGCCTGATCGCCTGCGCTTCGACTTCGTTCACTTCTCGCCGGTGACACCGCAGCAGATCGAAGAGATCGAGCGTCTGGTCAACGCGCACATCTTCCGGAACACCCCGGTGCAGACGGAGGTTCGCTCGACGGACGAAGCCATCGCTGCCGGCGCGATGGCGCTCTTCGGCGAAAAATACGGCGACCGCGTGCGCGTCGTCTCGGTGCCTGGTTTCAGCCTCGAGCTGTGCGGCGGCACGCACGTCCGCGCGACCGGCGATATCGGCCCCTTTGTGATCACCGAGGAAGGCGGCGTTGCTGCCGGCGTGCGGCGCATCGAGGCGCTGACCGGCGCCGGCGCCGTGGCGTGGATTCAGCAACAGCGTCAGGCGCTCGACGGCGTGCTGACGACGCTGAATGCCGCACCCGCGAAGGCGGCGGAAGCGGTGCAGCGTCTCCAGGCGGACGTGAAGCGGCTGAACCGCGAGGTCGAGCAGCTGAAGGTCAAGGCAGCTCTCGGCGGAGCGGCTGGTGCGGGCACTTCCGCGCGGGGCGCGTCGAGCGATGACTCCCACGACGTCCAGGGCGTGAAGCTGATCGCGCGGCGCGTTGATGGCCTCGAAAAGAACGCGTTGCGAGGGCTGTCCGATTCGCTTCGCGACAAGCTTGGCAGCGGCGTCATCGTGCTCGCATCGGAGCAGGACGGCAAGGTCTCGCTCGTCGTGACGGTCACCAAGGACCTCACGGCGCGCGTTCAAGCCGGCCGCCTGGTGAAGGAGCTCGCGCCCATCGTCGGCGGCGGTGGCGGCGGCCGTCCTGACTTTGCCGAAGCCGGCGGCCGCGACGCCTCGAAAATCGACGAGATGCTGAAGCGCGCCCCGGAAGTACTCAAGTCATTGTTAGGCTGAGTCAAAGCCGCCCGGCGAGACCCGAACTACGGACCACGGACCACGGACCCCCGGCAGCTTGAAAAAGCTGCCGCCTAACGATCCTGCACTTTTGCAGAACCGTGTCCCGTTTCAGCACATCTCAGACCCAGAACAACCCCTAAGTTGTTGATCGCACGCAGGCATCTGGCTTGCCTCATCAGGGGACAGCCGGTCGCTGCCGGCCTGCCCTGAGCCTAGTCGACGGGTCACCTACAACCATGTCAGCTTGCCTGCGCCGGATCGTTCTGAGCACCTTCGTGCTCGTCACCGCGGCCCCAGCCGTGGCGCAGGCACAGATCTACATGTGGCGGGATACCTCCGGCAACTACGTGCTGTCCGACCAGCCGAAGGACCCCTCTGCAAGGACGTTCGCGGTGAGCACGACCGGGACGATCAGAACGACGCGTCCCCTGTCGGGCAGCCGCTCGACGAGATTTGACCCGTTGATCGAGGAGCATTCCAGCGCGAATGGCGTGGACAAGCACCTCGTGAAGGCGGTCATCCAGGCGGAGTCCGCCTACAACCCGTCGGCGACATCAGTGAAGGGCGCGATGGGTCTCATGCAGCTGATGCCGGCCACCGCGCAGCAGTACGGCGTGCGCGACCCCTACGACCCGGCCGAAAACATCCGCGCGGGCGTGGCCTACTTGAAAAGCCTGCTGACCAGGTATTCGCAGAACATCGAGCTGGCGCTCGCGGCGTACAACGCGGGTCCAGGAGCGGTCGCGAAATACGGCGCGGTACCGCCGTATCGGGAAACCAAGGATTACGTGAAGAAGATTACCGTGGCCGTGGACGCGGCAGCGCCGCCGGTCGTCCGTGTCTACCGCACGATCGAGTACGTGCAGGGCCGGCCGGTTCCACGGTACTCGACCATCAACACGCCTGGTGCCGAGCTCGTCAGCACCACGACCGTCACCCGCCGATAACGCCGCCGAACGCTCAGCGGCCCGCCAAGGGGCGCGGAATCACGAACGTCACGAGGAATCCGCGAGGATCGAGTGCCCGTACGTCTGCCCGTCCGCCGTGCAGCCGGGCCACGCGTGCGGATCCCGCAAGCACCAGCGCCGAGGACGCACCAGCGGGGTGCTCCCGCCATTCGCCATCGAAGAAGCGCTGAACGGCCTGCGCGTTCAGATCGCCGTCGCTGACCGCCACGTCCACGATCAGCGCCGGACGGACCGCCGTGCCTTTCATCGCCACGCTGACGGTGCCGCCAGGAGCGCTCATCCCGAGAAGGCTCTGCACGAGGCCGATGACCGCGGGCGTGGTGAGCCGGAGATCGAGCGCCACGCGGTAGTCGCGGTCCGCTGCCGCGCCGCTCAACCCCACGCCGCGGAGCCGGGCTTCGGGCGCGACCGCTGCGATGACGGCGTCGAGGAGATCGCCGCTGCGAACGTCGGAGCGATCGGTCACCGGCTGTCCGGCAAGGACTTCCGCCGCGGCCGCCACCATGCGCGCGCGGAGCAGTTCGACGCCTGCGAGGTCGGTCAGCACCGACCAGCGGAAGCGATTGTCGCCTGCCGCGTCGATCGCCGGCATCAGCGCCGAGACGAAATTCAATCCGGTCGTGACCTCGGCAAACGCCGGCGGCAGGGTACCATCGCGCCGCTGATCCTCGGACGGAGGCGGTTCGTCCAGTGCTGGCTCGGGCGAGGCGGGAGACACCGGTCGCCGTGAAGCTGCTTCGCGCATGTTCTTCAGCATCTCGTCGTCCACTTCGTGGACGAGACACGGAACCGATCGCAGCCCCGCGGTTCGCGCAGCTCGCAACCGGTTCATTCCTGCGATGACGCAATAACGCCGGCCCTGTTGACTGACGAGCAATGGCTCCAGAACGCCCAGCTCTCGAATCGAACGCTCGAGCTCCTGAAGATCGGTCGGATCGTCCGGTGGAAGCTCGATATCCGCCACAGCGATCTCGCGAACGGTTCTGAGGGGCGCGTCCCCCATCAACTGTTCGACGTAGTGGCGGCCGTGCCGCATCCGGAACGCCTTCGGCAACCCTTCCCGCGTTCGGGGTGCCGACCTATCTTCCTCGCGATCGAAGTCGCGCTCGATGTCGTCGTCTGAAGTGATGGGGTTGTTAATCTGGGACGGATCCTGCGACGCGCCGACCGGGTCAAAGTGCACGAGTGTCTCCTGACGTGAGGCGTTCATTCTATCGCAGCCGCTGTCATCGCGCTCAGAGAGATTGCCGCTTTCGAGACGGGCTCGTAGTTCGTGGTTCGTCGCTCGTAGCTCGTAGAACGTCCGCGACCATTTCGCTTGACCCCAACCGCTCTTCGAGCGACGAGCGACGAACCACGGACTAGGGGCTTCGAACAACCAACCAATCGCGCAGTTGATGCGTCTTACGTTGCAAAACTGTGGTATATCCGTAACGGATATAAATGACACCAAAACGCGACAACCAGGCGGCCAGCTTCCTTCCGCTGACACCGGCCATCCACCATATCCTCCTGGCGCTCGCCGACCAGGACCGGCACGGCTACGCCATCATGCAGGAGGTCGAGCTCCTCACTGGCGGCGGCACGCGTATGGGACCGGGCACGCTCTACGGCACAATCAAGCGCCTCCTGGCATCTGGGCTCGTCGAAGAAGCGGACCAGCGGCCCGATCCTGAGCTCGACGATGAGCGGCGGCGGTATTACCGGATCACGAAGCTGGGAACACAGGTCCTTGAAGCGGAGACAACGCGCCTGGCGACGCTCGTCGGCGCGGCCAGGGCCAAGAAGATCGTTCCCAAGGCGAAGCGGGCGTAACCGTGCTCATCGTCTACGCGGCCCTTCTCCGGCTCTACCCTCCATCCTTCCGGCGCAGTCACGGCGCGGAGATGGTGCAGTGCGTCCGCACGCTGGCTGGCGCCAGACCTGCGCCCGAAGTCCTGTGGCGCATCACTATCGATCTGCTTCGTTCGCTGCCGCGTGAATGGTGGGCGGTGCTCGCGACGGGCCGCGGCACGCGCCCGCCTTCCCCTCAGGAGCCCAGACGATCAGGAGAACCCATGCTCAACCTCTGGCGCGACGTCCGGTTCGCTCTCCGGCTGCTCATCCAGGCTCCGACATTTTCGGTTGTCGCCGTTATGACGCTGGCGCTGGGGATCGGCGCGAACACGGCGTTCTTCAGCCTTGCGGACGCGACGCTCCTCCGGCCGCTCAAGATCGCCGAGCCTGAACGGCTCGCCGTGATCACGTCGTCGAGCTCGTTCCTGGACTATCAGTCGTACGCGCAGCGCGGCGATCTATTCACCGCGGCTTTCGCCACGGGCGGCGGCCGCGACAGGGTCAACCTGAGGGTGGACAATACATCCGACCTCGCGGCCGCCACCTTCGTCTCCGGGAATACCTTCGGCGTGCTTGGCGTGCCGGCTGAAATCGGGCGCGTTCTGCTGCCGTCGGACGACACCGGTCCCGGTGGACCCATCAGCGGGGTCCTCAGCTACGACTTCTGGTCGTCGCGGTTCGGCCGCGATCCGGCGATTGCGGGCAGGGCGGTGACCATCAACGGGGCGCCGATCACAATCGTCGGCGTCGCTCGCAGGGGTTTCCGCGGTACCACCCTGACGTCCAGGTCGCAGATCTATCTCCCAATCACGTCCGTCAGGCAGGTGCTCCGTACCGGCTTTTTCGCATCCGAGAATCCGCTGGCCAACCGTGGCTTCGCCTGGCTGAGCGTCGTCGGCCGTCTACGGGATGATGTGACGAGGGATCAAGCAGCGCACGCGCTGAATATCCTCTACACCGAGCTGCATCCACCCTCTCGCAGCCGATCTCGTGCGCCGCTGCGCCTCGAGCCGCTCGCCACTCGCGTCTTCGACAGAGATAACACGCTGGCGATACGCCGTTTCGTGATGCTGCTCGTCGGGGTCGTGGCACTCACGCTGCTCATCGGCTGCGCGAACCTCGCCAACCTGCTGCTGGCGCGGGCGGCCGCCCGCCAGCGCGAGATCGGCGTGCGCCGGGCACTCGGTGCCAGCCGCGGCAGGCTCGTTCGGCAACTCCTGATCGAGAGCCTCGTTCTGGCAGCTCTCGGCGGCGCCGCGGGATTGCTGGTCGCGCACCTCACGCTTCGACTGCTCTCGTCGTACCAGCTTCCCGGAGGCATCGACATCGCGAACTTGGGGCTCTCGCTGGACGGTACGGCGGTGATCGCGACCGCGGCTCTCGCCAGCCTCACAGGTGTGCTCTTCGGGCTGGCACCGGCCTGGAGCGCATCGGGCGGCGATCTGCTCCACTCGCTTCGCGGCGAGGGACGCGGCAGCTCCAGGAGCCGGCTGCGAGGATCGCTCGTTGCGGCGCAAATCGCCCTCAGCCTCGTTCTACTCGCCGGCAGCGGCCTGTTCCTGCGAAGCCTGGTCCAGGCCCTGAACGTGCCGCTTGGGTTTGTGCCCGACAGGGTTGCGACCGCTTCAGTCAACCTGGGACTCGCGCGCTACACCGACGCGCGCGCGTCGGAGTTCTTCGCGGCCGCTCTCGAAAGCGTCAAGAAGATCCCCGGCGTGTCATCCGCCGCGTGGGGGACGCTCATTCCAACCAATGGGTCGATGATGGCGACCGTGCAGATCGAGGGATACGCGACGGCACCGGATGAAGAGCCACGCGTGCTCCTCTCGCAGGCCGGTCCCGGGTACTTCGAGACGTTAGGCACACGGATTCTGAACGGCCGCGCGTTCGAAAGCGCGGACGGTGCGGCAGCACCCAGAGTCGCCCTCGTCAATGACGCAGCCGCCCGGAAGTACTGGCCGGGACGGAGCCCGCTTGGCGGACGGCTGAAAATGGACGACGGCCAGTGGATTACCGTCGTCGGCGTGGCGGAGAACTCGACAATCAGCGCGCTCGGCGAAGAACCCTTCCCCTACGTCTTCTTTCCGTTCGACCAGGACATCGGGTTCGGCAGCCTCCTGGCACCCGCGCACGTGTTTCTGCGAACCACGGGGGATCCCTCCGAAGTGCTGGCTGCCGTCCGCGATCGACTGCGCGCGCTCGATCCACAGGTGCCGGTCTTCGATCTTCAGCCGCTGACGTTCCACGTCAGGGAGCTCGTGTTGCCTCAGCGGATGGGCTCGGTGCTTCTCGGCTTCTTCAGCCTGCTCGCCCTCAGCCTCGCGACCATCGGCATCTACGGCGTCGCCTCCTACGTCGTCGGTCTCCGCATGCGCGAGATCGGAATACGCATCGCGCTCGGCGCGGATCGCCGGACGATCGGCCGCCTTGTTCTTCTGCAAGGCTCATTACCCGTCGCCGCCGGCATCGTCATCGGAATTGGCCTCGCGCTGTGGGCCTCGCGCTTCATCGCGGCCCTTGTCTACGACGTCAGCCCCTGGGATCCCGCGACGTTCGTCGCGGTGACATTCGTGCTCGCGTCGCTCGCGCTCGCCGCGACCTACGTCCCCGCGCGTCGCGCGGCGCGCGTCGATCCGGTCACGGCGCTAAGATACGAGTAGCCGGCAGACGGCAGTCGCGAGTCGTCGGTCGGCCGTTCGAGCAGCATCGTGTTCAGAACTCGAAAGGAAGCCGTCATGACGGCCATCGATCGGAATTCGCCGAGTATGTCGCGCCGGTATCTCGGTCGATGTCTTTGCGCAACGCTGATGGCATCGCTTGGCGCCACGGGTCTGCTCGCACAACACGGCCACGGGTCCGAAGGTGTTGGAACCGCACATATGGAGACGTCTTGCGCTCCCGCTGTGCAAGCCAGGTTCGATCGCGCCCTGGCGCTTCTCCATAACTTCTGGTACGCGCGGGCCCTGACGCAGTTTCAAGAGATCCAGAAAGCGGAACCCGAGTGTGCCATGGCCTACTGGGGCGCGGCCATGACGTACAACCACCCGCTCTGGGATGCGCCGTCGCCGGCGGACGAAGCCGCGGCGTGGGCGTACGTGCAGAAAGGGCTCAAGGCCAGGTCGCAGAACGACCGCGAGCATATGTACCTCCTGGCTGTCGCCGCCCTGTACAAGGATGCCGGCGCGGGGACGAAGCGGTCGCGTGACGAGGCCTACCGCGAGCTGATGGCCGCCACCCACGAGAAGTATCCGGACGATGAAACCAAGCTGTTTTATGGCCTGTCGATCATCGGAACCATCAGTGAAGGAACGAAGGGATTCGAGATGCAGGGCCGTGCGGTCGGCCTCTTCGAATCGGTCTACGCTCACGACAAACAGCATCCGGGAGTGTTGCACTACCTCATTCACGCCTACGATGATCCTGTTCATGCCGAACGTGGTTTGGCCGTTGCGCGTGCGTACGCCAAGACCGCTGCCGCAGTGCCGCATGCCTATCACATGCCCTCGCACATCTTCACGCGCCTGGGATACTGGGACGAAGCGGCGACGACCAACGAGAACGCGTGGCAGATTTCAAACGACGATGTGAAGGAGTCGGGGGATCCAGGAGAGTTGCGCGACTTCCATTCGCTCAACTATCTCTCCTACAACTACCTTCAGCTCGGCCGCTACAGCGATGCGAAGAAGGCGGTCGATCTGTTCGCGGCCCAGTACGCAGCGATCACGAACCGTACGACGGCTCCGGACTCGCAAGACCTTCAGGCCCGCCACGTACGGGGTCGGACGATCTTCGCGTTGCCCGATCGCGTGCTGTACGGTTACTTCGACACACTCGCACGCTTCATCGTCGAATCGGAATCCTGGAACGACGTGCCGACCTTGCCGCTGATTGCTCCCTCGAGCGATTTCGTGGTGATGAAGCTGCATCTCGAGACGATGGCCGCGGCCAGCCGCAAGGACACCGTCACGGCAAAAGCCAATGCGGCGGAGATGATGGCGCGCGCACGCGTCCCCGGACAACATCCGTTCGTGCAGCAGATTCTGACGATGCAGGCGAGAGAGGCGGCAGCGTTGGCCGCGCACGCAGCGGGCGACGCGGCGGCTGTCGTTCCGGAGATGGAGGCCGCGGTGGCGATCGAAGATTCAATCGACAGCCTGTCGCAGCCGCCTTATCCGATTATTCCCGCGCATGAGCTCTATGCTTCGCTGTTGATGGACATGGGCAGGCCCGCAGAGGCGCGCAAGCACTTCGAGGAGACTCTGCGACGCACCCCTGGCCGGCCCAAGGCGATCGCCGGTATCGCGCGGGCCGCCGAAGCGATGGGAGACACAGCCACCGCCAAGGCCCAATACATGCGACTGATGGAGATGTGGAAGAGCGCCGATCCCGATCGCCCCGAGTTACAGGCGGCGCGCCGGTTCTTGCTTACCCGCCGTCCCTTTTGAAGACCAACTTCCCTGCCACGAGCGTCATCTCGCACTGCAGGTCTTTCAGTTGGGCCGCGGGCACCTTGTAGAGATTTCGATCCCACACCGCGATGTCGGCGAACTTGCCGGGCTCGAGCGATCCCACCTGCGTGTCGAGGAACATCTGGCGCGCGGCCCAGATGGTGTACGACTTCAGCGCGGCGCGGATGTCCACGGACTCGGCCATGCCGAACGGCGTCCGTCCGTACGTCCCCGCTTGCGTCTCACGCGCAACCGACGCCCACAGGCCATAGCGTGCGGGGTACGGCGTCACGCTGTAGTCCGATCCGCCCGCCCAGATAACCGCGTGGTCGAGATACGACTTGAACGGCTCGAGCCTGGGGTTGCGGACCTTACCGAAGTTGCCCGCGTAGGTATCGCCGATCCACCAGAGGAACGGCGCCTGCGCCTCCGGATATCCCGCGTCGTAGGTCTTCTGCAGATCGGCCATCAGACGAATCGCGCGGTCTGTTGGCAGGTTGGCGTGGATAATCGAATGCCGCAGACCTTTCACCGGATTCACCTTGAGGACTTCCGCGTAAGTGTCAACCACGAGATCGATCGCGCGGTCGCCCACGGCGTGCGTGCCGACGTGCATGCCGGCACCCGTCAGCATCGACACCTGTTGTTTGTAGACCGCCGGGTAGTCCTGGTTATTCGCCGGGTAACCCTTGTTGCCTGGGTCCGTGCCGGTCAGTTCCTTGTTCCAGTCGTCGTACATCCACGCGGTCCGCGCGCCGCCGCTGCCGTCGGCATACAGTTTCACGCCGGCCGAGACCAGCCGCCCGTCTCCGAGCGTCGCAGGCAGCCTCGGCGCCGCCGCAATCGAGCCCATGGCCTGGCGCACGGAATCAATCGTGGCGCCACCTCGCCACAACGCAGCGACACGGACATTCAGCAATCCTTCGTCCAGGAGTTGCCTGTATAAGTCCCACTTCGCCTGGCTGACGTTGAGATCCTTGGCGCCGGTCATCCCCTCGCGGTTGAACCCCGCGATGATGCGCAGGACATCGCCGCGCATGTTGTTGCTGCGACCGCCCCCGCCTCGCGCAATGAGACCGGTCGCGCGCTCCTTCATGACGCCAGTTGGGTTGCCATCCGCGTCGCGATCGATCGTGCCACCGGGCGGATCCTTCGTATCCTTCGTCACACCGGACAGCTTCATCGCGAGCGAGCTGGCCACGCCGTAGTGGCCTGTCGTGTGCGTGAGGTAGACGGGATGATTCGGAGCTGCCTTGTCGAGGTCCGCTGCGGTGATGTAGCGGCGCTCGACGAGCTTGCCTTCGTCCCAGCCGCCGCCGCGCACCCACTCGCCTGACGGCACTTTCGCGGCCCACGCGCGCACTCTCGCGATTACCTCGTCCATCGAGCGGGCGTCGCCGAGATCGAGCGTGTCCGCAGGCTCCGAGAAGTGCACGTGCGTGTCGATCAGTCCAGGCGTGGCCGTGCGTCCGGCCAGATCGATCGTCTCGGTCTTTTCGCCGATGTGCTGACGCACCGCGGTGCTGGATCCGACGAAGACGATCCTTCCGTCTTTGACGGCCAGCGCCTCGACAATCGAATCGCGCGCGTCAACGGTGATGACTGTCCCGTTCAGCAGCACGAGGTCGGCGCTCGGCGGCTGCGAAACGAGCAGAGCGCCCGTGAGGGGGAGCAGGAGCGCGAGACGAGTGATCATGACTTCGGGGCGGCAAAACAATAGAGGGCACCACGAGTCCGCACGTAAATGCGCCCGCCGCTGAGCGCCGGGGTGGCGTGAATCTCCTCGCCGATGTCGTTCACGCCAAGGACTTCCCACTGACGCCCCGCCTTCAGCACCGTGATCTTTCCTTCCACACTGCTCAGGAAAACCTTTCCGTCGGCCGCTACCGGCGATGCGTAGTACTCCCCCAAGGCGCCGGGGCTTCGTCCTTCCTTCAGCGATCGGCCTGTTGCTGGATCAAGGGAGGTGATGATCCCACCGGTTTTCACCAGGTAGAGCACATCCTGGTAGAGCAGCGGGGCCGGAATATACGGGAGGTTCTTCTTGAAACGCCACAGGACCGTGGCAGTATCGAGCTTTCCGACGCCCTCCCCCGGACGGATGGCGATGGCGCCGTACTCACCTACACCGAGGTTCCGGATCGTGTCCCACTCCGCAGCGGTGATGAAGTTGTCGGCATCGGCGTCGGCCCAGCCGAAATGCTCTCCCATCGACTTGTCGGCGATGAACTCCTGGTGCGACAGCCGGCGGTCCTTATCCTTGTCGTACTTCTCCAGAATCGCGGAAAACGTGGGCAACGACGGCTCGGTGCTACCTTCTGTCGACATGAACAACGTGTTGCCGCTGGCCACGGCCGTGCCCATCGACCCACTCGATCCGACGGGCATCCACCAGCGTGGCTCCCCACTCTCGAGCGCATAGGCGTCGAGACGCGTCGAGCCCGGCACGATCAGCTGCGCCGACGTCACGCCTCCTGCGGGCCGGAACACCATGGGAGTGGCCCAGCCTTCCGGCGCCCCCGTGCGGTCTCTTTTCCACCGCAGCTGCCCGGTCTGGCGGTCGACGGCCACGATGAAAGAATCGGTCCGCTGATCGCAGACCATGACCACCAGGTTGTCAGTGAGGATGGGCGACGCCGCCATGCCGTAGAAGCTCTTGAACGGGCCGAGCGGAAGCGTCCACCGATCCTTGCCGTCAGCCGTGTAGGCAACCAATCCGAAGTCCGCGAAGAACACGACGACACCGTCGTCGTCGGCCGCCGCCGTGGGCGACGCCGGATCGTTGGCGTGATAGGTCTTCTGCGCCCGCGCACGTGGGATTTCCCTGCGCCACACCTCGCGGCCGGTCACCTCGTCGAGACAGATCGTCATCAG
>Ga0075430_100001919_pt1 | contig 17055 bp, 13 predicted proteins | sample RhiMetdeltSRZDD4_FD_75294 | JGI IMG/M metagenome (GOLD analysis project Ga0075430, IMG submission 75294) | Populus rhizosphere microbial communities from Tennessee, USA - Rhizosphere MetaG P. deltoides SRZDD4 | ecosystem: Host-associated > Plants > Roots > Rhizosphere > Soil | place: USA... | reverse complement strand
CTAGCCGCCGGAGCCGAGTGACCGCGCGACGTGGCGCGACGTGGCGCGACGAAGCCAACACGCGACGGGGCGCGACTCAAAGCGTGACGACGACCGACCGCCGCGCCGAATCGCGCGCGGCTTCGATGATCTCGAGCACGGAAATCACCTCGTTAGGCTCGACCGGCGGCGGAGCGCCGTACCGGATCGCCCGAACGACGCCTGCGTAAAAATCCGCGTAGTCGCCCCGCTCGGTCGGCACCGGCCGCAGCTCGGTGCCCGCGCCGACGGTGCCCCAGTTCTCCTGCGGCTCCGTCCCCCAATCCGGAGCACCGGGTCGTTTGCCGGCGCGCAACGCATCCTCCTGCACGTCGAGCCCCCACTTCGTGTACGCGGCCGCCGAGCCGAGCATGCGAAAGCGAGGACCGGGCTGCCCGGCGACCGCGCTCATTCGCAGGTGTGACCGGACCCCGGACACGTGGGTCACCGCCACGAGCACGTCGTCGTCCGCTTCCACGCCGTCGCGTCGTCGGTCGAGCTCCGCATAGACAGTCTTCGCGGGTCCGAAGAGCACGAGCGCCTGATCGATCAGATGACTCCCGAGGTCGAACAGGAGTCCTCCCGCTTCCTCGGGCGTGCCGCGCTCGCGCCAGCCGCCCGTCGCGTGCGGACGCCATCGCTCGAAGTCCGACTCGAACCGTATCGGCGTGCCGAGCGTGCCGTCGGTCAGGAGACGTCGCAGGGTCTTGAAGTCGCCATCCCACCGGCGGTTCTGAAATGGCGCGAGCACCACACCCCGTGCCCGCGCGGCCGACGCCACCTCGCGCGCCTCCTTCGCCGCCGGCGCGAGTGGCTTGTCGACGACGACATGCAGCCCGGCCGCGACTGCCGAGAGCGCGAGCGGCACATGCGTGCGGTTCGGGGTGGAGATGGCGACCAGGTCGATTCCTGCGCCAGGCTCCCACAGCGTCCCGGCGTCCGCAACAATGCGCGCGCGCGGGTACGCACGCGCGGCCTGCTCCCGTCGGGTGGGGTTTCCGGTAACGATCGCCACGAGCTCGAGACCGGGCGTCGTGTCGATGAACGGCGCGTGAAACGCGGCGCCCCCGAGCCCGTATCCGACGACTGCCGCCCGCAGCGGCTCGCCGCCACGCCTAACGTCTGCCATTCATCGCGAGGTCGAGGGCATCGGCCAGTCCACCATGCTCGACGTCACCGACGGTTTCGCGGGCCAGCTCGCGCGCGACGTCTTCCGCGTTCGCCATGGCGACCGGGTGCCCGACGATGCTGAGCGCCGGAGTGTCGTTCAACCCGTCGCCGACGTACATCACATCCTCGAGCGAAACGCCATATTCGGCGGCCACGGCGCGCACGGCCATCCCCTTGTTCACACCCGCGCGCGTGAGGTTCACGAACACGCCGTCAGGCATTGCCGGCGCGAGCGACGGCGACACTTCCAGGCCCGGATGCGGCTCGGCGAGCACGGCCGGCGCGGTAGCATGCGTCAGTACCCACTGCGCGCGAACCGCGGCGCCATGTAACGACTCGAACGTGCGCCGCTCGAACGCGATACCGAGGAAGCCGGCGTGACGGCGCATCATCTCGGAGTCATGCTCGGTGACGTAGTCGTCGTCGGAGTAGAGCTCGAGCGGCCGGCCGTGACGCCGCGCGCGCTCGACGAGCATCGACACCGTTTCGGGCAACAGTGCAGCCGACCGCGACTCACCGTGGCGCAAATGCACGACGCTCGCGCCGTTCTGAAAGCAGTGCCAGCCGTCGGGTTCGAGTTGGGCGGCGAGCGCACGGGTCACGCCGAAGCCCGGTCGTCCCGAGCAGATCGCGAGGCGGATGCCGGCCGCCCGCGCGGCTTCCACAGCGGGCCAGACGCGGTCATGGACCGCGCCACCGACGCCGACGAGCGTACCGTCGACGTCGATGCACACGAGCTTCGCTAGCGGTCGTGGCACGCCATCGGATAGGACGCACTCGCAACCGTCGACATCAGCGAGCGCCGACCGTCGGTGGGCGCTTCGTGACACTCGTCAGGGCCGCGGCCAGTCCGTCCGCATCTTCGCCCACGATCACATGCACCACGCCGCTGCCGAGCCGCATGACGCCGTTCGCTCCCGCACCATCGAGGCCGCCTTCGTCGATGCGCGCGTCGTCGCGCAGCGTCACACGAAGGCGCGTGATCGCCACAGCCTCGACCGTCTCGATGTTATCGAGCCCGCCGAGTGCCGCGGCGATCGCGCGAGCACGCGCCTCGTGTTCCGGTGTGAATGTGACGGCGCGGGACACCGGCGCCGACGCCGCGGGTGCAGCAACGGGGGCGGCGCCCGCCGCTCGCATGTACTCCTCCATGTCGGTCTTCAGGTTCTCGGAGCGCGTCCCGAAGATCGCCTGCATCCCGCTTCCGACCTTCATGACGCCCGACGCGCCGAGCGCCTTGAGCGCATCCGGGCTCGCGCGCGACACGTCGGCGAGCTCCACCCGGAGTCGCGTTATGCACGCATCGAGACTCCGAATGTTCCCCGCTCCCCCGAAAGCAGCCACGAGCCGCGGCGCCATACCGTCGCCGGCCAGGGCTCCAACGGGCACGGCTCCCGGAGCCGGAGTGGCGTCACCCATACCCGTCGAGGCCTCGGCGACCTCGGCCTCACGGCCGGGCGTCTTCAGATTCATGCGTCGGATGAGCGTGGTGAACAGCGTGTAGTAGATCCCGGCCCATACGAGCCCGAGCGGCACCAGCCACCAACCGCGCTGCGAGTTCGGATACAGGACGACGAAATCGATGAGCCCGTGCGAGAACGTCGTGCTGTGATGAATGCCGAGCGTGACGGCGACGAAATACGCGACGCCTGCCAGCAGCGCGTGTATACCATATAGAAGCGGTGCGACGAACAGGAAGGCGAACTCGATCGGCTCGGTGATTCCCGTGAGGAACGACGTCAACGCAGCCGAGATCATGATGCCGCCCACCTTTGCGCGGTTCTCCGGTCGTGCGGTGCGCCACATGGCGAGCGCGGCGGCGGGGAGCCCGTACATCTTGAACAGGTAGCCGCCCGCGAGGTGGCCGGCCGTCGGATCGCCCGCGGTGAATCGGTAGATCTCGCCGTGAATCTCCTTGGCCGTCGCCGGATCGATGTACGTGCCCACCTCGAAGAAGAAGGGCACGTTCCAGATGTGGTGAAGCCCGAACGGAATCAGGGAGCGCTCGACGACGCCGTAGAGCGCGAACGCCGCGGCCGGATTCCCGCTCGCCGCCCATCGCGAGAAGTGATCGATCTGCGTTCCGATCGGCGGCCACACGAGGCTGAGCACGATGCCGACGACGATCGCGATGAACGCAGTCATGATCGGCACTGACCGCTTCCCTGAGAAGAACCCGAGGTAAGCCGGAAGCTGGAGTCGGTAGTACCGGTTGAACAGGATAGCCGCGACCGCGCCGATCAGAATGCCGCCGAACACACCGGTTTCGATCGACGGCAACCCCATGATCGGCCTCGGCTCGTAGCCCACGAGCGGCGCCATCACGCCCATCGTCGCGAGCATCACGGCGAACCCGACGACGGCCGCGAGCGCCGCAACCCCATCGTTTCCCGTTAGGCCGAGCGCGACGCCGATCGCGAAGATGAGCGGCAGGTTGCCGAAGACGGCACCGCCCGCCTGCGCCATCACGTTCGACACCGTGACGGGGAGCCACGTGAACTTCGCGCTCCCGACACCGAGCAGGATGCCGGCCGCGGGAAGCACGGACACCGGCAGCATGAGAGACTTCCCGATCTTTTGCAGCCACCCGAACGCCGCGCGCCACTGGCTCATGATTCGGACCCTCCCCCTCCCCCTCCCCCTTCCTCTCCTCCCCCTCCGTGTCGCCGCGCCACGAGAGCGCGAACCTGTGCCCCGTCCTCCGCATCGAGCGCTTCCATCGCCGTCGCTCGACACGCGTCCATGCTCAGCGATCGCACTCGCGCCTTCACTGTGGGCACGAGCGGGACATCGACACTCAGCTCCGTGACGCCAAGGCCGAGAAGCACCGGTATGGCGTGCGCATCGCCGGCGAGCGCGCCGCAGACGCCGACCCACCGACCGTGCGTGTTGGCGCCCGACACCGTCCGCTCGATGAGCCGGAGCACGGACGGATGCAGCGCATCCACCTGCGGCGCGAGGCGAGCGTTCGTGCGATCCATCGCCAGCGTGTACTGCGTCAGGTCGTTCGTCCCGATCGAGAAGAAATCCGCCTCGCGCGCGAACCGGTCGGCGATGAGCGCCGCCGCCGCGGTCTCGACCATGATGCCGACGGGAATCGGCGGCACGCCTAACGCCATGCGCTCGCGCTCGACGAGCGCGCGCGCCGCGCGCCACTCGACGAGGGTAGCGATCATCGGGAACATCATCGCCACCCTGCCTGCCGTCGACGCGCGCAGAATGGCTCGCACCTGGGCCCGGAAGAGCCCGGGCCGCGCCAGTGTGAGGCGCACGCCGCGCTCGCCGAGGAACGGGTTGGCCTCCGGGGAGAGCGCGAGGTACGGGATGGGCTTGTCCCCGCCGACGTCGAGCGTCCGGATGACGAGGATCCGCTCGGGACCTAACGCCCGCGCGATGGCCTCGTACGTCCGCGCCTGATCGTCTTCGTCGGGGGCACTGTGGCGGTCCATGAACAGGAACTCGGTGCGAAGCAGCCCGACGCCTTCTCCGCCGACGGCCGGAACGCGCGTGGCTTCCTCGAGCCCCCCAATGTTCGCGACGACTTCCACGCGATGGCCGTCCCGCGTGGTCGCCGGCTCGGCGGCGACGGCCAACTCGCTCGCACGCCGCCGGTCCGCCGCGCCCTGCCGCGCCGTCGCCGCCGCCTCCTGCTCCGCGTTAGGCGACGGGTCGAGCGTCCCGTGGTCGCCGTCCAGGATGACGCGGGTCCCGGCCGCGAGGTCGAGCACGCGCGGATCCGCGCCGGCGACCGCTGGAATCCCGAGCCCGCGCGCGAGGATCGCGGCGTGCGAGGTCGCGCTGCCCATCGTCGTGCAGAGCCCGAGCACGCGCGTGCGATCCAGCGACGCCGTGTCGGACGGCGTCAGGTCCTCGGCCACGACGATCGAGCCCGCCGGCACCTCGAGCCCCGTGTCCGTGCGGCCGACGAGGAGGTGCAGCACCCGTCGGCCCACGTCGCGCAGATCCGTCGCGCGACCGGCAAGCAGCGCGTTCTCGAGGCCGAGCAATCGCTCCGCCTGCGACGTGTACGCCGTACGCCACGCGAACGCCGCCGACGCGCCACCGCGAACCGCCGCCGACGCGCGCTCGACCACCTCGGGATCCTCCAGCAGCTCCTGATGCGCGGCGAAGATCGCCGCGCGCGCCGCGTCCGCTTCGGCCACGAGACGCTGCTGGAGCGACTCGAGCTGGAGGTGCGCCGCGGCGATGGCGGCGTCGAGCGCGCGTTGCTCCTGCGCCGGATCGGCGCCGCGCTCCTCGATGACGACATCGTCCTGTCGAAGCCTGAACACCTGCCCCACCGCGACTCCGGGTGACGCAGCGACACCGACCAGTACGCCCTCCGCGCGAGCGGAGGGCGGAGCTGCTGACGGGGCACCGCCCGCTGCGGCTGCCCCCGTCGCCGGCGCTCCGTGCACGGCATCGAGGTTGGTCGCGAGCTTCGCCGCGATCGCGTCGACGGCGGCCGCGGCATCACGGCCGCGCGCGACGACAGTCACCGACTCGCCACCTGCCACCTCGAGCGCCATGAGCGACACCACACTTCGCGCGTTCGCCTCGCGTCCGTCGCTCTTCACGAGCCGCACGTCAGCCGCGAACCGACGTGCGGTTGCCGCGATGACCGCTGCCGGGCGCGCGTGGAGACCGGTGTCGGATGCCACGGTCACGGGAGCCGACGTCACCACGTTCTCGTCTGTGGGCTGCGCGCGAGTGCTCGGCGTTGCATGGCGCACGTCGACGTCGAGAATCGGATCGCGCCCGGCGACGACACGACCTTTCCGAGCTTTCAGTCCGGCGACGGCGTCCATGTTGGTGATGAGAACTACCGTCAGAAGGCTGACGGCGCGGCGCGCGACGGAATCGGCGTCGAAGCGAACCAGCGGATCGCCCGCGCGCACCGAGTCGCCCGCCTTCGCGATCTGGTGAAATCCCTCCCCCCGCAGCTTCACCGTGTCGATCCCGACGTGAATCACGATCTCGAGCCCATACGCCTCGAGCGTGACCGCGTGGCCGGCCCGATGGACCTGACGCACCCGGGCATCGCAGGGCGCGACGATCGTGTCGGAGAGCGGATCGATCGAGACGCCGTCGCCCGCGAGCCGTTGTGCGAACGCCGGGTCGGGAACGTCGTCGAGTGGAACGAGCACGCCAGACACCGGCGCAACAAGGGTCACCGTTACGCGCTCGGTCCCTGGTGAGCTCGGCGCGCCTGAGGTCAGCGCGGTGGCCATGCTTCCCCGGTCATGGTCGTCATCGTCGCCTCTTCGCCGTGGCGCGCCGTGGTGTAGGAATCGTGGAGCACTCGGTCTTCCCGACGCTCGGCGCGAAGGTGGCGCGCACGAGGCTCGCGCGCCACCCCTTCGCTGCCCGAGCGCGTTCGCTGGCGGGCCCGCGAGCACGGGAAAACTGTCAGGCAGGCGAGCGGAGCCGTATCGAGCGGTGACCAGACCCGCGTTGGCCGAGCTGCTCCGAGCCAACCAACGAGGTGGTCGGCGGGGCTGCGGGCCGCTTCGTCCCTGCAATGTGCAGGCTCGACACACTGGTGTTCCTCCGGCAGCGAGCGCGTACTACCCTCGGGACATGAGCTCGCTCGTTCGTTCCGGCCGACGACGCTTGCGCGCCAGCGCGTTGACGGCTGTCGCGGTGGCCGCGGCGCTCGCCGCCGCATGCTCGAGCGAGTCTGGCGTTCCTGTCGCGACGGTCCCCGGACTCGGTGGGACGCTCATCGTGCCTAACAAGATGCGGTCCACGGTCACGATCGTGGACGTCGCGACCGGGAAGCAGCTGGCGTCGTTTCCGGTGTCCCCGGAGCCTCACGAGATTGCGCTCTCCGCAGACGGCACGACCGCGGTCACCACCGCCATCGGTGGGACCACGTTGTCCGTCATCGATGTGGAAGGTCGCCGCGTCGTCCGAACGATAGACGTCGGCGCTGATTCGTCGACCCACGGCATCGCGTTTCTTTCCGGCGACAGCATCGTCGCCGTAACGTCCGCGGCGACCGACAGGGTTGCACTCGTCGATGTGAGGCGTGGCGCGGTGCTCGGTTCCATCGCGACCGCGGGAGGCCGGCCGCACATCCTGCAGGCAACCGCCGACGGCACCCACTTCTACACGAGCGAAGCCGCGACCGGCACGATCTCCGAGTTCGATCCGGCGCTGCAGCGCCTCACGCGAACGTTTCAGGTGCCCGACGCACCCGAAGGGATGACGGTCACCCCGAACGGCGACGAGGTCTGGGTCGGGAGCAGTACGTTCTTCAGGGGACGCGTCACCGTTCTGGATCCGCGCTCAGGCACAGTGACGCACGTCGTATCGATGTTCGGCTGGCCGTACCGCATTCACCTCACGCCGGACGCTCGCACGGTGCTCGTGCCCGACATCCGGCGCGGCACCCTTCGCTTCATCGATCGCGCGTCGCGCCGGGAGCTCGGGATCGTTCGGTTCGGTGGCGGAGATCCGGGTGGGGTCGCGATCACGCCCGACGGGCGGTACGCCTTCCAAACGCTGAATTCACAGGGCCGCGTCGCGATCGTGGATGTCGCTGCGCGACAAGTTGTCGGCAGCCTCGACGTCGGCGACACACCGGACGGTATCGCCTACACGCCTCGCGTGTTCGCCGCGACGCCCTGACGCCCTGCTAGAACGCCACCGGCGGGCTTTGCGGCGGCTGACCCGACGAGTTGCGAGCGAGCATGCGCTCACCGCTCGCCGTCAGTCTCACTCCGAGAATGTAGGGCGCATCCGCTGCGGGCACGTCGCCAGACGGAGTGGTTACGATGGCGTAGCCTTCGCTCAGGGCGAACCCGATGAACCGTCGGTCCGCCGCATCGCGAGTATCCACGCGGTTCTTTGGACGACGCGTCTGGAGCTCACGCATCCATGCGGCAAAGCTCTTCTCGTCGACCATAGCCTGCTCCGCTCCCTCCTCATCAGGCGACAACGTACTGCCGTGCGTCGATCACCAGCAAACTCGGCCGTCCATGTCGCGTCCGGCGCACGGCCCCTCGATGCCGCATCATCTGCGAGTGTCGAGCCAGTGCTGCGGTGCCGAGGCTTGCTGCGATTCGCCGAACGGGCCAAGTTGCGCGACCTGCTGGCCACCATCCGAGGACTTCAGGAGTCGGCCGACGTGAACGAGGCGCACTGATGACCGCAGTCGCAGCGGACCACACGGCGGTCACCCGCCAGCTGGCTGACTTTCTCGCCGGCGCGACGTACGACGACCTGACCCCCGCTGTCAGAGAGGACACTCGCCGCGCGACGCTCGATTGGCTGGGGTCTGCGCTCGCCGGCGCGCTCGAGCCACAAGCACGAATGGCCCAGCGTGTCGCGAGTGGGCTCGGCGCATCGGCCGAGTCTACGATGTTCGCTGCCGGCCGCGCCTCCGCGCCCGCGGCCGCGCTCGCGAACGGGGTGGCGTCCCACATCCTCGAGCTCGATGACGTGCACAAAGGCTCCACGCTGCACGCTGCCGCGCCGGTCATCTCGGCGGCGCTCGCGGTAGCCGAACGCGAGCGCGCGACCGGACGCGAGTTCGCCGTTGCTGTCGCACTGGGTTACGAAGCCGCGCTTCGGATCGGCGAGGCCGTAAACCCGAGCCACTACCGGTTCTGGCATCCGACCGGCACGGCGGCGACGTTCGGCGCTGCCGCCGCAGCTGGTTCGCTCATCAAGCTGACGCCATCGCAGCTGGTCGATGCACTCGGCACCGCGGGCACGCAGGCCGCGGGCCTTTGGGAGTTCAACGCTGACGGCGCGATGAGCAAGCACCTCCATCCCGGCAAGGCGGCGTTCAACGGCATCATCGCTGCGGATCTGGCGCGCGAAGGGTTCACCGGCGCGTCGCGCATCCTCGAGGGTGAGCGCGGCTTCTTCCGCGCGACGGCAGCCGGACACGATGCGTCGCGCATTACCGACGGTCTCGGAACAGCGTGGAAGGTCTCTGAGAACTGCTACAAGCTCCACGCCTGCTGCGGGCATACCCACAGCGCCATCGACGTTGCGCTCGACATTCGTGCACGACGCGACTGGGACTCGCCATCGGCCGTCGACGCGATCGACCAGATCGAGATCCAGACGTACGGCCCCGGTTACGAGATCGTGAAGGATCCGACGCCGGGCACACCCTATCGAGCGAAGTTCAGCATTGCGTACTGTGTCGCGACCGCCCTGCTCGAAGGAGTCGTCGGGCTCGAGCAGTTCACCGCCGACCGCTTCGACGGCGAAGGCGTGGTTTCTCCGTCGATCGCGGCACTGCTGTCTCGAACCCGTGTGACCGTTCATCCCGATCTCACCGATCGATACCCGGCGGAATGGCCGACGCGCGTGCTGGTCTCCCTGCGAACCGGAGACGTGGAGCGTGGTGCGAGTGGCTATCCGCGCGGAAACCCCGAGAACCCGGTCTCCACGAGTCATCTCGAGGAGAAGTTCCTCGCCCTGGTGACGCCGCGATACGGACGCGCGTTCGCTCACCGGGCACTTGGCGTCGCGCGCGGTGTCGGCGAGTGCCCCGACGTGCACGAGCCGTTCGCCGACCTGTTCGCCGCTCGAGCCTGACGTCATGACCGAGATAAACCCTAACGCGCACCGGTACAGCGAGTACCGGGAGTCGGTGCGCGATCTCTGTCGGCGGTATGGGAGCGACTATTGGCAGGGCGTGGAGGCCGAGAGTGCGTATCCGCAGGAGTTCGTCCAGGCCCTCACGGATGCAGGCTGGTTGTCGGTCCTCATCCCCACCGAGTACGGTGGCGGTGGACTCGGGGTCACCGAGGCGTCGGTGATCCTCGAGGAGGTCAACCGTTCGGGCGCGAACTCCGGGGCGTGCCACGCCCAGATGTACATCATGGGGACCCTGCTCCGTCACGGCTCGGAGGAGCAGAAGCAGCGCTACCTGCCACGCATCGCGTCAGGCGAGCTTCGGTTGCAGTCGTTCGCGGTCACCGAGCCGACGAGCGGCACCGATACGACTCGCATCAGCACGTTCGCGCGGCGGCGCGGTGACCGCTACGTCGTGACGGGGCAGAAGGTGTGGATCTCGCGCGTGCAGCACTCCGACGTGATGTTGCTGCTCGCGCGCACCACCGCCCTGAGCGACGTGAAAAAGAAGTCCGAGGGGCTCTCGGTCTTTCTCGTCGATCTCGACAGCGCGATGGGCCACGGCATGACCGTGCGCCCCATCCGCAACATGGTCGGGCACGAGACGAACGAGGTCTTTTTCGACGAGCTGGAGATCCCGGCCGAGAACCTGATCGGTGAAGAAGGAAAGGGGTTTCGCTACATCCTCGACGGGATGAATGCCGAGCGGATTCTCATCGCGGCTGAGTGCATCGGTGACGGCTACTGGTTCGTCGACCGCGCGCGCACGTACGCGTCGTCGCGTGTCGTGTTCGATCGCCCGATCGGCCAGAACCAGGGTATTCAATTCCCGATCGCGGCGGCGTACGCCCACGTGCGCGCGGCGGACCTCATGCGATACGAAGCCGCACGCCTGTTCGACAACGGCGAGCCATGCGGCGGCGAGGCAAACATGGCGAAGATGCTGGCCGCCGACGCGTCGTGGGAAGCGGCGAACGTCTGCCTGCAGTCGCACGGTGGATTCGGGTTCGCCGCCGAGTACGACGTCGAGCGGAAGTTCCGTGAGACGCGGCTGTATCAGGTCGCGCCCGTCTCGACGAATCTGATTCTGTCCTACATCGGCGAGCACATCCTCGGGATGCCGAGGTCGTTCTGAGCACGGTGGCACCTGACGCCGACCTGCCGCTGACAGGCATTCGCGTCGTCGCGCTCGAGCAGGCGGTCGCCGCGCCGTTCGCGTCGCGCCAGCTCGCGGACATGGGCGCCGACGTCGTCAAGATCGAGCGGCCGGACGGCGGCGACTCGGCGCGGGCATACGATCGCGCAATGAACGGCGTGAGCGCGTACTTCGCCTGGCTCAATCGCGGCAAGCGCAGCGTCGTGCTCGATCTCAAGCAGCCGCGTGACCGCGACGTGTGTGCGGCGCTGCTCGCTCGCGCCGACGTGTTCATCCACAACCTCGCACCGGGTGCGGTCGAGCGCCTCGGGTTCGCTTACGAGGACGTCGCTCGTCAGAACGAGCGCGTCGTCTGGTGTGGCATCTCCGGCTATGGGCCCGACGGACCGCTTCGCGACAAGAAGGCCTACGACATGCTCGTCCAGGCGGAATCGGGCGTCGTGTCGGTGACAGGACACGCCGACGCGCCGGCGAAGGTCGGCATCTCGATCGCGGACATCTCGTCAGGCTTCTACGCGTACTCGTCCATCCTCGCCGCGTTGATTCGCCGTGGCCGAACGGGTCGTGGAGACCGCATCGACATCGCGATGCTCGAGTGCCTGACGGAGTGGATGACGCCGGCGCTGTACGTGTGGCGCGGCACTGGAACGATCCCGGCGCGTGCCGGAGTTCGACACAATATGATCGTTCCGTATGGCGCGTACGCCTGCGCCGATGGAACCGTGCTGTTCGCGATTCAAACGCACCGCGAGTGGCAACGCTTCTGCACGCAGGTGATGGACGCCCCTTCCCTCGCCGACGACCCCCGGTTCGTGACGAACGCCGCCCGGCTCGCCCATCGCGCTGAGCTGGAAGCCATCATCGAGGAGCGCCTGCGCCGGTATCACCGCGCCGATGTGGTCACCTGGCTCGAGGCAGCGGACGTACCGACGGGCAACCTGAATGACGTCCCCACCGTCGCCGAACACCCGCAGCTCGTGGCGCGCAACCGGTGGACGACCGTCGACTCACCGGGCGGACCGATTCCCGCGCTGATTCCGCCTCACAATCTCCACGACGCACCGGCACGCATGGGCGCGGTGCCATCGTTAGGCGAGCACACCCAGGCCGTGCTCGCGGAGCTCGGTCCCAGGACTGAAACCGGAGGCAGGCGATGACCGCGGATGTCGGCACCGGCGGACGATGCTACGAGGATTTCGAGGTCGGGCTCGTGATGCGGCACCCGCTGGGCCGCACCGTCACGGCAACCGACAACGCGTGGTTCGCGCTCACGACCGTCAACCTGAACCCGATTCACTTCGACGCGCACTACTCCGCGCAAACGGAGTTCGGGCGGCCGCTGATGAACTCCGCGTTCACGATCGCGCTCGTCACCGGGCTGACGGTCGCGGACGTGTCACGGAATGGGGTGAACCTGGGATGGGATGAGGTCCGCATGCCGGCGCCGCTCTTCGAGGGCGATACGGTCTACGCGGAGTCGACGGTATTGTCGATGCGGGAATCGAAGTCGCGGCCGAACATGGGCATCATCGAGATCGCGACGACGGGCTACAAGCAGGACGGGACGGTGATCATGACGTTTCGGCGCACGATCCTCGTCTACAAACGCGGCCACACGCCGACGCGGCCGACCCCGACACCGAGAAAATCGGACATTGCGACCGACTAGTTGTCATCCTGAGGCGTCAGCCGAAGGATCTTCATTGTCCCGGCAAAGGGTTTTAGCGAGGCGCCGAGGATCGTTCGCCTCGCTCAGGATCACACGGCTGTCACGAGAGCGACCAGAGGATTCCGACGCAGAAGAACCAGCGGTGGCGAAACATTACGGCTCCGGGAGCGAGAGGCCGTAGGATGCCGCCTGCTGAGTCGGCTGGAAACTCGGGGAACTACGAGGTCATCCTGAACCGAGCCGAGCACGCCTGCACCGATTCCAACGGGGCTGGTACTGTGAGCCGGAACTGGTTGCTGGGGGGTAAACGACCTCGGGACGCACGGACTTCCCGAGGCAGTTCACCCTGCAGCAACCAGTTCCACCTCACAGCAACCAGCGCGGTTCAGGCCTTCTCGTTCGTCTGTGCCGGGTTAATTCCCTGACCAGATCTGGCAGAACGCCGAGTTGTCCAGTCCCGCGATCCCGTCGCGGCCCGCGAGGTAGGCTGCGTTCATGAGCGCCTTCGGCGCGTACTTGAGATCCGCCACCTGGAGGCCGTCGCGCGCATCCGGTGCCGTGATGAAGAGCTTGCCCAGGTGTCCCAGGCCTAACGCGTGCCCCGACTCGTGGGCGATGATCGAGTAGAAGTCCACCACGCGAAGGTCGAACAGCGCGCTGTTGTCCCAGACGAACCGCGCATTGTAGTACACCTCGGCGAGACCGGTGTCCTGCTTCCTGTTCCGGTCGATGTCCGTCGCATCGCCGTTCTCGTCGATGTACGTGAACGTGAACGTGATGCCGATGATCGCGTCGCCGGCCGAGGGCGGCTCGTTGAGCAATACCGCGATGTTCCGGAAGAACTGTTGCGATTGCCAGCCGCCGTGAACGATGTCGGCGGTCTGCGCATAGTTGGCGCTCACGGGGAGCCCCTTGATCAACTCGTCGAGGAGCGTCGGGTCGGTGTTCGGCGGCACCGGGACCTGTACGATCGGCGCGTCGGAGCAGGTACGATCGCGCCACGCGCTCATCGCCTCTTCGGTGCGCTGAGCCAGCTCCGCAAACGTCGCGAGTCGAGCTGTAGCACGATCGGGGTTGAGGACCGCGGGGCGGACGCCGAGCTCCGGTGCGATCTGATATGTCACGCCCAGGCGGCCGTCGCGAAGCGGATCGCCTTTCACCCACTCGGCGCCGTTACCGCGAACGCGGTCGTTCGCGAAGATCACCGTCGCCGACTTGCCATTCCACCCGGCGCTCATGAGGAGCTCGGCCTTCGCGATGCGGACGTTCGCATTCGCGCGCGCGAGCGAGGCGTTGAGGTCGCCGAGGCGAGGGCTGACCATGGCGATCTCGTCCGCGCCGGTCGAGGTAGCGGCCAAGGATGGCGAGCTCGGGGTTTCGCGCGGCGCGACGGGAGAGTCGGCGCATGCGGCGATGGTAGCGAGCGCGAGCAGGCTGGCCGCTCGGAACAGGACGGGCGTGTGGTTCATCTGGATCCTCGGAGTGCGAGTGCCTTGCGGGCGGAGTGCGTACGGCGGACGCGCGAAATACATCCGTTTACCACGAAATGCAATAGCCGGTTACCGGTGGCAATCGAGTCCGCTTCGACGAGCCCGAACAGGTGAATGCGATCGTAAAACAAAGTCCCGTGGGTATTTACGCCCACGGGACCCGCCGCCCCGATGAATACCGGTATGTGGCGCTTGCTACTCCTGCACGGTCCGGGTCGGGCCGCCCACACCAAGCACATGCCGCGCGAACCAGTCATACTCGCGACGCATCTTGTCGAGCTGATGTCGCGGCTCCTGGAGACCATGTGGCTCGCGCGGATAGAACACGAGCTCGACCGGTACGTTGTTCTTCTTGAGCCCCATGTACAGCTCCTGCGCCTGACCGACGGGAACGCGAAGGTCGGCCTGTCCGTGCAGGATGAGCGTCGGCGTCTTCGCCTGTTTGATGTACGTCATGGCCGACGCGCGCTTGTAGGCCTCTTCCTCGTTCCAGGGCTCGCCGCCGAAGTACCCCTCGAGCACGCGCTGCAGGTCGTTCGTCGAGTACATCGAATACATGTTCGTCAGGCCCGCGCCGACCATCGCGGCCTTGAACCGGGTCGTCTGCGTCACCGTCCACGCGGTCATGTAGCCGCCGTAGCTCCAGCCGCTCTGCGCGAGCTTATCCGGATCGGCGATGCCGCGCGCGACGAGCGTGTCGAGCCCCGTCTGGATGTCGTCGTAGTCTCCTTTGCCCCAGTCGCGCACGTTCGCGAGCAGGAACTTCTCGCCGTAGGCGACGGAGCCGCGAGGATTCGGGAAGAACGACACCCATCCGTTCGATGCCCAGACGTGCGCGAAGTTGCCCCAGCCCGCCGGGAAGCCCTGGTTCCACACGCCTGCGGGCCCGCCGTGAATGAACGCGACGGTCGGGTATCGTCGCCCGGCCGTGTAGCCGATGGGGTATACGAGCACGCCTTCGACCTCGAGCCCGTCCTTGCTCTTCCACCGTACGACGTCGCTTCGGCCGAGGGTGAGCGAGCGCACCTGCGGGTTGTGGTCGCTGAGCTTGACCGGCTTCCACGCACCACGGAGCGGCACGACATGAACGTCGTTAGGGTTCTGAACGTCACTGAGCGTGACCGCCGCCATCTGACCGTCACGCGAGATGGTCGCGCCGCTCATCATCGCCTTCACATCCGATAGCTGCCTGACGGTGCCACCGGCGACGTCGGCGGCGAACAGCTGCGCACCGGTGCGGACCGGTGCCGTGAAGTAGAGCGTGCGCCCATCGGCGGACCACGTCGGTGCGGACGCGGGATAATCGAACGTCGGCGCGATGACGCGCGGCGCGCCGCCTTCGACGGGAATGACGGCGAGCCGCGGCAGACCGAGACCGCCGGCCTTTCCCTGGAGCGTCAGGAAGGCGATGCGCTGTCCGTCCGGCGACCAACGCGGAGCGTTATCGGCACCTTCGTTCTCGACCAGCCGCCGCGCGCGCGGCGCTGCGGGGTTGGCTGACGCGGCGCTATCACCGGCCGCCGGCGCGGCAGGCACATCCACCACCCAGACGTCACTCAGTCCGCCGTCATCCGCTTTCGGCGTCGGCGTCGAGACGTACGCGAGTCGCTTCCCATCCGGCGACCACTGCGGATCGGCAACCTGATACTCGCCGCTCACGACCTCGACCGCTCGGCGCGTCGCGACGTCGATCGTGGAGACGCGCGACAGCCTGAAGTCCTTGTCCACGACGATCGCGTCGTCCTTCTCCTTCTGTCGCCGCTCTTCATCCGCGGTGAGGTCGCGCTGGGCGACGAACGCGATGCGACGGCCGTCGGGTGACCACTGGAAGCTCGTCACGCCCGTCTTGGATTCGCTGAGCGGTTCGGCCTCGCCGCCGAACGGCGAGATGAGGAAGAGCTGTGGTCGCTCCCCGCGCGCCGAGATGAACGCGAGCTTCTTGCCGTCGGGCGACCAGCGCGGCTGGTTGTCGTTCTTCTTGCTCGTCGTGATGCGGATCGGCGGTCCACCCGTCGTCGCGACCAGCCAGATGTCGGCGTCGTACGCGTTCTCCTTGAGGTCGGCGGAGTTGACGACGTAGGCAACCCATTTGCCATCGGGTGAGATCTGCGCGTCCGCCACCTGCCTAACGCCGAGCACGTCGTCGGCGGTAAAGGGACGCGGCGTAGCGGCGGACTGTGCACCCGCACTTCCGGCGACGACGAGTACTGCGAGCACGCAGCTGGAACGGCCGAACATGGGTCCTCCTACGTTGTCGAATATCCGTGGCCCGAGCGCGATCATCGTAATCGGTCGCTCACTGCCTTGCACGCAATCTCCAGCGTGACCTTCACTCCCTCGGCGGTCTCGCCCTCGACACGGGCAGTCGCGCCGCTGCTGGTCTTCGCGAAGGTCGCCGACGCGCGCCCCTTGGGCGCCCACCCCGGGCGTGCCTCCGCTTCGTACGCGCGCATTGTCATGTCCGCACCCTTCCCGCTGAGGAACGTCACCGCGAACGACGCCTCGTTCGTACTTCCGTTCGGTGCTGCGTTGAACGCAGTCACGGCCTCCATCAGGCCAGGCTTGTCATTCATCTCGGGATAGAAATGGCCGTTGAAATAGCTCCCGGCTTGCCCGTCGGCGCGCGGCATCACGCTACAGGTGTTCTGGCCGTTGCTCTTCGCCCCGAGCTCGACAGTGTGCGTCCCGCGGTCCGGACCGCTGGCGATGGTGATCTTCATGGTGTTCGTGGCGCCGCCGCCTGCCTGCGCGAACAGTCTGGCAACCGGGCAAAGCGTAGCGGCGATCGTGCACAGAACAATCGTGCGTCCGGCGGGGAGCATATCGTCTCCATGGCGGATTGTGAGCATTCCGAGACCCGGCGCTAACGTGCGATGGGTACCTCGCCAATGCCAGACGCGCGTTCCCGACCGACCAAGCTCGGTTCGACGTCGGGCCCCAACATGGCGCCGCTC
>Ga0075430_100001914_pt1 | contig 17079 bp, 19 predicted proteins | sample RhiMetdeltSRZDD4_FD_75294 | JGI IMG/M metagenome (GOLD analysis project Ga0075430, IMG submission 75294) | Populus rhizosphere microbial communities from Tennessee, USA - Rhizosphere MetaG P. deltoides SRZDD4 | ecosystem: Host-associated > Plants > Roots > Rhizosphere > Soil | place: USA... | reverse complement strand
CACCTGAGTCGCCCGACCGAGCCCATCCGCCCCCTGCCGGCGTTGGCGGCCGACCCGCTCGTTGTAGAGCCGCACGGAGCGCGAGTACTCCACCGTCTGCCGAGCCCACTGCGCCGTAAGGCTCGCGTAGAGGTTGGTGAGCCGTGGCCTGTTGTCGGACGTCGCGAGTGCCATCAGGATCCACGTCCCTCCACCGTTCTAGGATACTCCACCCCCACCTCGTTCTGGGAAGGGTTGCCGTTCGTTTCGGCCTGGATGACCCGCGCCAGCCCCTCGCGCAAGAGCACGGCCTGCCCCTGGACCGTCTCGGCCTGCTCCCCGAGGAACGCGTCGATGCTGAACGCGTGGCCCACCCGGCACTCGATCCGCGGCAGGCCGCCGTCTTCCAGCTCCCAGACCGACCCGTGGCAGTTCGGGCAGGTAAACCCCGAGGCGGCGTTCCCGCGCTTCTCCTGTGGCGGGGGAGCAGCGTCGTCAACACGGAATTCCGATGAGACCTCATGCTCCACGGCGTCGCTCCCTTCCGCCGCCGGGACCCCTTGGGTCGCACCGGCGGTCAGCTTCTGTAGCAGGCGGGGGATCTCCGTAACCGGTAGCACATAGTCCGGATCGACCCGCTCGATGGCGCTGCGCGGCATCCCCGAGAAGCGCGCCTCCTCCGGGTCCTGCACCACCGTGATGCCGCCGCGCATCCGGATCGCGTCCAGCCCGAGCGTCCCGTCGTCCAGCGTGCCGGACAGCACCACGCCGATCACCCGGGCGTCGAACGTCCGCGCCGCCGACCGAAACAGGACGTCGATCGACGGCCGCACGCTGTTGATCCGCGGCCCGAACGACAGGTGCATGTGGTCGCCCTCGAGCAGCAGGTGCCGGTTCGGCGGCGCCACGTAGATCTGGCCGGGGCGGATCGTGCCGCCGTCGACGGCATGGATGGCCGGCAGCGGGCCGGCTCGGCTCAGGATCCCCGGCAGGTTGCTCCTGGCGTCCGCTGTCAGGTGCAGGATCACGAACACCGCCGCCGGCAGGTCGGCCGGGAGCCCGCTCGCCAGCTCGGCCAGCGCCTCGACCCCGCCGGCCGATGCCCCGACCACGATCACGTCCCGTCTCAGCATCGCCTTCACCGCGCGAGCCGATCGACTTCCCGCTCTTTCCGTTTGGCCAGGATCATGACAGCACCGGGGTATCGGCAGGCACCCATCCTAAAGTCGCAAGATCCGCGCTGCCTGCCAGCCCTGCCCAGCCCAGCCCGTTCCCGGGGTCGAACCTGGCCGGCCATGAGCGTCGACGCTACCGGGCCGGTGGCGAGCCTGCCGGACGGATCAACGAGCGGCCTGTTGGGTGGCCAGTGAGGGAGCCTCTCGCCCCAGCCCGTGGTCCTCGGGCAGACGCACGCTCAGTCCGGGGTCCCGGCACTGCGGAAGGCCATGCGGCGGCAGCGAACGGAACGTGCCGCGCAGGTCCTCCAACAGGGAGCCCGCGTCGATTCGGACGCCGATCATCGCATCCGCCGCCGCCCGCCCGGAGTCGGGCGGCCGTGCCCGATAGATTTCGAGCGACTCCACGCCCTGGTCGAGTGCCCGGCAGCAGAGGCCCCTGATGTAGAACCGGTGGAACTCGCGCTCGGCCAGACGGATCGTCGCCGCTGCGAGGGCCTCGCCCGGCCCTACCTCTCTCGGGTGTTGCCACCTACTCGGCGGCCTCACCGCGTCATGGGCGCGCAGCGCCTCGGCGAACGAGCCGTCGGTGCCGGTCAAGACGGCGGCCCTCAGGAGTCGCGAGTACTGGCGCAGCCCTTCCTCGCTGAGCTGCGGGCTGCAGTAGAGTGTGCCGGCCGCGAGATCGGCCTCCAGCTCCGCGAGCATGAATCGGCGAGTGCATGGGTCGAGATGCGCCAGGTCGAGCGACATCCGGAGCCTCCCTTCTGTGCTGGACCCGGAGCGGGCTCTTGCGTCCTTGACCGAAGCCCATCGTCGGCCAGCGCGATGTCGACAACCGTCTCAGCGGGCGTACGGGTCGGTCGGCGTTGGCTCGGTTCGGTGGGGAGACGCGTCCCTCCGCAGGCCGATCCGGAGCAGCGCGGGCGTGCCCCTGTACTCCGTGGCGTGTCGACAGCTGTGGACCTCGTAGCTCCCCTTCGGGTCCTTCACGATCTCGACGCCGCTCCGAGATTCTTCGAGTCGGACGAGCTCGCCGGGAGTGTACCAGACTCCCTGGTCCTGAATGTGATGCGTAGAGAACTTGCCGATCTTGCTCACCTGACACCCCCATACTGCCCGGGCTGATCTCCGTTCTCGACCGGGTCTGCGTCGGTCACACCGCGTGCTCAGACGTCGAGACGTGAGGCGCCCTCGCGTTCGCAGAGGCACCCGTCTCGCCCCGGACGATGTGCGCGTCGTCGGCGTGCAGCGCCCGGTCGGCCTGGGCACGACTCGGCATGTCGGCAGTTCGAACGACGACCGGCCTGGTGAGGACGACGGTCCCGTCTCGCTCCACGTGTCCGGACCGTACGATCAGGCCTTGATGCTGATCGAGATCGTTGAAGGCGCGGATGTCGAGCGACTGTTGTGCCGCGAGGACCGGGACGAAGACCCGGAAGTAGGTCACCTTGCGATCGGAGTAGCGGCCTCCCGATTCAACCATCCGAAGCTGTGACGGGTCGCTGGTTGCCACGGTCGAGCCGTCCTTCTCGATGGCGCGGCGGATCACGTCAGACAGGGGACGAGGAGCAGGCCGACGAAACAGTCCGAACATGGGAGCCCACCTTCCTGGTGCGCCGTGGTGCGAGCCGATGCCCGCGTGTGGTGATGTGCCGACGACCGGCCTCAGCGCGTCCGCGCGCTGAGGCTCCGGGCGACCAGCACGATGAGGAAGCCCGCAAGGAAAGCGCCGGCGAGCTCACGGGCGTACGTCGAGATCGGGGGCGCTCCGCCGCCCACGAGCGACCCACCCCAGGAGGCGGTCAGCATGAAGAGCACGATACACACGGCCAGCGCCACGCCGCCGCCGACCGCCGCCCAGGCGAAGTCCGGCAGGAAGTTATGTTCGGCGTCACGAACGTGGTGGCGGACCGGCGTCGCCGGCACCCGACTCGACATGGGCGGTCTCCCTCGAAGCGTGGGTGACCCTCACGACGGGTCGCTGCTCACCAAACGGGTGCGGCTCGAGCCGGGTGCGTTGCCCGTTCGCGTCCTGTGGGTCTGCCGCCGATATGTCGAAGAGGAGAAAGGACAGACGGCCGATTCACCAGTGACCCGGACGGCGTCGCGTTCCACGCCACCGTCACCGGTTCCACGACCTGGAGCCGTGTCGGGTGGTCTGACGCTGAAGTTCGTTCCACCATAACACGTTGCCATCAGAATAACAACGTTGTATTGTCATGGAAGCAGCATTCCGCTAACATTCCACCAGCACGCCGGGACCGGTCGAGCGATGACCTTTGCCGAAAGCCTCAGACGATTGCGCGTCGAGCGCTTCCTGTCGCAGCGAGAGCTCGCCCGTCGGGCCGGGCTGCACGCCATCACGCTGGTGCGCCTCGAAGCCGGGGCCACGGCCCCCTCCACCCGGACGGTGCGGGCACTTGCCGACGCCCTCGGGATCGAGCCGGGGGCGTTGACCAGTCCGGAAGAGGTCGCCGAGCTTCGCCGCGTCTTGAAGAAGGCCGCACCGGCCCGGCCCCCGGAGCCGTCCTCGTCCCCACACGACCGGTAGCTGCTCCCGAGACGGGCGCCCGGACGCGTGCTACGCGCGATCGTCATCCATGTCGCGACGACCGCGCTGATCCACCCAGGCCTGCGCGATCGCATCGCGGTCGGTCTTCCGTACCACGCCGGTCAGCTGGGCGATCTCCTCGGCGGACTCACGGACGACGATCGCGAGCGGTGAGCCATGCTCGCGGACGTCCGGAGAACTGACGGCGAAGACGATCCGCGACGTTCTTCCGGCTTCGGGCTCGATCCACGCGACGTTGCCCAGGTTGACGAGGATCGGTATCCCGCGTGGATCGGCGTCGACCCGCGTCAGCTCGATGAAAGCGTCAATCATGGTGCTCCTCGGCCGGTTCGACGCTCGGTCGGAGCGCGCACACCTCACCACCCGACGTCTGCCTCGCTCGTTCCCTTCGCGTTGGCGGACCTCGGACCATACTCAAGCGTCGTGCCCAGCACCGAGGTCGCCGGACGACCTGCGACCTCCGGAAGGCACGAGTGCGCCGCGCATGCCGCCGCGGCAGGATGGCGAGCGGCATGCGCGACGTCCTCGACGACCCCTCTCCTAGCGGTAGCCGCGGCCTCCGCCATACCCGCCGCTCTGGCGCGGCGTGTAGCAGTTCGAGCAGTACACGGGCTTGTCTCCACGCGGCTCGAACGGCACCCGCGCCTCCTGGCCGCAGGAGGAGCAGGTGGCCGAGTACATCTGACGCTCCCCGCGGCCATATCCGCCGCCCGAGCTGTAGCCACCGCTGCCGTACCCGCCCGAACCCCCACCCCGCTCGGACTTCCGGGCTGCTCGGCAGTCCTGGCAGCGGCTCGGCTCGTTCTCGAAGCCCTTGGAGGCGTGGAACTCCTGCTCACCGGCGGTGAACGTGAAAGCCTGCCCGCAATCGCGGCAGGTCAAGGCCTTGTCGGCGTAACTCAACGCTGACTCCCTGGAGCGTGCTTGGCGGGTTCCGTCAGCGCGAAACGACGACTGGGAACAAGGGATGGCACCGGGGCGCCATAGGTTGCTGCCTGGCCGAGCAGGCCGGCTAGCGAAACAAACCAGCACCCACAGTCTACACCTATGCAGCGGCAAGCGCACGATGGCCCGGTGGCATCGCACGTGCTACCCTGAGAGGGCCGGGGAATCGGTGCCTGCGTGAGAGGCGGACCCCCAACGTCGTAGCGACGGACGGCCCGCCGGGCCGGTCGCCTCCCGCCCATCCCCGCCGAGCAACCACGCCGTCGTGTCGGACACCAGGCGCGGCCCCGTAGGAGGCCGCGCCATGTTGCCGGCTACGCGGTACGAGTCTGACGCCACGCTCCGGTCCGTGCTCCGCGAGCGGCGACTCTCGACGCTTCTCACGACGCTGGTGGACCGGCGACAGGAGGCCGCCGACCTCGCCCTGCAACGCGGGGAGATGGAGCAGGCAGCTTCCCTGGAGGAAGAGGTCGCCCTGGCGACACACCGCCTCGGCCTGTTTGAGGACGCCATGCTCGGGATCCTCCGTGGCCGCCGCGACAGGCCATCCCCCGGGGAAGGTCGGGATACCTCGCTCTAGGCGACGGCCCGCCACCCCGTACGCTACATCCGGCACGGCAACAGGGATATCATCACGGCGTTGACCGTCATGGACCCCGACCATGCCTGCCTCGATCCTCCTCCTCGAAGACGACCCGGAGATTCGGACCTTCCTCACTGACGTCCTCCGCGACGAGGGGTACCACGTCTACCCCTGCGCGTCGGTGGAGGAGATCCGCCGGCAACGGCCGGCTGACAGCGTGTCGCTGGCGATCGTCGACGCCTGGGGCGAGAGCCACGGCGCACTGGATGAGGCCGAGCGCCAGGAGATCCGGGCGCTGGCCGGCGAGATCCCCACGATCATGGTCACCGGGCGCCAGTGGGCCGCGATCACGCAGCCGGCCGAGCTGGGCCTGCGCGGGCCGCTCCCGAAGCCGTTCGACCTCGACGAGCTGCTCGGACTGGTCAGGACCTCGGTCGAACGGCTGCTGGCCAAGAGCGCACGCGCCCAAACCAAGGCGCTGGAGCTACGGGGGCGCGTCAAGGACGCCCAACAGGTCATGCGCCAGGCGTCCCGTCGGCTGGACGAGGCTGCCACTCGCGCTCGCCCGGCCGACGACCAGGCCCGATCTTTCCGGCGCCAGCTCCGGATGCTCGAGGCGTTGCTGGCCCTGGACGTCACCAGCCTCGACGCGGCGATGCAGCGGGCAGCCCACGACCTGGCCGGCGTGCTGAGAGCCGACAAGGTCGACGTCTTCGCCTATGACCCCACGAGCGACGCCCTCGTCGCCATCGGCACCAGCGATACCCCGATGGGGCAGCGCCAGCACGCGCTGGGCCTCAACCGGATGCCGCTCGCAGACGGCGGACGGGTGGTCAAAATTTTCCAGTCCGGGCGCGGCGCCCTCGTCCGCTCCTCGGAGGATGACCCGGAGGATCTGCCGGCGGTCGTCCGCGATCTCGGGGTCCGCTCGACCATCGGGATGCCGCTCGACGTCGCCGGCGAACGACGCGGCGTCCTGTTCGCCGCCTCCGGCACCACGGGCTTCTTCAGGGACGACGACCTGGCGTTCCTCCGGGCGGTCGCCGGCTGGCTCGGGCTGGTCGCGGACCGCGCGGCCCTGGTCGAGCGCCACGCCCAGGCCGCCGCCGAGGCCGGTTACCGGGCCGGCGCCGCGGAGGCCGTCTCGGTCCTGACCCGTCGTCAGCGCGAGGTCGCCGGGCTCGTCGGCCGGGGCCTCTCCAACGCCGAGATCGCCCAGCGGCTCACCGTCACCCCGGGGACCGTCGCCAACCACATCGCCCAGATCATGCGGCGGCTCGGGGTCAGACGGCGGACCCAGATCGCGACCTGGGCCTCCAGGAGAGGCCTGGACGGCACGGGCGGGGAGTCCTCACCGCGAGCCCGTTCACTGCGTTCAGGGTAAACTCCGCGAGCCGGGCCCCCGGCCGCGAACCACGGGAGGTCGACGGAACCCCGAAAAGTCGGTATCCTGGTGTCTCAGAGTCGAGCTCTTTGAGACCCCTCCATGGCTGATTCGCCGACCAACCAGGATCTCGTCGTCGTCGGGGCCTCCGCCGGCGGCATCGAGGCGCTCTCGCAGCTCGTCTCGACGCTGCCCTCAGACTTCCCGGCCCCGATCGTCATCGCCCAGCACCTCGATCCGTCGCGCGTCAGCCACCTCGGCGAGATCCTGGGCCGGCGCTCCCTCCTGCCCGTCAAGTCGGTGGACGAGCACGAGGCGCTCAAGCCGGGCGTCGTCTACGTCGTGCCAAGCAACCGCGACGTCGAGATCACCGACCACGCCATCTCGCTCAGCAGCGACCAGCCGGGCCGCCCCAAGCCCTCGATCGACCTCCTCCTCGCCAGCGCTGCCCCGATCTTCGGCGAGCGCCTGATCGCCGTCATCCTGACCGGCACCGGATCTGACGGCGCCGAGGGCGCCCGTCGCGTCAAGGAGGCCGGCGGCACCGTCGTCATCCAGAACCCGGAGACCGCCCAGTTCCCGCAGCTCCCCCGCTCGCTGGCCCCCACCACCATCGACATCGTCGTCGACCTCGAAGCGATCGGCCCCCTCCTGCACGACCTGCTGACCGGCGCCTACACGCCACCCACGCCAGGCGCCGACCGGCAGCTCCTGGCCCTGCTGGAGCAGGTGCGCGTTCGCAGTGGCATCGACTTCGGAAGATATCGCCAGCCCACCATCCGCCGACGCCTCCAGCGCCGGATGGCCGATACCAACCAGGAGACCATCGAGGAGTACACCAGCTATCTCCGTCGCCACCCGGAGGAGTACGAGCGGCTCGTCGGCAGCTTCCTCATCAAGGTCACCGACTTCTTCCGCGATCCGGAGCTGTTCGACCGCCTCCGAACCGAGATCATCCCCGAGGTCGTCCGCGAGGCCCGCGCGCGCGGCAACGAGCTTCGGCTCTGGTCGGCCGGCTGCGCCACCGGCGAGGAGGCGTACTCGCTGGCGGTCCTGCTCGCCGACGTCCTCGGCACCGACCTCGAAGAGATGTCGGTCCGAATCTTCGCCACCGACATCGATCCCCAGGCCGTCACCTACGCCCGGCGCGGCCTCTACGCGGCGGCCGCCCTCGAAGCGATCCCGGCCGACCTGCGCACCCGCTACTTCGCGCCGGTCGACGGCGGCTACGAAGTCAAGAAGGCGATCCGACGGATGGTCGTCTTCGCCCCCCACGACCTCGGCCAGCGCGCCCCGTTCCCGAGGATCGACCTCGCCCTCTGCCGCAACGTCCTGATCTACTTCACGCCGGAGCTCCAGCGGCGCGCCCTCCAGTTGTTCGCCTTCGCCCTCCAGCCCGGCGGGCGGCTGATCCTCGGCAAGTCCGAGACCACCAGTCCGCTGCCGGAGCATTTCGTCGTCGAGGACGCCCGGCTCAAGGTCTACCGGCGCCGCGGCGACCGCGTGCTGATCCCGGCGAGCGACCTCCGCGCCGCCATCCCCTGGCCGGACCGGGCGTCCTCCGCCCGGGCCGATCTCGCCCGGATCGAGCCACGCGCCACGAGCGTGCGCGGCGAGCTGCGCGCCGTCCACACCCGCGGCGAGACCGCCGAGCAGGTGCTGCTCGACCTGCCGATCGGCGTCGTCGTCGTCGATCGCCGCTACGACGTCCAGGCGATTAACGGCGCCGCCCGTCGGCTCCTCAGCGTCCACGCGACGGCGATCGGCGAAGACCTGATCCACCTCGCCAGGCGCGTCCCCTCCGACCGGCTCCGCGGCCTGATCGATCGCGCCTTCGAGGGCGGATCCGTCACCGAGCGGATCGAGGTCCGGCCGGTCGAGGCCCCGCCGGGGACCGTGCTGGTCCTCGAGATCACCTGCTTCCCCCGCCGGGCCGATGCGCCGGGCGAGGCGTTCGACAACGTCGTCATCCTCGTCACGGACGTCACCCCGGCCACCCATCCACAGCCCACGGTGCCGCCGTCGCCGCCCGAGCGCGAGTCGGTCGCCGGGGCGCTTGACCGGCTCCAGGCCGCGCTCGAGCAGCCGCGGACCCCGGCCGTCGTCGACGCCGCCCTCCAGGCCGCGCGACGCCCTGGAGCTGATCCTGCCGAGCTTCGATCGCCTCGCCGACGAGCTGCGCGAGGAGGCCGACGCCAAGCGCGACCTCATCATCGCCAACCAGGAGCTGACGACGACCAACGCCGAGCTGCGCTCCCAGAACGAGGAGCTGCTCCTGACCAACGAGGAAGCCCAGGCCGCGATGGAGGAGGTCGAGACGCTCAGCGAGGAGCAGCAGGCCTCCAACGAGGAGCTGGAGACGCTCAGCGAGGAGCAGCAGGCCTCCAATGAGGAGCTGGAGACCCTCAACGAGGAGCTCCAGGCGACCGTCGAGGAGCTGAACACCACCAACGTCGATCTCGAAGCCCGGGGCGCCGAGCTCGAACAGACGGCCCTCTCGCTCGACGCCGAGCGGTCCCGGCTGGTCGCCATCCTCGCCAGCATGGGCGACGGCGTCCTGGTGGTCGACGGGTCCGGCCGACGCGTCATGGCGAACGCCGCGTTCGACCAGGTGTTCGGCGAGGGCGGCGACTTCGTGCCCGAGGACGAGCAGGGCCGCCCGCTCCCCCGCGACGCCTGGCCCCAGCGCCGCGCCGCCAACGGCGAGACGTTCCGCGCCGAGTTCACCGTCACCGACCCGGACGGCACGCGGCGCCTGTTCGAGGCGAACGCCCGGCCGGTCCAGCACGACGGCCACGAGAGCGGCGTCATCGTCATCCGCGACATCACCGATCGCGGCCTGCTCCGGCTCCAGGACGAGCTGCTGGCCCTGGCCTCCCACGAGCTGCGGACGCCGCTGACCGCCCTGTTCGGGTACCTTCAGCTCCACCTCCGCCACGTCGAGAGCGGCCAGACCGGCGAGTCCGTCCACCGCTCGATCACCCGGGCGATCGAGCAGGTCGAGCACCTGCGGGTGCTGGTGGACGACCTGCTCGACGTCGAGCGGCTCCAGACCGGCAAGCTCTCGCTCCGCCGCGTCCCGACCGACCTGACGGCCCTGGTCGCGCGGGTGGTCGCCTTCGCCGAGTCGCTCGCCGCCGGCAAGACGCTCCGCCCGACGTTGCCGTCCGAGCCGCTGTTCGTGGACGGTGACCCGGTCCGCCTGGAGCAGGTGCTCCTTAACTTGATCGCCAACGCCGTCGAGCACGCCCCGGACGCGGACACGATCGACGTCTCCCTGCGCGCGAACGGCAGCCGGGCGCTGCTCGACGTCCGCGACTACGGCCCGGGCATCCCCGTCGCCGAGGTCGGCCAGATCTTCTCACGGTTCCGGCAGGTCGGCCAGGGACGCCGGGCGGGCTCGCGGGGCCTCGGACTGGGGCTCTACATCGCCCACGAGATCGTCGCCGAGCACGGCGGCACGATCGGCGTGGACTCCACCGAGGGGCAGGGCGCCAGGTTCTCCGTTCGCCTGCCGCTCCTCGCCGACCCGCCGCGCCCCTGACCCCGCCCGGGTGACGCAGGGCGGGGCCGGCACCCCCTTGGGAGCGCGGCGATCTTCGCCGCTCCGGTGTGGCGGCCCGAAGCGACAGAGCCTGCCCTGCGCGCAGCGAAGGGACAGCCGCGCTCCCGGAGGGTCAGCGCCTCACCCGGCGGCGGACGAGCTCCGAACTTCGCCGCCGCCGACGATCTGCCGCCGCGTCGGCTTGATCCCCGTGACACGGATGAAGCAGAAGTAGCAGGCCGGCCCGGCGCCCGGTCGGGCCTGGCTGACGCGCGGCGGCAGCGCGTACAGCTTGGGGGCCGGCGCGTTGCACAATTGACACTCTTCCCGCATGACCGCTCCGAAACGCTTCAAGCTTGGGGCACCGCGTCGCCGACCGCCGGGCTGGCGTCTCGCATCAGCCCGGCGACGACGGCGCAGAGATGATCGATGTCGAACGGCTTGCCGAGGACGGCGTCCGGTGCCAGGTCGCCCTCCAGGTCCGGCAGCGACGTGCCGGACATCAGCGCGATCGGCAAGCTCGCCAGCGCCGCGCTCGACCGGCACTCCTTCAGGAACGAGAGCCCGCTCCTCCCCGGCAGGGAGAGATCGAGCAGGACGGCCGCGGGAGCCACGCTCCGGACCGAGACCAGCGCGTCTGCGACGGTCGAGACGCGCTCCACGACATAGCCCGACTCGTGCAGGATCAGCCCGACGAGCTCGGCGACGGCATCATCGTCTTCGACGAGCAGCACGTGCTTCACCACCCTGCCTCAACCACGACCATTTGCCCCCAAGGCTCCAACGATACCTATCGTATAGCCCCACGTCATGTGGACAAATCCACATTTTTGAGCGAGGGCCGACACCGGCGTTCGATCTGTCATCGTGCGTTCACGATCGCGCTCGGCCGGCCGGTCACGTGCAACGCTTTGCAGGTACAGCCGGCAAGCTGCTACCCTGCCCGCGATCATCCCAGCCTCGTCGGGCGGGGGTCCGGGGGAAGCCGGTGCGAGGCCGGCACTGTCCCGCAACTGTATGCGTCCGCTCCGTGGGCGCGAGTCAGGTCGCCCGGTCCCGCCAGCGCCGAGATCCTTCGATCGAGAGGATGCAGGCCATGCGATTGTCGTCGCACCACGCACCCGGCCGGGACGGCGCCCTCTCGCCGCCGCCCGCGCCCACCACCCTGCTGATCGGCCACGGCACCCGCGACGCCGAGGGTGCCCGGGAAGCGCTCGCCTTCGCCGCTCGGCTCGCCGACCGGCTCGCGGCCCGCCACGGACCGGGCCGGGCGGGCGGGCCGGTCGTCCCGTGCTTCCTGGAGCTGACCGACCCGCCGATCCTGCCCACGATCGCCCGCTGCGTCGAGGCCGGCGCGCGCGAGATCGTGGCGCTCCCGCTGATGCTGTTCGGCGCCAACCACGTCAAGTCAGACATCCCGGCCGCCCTCGCCGTCGCCCGAGCGCGCCACCCGGACCTGACGATCCGGTACGGCGCGCCGCTCGGGGTCCAGCCGGAGCTGCTGGAGGTGCTCGACCAGCGGATCGCCGCCGTCGATGCCGCCGCCCCGCCCACGCAGGCCGACGGCGAGTCAGCCGCCCCTCGCCTCGCGCGCGAGCAGACCGCGATCTTGCTGGTCGAGCGCGGCAGCAGCGACCCGGACGCCAACGCCCAGGTCTACCAGCTCGGCCGGATGCTCTGGGAGGGGCGAAGCTTCGGCTGGGTCGAGCCGTGCTTCATCGGGATCACCCGCCCGAGCCTGGAGGAGGGGCTGGCGCGCTGCCTGGCGCTGGGCGCCCGGCGGGTGCTGGTGCTGCCGTACTTCCTGTTCACGGGCGTGCTGGTGCATCGGATCGGCCGGATCGTCGCCGACGTCGCCGCCGCCCACCCGTCGATCGACTTCCGCGTGGCCGAGCACCTGGGCTGTCATCCCCGCCTGCTGGATCTGGTCGTCCGCCGGATCGAGGAGGCCGGCCAGGGCGCCGTCGCGATGAGCTGCGACCGCTGCAAGTGGCGCGTCCCGCTGGCGGGCTTCGAAGCGCAGGTCGGCCGCCCCCAGACCTCGGACGGCGCGCACGGCCTCCGCGAAGCCGGCCCCACCCAGCACGGCCATCCTCACCCCCACGACCGCGCCCACCAACACCCGCACCACTAATCCCGCGCCCCCCAGCACCCGCGCCGCGAATCCCGCGTCCACAACCGCGCAGCAGCGAGGCTCGATTCCCGATGCGCCCTGCGGGATCAGAGGTGCCTCAGAAACCGTGGTGTACGCTTGTCCACCGCTGCCCCCTCGGACTGATACGGTACTGAGTCAGCGCCGCTGCCGCTGGGAGCGTGGCCGTCCCGGCCGCTCCGTCCCTCGTCCCTCGCGGCCCCGCTGGAGATCGCATGACCGACCAGGGCATCACGCGGCCCGAGGCCGTCGAAAACCTGGCACGCGCCATCACCTCGCTCCGGCTGCCGCATCCGACCCGGGTGGGGATCGACGGCTGGTCCGGCGCCGGCAAGACGACGCTGGCCGACGAGCTGGCGGAAACCATTCGGGCGGCCGGGCGCCAGACGTTGCGCGCCTCGATCGACGATTTCCACCGGAAGGGCCACAAGTACCGCTCGATGCGCGGCGAGTGGACTCCACGGCTCTACTACGACGAGGGGTACGACTACGCGGTCTTCCGCGAGTGGCTGCTCGAGCCGCTCGGTCCCGGCGGCAGCCGGCGCTGCCGGATCGCCATGCTCGACTCGTTCGACGACGTGGTGTTGCCGGAGGCGTGGCACGAGCTGGCGGACGATACCGTGGTCGTCGTGGACGGCATCTTCCTGTTGCACCCGGAGCTGGCCGGGCACTGGGATTACCTGATCTGGCTCGACGTGGACCTCGAGACGATGATCGAGCGAGCGCGCCGACGAGACACCGCCTGGATCGGATCGGCGGAAGCCGTCGAACAACGGTACCGCCAGTTTCGGCAGCCGGTCCACGAGCTATACGGCGGCTTGAGAACCCGGCCGCCCGCGCCGACGCCGTCCTCGACAACCGCGACGTCGAGCGCCCCAGACTGGTACGCCTCCGCTAGCCCGCCCCGTCCGACACGCCCGGCCATCTCGATCCGCGGCATGAGGCTCAGCGGCGCACGAGCAGCGGTGAGAGTCAGTCGCCCGGCGCCGCCTTCGCCACATGCCCTGACCTGTCACCTGAGGAACGGCACAAGGCGGCCTTGCTCGTCACTCCCGCGATCGGCCGTCGGGGCCGCCACGTGCCGACGGCGCCCGCAGCGTCGTGGCAGTCCCCGCGGCATCTGCCCAGTCACCCCGCCCGGTACAGTCGCTGCATGCCCTCACCATCCGTACCGCGAGCGTCAGCGAGTCCGGACCCGAGCTCGCTATCCCGATCCACGGCACGCGGCACAGCAGCGCCCCCAACTGCACCACTCGTCACTCGCCCGCGCCACTGCGCCACCGTGCCTCGTTCGTCTCAGCAAACGTTGTGTAGACTTGCGACGGAATGGCGACGGCTTAGACATCGCTGATGGCAGAAGCGCGGAGCTGTCCATCACCGCACGCCGCCATCATGGAGTGGAGGTCAGCGGGCGATGCCAGACGCCGTAACCGAGCTCGCGGAGTACATTCGACAGGGGCTCACTGCCACGGACGGGCCAGCACGGCCCAAGTTGAGGCGCCTGTTCACCTCGGATGGACCGTATCAGGATCGTCGAGACACAAGCGATCTCTTCATCCGCGACGCATACGGTCTGGCGAACGATGACGGTATTCCCTGGGCCGGCTTGATTCACCCGGAGAACCCACCATCTGGTCCGTACGGCGGTGCCAGCCTGGTGTGGTTTCCCACAGCAGACGGTAGCCTACTCAGCCTGATCGTCGGAACGCGTGGCCTGTCACCGGACGAGGGCTTGCTGACGAGCCCAGGGCATCGACGCCGCGTCGCGGCCCTCCGCCGGTACCTCACCCGGAACGGCATCGCGGCATGGTCCAAGCCGGATCCATCACTTCTCGACTTGCCAGTCCCGAATAGCGTTGTTCACGCTGAGCCGTACGTGCCTTTCCGTAAGGCATTCGAGCGCTACGGCCGCGAGATGTACTGCATCGCCCGTGTGCCCAATGACACCAAGAAAGCCCTTGTAGCCGTTCAGGCTTTCTTGAGCCTCTACGCCTCCGCTCGTGGATGGCCAGTACGATCCGCGTGGCAGGCGCAGGCTGCTGCATTCGAGAGTGACTTCCGCGCGAGCCTCTTCCCATCCGTCACAGCCGTCGATGTTGCCGGCCTCCTTGAGCGACGGCGCTTCGTGGTTCTACAGGGACCACCGGGCACGGGGAAGACTCGCCTCGCGGAGGAGGTCAAGCGCGATCACTTCGGTGGGCACGGTATGACCGTCCAATTCCACCCGGCCGTCACGTACGAAGACTTCGTCGTGGGTCTGTCACCCGATCCCTCCGCAAGCGGCCTCAAGTTCGATGTGCGTCGCGGCTGGCTCACGCAAGCCGTCGCCGAGGCACGCAACGGCCGGTTCCTGCTCGTCATCGACGAGGTAAATCGCGCTGACCTGGGCAAGGTCCTCGGCGAGGCGATCTACCTTTTCGAGGCAGGAGAGGTCGGCGGGGACCATTCCCGTCAGGTGGAGTTGCCGCACGAAATTGATGGACGGCGAACGCTGGAGATCCCGGACGGCTTGTACGTGCTCGGCACTATGAACACTGCCGACCGGAGCATCGCGAGTCTTGACCTGGCAATTCGGCGACGGTTCGCGTTTGTCCCGATCTGGCCAGACCAGTCGGTCGTCGATGAGCACAGCACGCCTGACGGGCGTGCCATTTTCGACCGGCTTACGGACGTCTTCGTAGATCATGCACCAGTCGATGCTTTGGACCTTCTACCTGGTCATGCGTACTTCCTCGCCGAAGACGAAGGTGAGATGCGTGAGCGCTTACGGTATGAGCTGCTTCCGCTCATCGATGAGTATTTGCGTGAAGGCTATCTCGGCCCGGCCACGACCGAGCTGTACGCCGCACGTGACCAGATAGAAGACCTGGCGTACCGAGGCTGATCGTGCCCGTCCGAAGCCGTCGACCAGGCGACCGGCGTCCGCCGCAGCGCCGCTCATCTGCTGCCAGCCGCGCCTATCGCACGCCGGTCCAGAAACGACTTGCGAAAACCACAGACCACGGGCGCCCGGTGATCGTACCGCCAGCAGCGTTCGCCCCGGCGCTGCGAGGCGGCGGCTGGGGCCCGTTTGCCGAGTGGTTCGATCGGATGAACCGATCTGCATTGGCAACGCTCGATGTGTCGATCGAGTTCGGGAACGGTTCGGAAGGAACCACCGTTCAACTCGTGCCAGGCGGGCGCGCGGGCGCTGTGCCCCTCCGATCCGGCCAGACAGGGCAAGTCGTAGGTGGGCTCCTCGTCGAGCCCCGTTTTGGCTGGCCGGGTGTCGGCCAGGTTCTCGCTGAGACGGGCTGGCATGCGCTCCCTGAGTTTCCATCGCTGCCGCTCGTGCCTGGCAGCGGCCGCGAGGTCCCGCCCTGGGTACTGGCCGGTCCGGTTCTCGCGCGGCTTGCCGCCTTGCTACGCACCCTCCGACGCGGCTACCAGCAGAATGAGGCGGTGCTCGGTCAGCCGCGTGGGCGCATCCTCTGGGATCGCTACAGAGCGGAATCGCTCAGTCGTGGTCACTGGGATCGCATCCCATGCCGATTCCCGGATCTCGCTGCCGATCCATCGCTTCGCCGCCACATCCGCTGGGCCACCGACCGGATACACCGTGACCTGCTGCTTGTTGGCGGTCGAGACCCAATCGCCCTCCGTATGGCCAGCCTCGCCGCACACCTTCTTGAGCAGTTAGCCGACGTCACGGCTCAGAAGCCGCGTCGCGATGAGCTTCAGCGGCGCCTTGGCCATGGGCGGGCGCTGAGCGATGCACTCCAGCGCGGGATCGAGGCGCTCGGTTGGATCGTTGATGAGCGCGGCCTTGGCGGCGGTCGCCAGTCGGACGGGCTCGCCTGGAGCCTGCCACTCGATCGCCTCTGGGAGAGCTATGTGGAATCGTGGACCCGACGCGAGGCGGCGATGATTGGCGCTACCGTCAAGGTTGCCCGCCTCGGAGAAACCGTCTTCCGTCTCGATTGGTCAGATGCAACGCACCGGTCGCTGGGGCACCTCGCACCTGACATTGTCCTCCGTCGTGGGCGCTCGGTTCAGATTGTCGACGCCAAATACAAGGCTCACCTCGTTGAGTTGGACGAGCACGGGTGGTATCGGTTCGCGGCAGAAACGCGCGAGGCTCACCGTGCCGATCTCCATCAGGTGCTAGCTTATGCTGGCCTGTTTGAGGCTGATGACATCACCGCTACTCTCGTCTATCCGCTTCGCCGTTCAACCTGGGAAGCACTCCACGAACGCGGGCGCGACGTCTCCCGGGCCGACTTATTGAGCGGCGGGCGCACTCTTCGACTTGAACTGCGCGGCCTGCCGTTTGGTCGTGCCACCTCTCGCGGGTGAGCCAGATCCCGCCCCCGGACACCAGCACGAGGCCACAGGCGCTGTCAGAACCGTCAATACCGTGAGGGATTCTGTCATTTTGTCTTTTTGTCAGCGGGGGGTAGGCCCACACACGCCCCCTGACCCCTGTCCCCTATCACCTCGCCCCTCCGTGCTACCGTATCGGGCACTCTCCAGGAGGTCGCTCCCGTGACCGCTTCCACCTCCGACCGCCTCGGCGTCGAGGCGTTCCAGGCGCTCTTCGACCGTTGCAGCAACTGGGGGCGCTGGGGCCCAGACGACCAGCGCGGCGCCCTCAACCTCATCACCCCAGAAAAGCGCGTCCAGGCCGCAGCCCTCGTCAAGGAAGGCGCCACCGTCAGCGTCGCCCACCCCGTCAACACCGTCGGCGACGCCGAGAACACCTC
>Ga0075430_100001913_pt1 | contig 17081 bp, 15 predicted proteins | sample RhiMetdeltSRZDD4_FD_75294 | JGI IMG/M metagenome (GOLD analysis project Ga0075430, IMG submission 75294) | Populus rhizosphere microbial communities from Tennessee, USA - Rhizosphere MetaG P. deltoides SRZDD4 | ecosystem: Host-associated > Plants > Roots > Rhizosphere > Soil | place: USA... | reverse complement strand
TCCCTTAGGCCGCGGAGGCCTACCAGTGCCCTCCGGGCGCCAGGGGCGATCCGCGCCTTTGCCTTGCGGTCGCGGTGGGCGGTCGGTCGAATCAGCGCGCGGAGGTCGGCTGGCTCCCTCCGGACGCCACGGGCGATCGCCTCCCTTGGGGCGCGGCGGACGACCCGCCCCTTCGGGACGCCATGAGCGGTCCGATGTCTTCGCGTTGGGTCGCCGGTCGCCGCCTGCGGGACGCCACGGACGATCGTTTCCCTTCGGGCGGGAGAAGCGCTCGTTCCCTCTCGATCCGCCAGGCTCGAACGGTCGCTTCGGTGGTTCACGTCGATCACCGGGCCCGGCCGGTCTGGGTGGTCTTGGACCCGCTGGCCCCCGGTTATCACGTGGACGCGCGGGAGAGGTTCCTGCGGGCGGACGTCGTTGTTCGTCGCGCGGCTTGTTCTTGTGGTCCCAACGCTCCTGCCGTCGAGCCTGGTTCTTCGCTTTCCGCTCGTCGTTGAACTTCTGCCGTGGATCTTGGTGCTCACCACCGGGGCGCCAGTTGCGTCCCCTAGAGGGATTCGGCGTCTCCGTGCGGCGCGCCTCCTGCGCTTCATCGCGTGAATTCCACAGCCGCCCCCGCGCGAAGTACTTCAGTTCGGCATCGGGATGCTTTTCACGCAGTCGACGGAAGGTGGGCAGAAGCTCTTCACGTTCGGTCGCCCGAAAGGCTGTTGGCAGGCCTCCGGCCAGGATCGTCCAGTAGGCGTAGCGGGGCGGCATCTATCGTTCGACTCCTATCCGCCGCAACTTCTCAACGAGCGTCGTGCGCTTGATGCGAAGAAGATCGGCGGCTTTGTTGCGATTACCCTGAGTGCGGTCGAGCGCTCGCCCGATCAGATCGCGCTCGATCGAACCAAGGTAGGCCGGAAGGTCCAGGCCGTCCTCGGGAAACTCGTGCGGGGTGGGTGTCGCCGCTTCCGAGGCGTTCCCGATCTCCGGTGGCAGGTCACCGTCGTCAATCTCGTTTCGACCGCCGCTCAGTGCCACGGCGCGCTCGACCGCATTTTCAAGCTGACGCACGTTACCGGGCCATCGATACGCCATCAGCGCCCGCATCGTTGATTGTGCCACCTGGATTGCACGGCCTTCGCCGAACTTCTCCAGGAAATGCTTCACCAGTAAAGGGATGTCTTCGCGACGGTCTCGGAGTGGTGGCAGCTTAATCGAGATCACGTTCAATCGGTAGTAGAGATCCTCGCGGAACGTCCCGTCGGCGATCATGCGTGACACGTCGGAGTTGGTTGCAGCGATGACTCGGACGTCCACTTTGATCGTCTGGCTGTCACCCAGGCGCTCGAATTCGTACTCCTGGAGCACTCGCAGCAGTTTCATCTGCAGCGAGGGACTCATCGTTCCAACCTCGTCGAGGAAGAGCGTCCCCTTGTGCGCCTGTTCGAAGCGGCCCTGTCGCATCCCGACCGCGCCGGTAAAGGCGCCGCGGACATGTCCGAACAGCTCGGCCTCGAGCAGCGTCTCCGGCAACGCGCTGCAATTGAGGGCGACGAAGCGGTTGGATCGGCGCGGGCTGTTGTGGTGAATGGCGCGGGCGATGACCTCTTTGCCCGTTCCGGTCTCTCCCGTGACCAGGACCGTCGCGGTGGATCGCGCCATCGTTTCGAGCAACTGAAACAGTTCCTGCATCGGGCGACTTCGCCCGAGAATGCCGCCGAACTGGTACCGTTCCTCGAGTTGCGAACGCAGGTACGCGTTCTCAGAACGAAGCCGTCCCTGCTCCATGGCTTTCTGGAGCACGTGCATGAGCTCTTCAAACTGGAATGGCTTCGCGATGAAGTCCGACGCCCCCCGCTTGATCGCATCCACCGCATCTCTCACCGTTCCGTAGCCGGTGATTACGATTGCAATGATTCCCGGGTAGCGCTCCCTGGCCGCGTCGATGACGCTGACGCCGTCGATCCCGGGCATCCGCAGATCCGTGATGAGGACGTCGAAGGCGAACTGGTCAAGGAGCTGGATCGCCTTTTCCCCGTCCTCGCACGCCACGACCTCGAAGCCTCGATCTGTCAGGCGCTCGGTCATCAGCTCCCGAAGCGCGGGCTCATCGTCGATAAAGAGCAGGTGAGGGGTGTGCGGGGCCAAGGCGCCAACATATTGACGCCTGAACGAGTGGACGTCAATTCTGCGGGCTAAGGTCCGTAGGTGCACGGCCGATAAGAGGTGTGTCTATGGATCGACAGACTCTCTCAATCATGAAAGCGTGCGAGGCAGTAGGTGTAAGCCGCCGCACAATCTATAACTGGATCGCTGCCGGCAAAGTGGAGTACGTCCGCACGGCAGGCGGCTCGATCCGCATTTTTGCGGATACGCTGTGGCGGAACCCGGAAGACCGCAAGTCCGACGGGTTCTCGGTGGGGGCACAGGCGCCCTCAGCCGCAAACAGCCACGCGTAGCCTTCGGGCTCGACGCTGAGACCGACCCGTTGGTCGCGGGGCTTCTGGCCCCGCGCAACGCGTCCATGTCCCGTTATGGCTGTGCCCGGGCCGCGGTGAGGTCCGTGGGCTGGCCACGCGCTTTCTCGTGACCTTGCGGGTATCGCCCCGCAGTCGTCGCACGCCCTTTTCCCGTCTAGGGAGAGGTGCCTCGCCCTCTGTCTGAGCCGACCTGCTCAGGTCATCTCTCCCCCCGAAGCCGCGTTCGCACGCGAGCCGACACCCTCAACACACCGACGACGTGTCAGAAACCCGTCAACTCATTGACGGCAAACCGTGCGGAATCGTCAACGTGATGACGATTTTTGTCCTTGAGATTGGGCACAGGCGCGGGGTCTGACCCCCAACTGAACCGTGCAAGCTGTTGAACCAGTGTGAATTACACCTTGCGCACCGTGCAGAATCAGAACGCCGTCAGTTTGTGTCTCCGGTTGGTATTCGGGTTGCTCAATACGGCGCCGGAGGTCACATACATGCGTTCGAATAACGTCGCCCACACCCCCCGGATTGTCGCCACCCTTCCTTTTGTCGAACAGCTTGCCCGTCGAGTTGCGGCCACGATGCCACACTCCATCGACATCGGCGACCTGGTGCAGGACGGCGTTCTTGGACTCATCGACGCGGCCAACCGCTTTGACGAGGCCCGCGGCATCAAGTTCGAGACGTTCGCGGAACGTCGCATTCGCGGAGCGATGATCGACGCGCTTCGAAAGGACGCCTGGCCTCGTGGTGTTCGCCGCCAGCGTCGTGAACTCGAGGCCGCGCGAGAAGAGCTCCGTCGCGAACTCGGCTGCGAACCGTCATTGGCCGACCTCGCCTCCAAGATGGGCTCCGATGAGAAGCGCCTCTCGCGCACCATCGTCCGCATCAAGGCCATCGAATCGACCTCTCCCCTTGCTAATAACGAAAATCTGAACGAAGCGTCGCTCCCGGCGGCTCTCATCCCGTCCGAGCCGGAGTCGCCCGATGCTGCCTACGAGCGTGCCGAGACCAGCAATCGCGTACGTGCTGCGATCGAATCGCTGCCGCCTCGCGAGCAGAAAGTGATTGGCCTTTACTACTTCCAGGAGGCCACGATGAAACAGATTGGTGCGGAAATCGGCGTCAACGAGTCTCGCGTCTCCCAGCTCCACGCTCGCGCGATTCGTCGGTTGAAGGACGCGCTGCATTCGAGCATGTCGCCGGCTGAAGCCGCGACCGCCACGGCGAGCGTTCTGGCGTTCCATAAGAAGCCGCGGGTAGCGGAAGCTGTGGCTGCTGCGCCTCGTCACCTGACGCTTGTGAATCCCGCCGCCAGGACCGCTGCGGTGGTCGTACCCCATCCGAGCGCCGGACGGGCCACGGTTACAGTTCTTGCGGCTGCAAAGGCGCGAGCTGCGAGCAAGAGTGGACTGGCGAAGAAGCGCGCCGCGCTTTCGATGGCGAAGATGCCGCGTCGCTCGGCCGAGGTGGTCGCGATCGCCCGGTAGCGGTGTCAGCGTTGATGGCGGGGCGCGACATTGATCGTACGTAGGCCGGGTCTTCCGCCGCCGCTGAAGGGTACGTAGTACGTAGGCCGGGTCTTCCGCCGCCGCTGAAGCTTCGGCGGACCGCCGTAGCCTTGGCGGAGGCTGGTTAGACCCGGCGACGGGCGGCCAGGTTACGTCACGATAGCTGCAGCCAGATCGCGGGTTGGCAGCTCGATAACGAACGTCGCGCCTTCGGTCCTGTCCTGCGCGAGTCGAATACTGCCACCGTGCTCATGCGCCAGCGCCTGGGCAACCGCCAGCCCAAGTCCTGTTCCGGCCCTTACCTGCTTCGTGGTGAAGAACGGATCGAAGATCCGCGAACGCAGCGATTCTGGAACTCCGGGTCCGTCATCGCTGACTTCGACAATGGCCACATGACGCCGATCGTCGGCCATCGTGCGAATCGTGAGCGCACCACGACTATGGGCGCTGGCCATCGCATGTTCGGCATTGATGATGAGGTTCAGCAGCAGTTGCTGCACCTGATGTGCGTCCGCAAAAACGGCCGGCACGTTCGCCCCGAGGTGCGTCGTGGCAGTGACGTTGAGGGCTTGCTGGTCATGTTGCCGCAGGAAGAGCGTCTCTTCGACGATGGCATTCAAGTCCACCAGTGAGCGGGTTGAGGGCTGCCGGCTCGACGCATGAAGTGCGTTGCGCACAATGCGCGCGGCGCGCTCCGACGCTGAGAGGATTTCCGACACACCCTTACGGGCCTTGTCGTCGAGAGAGTGCTGCGACAACCGTTCCGCCCACGCGACGATTGTCGACAGAGGGTTTCGCAGTTCGTGCGCCATTTCAGCGAGCGTGCGCCCGACTGCCGCCAACTGCTCCGAGTGTGAAAGCTGCTGGTAGAGTTCGCGCGCGCGATCGTCGAGCTGCCGACGCTCGGTGACGTCTCGCACCAACGCGTCAACACGGACCATCTCGTCGGCAGCGGCTTCGGTGTAAGCGGTGATCTCGACCCAGACGGGCGTTCCATCCAGGCGTCGGAGCTGCACGAGGTACCCGTTCACACCGGCGTTCCCCAGCAGTGCGTCGATCAGGCGACTCCTGACCGACGAATCAAGGTAGTGCTCTGGTGCGAAGAGGAAGATCGCGTCCTCGGTCGTTCCGGCCGGGTAGCCGAGGATGCGGCTGAGGCATGGGTTGGCAGCGAGAACCATCCCGCCGGTGGTTGAACTGGCTGGACTCAGGAGCCCGATGTAAATACCCTCGCGCGCGACGTCAAAGAGGTGCTCGATGACATCAGCGCGAGTGGACACGGTGGGCTTCCGGGTCGCCTTGCTCGGGATCATCCCCGAGTGGGCTTGGCTGAAGGTTTCGCGGGAAGAGGGGTTGGTGTCTGAGATGGAAAACGCGTTCCCCATTTCTGATCGATTGCCGCACGAATTGCGGTAACCGACGCGCCTGAGTTGAACATCAGCATGGCGTCCCTGGCCACGTCGACGCACACCTGGCACCCGGAGCCGTGCGGATCCCACTCGATGACACGACCGTCGGCAGCCCGTCGTTTCACGAAGCAGTCGTGGTTACCACCGTGGCCCCGATTCTCGCAGCCGCAGTAGCACGGCACGTACTGGAGCACTTCGGGATGACGCGCGGCAAACTCATAGACCGACTGGACCACCGGCATCGGACGAGCAAGGGGGGACTCGAATGGTACCGGGGGCAGCGGTCCCGCGGGAGCGGCCTTCATCGGCTGTACCGGCTTGACCTGCGCCGATCGAGCCTGCGCACTCAGCGCCCCGGCGGTAATCAGCAACGCCAGGCACGCCGTGACACATCCCGCGAAAATTTTGTGGCGATTCATGGCGTAATGGTAAGCTGTCCGCCTCAATCCGACAATCCTCTCTGACCATGCGACTCGTCGGCCGCAACGACGCTTTCTTGCTCGGCGGGCTGGCCGTAGCTCTGTTTGTGGTCTTCGCGCGGCCTCTGGGCCAGGCGCTCACCCTTGCCCAGGACATCGATCAGCGCGCCGGACTTCAGCTACTGCCTGCCCTTGTGATCCTGACGGGTGTGCTCATGGTGCACCTCGCGCGCAGGCGTGGACAGATGCGTTCGGAAGCGCGGGCCGCAACCGCTCGTGCGGATGAGCTTGAGCGGTTGGTCGCGCTCGGCCACGCCCTCGCGCGCTCGCTCGAGGTGGGCTCAATTCGCACCGCCGCTGACGAAAACCTCCCTCGGCTGGCCCCTGGACGCGTCGTGTGGGTGCTGATTCGGCGTGCGCACCAGTGGGAACCCATGATTGGTCCGACCGACGGTCTGGGTCCGCGCGAACGGGCGGCCTCGCGCGCGATAGGAGAGCTTCAAGCGGCTGCCGACGGAGGTGCCGAGGACGTGTGTTTTCCGATGATCGTGGCGGGCGTGCCGTTGGGCGTCCTGGGAGTCAGTCCTACTCCTCCCTTGACCGAGCATGAGAAAGCGGGCCTCGTCGCCGCGGCGGCACTTCTGGGTGTATCCATCAAGAATGCCGAGCTCTTTGCCGAGGTGCGGGACGCGAGCGCCCGTGACCCGCTGACGACATGCTTCACGCGCAAGCATGCGCTCGACCTAATCGACGGGGAACTTAGACGCGCCCGCAGGTCCCGGCAGGCCGTGACATTGGTCATGTTCGATCTCGACCAGTTCAAGAAGATCAACGATCGCTACGGCCATCTGGGTGGCGATGCGGTGCTGGCGTCGGTTGGACAGCGGATGAGCGCCGTTCTTCGGGGAAGCGACATCAAGTGCCGCTATGGCGGCGACGAGTTTCTCGTCCTCCTGCCTGATACGCCGATGGTGGGTGCACACCGGGTTGCGGAGACCTTGCGCCACGAGCTCGAGGACCGGCCGGTTCGCTGGCACGAAGAGGCGATTGTTGTCACCGCCAGCTTCGGGATCGCCGAAATGCGTGAAGACGAGGCCGAAGTGGAAGGGCTGGTCGCGCGTGCCGATGCCGCGCTCTATCGCGCGAAACAAGGCGGCCGCAACCGGATCGAGATTGCGGACCACGCGCCGATCACGTAGGCAGAGATGCGCGTTGTCCAGGCGCGGGTACGGAGAGTGCTGGCCCTCATTGTTCTGCTGGCGCAGCCATCCTGGGTCGATGCTCAAGACGCGGCGCCCCCTCCAGCCGAGACCGCCGAGAGCCGGATCGAGACAACCGCAAAAGTGCTCGCGGGGGCGGTGCTCGGTCTGGCCGTGCACGAAGGCGGCCATCTCACCTTCGATCTCCTCCTCGATGCACCGCCCGGCATAAAGCGGATCTCGTACGCGGGAATCCCGTTCTTTGCGATTACGCACGAGCCGGTGTCGGCGCCGAAGGAGTTCACTATTTCGTCGGCGGGGTTCTGGGCGCAGCACGCATCCAGCGAGCTGCTTCTATCCCGTCATCCGCGACTACGCTACGAACGGGCGCCGTTCATGAAGGGCATGCTCGCCTTCAACGTTCTCGCCTCCGTCATGTACGCCGGTGCCGCGCTTGGACGCACGGGTCCCGATGAACGGGACACTCGTGGGATGGCCGTGTCAGCGCGAATCGCGGAACCGTGGGTGGCGCCGGTCATCCTGTTACCGGCCGTGCTCGACACGATTCGCTACTTGCGACCGGAGTCGCGAGCCGCACGATGGGCGAGTCGTGCCGCCAAGGTTGGCGGCGTGCTGCTGGTGCTTAAAACGCGCTCGTAGTTGGTCCGAGCGCGAACGTCATGGTGCCGCTGGCCACGATGCGATTGCCGACGCGCGCGAAACCGTCAAGCTGACCCATCCGACTGCGCAGGCGTTTCACACGGGCCTCGATTTCAACCGTCTCGCCAGGACGCACCACGTCGCGATAGCGAACACGCTCGATTCCCATGAAGAAGATCAGCTTCTCGCGGTTCTCCGGTTTCGACAGGATCAGGATGGCGCCGACTTGTGCGATGGCCTCGGTGAGTATCGTGGGCGGGAGCGCGGGCGGTTCTCCTGGTTGTCTGGAGAGATAGCGCTCGTTCAGCGTAACGTTCTTCACACCGACGATGCGCTTGTCGGGTTCAAGCTCCGTGACGCGATCCACCAGCAGGAACGGATATCTGTGTGGCAGGATGCGTTCGATCGCGGTGTAGTCCAAGGGCAGAGTCAGCGTGTCCATTCGTCACAGCCAGTATAATTCCTGACGATTCATGTCGGATCAGTTGCAGCCGCAGGCGGTTCCCCGCACGCCGAGCGACACCGAACTTCTCTCTACCCTCTTCGAGCTCGGACGCGAGGTCACGTCGGTGCTCGATCTCGAAGAACTGCTCGAGAAGATCCCCCAGCTCATCGCCCGTTTGACCCAATTCAGCGCATTTTCCGTGTATCTGCTGGACGAGAAGCGGGCCGAGCTGAAGGTTGCCTACTCCGTGGGCTATCCGGAGGAAATCAGCAAGACGCTTCGGTTGCGACTTGGCGAGGGCGTTGTAGGCGCCGCCGTGGAAGAGGGCCGTCCCATTCTCGTCAATGATGTTCGACTCGAGCCGCGCTACAGAGGCCGCCTCCGCAACATGTTGTCGCAACTGGCCGTGCCCATGCGACGGAAAGGGCGCGTGATTGGAGCGCTCAACCTGCTGAACGAGAAGGCCGGCGCATTTTCGATACAGGACGAGGCCTTACTGCGCCAGTTCGCGGCCCACGTCGCGGTAGCAATCGAGAACGCGCGGTTGTTCCGATCGGAGCGCCAGTACACTGACACGCTTGAAACGCTCGCCGAAATCGGCCGCGAGATGTCGTCGATCCTGGATCTTGACGCCCTGCTGACCCGAATCGCGAGCCTGACCAAACGCCTCATCGACTACCGCACGTTCGGTATCCTGCTTCTCAATCCGCAGACGCAGACCCTCGAGATGAAGATGGCGGTGCGCTACGGCGAGGAGGCCACAACCAAGCAGGTGAAGCTGGGGGAGGGGCTCGTCGGGTGGGCGGCACTGCACAAAGAGCCGGTGCTCGTTTCGGACGTCTCGCAGGATCCTCGTTACATCAACATGGTCCCCGACGCGCGATCCGAGCTGGTCATTCCAATGCTCATCAAAGAGCGCTGCATCGGCGTCTTTGACCTCGAAAGCTCCGAGCTTGATGCGTTTACGAAGGAGCACACGGAATTACTCACTCTCCTCGCCAGTCAGGCGGCTGTCGCCATTGAAAATGCGCGACTGTACGAAGAGGTCCGGCAGAACGAGGAGCGGATCGAAAAGGAGCTGCGCTTCGCCAAGCGGGTCCAGGCCGCGCTTCTGCCGACCGAGCTTCCCGTCCGCCTGCGAACCGCCGACGTTGCGGGGAAGTTCGAGCCCGCGCACGAGCTCGGGGGTGATATCCACGATTTCCTCTCACCCGAGCCCAACAGCCTGGTGATTGCGGTGGGTGACGTGTCCGGAAAGGGTGCGCCCGCAGCGCTGTACGGCGCATTCGCCGCAGAGCTGGTCCGGTCGCGCACGGTGCGCCGCCGATATACACCAGACCGGTTCAGCGTCGCCGGCGTGCTGCAGTCGATGAACACGATCCTGCACGAGCGACAGCTCGAGGAGTACTACTGCACTCTCTGTTACGCCCTCTTCGACTTCAAGCGCCGCATCTTGACCATGTCGAATTCGGGTCTGCCATATCCGATTCACTGCTCAGGCGACGACGCCACTCAGATCGAGCTGCCGGGGGTACCTCTCGGCTCGTTTCCCGGTGTCGAATACGACGAGGTGAATATTCCACTCGTGGCCGGCGACGTCTACGTCTTCTGCACGGACGGGATATTCGAGGCGGTGAATGAGACGGGCCGGGAATACGGTGCACGTCCAGTCATCGAGATCGTGAAGGAGATGCGTGCCCAGAGCGCTCGCGCCATCGTTGACGCGATCTTCGCCGGGGTCGTGGCTTTCCGCGGCTCGGCGTCGCAGAACGACGACATGACCGCCGTCGCCGTGAGGATTACAGCGTAAGGTAACCGCAGAGACCGCCGGTCTGCATGGATCGGCGGGTCTAAAGACCCGCCCTACGTACCGTCGAGTACGTAGATCGTCGAGTACGTAGGCCGGGTCTTTAGTACATAGGCCGGGTCTTTAGACCCGGCGCACACCCGGCGCAGACTGGGCGACGACGGATCGTGAATTGTGCTGCCGGAATGCACGGTGCCAGCGCCTGCCTGAATCGTGCAGACCGGGTGATCCGCCGCGCCCGCCCACGAACCATCAAGAAATGTGCCCGGCGTTTCCGCACGTACGGTTGATAGACAAGACCCGCCGAAGGCCGAAACGTCCCCGTCAGGTGCCAGCGTTGACAGTGCGAGAGGACATCAATAGGTGTTGAGATACCGGTCGATCTCCCACGGGGAGACATGCCGGATGTAGCTGTCCCACTCCGAGCGCTTGGCCGCAACGAAGTGGTCGAAGATATGATCGCCGAGCGTCTCGCGCATCAGCGTGCTCTTCTCCAGCTCGTCGAGCGCTTCGCTCAGGTTACCCGGCAGCTCGTCAATCCTCAGATGCCGGCGCTCCCGGTGACTCATCTTGTAGATGTTCTTGTTCACAGGCGGGCCGGGATTACGCTCGTGCTCGATCCCGTCGAGACCCGCACGGAGCATGACCGCCAGCGCCAGGTAGGGGTTGCAGGACGGGTCCGGCATCCGGAACTCGACACGTGTGTTGGGTCCCCGAGCAGCCGGTACCCGGACAAGCGGACTGCGGTTGCGTTCGGACCAGGCAATGGCGGTGGGAGCCTCGTAGCCAGGAACGAGACGCTTGAACGAGTTGACGAGGGGATTCGTGATCGCGCAGAACCCCTTCGCATGTCGGAGCAGGCCACCCACGTAGTGCAGGCACACTCGGCTCAATTGCCACTCGGCGTGAGGATCGAAGAAGGCGTTGCGATCCTTCGCGTACAGAGCCTGATGTGTGTGCATGCCGCTACCGTTGACACCGAAGATCGGCTTGGGCATGAAGGTCGCGTGGAGGCCGTGGCGACTGGCCACGTTCTTCACGACGAAACGGAACGTGCTCACGTTGTCGGCCGTTGACAACGCATCATCGTCCCTGAAGTCGATTTCGTGCTGACCAGGCGCCACCTCGTGGTGGGCGGCCTCGACGTGAAATCCAATCTGCTCGAGCGCCAGAACGATCTCGCGACGGACGTCTTCTCCCAGATCGACGGGCGTCAGGTCGAAATAACCGCCAGAGTCGTGCGTCTCCGTCGTCGGCTCGCCGCTGCTGCGGCGCTGGAAGAGGAAGAACTCGGCTTCGGGACTGGCTTTGAGCGTGTAGCCGGCTTCTGCCGCCATGCCGATGACGCGCTTCAGTGTTGAGCGCGGACATCCGGCAAACGGCGTCCCGTCGGGATTCGCGATGTCGCAGATGATGCGGCCAACGCGTTCCGAACCGGCATAGCTCCACGGGAAGACCTGAAACGTGTTCAGGTCCGGCTTGAGGAACATGTCCGCTTCCTCGGTGCGGACAAAGCCTTCGATAGACGATCCGTCGAATGTGATCCGACCGTCCAGGGCGTCTTCAAACTGACGATCCGGTACTTCGACGTTCTTGAGGGCTCCAAGGATATCGGTGAACTGGAGCCGCATGAACTTCACTTTCTCGCGTGCGGCTCTCTCCAGAATTTTCGCCCGACGGTCGTCTCGTGCCATCGTCAGAGTGTGACGGCGATGGTTCCGGTATGCGAGTCTGGAATCTCAGTGGGGGCTGCGCTTGGTTCCGGCCACGCGGCGACGATCGTCGAGAGCTGTGCGGCAAACAACACGGTCACCACTCGTGTTGCTGCGTCACCTTCACGCCCGGTAGATACTTCGGCAGACAGAACGCCAATGCATCCCTGTGGGCTGATGAGGGGCACAACGATGGCGCCTGCACGGCCCTCAGCGCCCGGAACGATTTGAGTGTCCGCGGTACGCCACGCGAGAGTGGTCGCATTTGACGCCTGACGCGAGAGCGGGCCTATTCGCGCAAGCATTCGCGGATCGTATCCGTGCCCCAGCACCGGAAACAACTCTTCTCCGGCGCCAAGCCAGACGATCATGCCGCTTGCGCCAACCGTGTCGGCAGCGTCCGCCATCACTTCGCGCAGCTCCGCGGCCGACGTGGCCTTGGCCATGGTTGCGCAGACTCTGGCGACAGCTTCGAGATCGAGCGCGGGTGGAGCGGGTTCCGGAACGTCCAGGGCGCCTGAAACCGGTAGGTTCGCCGCTGCTTCTGAGGGTGCGGTCTCGGTTTCGGCCGGAGGCGCCTGGGATTGTTCCGCGCGCGGTCGAGGTGCCAGCAGCAGCAAGCCGACAAGCCAGACCAGACCGACCGTGGCGGCCGTCAGTGCGGCCCGTTGCTGAAGGCCGTTGTACTGCGCGACGGCCGCTGTTGTGGTGAGTTCCTTGAGGGCGATCAGCGCGCCTGTGACGGAACGGAGCTCCATAGCCGATGCGGAGAAAACGAGGTCGGCTGCCGAAAAATAGGTGTCGTTCGCCAGGTTCGTCCGGACACGCGTATCTGTGGTCGAGAAGTCATCAAGTGCCGCGGCAAGCGCGGAGAGCTGTTCGAGACCGTCAGGATCGGCGACCTGCGTGCGCAGTGACGTCAGATTCTCCTTCAGGTCTTCGGTCAACTGTCTCACGCGCTGGAACTGTGGACTCGAAGCATTGCTGCTGGTCCCACCACGTGCGGGTTCGAAATAGCCGCGTTGCGTCACGGCCAGCTCGTTCACAGACGCCAGCATGGCGTCGAGGCGCGCGAGCACCGCCCGCTCGTGTGCAAACACCTGCGCGTGACGCCGGTACGTGTCGAAGCACAGGTACGCACCGGCTGCGCCAACGATCAGAAGGAAGCCGACAAGGAAGGTACGGACCCTGCGCGAAGTCATCGCTCAGGTCATGGTAGCAAAAGACGAGGTGCTAGAACTCGACGTGTGTCTGGAAGAGGAACCGGTTCTCGGTTGTCTTGCCCGCGCGCGCGCCGTAGTGCACCTGCTCGTTGGTGGCCACGAAGCCGACGCGTGACCGCGGCCAGACGAACCAATATCCGCCGCCAGCGATCACGCGTCGTTCGGAATTTCTGGCCACCTCGACGTTAGGGTCGTAGGCGTCGAAGCGCGCCAGGCCAGCCCATCCACGCACCCCCTGGCGAATTTCGAGAAAACCTGAGATGCCGGATCGCTCTGTGTTGATCGCGACGCCCGCGACCGGGTTCTCCGTCGCCGCCACGTGCTGGACGGTGGCGATAACGTGTGGGTGCTCGAAACTTCCCATGACAATGCCAAGCCGCCGGGGGCGATCGGCGGCGTACCACCCGGCGTTGTAGAAGCCGGAGACTCGGAGTCCATTCCAGACGCCGCGACCGGGAAGCGGCCGGACGGTTATGCGGCCCTGCACGCTCTTGTACTTGTTGGTCTCAGCCTGAGCGTAACCTTCGCCGTTGTACACCCCGGCCTGGATCTCTCCGTAACCCTTCGGCAGCGGGGTGAAATAGCCCACGCCGAAATCAGCCGAGCCAGGAATCAAGCCTTCACGCTCGGAAAACATCGTTCCCTGCACGCGGTAGCGATTGATGCTCTCCTCAAAGTCGAGCCATGGCGTCTGATGCATGCCGAGCCGAATCCAACCACGTGGCGTGACGTTGTCGAACTGGGCGAACGCGTACTTCACACGGACGGTCAACGTGCCGGCGAGGCTGCCGTCAGTGACGCGTCGTACATCCGGGGTGAAGCGAAAGCGGACGTTCGGGGAGACTTGAGCGTTGATGTTTAGGTAGGCGCGGGTGACGTCGAAGGCGTTGTGCTTGTCGCGGTTCTCGAGCTCCGCCACGTACTGAAGGTACGACACCATGCCGACCCGGACGATCGGGTATTCGGGCGGTGCGGCTGTCTGTGCGGGAGGGACCGCAGTCTGCGCGAGCGCTGGCACCGCAGAGAGCGTCAGGAGGAAAAATACGAACCGCTTCGTCATGCCGACGTATTTTGTATGACGTAACGTTTCGTTCGCGTGTCGGATCTGTTACGTGTGTGTTACGTCCTGGCTGCCCCGACTATGCTGCGACTATTTGGCGCCGACTGGCTTCAGCGGAATGAACGCGATCTGCGCCGGCAGGCCTTCGGTCTGCACGTTGTGTCCCTTTACCGGCGGCAGATCCTGGTACATGAAATCCCACTTCCATCGTTCCGACGGATTGGACGCCTGCAGCCAGTTACGTGCCGCCACCGGGCGGGCGAACGCCATGTTCTCGACCCCCGCGTAGGCTGAACCAGGCATCGCGGCGGCAATTGCGCGACGCACGTCGCCCGAGGTGGCGTATCCAAGCGAGACGCCGAGCGCGGCTGCCACGCGCGCGAGCACTTCCCAGTCCTCGAGCGCGTCGCCGGCCAGCGCCATCGCTTTCGACACCGGCTGGGGCTTGCCCTGGTCGTTGGTGTAAATCGCGTCCTTCTCGAGCCACACCGCGCCGGGCAGCACGATGTCGGCAGCCTCAGAAAGCGCCGTTTTGAGGACGCCCTGAACGATGAGCAGCGGAAGCGAACCGTTCTGCCGCGCGGCGACGATCCATGCGGTGTCGCCAAGTGAGCCGTCCGGTCCAGGGTCGATCACGTAGAGTGCCTTGACGCGGCCGGCCTCGACGCCGTTCTTGAGCGCCGAGAGATCCGGTTCGCCGGCGTTGCCTGCGCCCACCGCGAAGCCAAGATCCCTCGCACCGTTGACGTTGGGCGCGTTGGTCGCAGAAACCTTGAACTTCGCGCTTTCCGGTTGCCCCTTCTCGTTGCGCGTCCACGCCATGGTGACGGCTTTCAAGCCATCGCCGCCAAGAAGAGCTTCGACTGTCTGTTTCAGGACGAACAGCTCCTCGACCGCGGCATGCGCGGACACGAGGAACTGCACCGAGCCAGGATCGGCGGATCCGGCCTCCTGGAGGCGGTCACGCAGGGGAGTCTCGACATCGCGCCAAGAAACAGGCGCCAGTGCTCCGTTTCTCCGCACCATCGGGGCACGCAGGCGAGCGTCACCTTCGACCCAGTGATAGTCGAAGCGTCCGATGTCGCACATCCAGTAGCCGTTGATGTCGGGGTTGAGACGCGGCGTCATGCGCGCGATCTGCGATCCCTTCGCCCACTCCGGCTTGGCCCGAAGCCACGCGCTCGTGTTGCAGCCCTTCGAGCACAGCGTGCATGTCGTATCGACGACGGAGGGGTTGTCCCACGGACGGCTCTTGAACCGGTAATCGCGCGTCGTGATGGCGCCGACCGGACACACATCCATGAGGTTGCCGGACAGGAGCGAGTGGACGCCTTCCTCCTGGAAGGTGGCGATTTCGCTGCCCGCTCCGCGATCCACGATGCCGATCTGGGCGTCGGTATCGACCTCCCGCATGAAGCGTACGCAGCGGGTGCAGAGGATGCACCGGTTGCGATTCAACATCAGCGTGGGTCCGAAGTCGACGTCGGCTTTCACGCCCTCGCCATCAAATACGCGGCGGGGGAAGTCCATGCGGCTGTCGGCGGGGCCAAATGAGTACGAAAAATCCTGAAGCGGACACTCACCACCCTTGTCGCAGACAGGACAGTCGAGCGGATGGTTGACCAGCAGGAACTCGAGCACGCCGGCCCGTGCCTGAACCACATCCGGCTCGCTCGTCGACACCACCATGCCGTCGGTGCACGTCGTGGAGCACGACGTCTGCAGCTTCGGCATCTTCTCAATCTTGACTACGCAGACACGGCAGGAACCGTCGACGCCAAGACCGGGGTGATAACAGTAGTAGGGGACCGAGATGCCGGCTTCGATGGCCGCCTGGAGGACTGTCGTGCCTTTGGCGACCGTAATCGAACGTCCGTCGATGGTCAGCGTGACCGTATCCATAAGTGAAGAATCATACCAAGCCTCCAGCAATGGCCCTACGAACCGTTGCTTTCCGGGCAGGATCGGTCGGGCTTGACGGGATATAAGCGGGGGTGCCCGAAATGACACCTCAAGGAGAGAACAGTTGGGGGAACCCCCGCATTTCGTCGTCTAATTAACACCGGATCTTCAGGAGGTGCGCCGATGGGACGGATTTACGTTTGTATCGCGGCGGCAATCGCGTTGATGTTGGGGACCCTGTCCACCACTCAACTCTTGTGGGCACAGCAACGAGCGTGTCTGCACGGTCCGGGTGAAACAGCGGCGGACGCCGCACGTCGTCAGGGGGCGATTCGTCTCGCGAGGGCCATCAACACCGCGCAATCGCGAACCGGTGCGAAGTATCAACCGTTGGCCGAACTCCCGGGCTTGCCCGGTGTACCGACCGGATTCGGCGTTCACTTGGCGGCGACGGCTGATGGATATTTGCTGTCCATCAAGGATGCAACCGATCCGTGTCGCTACACGCTGTTCTCCGACCACGAGGGACTCATCTACATCGGCGCGCCGCTCCAATAAGGCGGCACGAGTTCGCCCAAGCTTCACGGGGTGTCGTTTCGCGCACTCTCGCTCTTATTCCCGGTCGGGCTTGACGAGGGCTCTCCGCGGTTCTAGAGTGGCGAACCTAAGGTTCTCCCCCCGACTCTGCGTCTTGAGAGGACGTGAGCAATGGGCACCAGGCAAGGACGGATGCGGTCGTTTGTCGAGTGGACCGTCGCGACCGCTCTCCTCGTGGGGCTGTTCGCAGTCGGTCTGAATCTGCTCGGTCAACTGCGGCGTGTGGTCCCAATCACCCCGGTGATCGCCCTGGAACCAGAGGCGCCCGCGCCACCTTCCGTAATCCCACCACGCGCCGTCTCGGTGCCTATGTTGCCGCTTGCGGGGAACGTGCGCATCCAGGTCGGTGAATTCGCGGCCGATGTCCTGTCGCGTATCCAGGGACTCGTTGACGTGCGCGCCGACGCGGTAGAGCGTCGTACAACAGGCGAGCGCACGACTCGAGAATTCCGTCATGCGGGAGGAAGCTTCTTTCTCGTGATGGAATCTGCGGCCGCCGGCGCTGCCCCGCGCGTGACGGGGATTTTCATTCCCTGAGATGCCGGGTCTAAAGACCCGGCCTACGTACTAAAAGCCCGGCCTACTGCCGGGTCTAAAGACCCGGCCCACGTACGATCGACGAGATGAAATCTGCCTACAGGCTCCCGAACTCTGCCAGCGCGGCGGAGTCGC
>Ga0075430_100001909_pt1 | contig 17097 bp, 11 predicted proteins | sample RhiMetdeltSRZDD4_FD_75294 | JGI IMG/M metagenome (GOLD analysis project Ga0075430, IMG submission 75294) | Populus rhizosphere microbial communities from Tennessee, USA - Rhizosphere MetaG P. deltoides SRZDD4 | ecosystem: Host-associated > Plants > Roots > Rhizosphere > Soil | place: USA... | reverse complement strand
GCGAAACGGCCTTGGTGATATGCGCGAATGGTGGCGAGTCGCATCAGCGCGGGATGAAAGTCCGGAGCGACTGCCAGGCTCTGCAGGTACAGCGCCTCCGCTTCCTCTATTGAGCCCTGCGTTTGCAGAATCAGTCCCTTCAGATAGTGGTTTCTAGGGGTCAGCGGATCGATTGAGCGTGCTCTGTCGATGGCGGCCAGCGCCTCCGCGGTGCGCTGCCGCTCGGACAGAAAGTCCGCGAAGCGCTCGTGTCCCCACCCGTAGTTCGGACTGAGCGCCAATCCTTTGCGGAAGTCCGCCTCGGCGCCGGTCGCGTCGCCGGAACACTCCTTCAGGTCTGCGCGCAGCACGTAGGCCTCACCGAGGGAATCGTCGAGCGCCAGCGCACGCTCGAGCATCGGTTGCGCTCCTTGGTGGGCAGCACGAGTGTTCGACGTAGAACAGGAATCGTCAGTTACTTGCGCAAGGTGCAGGTGGGCATCGGCGAGAGCCACGTAAGCCGCCGCGAACGTGGGCGCAATCCGCACAGCGTGCGAGAACCGCTCGATCGCGCGCTCGGCATCCGCCACCCTGCGGCTCGCGACCAGCGCTCGTCCCTGCATGAATGCGAGATAGGCGTCAGTGCCGTACCGCGCGTATGGATGCGTTTCCGGGCCTAGGCTCACTTCCAGCGCACGCGCGACGCCCTGGGCGATCTCGTCCTCGACGGTAAAGATGTCGTCGATCTCGCGATCGAATCGCAGCGACCAGACATGACCGCCGGTCTCTGCGTCGATGAGCTGCGCGGTGACTCGCAGCCGCTCGCCTGAGCGCTGCACGCTGCCTTCGACCAGATACCTCGCGTTGAGCGTGCGGCCGATTTCGCGCACGTCCGTGGGCTTGTCCTGATATGCGAACGATGACGTTCGAGCGATCAGACGCAGACCTCGAATGCCGGCGAGCCGATGCAGCACGCTCTCGGCCACGCCGAAGGCGACGTACTCGTCACCGGCACCCGTGCTCAGATTCTCGAACGGCAGGATGGCGACGGTGCGCGCCGGCAATCCCGTTGCAGCGGGCAGGGATTCTGCTGCCGGCGGCTGGACCTCACTTGCTCGCCACCATTGTGCATACCACCCGTACGTGAAGAGCATGGCACCGGCTACGCATAGCAGCGCGACAAGCGCGATGTGCGCCGCACGACGTGATGGCCCGCGGCCCGCCTGAGTAGGAGCGACCGCAGTCACATCACGATTGGACCCGAGCGGTTGCGGCAGGCGCATGACATCCGCGACGAATCGATAGCCGCGTCCCGGCACGGTGGCCAGGTAGCGGTTCTCGCCGCGCGTTTCGCCCAGCACGCGCCGTACCATCGAGATCACCTGGGTGAGATTGTTTTCCTCGACGACCAGCCCCGGCCAGAGATCGGCCAGGAGCCTGTCCTTCTCGAGCAGCTCGCCGGGTCGCTCGACGAAATAAAGGATCGTCTCGAAGAGCTTGGGCGTGATCGCCACGGCATCGGACGCGCCCTTGACGAACAGCAGACGCCGGCTGGCGTCGAGCCGGAATTCACCGAACTCGTAGACGAGGTGCGGCTCAGGCCCACTCATACGCCTCTATCACAATACTTAAGAACGCTTCAGCACCCGACAAGGACTTTTGGCACGCCGTCGATCGAATCTTACGCCTGCGAGCTTGAAGCGGTGGTCATCGGGATGATTACTGCCGCGCTGCAGGAGGACTGTATGATTCGTACGTCTCTCATCTGTCTGTCCGTTCTGATGTGCGCGGCCTGCGCCGCCTGGAATGGCGCTCCTACGGTGCAAACGGCTGCGAGTGTCCCCGTCTACTCCTGCGACTCTACTCGGATCAAGCCGGCAAGACGTTGTCGCGAGTGGTATGGCGGTTCCCATCCGTCCATCTCGGTCTCTGGTCCGGGCAGCGTCCCGACTATTCCTGGCCCCAGGTAGTTCGCGTCCATCAGCCTGGTGATACGCAGGAGAGCTCTGAACGAGGACGGTCCAATGAGGAAGGCACTCGCGTCTCTTTGCGTTCTCGCGTTCGCCGTCTGCGTCGTGGCAACCTCGCCCTCGCCAACCGGGTCATTGAGGCAACAGGTGTGTAATTTTCGTCCGCGACGAACGCGGCGACCCAACGCTGACGGCTGACCTGGAGAACGACGCGGAGTTTGCGAGCGTCGCGGTCACGATCGGGCGCGTGATCGGTCCGGCCTTTGGAGGCTCCAGCCAGGTGTACGTGAAGCCCAGCGTATTTGCGGGCCCGTGCGAGGCGGTGATTCGCCCCGTTCGAGCTGCACATGCCGCCGCTCTAATGCCGAACCCTCCGCAGACGCAGGTAGCTGACGCGTGTACTTTGAACGGGCGTAGGAAGAATCCGTTGCGGAGGTCGCGAAAACGGCCTGCTTGCCTTGCACACTCGGCACAATGCGATAAGTCGCCCTGCGGTGTGACTATGCAGCTGCCGCGAGATACGTGGCAACACCTGCCTCTCGCGCTTTCCTGTGAAAATCTCGTTCCAGTCCCGGCCGCTCGCGTCGACGCGCATCGTTGTTGCGGCTAAGCATGCTCCCGTGGGGTCAGCTCGAAGAGGTGAGTGTTCGGGATTTGCAGCGTGATGCGTCGGTTCAAGGTCCAGCCGGACTTCTCGAACACACGGTCCCAGTCCTCCAGTTGCGGCAATGTCTGCCGCAGGATGCTGTGCACGGCCTCGACCCCGAGTTGAAAGATGGGGCAGGCCTCCAGCGGCAGCTGCGCGGCAGTCACGACGTCGGCCAGCAGAAGTCTGCGGCAGGCGCGGAACTTGCGGCGGATATCCGTGAAGACCTCGACCACATTGTCCTCGGGCCATAGATCGTGACCCATGAAGAACATCGTAATCAGCTCCACGCAGTCGGCAGCTTCGGCGGGAGGCTCCAGGTTATTGACGTTCATTCCGATGATGCTGATACGGTCGCTCAGATCAGCCTCCGCCACCGCAGCGCGAGCTGCGGCAATCGCCTGTGGATTCAGATCGATGCCATATCCCTTGATGTCCGCACGCGCCTTGACGATGTTGATGAGACGGCTGGCATCGCCACAGCCCAGGTCACAGATGGCCGTGAAGGGCATGCGGGCGATCAGCGGATAAGTAATGGGATCCACATCCGAATGGCCCATAACCGCGCTCGACAGTGCAACGGCGCCGCCATTGCGGCTGTGACGCGCGCGCTCGGCTGCGCCGATCTTTGCCAGCTCCGCCCAACTCAGAAGGGTTGCGCCACAGCCTTGATTGAGCCAGCAGAGATAGCCGCGGCGCAGGTACACATCGTCGAGTTCCGGCCCCGCCGCGTATTCGTCCGGCGTGTCGCCCGGCACCATGACTTCGGCAGCGGTAAGGACCCTGAACAAAGCGCTGACGACACCCGCTTCCACGCGCTCGCGCTGGCACAGATTGGCAACCGACACGCGCCGCGATCGATGCAGCTCGTCCAGAATGCCCATCCGACGAGCCGCCTCAAGCGCATGCCCGAGCAGCGAATAGTTGAACGTTCGCTGCGACAGCGACACAGCATTTCCAACCGAATAATTTGTGCGTGGATATGGACTGAAATGTCGGTGATGTCGATACCTGTCACGCGACTATGGGTTGCGGCATCCCGACGAACCCGGGCGAGACCTCATGCGGTAACACACACATCCCCAAGTTACGTTCAATGCACGGCAAGAGAAGCAAGAACAACAATAGATTTGTCGACAGCGAAGCTCCGTGCTGCGAAATCTCCATCCGGGGACTCTGACGTAATCGAAATAGCATGTCCGAAAGCCGACATTGCCTCGAAACGGTCAGCGGTCCACTTCGCATGCACGCCGCAGATACCGATTAAGCTGGCAAGGCATTTGCCTGTGTGCATAGTTTCTCGCGTAGATGGACCAGGCTCCCGCAAGAGTCCCGCAGTCACATGCCGATCACCGTCCTGGCTGCGTGCGGTGGCCGAATTCCAAAATGGATCTCGATCTTATTAGCCGACCACGTGTGGCGATGCATTGCCTGGGCGTTGTCTGGAACTGCTGCAAGGAATGAGAGGCAAAGTGAAATCGGGCGCACCGTCGGGCCGGCCAACTCAAATTGCTAAAATCAAAGTAACATGCAGACACACGCTATCCGCCTCCGAGGTCTTGCCGTCGCCGCGGCCGTGACTGCGACTTACCTCGTAGTCGGGGCCTACGTGAACCTGCCGCTGCGCGAAGCGCTCAAACGAGCCGTCGGCGGACAGGTGCCTTACTGGTTGGACCACATCACGTTCATGCTCCTCGCCAACCTGGTCGTCGCGACCTTGCTGGCGTGGAAGCCTGTGGACAAGGTGTGTGACGCAAAGTCCCACGAAAGTCCCGCGACCACATGGCTACGTCGTCGCCCAAGTGCACCAAGTGATTGAGAAGTTGGCGCGCCCGGAGAGATTCGAACTCCCGACCTCATGGTTCGTAGCCATGCGCTCTATCCAACTGAGCTACGGGCGCGTGCGGTGAAGGCACATATATATGTAGGGCCTCGCGCCGAGAGCGCAGATCTGCCCTGAAATCAAAGGGTTGCTTTCGCGTCGCCCCTCGATCCGCTCGAGCTTTCCGGTCGGACGAATGCCGGCCGGGAGCCCTCACGGGGCGCGCATCCTACCACATCGAGCCTGGAATCAAGCCGGCCGCGAGCGACTTTTCTGCCCGCAGCCGGCCTCCGACTCGGTCACTTCCCGAACGAATACTTCAGGTCCAACCCGATCGCCATGCCCGGCGCCTCATGCGAGAACGTGCCGCCGAACTCGGGCGCGGGAATCACCTCGGCCAGGTATTCCTCGTCGGTCAGGTTGCGCGCCCACGCCATCACTTGCCACTTGTCCGCCGAAATTCCGAGCCGCGCATTCACGACGGTGAACGCATCGCGACTCGTCTTCGAGTAGTCGCCCGGCACGCCGAACTCCGTCACGACGGAATCTTCCTGCACGGCGCTGAACCACGTCTCTCCGGTGAAGCTCGCATCGAGTCGCGCGACGATCGACATGCCCGAGTCGCCGATCGGCACGACGAAGTCGACGCCCGCCGTCGCGGTGTAATCCGGCGCGTAGGGCACCTTGTTGCCTGCCGTGTACGGCCGGCCCGAGTACTTGTCGATCTCGCTGTCGAGCAGTCCGACGCCTGCAAACAGATTCACATACTGATTCGCCCGCCAACGCAGATCCGCCTCGACACCTTGCAGCGTCGCCTCATCGACGTTCGTCACGACGCGCAGCAACCCGAACGGACCGGCGAGGAAATTGAAGATCTGCATGTCTTCGACTTCCGTGTGATACGCAGCGAGGTTCAGCGACAGCGTTCGATCGAGCAACTCCGCCTTCAATCCGATCTCCGCCGCCTTCGCGACTTCTTTCTCGTACTCGTCGTAGTCGATGCCAGCCGTGACGAGCGACGGAGTGTTGGTGACCGTGCCGTCCGGCGCGACGTAGCGCAGTCCGCCGAGGAATGTCTGGATCGTCGCGTTGCTGCCAGTCGAGTTGAAGCCGCCGCTGCGGAATCCATAGCCGTACGACGCGAACGCCGTCCAATCCTCGGAGAACTTCCAGTTCAGCGACACCTTCGGTTGCAGCTGATCGAACGTCCTCTCGCGATCGGGAATGCCGCTGGTGGCCAGCGCGGGATTCACGGTGTACGCCGGATTGATGAACGGCGCAGTCGGCCCCGGCCCGAACAACGGCGTTTGCGCCAGCGCTTGCGCACCGGTCGGCACGTTGTTGTCGACGGAGCGCTTCTCCGAGTCGTAGCGCACTGCCAGCGCGAGCTCCATGCCTGGAGTCAGGTCATATGCGATCTGGCCGAACACCGCTGACACCTTGCTGTTCAAGTCATCGTCGTAGAGCAGGTCGGTCGGATTCGGCCCCGTGCCCGGCACGAAGGCCTGCTGCAGGAATCCCAGTCCACGATCGCCGCCCTGCGAGACGACGACGCGTCGATCGATGTCCGCGTAGTACACGCCGGCAAGCCAGCGGAACGCCTGATCTCCCGGCGACGCGAGACGAATTTCTATCGACGTGTCTTCCTGATCGCGCTGCTGATACTGGTAGCCGTCGCACCGCGACGGGCTGTACGGCGGCAGCACCGAGTTCGCGCCAGCGTAGAACGTCGGCGACGGCAGCGGCCCGCCCACCTGCGCGGCGATGTCAGCCTGACACTCGGACGTCCGCGCGTACAACCCAAACGCGGCGCTCGTGCCATCCGTCAGGAAGAAGTTGGTCTGATCGTTGTACGCAACCCACGTGGTCAGGGTGCCGACGTCGAGCGTCCACTCGCCCTTCACGGAGATCTGCTTGTTCTCCTGCTCGTTGGCCGGAACGATGTTGCTGATGTATTTGAACTCGTGGTCGTTCACGTCCTGGAAGAAGTCAGGGTTGTTGGTGAACGTCGCGAAGAACGGCAGCGCGAACGTCGCGTTGAAGTTGATCGCACCGGCTTCGAGCTTCGAATACTTCGCCTTCACGTCCAGCTCGCCGTTGTCGCCCATCGGCATGACCAGGCGCGGCGTCACGCCGTATTCCTTGTAATAGTCGACGCAATCGTCGCAGCCCAGGAAGCTGTTCTCGAAGAAGCCATCGGTCTCGCGATAGAAGCCGCCGACGCCGATCTGCGCCGCCTCGCTGCCGCCGCCGAGATAGACGTGCGCCTTCTTCGTGTTGTTGTTGCCGAAGCCGACGTCGATGTCGCCTTCGAAGTCCTGTCCCGGTTTGCGCGTCGTGACGATGATCGCGCCGGCGACAGCGTTGCGGCCGTAGATGGCGCCTTGCGGTCCTTTCAGCACTTCGATCTGCTGAACGTTCGCCAGTTCCTGGTTGAACGCGGTTGGATTCGTCTGCAGCACGCCGTCGATGACGAGCGCGAAGTTCGTCTCTGCATCGCGGCCGGTGTTGATGCCGCGGATGCTCAACTGCAGGTCGCCGACCTCTGCGGTCTGCACCTGCGAAAGCCCGGTCGTCAGCGCGACGAAGTCCGTCGGCCGCTCGATGCCGGCGATCTCGATGTCGCGCGCCGTGAATGCCTGGATGGTCGCGGGCACGTCCTCGATCTTCTCCGCGCGTTGCCGCGCAGTGACGACGATCTCCTCCAACACGGCCGCTTCCTGCGCTTGCGCGTAGCTCCATCCCAGGGTCGTCGCTACGGATAAGGTCAGCAGTGCTCGGCTCTTCATAAGTGTCCCCTTCAAGTTTGTTTGAGCCCGGCGAGATAGGTGCGCACGCGATCGAGCGTGACCACCTCGGCATACTTGGTCTGCAGATCGAACAGGTTCGCTTCGTGCGGTCCGGCGGCACGGTCGCCTACGGCCTCGCGCACGACGAGCGGAATGAATCCATGCTGTACGGTGTCGACGGCGGTCGCGCGCACGCAGCCGCTGGTCGACATTCCGGCGATCAGGAGCGTGTCGACGCCGAGCGCAGTCAACGTGGCGGCGAGCGTTGTTCCGAAGAACGCGCTGGCGTACTGCTTCGTAATCACGGTTTCGCCGCGCTCGGGACCGACGCCCGGTGCGAACTCACCGAGCGGTGACCGCGCGCCGCGTTCGAATACTTTCAACGCAGGCACTTTGCGGAAGAACACGCCACCGTCGCGCCCGCCATCTTGATATGAGAGGTTCGTATGCAGGATCGGAATGCCTGCGCGACGAGAAAGCCCGAGCAACTCCTCACAACCGCGTCGAGCGTCTTCGACAGTCGGCCCTGCGTAAAGCGGCGAATCCGGCTGCGTGTACGCCTTGACGAAATCGACGACCAGCAGCGCAGGCCGCACGCCCGGCTGGAGCGTTCCGCCGTAGCCGCGTGCGTCGACCGGGCCGCCAGGATGCGATGTCATATGACCTTCGCTGCCTGCAATTGCGCGTAACGCTCTGCGCTCATGCCCATCAGGCCGCGGTACACGTCATCGTTGTGCTGTCCCAGCTTGGGACTCGGCGAGCGCACGCTGCCAGGCGTACGTGACAACTTCGGCGCGACGTTCTGCATCTTCAGCTCGCCGAAATCCGGATGCGGTGTGGAGATGATCGCCTCGCGCGCCTGGAAGTGCGGATCCTCCAGCATCTCGGGTGCGCGATAGATGAGTCCCGCCGGAACGCTGAACTCCTCCATCAGCTCCAGCACCTCCACGCACTTCTTCGTGCGCGTCCAGTCGCCGATGACTCCATCGATCTCCTTCTGCCGCACGCCGCGTGCGCCGTGCGTCGCATACTCCGGCTGCTGCGAGAGCTCCGGCCGGCCCATCGCCTGGGTCAGCCGCTGGAACACGGTGTCCTGATTCGCCGCGATCAACACCATCGAGCCATCGCTCGTCGGATACACATTCGACGGCGCGATGTTCGGCAGAATCGCGCCCGTGCGCTCGCGGATGTACCCGGCCTTGTCGTATTCGGTGATCAACGACTCCATCATCGTGAGCACGGCTTCGTAGATCGCAGAATCGACGACCTGGCCGCGTCCAGTCACTTCGCGGTGATGCAGAGCCGACAGCGCACCGAGGCACGCGAACGTTGCCGCAAGCGAGTCGCCGATGCTGATTCCCATGCGCGACGGCGGCGTGCTCGGATCGCCGACGACGTAGCGCAATCCACCCATCGCTTCGCCGATCGCCCCGAAACCGGCGCGCCGCGAGTAGGGCCCGCTCTGCCCGTAGCCGGAGACGCGGATCATGATCAGCCGCGGATTGATCTTCGCGAGCTCCTCGTAGCCGCAGTTCCATTTCTCCAGCGTGCCGGGACGGAAGTTCTCGAGCAGGAAGTCAGCCTTCGCGACCAGCTCGTGCAATACCTTCTGGCCTTCGGGCTGACGCAGATCGAGCGTGATCGACTTCTTGTTGCGCGCGACGACCGGCCACCACAGCGACTTGCCCTGAGCCTTTTCTTGCCCCCACACACGCAGCGGATCGCCCTGCCCCGGGGGCTCCACCTTGATGATTTCGGCGCCCATGTCGCCGAGCAGCTGGCCGCAGAACGGTCCAGCGAGCAGCGTGCCGAGCTCGATGACGCGCAGGTCGCTGAGCGGTCCGTTGGCGAACGCGTCGGTCATGCCGCACCACGTTGCGTCCAGCGCGCAAACTGCGGCTGCTGCGGCGGTTCGAGTCCGGTCTCCTCGCGACAGCGCGCTTTCAGATTCTCGATGGTGTCGAAACCGCGATCGAAGAGCTTCTTATCGCCACGTTCGCTCGCCATGCGCTTGCGCAAAGCCGTTGTCGCCGCGGCGTCGACCGACAGATCGTCCTTCAACACGACGCCGTAGCGACGCGCACCGGCAACTGTCACGAGTCCTGCGTCGACGTCGAACTGTACGAGCGATGGATCGCGCTCTAGCGGATCGCCGCATCCGCCGCCGCCCCACGTATCGGACAGCAGCAGATCGCCCGCCTCCACTCTTATGCGATCGACTTTCGCAGGCAGCAGCTCTTCGCCGCCATTCGCGCGGATCAGCGTCTTCTTGCTGCGCTGACCCGGCAGTCCGCCGTTCACGCCCCATGGATACGTGAGCCAGCGATCGTCATGAATCGAGATCTCACCCGGCTCGAGGAAGCGATAGCCGATGCGCAGCCCGTTGCCGCCGCGGAATTTCCCCGCGCCGCCGCTGTCCGGAATCGTCTCGTAGGTTTCGATCCGCAGCGGGAAGTAGCTTTCGAGGAACTCGTTCGGCACATTCGTGAACGACGGCCACAGCGAATGCCCGTCCGGCCCATCGCCGAACGGCTTGCCCGGAATTCCGCCGAACGTGATCTGATAGAGCTGATACCACTCGCCCTTGCTGTCGTAGCCCGAATACATGAAGTGCGGGCTGTCGGAGAATCCCGCCGCGCACAGGAAGTCCGGACTGCCCTGCCCCAGCAAGCCACCAAGAATGTCGAAGATGCGACCGAGGGCATGCGTGCGACACGACAACGCAGCAGGCTTGAGCGGCTTCAGCAGCGTCCCGGCCGGGATACGCACTTCCATCAAATCGTAGAAGCCGTCGTTGAACAGGATCTGCGGGTCGAACACCATGATCATGTACACGCCCGCGAACATCTTGAACATCTCTTCGTTCAGCAGGAAGTTGATCGAGGAGATCGACTGCGGATCGGTGCCGGTGAAATCGAAGATGCACACATCGCCTTCTCGCCACATCGCGCAGGCGATCTTGTACGGACCCATGCCGCGGCCGTCGTCGCAGATGTAGTCCTCGAAGTACTGCCGCTTCTCCGGCACGGTGCGTCGGATCAGCTCGCGCATCGCGCGCTTGTTGCGTTCGAGCATGGCATCGAGCGCTGAGTAGAAGACGTCGTCGCCGAAGCGCTGCGCGATCTGCAGACAACGTAGCGATGCTGTGCGCAGCGCGGCGACGATCGCGTTGAAGTCGGAGAGATTCCAGTGCGGCAGACGACAGTTGTGCAGGATGATGCGCAACACGTCCTGCTGCAGCTCGCCGCCCTTGTAGATCTTCACGGGTGGCACGCAGATGCCTTCCTCGTAGATCTGCCGTGCATCGGTCGGCAGGCTGCCCGGCACTTTGCCGCCGACGTCGGTCATGTGGCCGAACATCGCAGTCCACGCGAGCAAGCGTCCGTCGCGGAAGATCGGCATCAGCATCAGCCAGTCGTTCGCGTGCGAGATCGCGCCGTTCACCGAGTACGGGTCGCTGGTGAAGAAGATGTCGCCGTCTTCGATTGTGCCGTCGTAGCCCTGCAGAAAGCCGTAGATGAACGAGCCGAACTGGCCGACGACCATCTTGCCTTCGACGTTGGCGATCATCGGGAACTCGTCGTGCTGCTCGCGGATGCCCGGCGACATGGCGGTTCGGAACAGCACGGTGTCCATCTCGAAGCGCGCGTTGCGCAACGCGCTTTCGATGATGTCGATCGTTACCGTGTCGACGTCGATCTTCTTGTACGGCTGCGCGTTGCGCTGGACGAGTTGGGCGGGCATGGGGGCACCTACTTCACAGCCGGATGCGAATCGGGATAGATGAGGATGTTGCCGTGGGCGTCCACGTGGCCGCGGTGCTCCGGCAGGATCACCGTCGTCGAGTCCATCTCCATGACGATGGCGGGGCCGGACATCACGTTGCCGGCTTCGAGCTTGGCGCGATCGTAGACGCGTGCGCTGAGGCTCTTGCCCTCCATGAACACGGCCTGCGATGCCACTTCCGCCGCTTTCGGATCCTTGCCGCCGCGCTTCACTGCCGGTCGTTCGACCTGGATGCTCTTGCCGCGCACCGCCGCGCGCAGAGTCACGAGTTCGTGTTCGAGCGACAGCGTGAAGGTGAACAGTCGCTTGTGCTCGGCGTCGAACTTCTCGCTGATCGCCAGCAGCCCGCGTTGCTCGAGCTCGTCGAGCCGCACATCGACGCTCAGGCGCAGGCCCTGACCACGATAGCGGACGTCGACCTGGAAACTGGTCTGCATGTCCGCGGCCGCGACGTTCTCCTGCTTGAGCCCGTGCGATGCATCGGCCGCGAGATCACGCAGGATCTGCGCCACTTCGCCGGCGCTGGTTGCCTTGAACGCACGCACGAACGTTCGCGAGCGCTCGTCACGCACAGCGGTTGTCGAATCGCCGAGCGCGCACAGCACGCCGGGACCGGGCGGAATGATGGCGGGCCACGATCCGAGCAATCGCGCGAGTGCGTTCGCGTGGAGGGGGCCGGCACCACCGAACGCGATCAACGCGTAGTCGCGCGGATCGTAGCCCTGCTCGACGGAGACCAGCCGCAATGCACCGGTCATGTTTTCGTTGACGATGTTGTAGATGCCGAGTGCTGCCTGCTGCAGCGACAGCCCGAGCGCATCGGCGATCTTCTGCACGGCTGTCGCAGCCAGTTTGCGATCGAGCACCATCTCGCCGCCGAGGCGTTGCATCTCGGGCAGGTAGCCGAGCACGACGTTGGCATCGGTGACAGTCGGCTCCGCGCCGCCCTTGCCATACGCGGCCGGGCCCGGATCCGCGCCTGCGCTCTGCGGACCGACCCGCAGCGCTTTCGTCAGCTCCGGGACGTGTGCAATCGAACCACCGCCCGCGCCGACCGTGCGGATGTCGACCGACGACGCGCGTACGGTCACGTCACCAACTGTCGTCTCGCGACGCAGCCGCGGTTCGCCGTCCTGAATCAGCGCGACGTCCGTCGATGTGCCGCCGACATCGATCGTCAGCAGGTTCGGAAATCCTGCCTGCGACGCCACCCACAGCGCACCCGTCACTCCACCCGCGGGACCCGACATGAGCAGATTGACTGGAAACTCCTCGGACGACTTCGCAGACGCGAGCCCGCCATCCGAACGCAGGATGTGCAGCTTGACCGCGTCCGTCTTCGCCGCGAGCTTTTCCTGCAAATTACGCACATAACGCGCGACGCGCGGCCGCACATACGAATTCGCGACTGTCGTGACCGTGCGCTCGTACTCCTGCATCTCGGGCACGACCTGCGAGGACAACGACACTGGAATTCCCGGCAACTCCTCGCTGGCAATCGCGAGCACGCGCTGCTCGTGCGAGTCGTTCGCGAATGCGTTGATGAGCGAGACAGTCAACGCTTCGATGTTCTTCTTGCGGAGCTGACGCAGATCCTCGCGCAGCTTCTTCTCGTCGAGCTTCTCGACGACATCGCCCTTCGCCCCGATGCGCTCGTGCGCTTCGATCGTGCACGACAGCGGCGCCATCGGCAGGCTCTTGTTGTAGATGACCCAACCGCCGAGTCCGCCCGGCACGTACGACCGCGCGATCTGCAGCACTTGTCGATAGCCACGCGTCGTGACGAGCCCGCACTTCGCGCCGGTGCCCGTCAGCACCGTGTTGGTCGCGACCGTCGTGCCGTGCATGACGTGATCGATCTGCTTCGGCGAGATGCTGGCCTTGCCGCACACCCGTTCCAGGCCGCTCAACACGCCGATCGACTGATCCTGCGGCGTGCTCGGGACCTTTGCGGACCACGTGGCGCCGCTCGCCTCGTCGACCAGCAACAGGTCGGTGAACGTGCCTCCGACATCGACGCCCAATCGATATGACACTGGAGTGCTCTCTTGTCGTGGGTGGTGCGATCGCGTCAGTGCGCGAGCGCCGCGCGGGGAAAGCCCCCGGCCTTGTTCAACATTCCGGGCACGGGCCGGCCGAGCTGCGTTTGCAGCCACTGCGCCGTCTCGATCAGCGAGGGCAGCGAAACGCCGGTTTCGACGCCGCTGCGTGCCAGCATGTAGAGGAGATCTTCCGACGCGATGTTGCCGGTCGCCGCCGGCGCGAATGGACAACCGCCGATGCCGCCGATGCTCGAATCGAGCGCGCCGACGCCGTTCTGAATCGCGGCCCAGGCGTTGGCGATTCCAGTGTTGCGCGTGTTGTGGAAGTGGCAGCGCCAACGCATGCCGGGCATCCGCACGCGCAACTGTCCCAGCAAGTCATGGACCTGGGCCGGCACGGCGACGCCGATCGAATCGGCCAGGCAGATCTCGTGCGGCTCTCCTTCCGCCACGCGTTGCGCGACATCGAGCACCCGCGCGACCGGCATTTCACCTTCGAACGGACAGCCGAACGCAGCCGAGAGGGTGACCTGCGCTCTGATGCCGGCGGCTCGCGCGGCGCTCGCGACTTCCAGCCAGGTCGCGATCGACTCGTCGGTGCCGACGCCCTGGTTGCGACGATTGAACGTGTCGCTCGCAACCACGACCATGCCGACTTCGCTGCAGCCGGCGGCCGCCGCGCGATCGAAGCCTTTGCGATTCATCACCAATCCGATGAAATGGGCGTCGCGTGGCCGGCTCAGACCGGCCAGCACTTGCTCGGCATCGGCCATCTGCGGGACCTTGCGCGGATTGACGAAGCTGGTGACCTCGATGCGACGCAGGCCGGCGGCCAGCAAACGGGTGATCAGCTCGATCTTGGTGGCAGTGGGTAGGATCAAGGGGTCGATCTGCAGGCCGTCACGCGGCCCGACTTCGACCATTTCGACTTGAATCCCCATGGCTGCGGATCGTATGCAATCCGTCATTTGATTGGCAAGAGTGGGGCACAATCGGGCAAGGTATGACTATGATTGCATGCAATCCGCACTGGAATGGTGCAGAGCGGTAGAGAGGACGGGAAATGGCCCAGGCAGTCGATCGCGCATACGCGATGGTTCGCGAGGGGATCGTGCGCGGCACGTATGCCGCCGCTGTGCGCATCACCGAGCAGGAAATTGCGGACGCGCTCAGCGTCAGCCGCACGCCGGTGCGCGAGGCACTGCGGCGCTTGCAGGCGGAAGGATTCCTGACGGTACTACCGAACGTCGGCGCGGTCGTCACGCCATGGACCGACTCCGATACCCGCAACGTCTTCGAACTGCGCGCGCTGCTGGAGCCATACGGCGCAGCCCGCGCGTGCGTGCAGATCACGCCCGAAGGCATCGCGACATTGCGCCGACTCGCTGAGGAGCAGTATCACGAGTCCGCGACGCGCGGCGAAGGGCACATCGAGCGCATCGGCAAGCTCAACAGCGCGTTTCACCGCGCGTTGCAGGATTTCTCCGGCAACGCGCGGCTCGTCACGTTGCTACCTGCTCTGCTCGAAGCGCCGATGATGCTCAAGACGTTCGCGAAGTATCAGCCGCAGCACCTGCTGCGCAGCGCCTCGCATCACCTCGAGATCGTCAGCGCAATGGAATCGCGTGATCCGGAGTGGGCAGCGTCGGTCATGCGGTCTCACATCCTGGCCGCACACGCAGCGCTGCGGGGCGATCCGGAGTCGTAGGCGCACCGGGTCAAGGAGTCGTTGATTTCTACGCGATCCGCCGCAGCTTCCGCTTGCGGAAATCGATCAGAATCTCGCGCGCCGCGTTGTGCCCCGGCGCTCCCGTCACACCGCCGCCCGGATGCGTCCCTGACCCGCACATATATATGCCCGGCAGCGGCCCGCGATAGTTGCCGTAGCCCAGCATCGGCCGCGCCGAAAAGATCTGATCCAGATTCAGCGCGCCATGAAAGATGTCGCCGCCGATCAAACCGAACGTCCGCTCGAGATCCAGCGGACTCATGATCTGCCTTCCGAGCACCGACGCTTTGAAATTCGGCGCGTGCTTGTTGACCGTTTCGATCATGAGATCGGCAACCGCTTCGCGATGCGCATCCCACGATTGTCCGTTCGGCAATTGCGGCGCTACGTGCTGACAGAACATGCTCGCGACGTGCTGTCCTCGCGGCGCGAGGCTGTCGTCCAGCGTCGATGGAATCAGAACCTCGACGATCGGCTCCTTCGACCAGCCCTGCAGACGCGCATCGAAGTACGCGCGCTCCATGTACGCGAGCGACGGCGCGATGATGATGCCTGCAGTGTGATGCGGAGCTCGCTGCTTGCCAGGCAGGCATGTGAAGTCCGGCAACTCCGACAGCGCAACGTTCATGCGGAACGTTCCCGAACCGCAGCGCCATTGATTGATCCGCTGACGAAACGCAGGCGGCAACACGCTGGGGTCCAGCAGCTTCAGGAAGAGCAGCTTAGGGTTCAGATTAGAGACGACGGCCGACGCGCGAAACTTCTCGCCCGATTCCGTGACTGCGCCGACTGCGACGCCATTCTCGATGATGATTTCCTTCACGCCCGCGCTGACGCGAATGTCCGCGCCGCGCGAGGCCGCGCACTTCGCCATCGCTTGCGTGATCGCGCCCATGCCGCCGATCGCGTGCGCCCACACGCCCTTCTTACCGTTGACCTCGCCGAACACGTGATGCAGCAGCACGTATGCGGAGCCTGGCGCGTACGGGCTGTTGAAGTTGCCGACGATGCCGTCGAAACCATACACGGCCTTGATCGGATCGCTCTCGAACCAGCCGTCGAGATATTCGCCCGCGGAGGTCGCGAACAACGTCAGCAACTCCTGTCGTGTTGCGAGATTGAGCTTGCTGAAGCGGCCGCCGATTTTCGCCGCGCGCAACATCTCCGGCAGCGCGACGCGCCAGCCGCCTTCGACGACGTTCGGCGGCGTCTCCAGCACCAGCTCACGAAACACATCCGCGATCACTTCGAGCCGCTCTGCATACACGTCGAGCAGATCCGCATCCTTGCGCGAGAACTTTGCGACCTCCTCTTTCGTGCGTCCCGCGCCGATGGCGAGATATCGCCCATCCTCAGTCGGCAGGAAGTTCGCAACTTCACGCTCGACGATCTTCAACCCATGCGCGTGCAGCTCGAGATCGCGAATGACCTTCGGGTTCAGCAGCGACACCGTGTACGAAGCGACGGAATTGCGGAAGCCGGGATGGAATTCTTCGGTGACGGCCGCACCGCCCACGACATGACGTCGTTCGAGCACGGTCACCTTCAATCCAGCCGCTGCCAGATATGCAGCACAGACCAGGCCGTTGTGGCCGCCGCCCACGATCAGGACATCACTGTTTGCCGGCATCGCGAATTCTCTTCAGGTCGTGGCGCATGATGGGCCGCGGTGCATCGCGGCGCGCGACTATTCTGAACCCTGCGCGGGCGAAAGTCGTGGCGTAGCCGGTACTCGATGCGCTTGGCGACACTGCAGCATCGAACGGATAGGCCTCGAGAGCTGGCGCTTTCGCTCGTTTGGCGACCTTCAGCGCTTCGCAGATGAGCGCCTTCGTCACGCCTTTGCGCCGATAGCCGATGCGGACGTAGAAACACGAAAGTGCCCAGACCGGCAGAGCGTCGACGCGCTTCAGCCGCCAACTCCGGTCGAGTGCCGGCAGGTCGTCACGAGGAGTGACTTGGCACCAGCCAACCGCGCGATCGCCATCGAACGCGAGCAGTCCCGGCGGCGGTCCGCGCTTCACTACTGCGCGAAACGCGGCCTTGTTCTTGTCGCCACCTTGTTTGCGATATGCGGAGCCGATGCGGCAGTACATGCACCAGCAACCGTTGCACGCACCCTTCTCGCCAAACAGATCCTCCAGGTCAGGCCACAAGTCAGGCGTCAGCGGGAGAATCCTGAGCTTCATTACTTGGGGACAGCTTGCTCCGGCAGCTCGGGCTTCCAATCCCCCAACAGAAACTTCAGCGCATCGGGCAATCGCTGCGCCCATGCGCTTTCGGTGTGCTTCGCGTCCTGCTCGTAAACATAGCGGAATCTGCTGTCGTCGTAAC